>WNFC01014480.1_pt1 | contig 12886 bp, 11 predicted proteins | sample 5400541 | NCBI WGS metagenome assembly WNFC01 (sample SAMN13153342, study PRJNA577476) | soil metagenome | isolation source: 120 cm saprolite under Douglas fir tree site 2 hole 2 replicate 1 | place: USA:California | collected 2015-04-18
GAAATTCGCGGACAAGTTAAATAGTGGGTGACGCGGAGCTTGACTTGCCCGATGTAGCGCAAAATTTTGTTCGATCCGCCCAGGAGGCATTAGCAAAGAGGAGGGGTCGGGTGAGCCTGGCCCTTTTTTTGCGCCCCTTTGATCTTTCTGATTTGCTCTTCCGGTTCGCTCCGCGACAGCAGTGGCTCGGCAAATGGCCGACCAGCGCGAGCGTGGGAACGACGACTATTAATTACTACCCGATTAAAAGCCATCAGCCAGAAGCGATGCGTCCCTGTCAGCAATTCAACAAGCTGTCGTCGGTCGGTGATGTGCAGTGAGTCAGTCTTGAAACTTGCAGTGAGGGGTCAACAGTGCCAGGGTCCGGTGGCAATTCCAGGACTGATGTGCGAAGGTTGGCGTTGCTTTATTAGCGTTGCAATGAGGACGAAATGAAAGTCGAAGAAAGACCATGTTAAAGAGGAATCTCCTGGTGCTTTTGTTGTTCAGCGTCACGATCGCAGGTCAAGTCAATACAGTAACGCAATATCCGATCGACGCTAATCATTCAACGATAGGTTTTTCTGTTTCTATTATGGATGGCTTGTCGAAGATCAACGGAAAATTTACAGACTTCAACGTCACGCTCACAAACGATGAGAAGGACATTACGAAATCATCTGTGAATGTGGTCATTAAGGCTGCGAGCATCAATACAGGAATTCCAGCGCGCGATACCCATTTGAGGTCTGCGGATTTTTTTGACGCGGAGAAGTATCCTGAAATCACTTTTCAAAGCAAGCGTATCGAGAAGAAGGGAAAACAATTGTTTGCCCTTGGTACTTTCACGATGCACGGAGTAAGTAAGGAAATAACCCTTCCCTTTCAGATCACGGGTGTTAACAAAGACCCGGTTTCCAAAAAGATGAATCTTGGATATTCAGCCCAGATTGTGATCAACCGAAGAGAGTTCGGAATAAACTGGACTCACCCAAAGGTTCCAAACTTCGTCGGCGACAACGTCGAGATAGAGATTAACTTGATCACGAAGGCAGTCGACATTAAGTAGTCCAAGATCGAATCGTGCAACACCAGACAGCTATGGAAGGAAAGTGGATTATGTCTACTAAAACAAAGGTGATGAGCTTGATCTGCGTCGGACTGTTTCTCTGCGTCGTTGTGATAGTTACGAATGCCACTGACATGGTAGCAGCGGCCGACGAGGCAGAACATCCGAGAGTGGTTTTCGGCACGAGTAGATTCGATCCAGCCCTAATCCTCCGGGGCACGAACATCGTGACAGACAGGTTCGCACCTCTGCAGGCCACGCAAGGTGAAAAGACCGTCGAGCAGACGCGCAAGAACATTCAGGTGCTCAAGAGTCTGCCTGACTCGCAGCTCTTTTTGGTGATGAATTTTGTCGCTGCTTCGCTCGGCGTGCAATGCAATTTCTGTCACGTCCAGCAGGGGAAAGACCCAAAGACGGGATTCACAAAGTGGCTTTGGGAAAGTGATGACAAACCGGAGAAGCAAGCTGCTCGGCGAATGATGCAGATGGTGCTGTCTATCAAAGCCAACGATAAAGTCGATTTCAGAGAGAACCCGGTGACCTGCTACACCTGCCACCGAGGGCAGACGAAACCGGTCGGCCTTCCGCCTATGCCGTTAGCTCGATCAGGCCATGAACCAGGACCGAGCGACGCCGTGTCCGCCGTGCGTCCGGCTTTGCCCTCAGTCGATCAAATATTTGCCAAGTACGTCGAGGCGATTGGTGGCAGCGCCGCGACAGGTACGAAGACACTAGTGCTAAAGGGCAAGCGTGAGGCAACGCAGGATCGCAACTGGCCGAATGAGATCACGCTGTCACTCCCCGACAAGTTCCTAATGATCGCGACTACGCCGCAGGGAACACTCCGTCAAATCGTCAACGGCGACAAAGGCGCGGTAGTGAACGGCGCCAATGTGCGAGCCATGGCGCCGGCTGAAGCGAGCGAGGCAAAGCGTAGCTGGGGCGAGCTCTTCAATGTCATCAAGGTGAAAATGTCGCCGGGCATGAGATCCGGCGGCGTCGGAAAAGTAGGCGAGCGTGACGCCAACATAGTCGAGCGCGTGACGGATACCAGGACTGAACGTTACTACTTCGACGCCCAGACAGGCTTGCTTCTGAGGAAGATAACTATCAATCAAACTGTCTTAATGCCTTTTCCTGAACAGATCGACTTCGAGGATTACCGCGACGTCGATGGAGTGAAAGTTCCGTTTATTATCCGCAACTCAGGGATCGACACTTTCAACAGTTGGACACGAACGTTCACCGAGATCAAACGCAACGCCGTACTGGAGGATACGTTGTTTGCGATTCCCGCCGCTCCTCCAAAATAGTGTGAGAAGGATGAATTCACCAAAGGACAGCAACCTCGACCGCAGCTCGGCACTTCTATTCGCGCGCCTGGTTCTCGGATTGATCTTCTTTATGGCCGGCGTGTACAAAGTTTTTCAGCTTGGGCCGCTGGAGCATGCCCGCAAATATTTCTTGCCATATGCCGATACTTTCTTGCCCGTTTGGTCGCTGTGGGCCACGGGCGTCCTTATTCCGTTCGTTGAGCTTGTCGCTGGCGGCCTGTTAATTCTTGGCCTGCGGACCCGCGAGGCTCTTGTTTCTCTCGGTTTTGTCTTGGCCATTGTGACGTTCGGTCATCTATTGAAGGAACCGCTCTATGAGTTTCATACGCACGTCATCCCTCGTCTCGCACTACTGCTATTCATTTTTTTGTTGCCGCAAGAAGATGACCGATTCTCGCTAGATTACCTCCTGAAACTCCGCAAGAATCAGAAAGTTGTCGCTAAAGATTGAGATGATGCGGGTTTAATTCAGCCTTTGGATGAAGGAGGATTGAATCGCGCATCATCGATGTCGACATTCTGTTTCATCTGCACAATCTTGCGGCCCCAGCTTCTTCCAGGCATGGACCAACGGATAAGAAAGGGCTGTTTAATGCCGTCAATCTCTCGATAGTCTGCGTAATCCGTTTGCAGCGGAAACATGCCGAGAACCGTTTCAGATTCCGTATACCGTCGCAACAAAAGTGCAGTGCGAACGTCGAAGAATAGTTTTTCAGAACTGCCACTCAAAGGACTCGCGTCGATAACGTAAACTTCCGTGTCGCCAATGGTTGATTTGCCAGTCAGAGTAAGTTTTCTATACAGATCTCTCGTTCTGATCTCCTTGTAGAAGGCTGAATCGCTTTTGAGTTGCGCCAGCACTGGCGCAGGCAAGTCCCTTTGCCCTTCCTTACTACTACTTCCCCACCCGGCGATTCCGTTAAAGCCAGTACTGAAGGCAACGTCGGGATAAGTAGTAACAGTTAATATCTTGTTCGGTGCTTTCTGGTAAACGTCCTCCGGGACGAGCACGCCGTCGGCGCCTATGCGCGAGCCCTTCGCGACTCGGCTTTTTAGTTTTTGAAAAGCTTGTGCACCGCCCAATGCTTGCACGTATCTATCCAGAATTTGATCCACGGTTGGTAGAGGGCTCTCCTTGGCAGCGCTGGTGTTGGGCTGCCAAAGATTCTGCCCTACGGCAGGAACGGAAACTGGTTGGGGCCTTCCGCGATGACACGTATAGCAGCTAACGGCTTTCGCATCGTTGAAGCTTCCTTTGTTCAGGTCGAACACCATGCGGATCATCTGCCGCGCAGTTTGCTTGGTAGGTTTGTCATCTTTCGCGAATGGGTTCACATGGCAATAGTTGCATTTCACGCCAAGCGACCCGGAGATAAAGGCCATGGTCGGCTCCAAATCTGAAGCGGGTATTCCCTTGAAGACCTGAATGTTCTTGTAGACCTGTTCCGCGCTTTTAATTTCCTGAGCAAGAGCTTGTTGCACGTTTAGCGATTCGCATAACTCATTTTTAGTCGCAGTCACACCGCTATTTGCCACAAATAGAAATGCAGTAATGGTGAAGAGAAAGAAAAACAACAAATACGCACGAAGCTTCAGGAAGTTTCTGGCGTTCGTATTCGATGTAGTCATAGAGATGCGATCCTCTTTGCGTGTTGAATACTTGCTTTTCCAGTCTTGTATTCCGGCATCACAAACTTCAGGAGATCGACGCGACCCTGTTCGTCACGAACAAAAGTCGCCTCGCCATAGAACTGCTTAACAAAGAACTGCGTTTCCGAAGTCGGAAACAACTCAACCTTTTGTCCTGCGGCTTCGATCGTCAGCCGGCAGCTTTCATTTCGGACGATCATCTCCAGGTCGGGCCGCCGCTCATCATCGCGATAGTGGCCAGCATATTCGTCATAAACACTTGAGGCCACCTTGGTCACTTCTCTCAAGCATTTCTCGAGGGTGACGTTAGTCGACAGGACTTGAAACCCGAGTTTCTGATTCAACGTGAGAATTGCTGATTGGATAGGTCGATTGAAAGACTGGATGATTTTGTATTCGTGTAGTCTGGCATATTCAATCGCGTGCAGCTTTAAGGCCGTGGCGATGCCCTGCCTTCGATACTCCCGTCGCACGCCAGTGAAGCGCTGAGTGAGTCCGCCTGGTAGAGCTTCGAATAAGGTTACGTCGCTGACACCGACATAAAGATCGCCATGCCTGGCGATGAAATAAGCATCCGGTAGCACGTAGGGCATTTCCAGCCAAAGCTTCGCTTCGCGTGCGTTGTAAGCCGGCAGCGCAAAAGGCCCACGGCCCGGATCGTCGTCATGCAGAATAGTTGTTAGCTCATAAAGTTTCTCGACGCAGCGCGGATCGCGACTCCGTTCTTCCGCAAGAGAGGTAATTGTGATACCTCGATCTTTCGCTTTTTCGACGACGTGTTGGAACAGTGAAACGTCTGCGACTTCCAACCGCATGTCCAATACTCTGTCCGATTCTTTGAAACCACGACTTTTGAGGAACGCCAACAACTCAGTCTGCGAAGCATATTCCCTACACGAGACAGTGACGGCGTTTGCTTCTTTTAGATCACTCATCAGACGTTCTAGTAGAAGATCGCCGACACCAAGTTTGAGCCAGCGAGGATCGGTTACGATGAACAACCGGTACTTTGGTAAATAGATGCTCTGTTCAATGGAACCAAAGCCGAGAATCTGTCCAGCCGAGGCATCCTCAGCAACGTATTGCCGTCGTATATAACGAGCTTCGTCAAAATTCTGTCGACGATGCAGCCAAAGATTATTACCGGGAACGTCCGACTGCTGGCGGGCGTGGGCCATTGTCTTAATCGGCAGCCAATCTTTAGTGATTAACGGACGGAGACTCGCATTGACTCGGTCAGAAAAAGTCCGGTCGCGCGAAGGACGCTGACTCTGAAGATTGTCTTTGAACATCTCCACGCCTTCCTTCAGCCGTTGCCTCGCCGTATAAAGGCGCTTGTTAACCGTGGACACCGGAACCTCCAGAAATTGGCCGATGTCGGCTTGCGTATAACCATCGACGTAAAAGAGTGTGGTCACAAGACGTTCGTTATCGGGTAGTGCTTTGATCGCTCTAAGCACTCTGTTCAATAGCTCATGCTTTTCGGCGATGATATGTGGGCCGGGATCAGTTGTTGGACTTTTGACGCCAACCTCCAAAGGTACGAGCTGTAGCCGTTTTCCTCGCGTACGGCGATTACACTGGTTCAACAATATTCGCTTGAACCAACCGGGAAAAGCACTAGGTTGGCGAAGTTGATCGAGCTTCTGCCAAGCGACGACAAACGCATCCTGAGCGACATCTTCAGCAAGATACGCATCACCAAGCACTGCATATGCGCAGGCGAAAGCCATGTCCTGAAAACGGATCACCAGTTCGGCGAACGCCTCGTGGCGCACCGACATGGGGTCGCGTGAATCACACGCCGCTGAGATCGATCCGAGGATATCTTTCACGTCACTATACTGCGATTATCTCCCTGACATAAGATAGGAGCCAAAAACTAGACGGGACCTTACCATGGCCGGGGTTGGTGCATATTCATTTTCGACATGAGGGGAAGATGAGGGTTTGCACCTGTAGCAACATGAGGGGAAGATGAGGGGGTTACGTGCCGATACCAAGCAATACGTCAGCTGCTTTGACGGCTGAAACGTTGGTAAATACTGCTTGGTAACGCGTAGTAGAATGAGGTGAGTACCCCCGCAACGGGCTTAAAATCCGTGGTCTGGGTGCTGCTTTTCTCAATCGCCTTAGCGCGGATTGTATGGGCTGAAGGTCAGATGACTCGCAGTTCAGCTACGTTATGAATGGATATGGCAAGCGCGTGGGGGTTGAAGCCGAGACCCCTACCGCCATGAGGTAGTGCTCTACTTGTGCTCCCGAGCTAACTTATTGATCGGATTGAGAATGTTTGGTAGGCGCGGGCGGAATTGAACCGCCGACCTATACCGTGTCAAGACGCGGACCCGACGCCGCGTATAACGCGTAAACATTCTTTGCGCCGTAAAACATACCCTGGCGGCTAGAGAAGTCACTCATACGCTGCTAAAGCTGTATAAAGCGCAGGCGCGTTCCGGCAAAATTCCGGCAAATCAGTTTTGTTGTTACTGTGCCTGTCCTTATGCATAAGCACAGAGTGCGAGTCCAAACTGGGACCCCAAGTCATTCCATAAGTAATAAGGAGGTTGAGCTCTCCTATTTAATATTAAGGACAGATCTTGGAAGGCTTCGATGAGGATCGCAAGAAAGACAGTCTAACGATGACGTTGGGAACTGAGCAAGATATAGTCCGCATTGTTAACCTCACTCATTACAACGTGGATGAAGTTTTCAGTAGGCACAGCCGGGTTTTCCAAAAATGCCGGGATGCCACTCTTGAAAGATTTTCTCAATGAAATGAGGAGCAGCGTAAATTGGCTGAAAGCAGGACGGCGTTCAGAGCTAGAAGCTACGCGAGAGGTATTGCTGTTTAGGAAAAGTGCTGCCAGTGCTGCTTTGCGTGTGAATATGAACGTCGAGAACATCGAAGATTTGTTCAGCTTGGCTGCGGCCTCAGGCGAGGAATCAGCAGCGGACAATATCTCTACCGCAATCGCAGCAACCATTGAATACTGTCGGCAACAAGCTGAACAGCCTAGTATCCTTGATGTTGTGGTTTCAACAAACTGCCCCGTTCCCACATCTTGGAAAAAGACGAATGAGGGAGATGAAAGAAAAACTAAGTTTGATCCACTCCGTTCGGATCCTCGTTTCACGGCCCTGATGCGGCGCGTCGGTATCTCGTAATTCCTTATGACGCGCCGCGATCTTGAATGAAATGGCACCGTAAATGGCCCTTTTTTCTTTTCAGCGCGAATGGTCCATTTACGCTTTGACAACTACATCACGGAAGTAGGGGAGAACGCAAATTCCCTCATGGTCCAGTAACATTGACGACCGCTGTGTCGGTACCGCCAGCGCTCGTGCCGGCCGGGGTCGTTACACTGAACGACACCGCATTCCTGGGTCCCTTTGTTAACGGCAGTCCATTCGTGAGTTCGGCTTCAAAAAGCGAGCCGTCGTTTGCAAACACGCTCATCGTGTAGATTCCATCCGGGCCTTCCGCAACGGATCCCTGAACGCCTTTTGTCAGTCCCTGGGCATAGACGTACATTGCTCCGGTGCAAGCCTGATCCTGACTGTAAGGCCCCGTGCCTTCCGCCTGACACCAGATCCAGAACCCGACCGGACTTTGCCATGCGCCGTTGCCTGCGAATCCGACGCCGCTGAATATTACTTGCTCTGAGGGTCCCGCAGCCGCCGACTGTTTATCGCTAAATGACACGGCGATGATGATAGTAAGAACAGCGAAGATGCCGTTAAATTTTCGCCAGTTACTTGTGCATTTCATTTGATTCTCCTTTCGTGTTGGTAGTAAGGAAATGCGTTGTCAATTTCAGCATTGCCTGCCGACATAAGCTTCGGTTTACGAACTGCTTCCCGCTAATGCCATTAGACAATCAGAGTGAGCGAAGAAAGCTAAGAGCTGATTTCTCTGAGCACTGCTTAGTGCTCGGTAATTATCAATAGGCAGTTAGATAGAGCAGCCGAACAATTATTTGGATGATCCTCTACAGACGGGACAGCGCTAAATCATCTGGGTGAACGGCGCCAAGGCCATCTGTTAGACCGCACGGTTGGTTTGGCAGCATCCTTTTACGCCACTGTGCCAGGAAATGTCAAACAATTTCTGGCAATGTCATATTTTGAATTATTTTGAATCTGAGACTGCGTCTCCTGGTTAACAATGTAGTCGAAGACAACGCTTCGCAGCCCATCACCATCGTGCTCAACTGGACTCCTGTTGTCCGGTGGTCCCATCTTCTGTGTTTAAGTAACTCACCGTTTGTTGACGCGCGTGAATGTCTACTCCGATATATAATGTCATCGCGGGTGCCTCCTTTTGCGATCACCCGGGAGTTTAACCGCTTCCGGTTCGCGGGTACCTGGTTTATAGCATCAGCGTTGGGCTGGCTTTGCCTGATTTGCGAAAGTATATGTGTCCACCTGCGAGCGTATTCACGGGCACGAGATGATTTAGGAAGGTTCCTGGGGCTCGTGAATTTGATGACGGAGAACAAGGATGCAAGAGCCAATCACTTACTTCATAGACCAGTCAAACGGCACGGTTGATTTGACTTTGACTCGCGAACGCTTTATCGCTAAAACGCAAGGGAAGGGGCTGATTGATAAACCTCGGACCATTGATATTCCGCTCTCGGATTTAAAATACTTCTGCCTAGGAGCCTTATATTCGAGCCTCCCTGCCGAGGCCGTTAAGGCGTTGGATCACAGCTCACCTGCTTGATTTTTACATCGGCGGCGACTCATTTTCGGTAACGGTGGACGTGCCGACGGAGAAGGTGGGACCGCACGCCTGATGACCTGGCGGGAAGCCGTGCTAAAGACTGGTCCGCCCTGCGAGAGCGGATGAATTACATCGTCGATCTGTTCCGGTCACGCCACCTTCATCCCCAATTGTTTACATCGCCCTATACCGAAGACCAATATGCGGAAATAATGGCCGGACGCATTCCATCAGGTCCGCTCTGAGACATGCTCACGCGGAGGTATTGTCAATCTAACTTACTGGAGGAGCGCTCTCAAGTCAGACAAGATGAATCCATATGGTTGACTAACGATCACCCTTAATTAAGTTGCCGACACTCTACGCGAATCACCTCTTCGCTGATAACCGAAATTTGGGACCGCTCAGCCTGTTGGAGTGGTTTATCCCGAAAGTGGACCATGTAAAACAACCTATGACGGGCTTCTCTTACACTAGGTGTCCCTCAGAATTATTTGCGCCACCCGATCCAATAGGAACTCCATATTCAACGGTTGCGGTGACTCTCAGGGTAATCGCATACAATCAAACAGCTTGACCCACCTTCAGCGAGCACCTTAAACGATGCTTTCTTGTGCTTCGCTTACTACAGTTACCGAGCGGTGATGAGAGCGACATTTGCCACATGGGAAGAGGCGATTTGCGTCGAGGCGATCGTCAATTGACTAGGATTCATTTTGTTTGAGTGCCAAATTCTGTTTCTGCTTGAGTTAAGTTGACAATTGTCAGCGCGTTTGCTGTCCGCGTTAACCGAGCGAATTAATGGTCGGATGGAAAACAGACTCAAGACTACCTGAAGTGGGTGACCAGCACGATGTCTTCGACGAAGACGCCATGGGAGAGAGCGAGCCGCCGACCGTCGGCGGACCAGTCGAAGAAGAAAATCCTATCGGCCGCGAAGCGCGTCACCTGCTGCGGTGTGCCACCTTTCAGCGGCTGCTGCCAAATGTTAGAGATGCCCTTCTGGTGGTCCATGTAGGATACCGCGCGGCCAACAGAATAGACCCATAACACTCACGTGTCCTTGTGCCACCAGCCGAACGCCCGACGATTACGTCAAAATCGGCGGGACGCTGCTGCCTGAATTGGCCTCGTCGCCGCGGAAGAAGGTGTTCCGAGATACCAGCGCTGTAGTCGGCGTCACCGAAATTGAGTGTATGGGAGCACGATATCCACAAGCGTGAGGATTTCCGCAACCTCGGCATTCGTCTTTCGGCGCCGAAGACCAATCTCTTACGCGGAGAAAGAACAACTTTAGAGGTGTTGGTCAGTGGCCTGGCGGGTGTCACTCAGGATGTACCCCTTGGTCTTGAAAACCGCTCATCCGAAATTATTGGCATGGAAGGAGGCGAGCAGCAACGCGTGATGATCCATCCGTCTGACGTGCGTGAGGGTGGCCTCTATCGCGCCCAGAGAGGACTGACCGGAGTCCAACCCGGCGCGTTCATCATTAACGGAACTGTGAGCTGGTCGGAGAGGAACACTTTCAGTCAGCGAACCGATGAGCCGGGCGGAGTAGTTGCGGGCGGGTCGGGACCAGTATCGCAGCCGACACCCACGCCGTTGGTGCCGACCGATACGGCGAGCGGCCAAGTATGCAAATGGGTCGATTATAAAACCTACCGGGTCGATGAATTCAAGACAGAGGACTCGACCGATAAGAATCCTGAAGTCAGGCACGCGTCGGCCAAGGGTGGAGGCGTCACTGTATCTTTTCACTGCAAGGCTGCGGGTACCTTCATTTTCAAGGTTACCAAAGAAAGCGCCAGCCCGGACGTCGTATCCGTGACTTGCACCCAACCATGAACATTAGGCAGGTATTCTTTTGAGCGTGCCCGTCGCTCGCTTCGGTTCAGGCAGAACCTTACAGAATCGCGCTAGGCTCAGCTTCCCGTCAATCGAATTACTGCGGCAGTCCAACGCGCCGCATCAAATCCGTAAAGCGCGGGTCGGACCGCAGGCTATCCCAACTTGGCTCCACTTTGAGCCAAGCCATTCCAAATGAGCGCTCCCCGTACGCCCTTTCGAGCCAGGCAAAGGCCTGGTCCGTCTCGCCGAGACCCACGTAGACATGGGCGATGCTATCCGCCGGCACATACTCTTTTTGCGACATCTGCTTCAGTTCGTCGAGTACCGCCCGCGCCTCAGCTTTCTTGCCTGACACCCCATAGACGTGGCCGAGCCCAGACATTAAAAATGACAATTCAGTACCCTCCCTCAAGGTCATCCCTTTTTGAAATCCAGCGATGGCTTGTTCGTGCATCCCCTTTTGCTCATAGGCCGCAGGAAGGAATTCGTTCACCAGCGAGAAGTTCGGCTCCAGCTCCAGCGTTTTTTGGAATTGTTCGATCGCATGATCGTAGTCGCGCGCAAAGTAGAAGGCCAAGCCCAACTCAGAATTGATGACGAGGGAAAGTGGATCCAGCTCCTGAGCTCTTTTTCTCTCTGCGATAGATTCACTATGGCGGCCCATTGCTTCAAAGTAACCGCCATACCACACATGAGCTATCGCATTGCGCGGGTTCAGATCGAGGGCGCGCTTGAATTCCTTCTCGGCGCCCGTCCAGTCCCACTCGTATACCGCCAGGACGCGCGCTAGTGAGGTGTGTGCTTCGGCGAGCGTCTCATCTAGTTCTAGTGCCCGCATCGCTGCCGCTTTCGCTTTGAGCATTTTCTCTCTCGGTGGCAGCGGGTTGATCCGCACAACATAACAGTCAGCCAAGCCGGCGTAGGCCAAAGCGAAGTTCGGGTCCTTTTCAATCGCCTGGTTGAAATACTCGATTGATTTCGTGTTCGACTCGACAGTCCGTTTGTTCCAATAGAACCGGCCTTTCAAGTAAAGCTGATAAGCTTCGTTGCTCTCGGTGTAGTGCTTGGCAAGCACTTTCTCTTCGCCGGAAACTTTGAGTTTCAGTTTGTCGACAATCTCTCGCGCAATCTGGCGCTGGGTTGCCAACAAATCTGACAACTTGCCGTCGTACTGCTCGCCCCAGAGTAAACGGTTGGTACGGACGTCCAGGAGCTCGGCGCTGATTGTTAACTGGTCGCCGCGTTGGACGATCCTTCCCGACAGAACGGCACTCACGTCAAGTTCCTGGCCGACTTTGACGGGGTCGATCTCCTTGCCTTCGTAGCGAAAGACCGAGCTGGTGGGACTGACTTTCAGATTGGGCAACTGTGACAGGCGATATATGAGCGATTCCGCAAGGCCATCGGAAAGATACTCCGTGTCCGGAACGGCGCTCTTATTCTCGAAGGGCAGGACAGCAATGGAGTCAATCGCAACTTCTGTACTCCGGACGCGAAGATAAGTAGTCATGCCGACAACCGCGAGCATCAATGCAAGAACAGCAACTAGCGCAGCGAGTTTGTGCTGTTTGATTCCCGAGACAATGTACTCGATGCTCGACGTTGATGACGCGGTGGGCAAAGTTGGGCTTGATGCTGGTAATGTCGCGCCTGCCGCTGAGCTAACCGTCGAACCAGTGTTGCCTGGTGGCACGGTTGTGTCCAATTCTGCCGCACCTTCTAGGTCGCGCCTCAGTTCTCTTAACTCGATCGCGACTTCCTTGATTGATTGGTACCGCTCATCCGGGTCTTTCGCGAGACAACGGCGCACAATTCGTTGTAGATCGATCGGCGCTGACGGGTTCGTATCTTTGATCGGCGGAGCAGGCGCATGAATGATCTTGTGCAGTGTCTCGATGACTGAATCACTTTCGAAAAGGCGTAGACCTGTGGCGGCCTCGTAAAGAATGCAGCCGAACGAAAAGATATCTGACCGCTGGTCCACTTTCTTTCCCTGCGCTTGTTCCGGCGACATGTAGCCCACCGTGCCCACGATCGCGCCGGGCGTTGACAGCTGCCGCGGCATCACAGCCGTTGGGGCGTCCTTGTCCACTGCCTCGCCGCTCGCCAGCAGAGCCTTCGTCTGCTCGGTGAGTTTCGCGAGACCGAAATCAAGAATCTTTGCGTAGCCGTCGCGCGTGATCATGACGTTGTCAGGCTTGAGATCGCGATGCACGATGCCCGCTGCGTGCGCCTTGCCAAGACCAGCAGCCACCTGCGTCAAATATCTAACTAGCT
>WNFC01006467.1_pt2 | contig 12884 bp, 12 predicted proteins | sample 5400541 | NCBI WGS metagenome assembly WNFC01 (sample SAMN13153342, study PRJNA577476) | soil metagenome | isolation source: 120 cm saprolite under Douglas fir tree site 2 hole 2 replicate 1 | place: USA:California | collected 2015-04-18
CGTGCTCTGGTCTGTCACTTGTCTGTTGTTGTTGCCTAGTATATCGGCTGAAATTATCAACAAGTTCCTCAATAATTCAAGACATCATGGCCCTTTGCGAGACAAGATCGGCGTCGCTGGCTTATTTTTATTGTGATTTTCGTGATAAAGACAAGCAAAGCCGCCACAACGTACTCGCTTCTACTCTCTTCCAACTCTCTGCCCAGTCCAATATTTGCTCCGATATACTCTCCCGCCTTTATTCGTCACACGATAAGGGCGAACTGAAGCCCAGTGATGCTGCCTTGACGAAGTGCCTCAAAGAAATGCTCTTGATCCCGTCTCAAAGACCCGTTTACCTCCTTGTCGACGCTCTTGATGAGTGTCCAAACAATTCTGGAATGCCAACTCCACGAGAAGAGGTCCTTGATCTTCTCGATGACATTGTTAACCTCCGTCTCCCGAGTTTACACATATGTGTGACAAGTCGCCCCGAGATCGACATACGGACAATCCTTGAACCTTTGACATCTCTCCGCGTCTCAGTTCATAACCAAAGTGGGCAACAACAAGACATCGTCAACTACATCAACTCAGTCGTTCATTCGGATAAGAAGATGCGTCGATGGCGTGAGGAGGATAAGAGGCTCGTTATCGAGACACTCTCCGAAAGGGCCGATGGAATGTATGTATTTCTCTCCATGCCTTTGATATGTCAAATTTATCTTCATATAGGTTCCGATGGGTGTATTGCCAGCTGGAAACACTGCGGCATTGTCTCCCTCCAAGTGTCCGAGGAATCCTTAATGGATTGCCTGAAACGCTAGACGAGACGTACGAACGGGTATTGAGGGACATCAATAAAGCAAATCGAGATCACGCCAATCGTCTCCTCCACTGTCTCACTGTGGCCATTCGTCCACTGCGTGTCGAGGAGCTCGCGGAGGTCCTTGCGGTTGACTTTGATGCGGCACTCCAAGGAGGGATTCCTAAATTGAAACCGAATTGGAGATGGGCAGATCGACACCAGGCTGTGCTGTCTACGTGTTCAAGTTTGATCGCGATTGTCGATGATGGGGATTCTCAAGTGGTTCAATTCTCTCACTTTTCTGTGAAGGAGTTCCTTATTTCGGATCGGCTTGCGCGTTCAAGTGGCGATGTCTCCCGGTACCACATCCTTCTGGAGCCGGCACACACGATCCTGGTACAGGCTTGCCTGGGAGTTCTATTCCATTTGGACGATGATGTTAACGAAGATAACGCCAAGGATGTTCCTCTTGCGATGTATGCAGCGACACGTTGGCTCGACCATGCGCGGTTTGAGAACGTGTCGTCACGCATACAGGTCGCGATGGAACATTTGTTCGACGCAGACAAACCACACCTGGAAACATGGCTCCAGGTGCACGACATTGACGATAAAGCTTGGTTCACGCCCGACCCGAGCATACTTCGTGCACAGCCCCTTTACTACGCTGCAATGTGCGGATTGTATGACTTGGCAAAGCACCTCATTGTCAAGCATCCAGAGCATGTAAATGCGATCGGTGGTCGGAATGCGACTCCGCTTGTGGCCGCATTGGTTACGAAGCATTTCCGGATTGCGGACATGCTACACCAGCATGGCGCAGACATTCATGTTCGGGACAACTGGAACCGGACGTTACTGCTCCCAGCATCAGCGGACGGCTTGGTTGACACTGTGCGGTGGCTGCTCAATCACGGCATTGACGTGAATTCCCCGGGTTATGATGGCTGGTTCGCACTACACGAGGCAGTCAACAGCAGACATTTCCAAGTTGCTCAGATTCTACTTGAGCATAAAGCTGATGTCAATGCCCGGAATGACAGGGGAGAGGTTCCACTGCACCTAGTGGCGTGTCCTCCCGGATACGGCGATCGTCTTCTAATCCCCATGATGGAGTTATTACTGGGCCACGGTGCAGATGTAAATGCCCGGGATAACGAGGGGTCGACCCCACTGTATCACTCATCACACACTGGCGACGAATGGAGATGGCCGAAGACGGGGACAGTCGAGGGCACACGTTTTTTGCTCGAGCATGGCGCAAGTATAGATGCCGTGAACAACATGGGCGAGACCCCACGTCAAAGAGCGGCAGAATGGGATAATATCGATATTGCAGAGTTTCTATTAGAATACGGTACGAAGTGAACCCAATTGTGATACTCATTACTGTTTTGTACAGGTTTTTTTTGTCAAGTACTTATCATATTCATCGACGTTCGTCTGCTGTATCGGTATGCTACTAGACACGAGTAGATGACATTCTTGCTGGTGTCGAGAACAGTACTGAATGTCGATCTCCCGCTCGACTGCACTGTCTGTACCTCAATTATGACATGTGTGGTGTGGGGAATGTGCCTCACCGGCGCCGTCACGGTTCCCTGCTTCGTCAATCTGCAGCAGAGAAATGCGAGCATCCTGTCCATTCGGTAAGAAGCCGTTACAAGTGCAAGACAAACATCAGCTAAGAGCGTGAAAGTGCTCGTGGAAGAGAATTAGAAGAGTCAGCCAGGCACAACGACGAACCAGCTCCCTTTTGGCAGGGAGGGTCGAATATTATCCTCTCCTGTCCACATCTCAAAAGTAGGAGTTTTTTTTAGCAGCCCGCCGGAGGCAGAAGGTAAGTACCCGTCCGAGTCTCTCTTCGCTCTCCTTCGTTCCATGTCCCCATTAGGTTAGGTCCCGATACCCGAAATCGTACCGGACCTGCTGCTCCCAATGCATGGGTTGCAACGCTGTCTTTTTCTGGATAAACTCATAGCACTCTCAGCTCATTCGACTTCCGCTCTTGATAGCGATATCCAAGCCAGGTCCTTAAAAACTACCTCGTCGTACAGCGGGACCCCCATGATCGGGCAGTTTGGAAATATTCTAAATTCCCGTCAAACAAGTCGCGAATGGGTTCACACTGGATGTTAACTAGTACTAGTGTTGCTGCAGTCAAGCAAGACCTCTTTGACTCATGACATGCATGACATGTGCATCGTCAAACTATTGGCACAGGGGTGGATTGGAAGTATCTAGTATACATAGCCAAGAATCTTCCCTCCAACATTTTTGCGACGGGCCTCCTCATGGTCAAGAATACCGGAGGAAGTTGTCTGAACACATTATGAGCACTCCAAGCGATATGAACGGAATGGCTTCCAACCAGGGCACTCACCAGGATGAGCTTTCCGAACGAACGTGCAGGTAGAAGCAAGTTGACCCAAGACTCGATCTGGGTGACCTGTACATTAAATCGCGGCGAAATCACACCGGTCTTATTTAACCGCCCGTTAAGCTGTATTACGATCTTCCCAGAGCGGTGGTCATCGATGATATCAAAGTCACCGATGTAACCTGACAGAATAGCGTCGTGTCAGCATTGTCAAGAAGGATGACCTAGAAATGGAGAAGGAAGAAGGATGTAGTCTCGTTTGTGAACCCAAGTCCGGGAATAAAAGGAAATGCGCTGTTTGGTTGAATAGAGACATTCATGTTTCGGAGCGTTAAAGCGAGAGAGGGGTGGAGGCGCGACCGCATCCATCGCAGTTATCACTCCGAGTTCAATACATGCCAGCGACCATCCCCAAAAGCACCATCGCCGAGGCTGAAAAAATGAAGCTAGGAGGCTATGCACATACCATGCCGCTGCATGACACTAAGGAACTTCACCACGACCTTGGACGACGGGCGAATGAGAACCTGGCGCTTTCCACGGCGCTCAGCATTGACGATGTTTTTCTGCAAACGATGTCGTTCAGATGAGAGAAATTATGTATGCCGGGAAGGCAACTTGCCAGACAATCATTCTATATGTGTGGGTGGATGTCGCGTCAGCAGTGAAGGATACAAGAGGGATAGACAGACATAGATACACGCACGAGGACAGACACGCGGACCATTTTTTGGTGACGGGTATGAGGAAATGTCGAGAGTGTCTAAGACGGAAAGTAAGCCCATGCCCGCTCGTCTGAGTGTCACATCACCGAAGACGTGAGTCAAGACGAGCTATTCACCTTGAGGAGGGCGACAACACGCGTGTTACAAGCCGAGGGCTGGGATTCAGACTTCAGGGTCATCCAAAGTTGAGGCTGGCTCCGGTGGCTGAAAACTATACAGTTTATCACCAGCTGCATCGGCACTTAGCGGTCCTCCCCACTCATCCCCACTCGCAAAAGTAACACCACCAGCATGGTTAGCAAATGCCAGTCCTTTTCGCAGTATCACGCTGCTTATTTTTTCCCCCCATAGGGCCGCGTTCGTACAAAGACCACAAAGAGGGCTTCTCGTGTCCTCATTGAGAAATAGTGAGCTCCGGACTGCATCTGTCTGTCTGGTGAGACGATGCTCATAAATTGTCTCCAGCTATCCCCGCCTTACGCTCGACTTCCACACAAACAAGCGGATCATTGATGAAGTTGTCAGTACAGCCGATAATGGCCATAGTCTAACATATTGATGAGGTGCACCCTAGGCTGTCGTCCCTTCAAAACGCTTGCGCAACAAGATCTCTGGGTTCACCACCCATTTGATGAAGCGCATCCAGCGCGGCCCAGTTCGCGGAATTTCGTTCAAACTCCAAGAGGAGGAACGTGAAAGGAAGGACAACTATGTCCCAGAAGTCTCGGCCCTCGACACTACTGCATCAGGTGGTCTTATCGTCGACCCGGACACCAAAGTTCGTCTTCCCCTGGCCATCTCAGATGTAGCATGTCCTGACTCGCATGTTTTTAGGACCTTCTCAAGTCATTGAACTTTGAGTCGATCCCAGTCACGGTTGAGAACCCGGTCATTGCTGTGCCTGAACGCGGACCTCGGAGGGAGCGGCGGACTGTACCTGGTGCTGGTCGCGCATGAGTTGAACGACCACCTGTATGCATCGTGCCATTATGCCTGCCCATGCCATGTACTTTTTTTCACACCAAAAATCACATGTGAGCGTGGTGATGGTTCCATTTCCTCCGTTTGAACGGGGCCACAAACCCTTGGCGTGTCTGTTTACCAATGTGCTCTATAAAAAGCAGTTTCTTACGCTTCATGTATTCATTATTGGACGGAAAGATGCTGCTGCGATGCATAGCGATGACCACGAGGGATGCACGGGCAATGCACGAGTATGATTACATCAGCATGCGGCAGTGTTGATTCGCACCACGCCGACCCGACATTAATATTGTCCCACGACATCGATTCATTTTATTTCCTCGCCTCCACATTCTTCACCTCCGCCCACTCCCCCCTCCCCTGGCCTGCTGCCCATAAAAAAAACAACGGCGACATCCCTGACTTACGATCTTACCAATGACTATTCCCCCTAACGACGCTTTTACGCTCACCTCGCACTCCGACTCCACCCCCTCACTTCGTTCATCGCGCTCCCGTTCCCTCACGCGCTCCCCGTCTCCTAAAATCGCTTTCACAACCTCGCAACATGCCGTTTCCAATGGCGATTCGAAGCGCCGCCGTAGTCGGCGTCAACGCAAGTCGAGTGGCTTTGTGTCGGACTCTGTCAAGCTCGCAGACGTAGACGAAGCCCTCGAGCGTGCCCTCAATGGCAACGGCCATGCCAACGGTATCTCTCACCCAGATAAGACGATAGCCCCGACCGCACAAGCGAAAAAGATTGACTGGGAGATCCCACGCAAGGCCCTCCACTCATCCATCGGTATGTCGCGTGACTCGATCATGGTGTTTGGGTGGCACCTCCTTTCTTCCGGCTGGCTGACGGCCTCGTTCCAGGTTTTGTGACGCTCTATCTCTATGCCTCCCACAGTTCACCAGAGCGTGTGGTGGTCATGCTTTCGAGTGCCATGGTCATTATCGTCCCTGCCGACATCCTCCGACTTAATTATCCCCGCTTCGAGCGCACCTATGAAAAGATACTCGGTTTCCTTATGCGTGAGTGCGAAAAGGTACGTCAATATCACAATCATTGTTCGACACCGCATCTGTTCCGAACCAAACATCGGTTGACCTCTTCCCCCCCGTTTGGTTTTGCAGAAACATTCCAATGGTGTGATATGGTACATCCTCGGGGTGGTCTCTGTACTCTCGCTATACCCTCTAGATGTCGCTGTATTGTCTATCATGATGTGAGTTGTCAGCCATTTGATCACCATTTCAACCCTTGCCTTATCTTTTACTCTAATAGCCTCTCTTGGGCGGACACCGCCGCTTCCACTTTTGGGCGCATGTGGGGCTCTCGCACCCCACCGCTTCCTCCACGCGTCCCCATCCTTGGTCTGCCGCTGGCTCCACGCAAGTCCCTTGCCGGCTTCCTTGCCGCTTCTATCACCGGTGCTATGATCGTCTTCTCCTTTTGGAGTTGGCTCGTACCTGCGGTCGGTGGCGCCGACCCCACCTGGGATTTTACGCACGGTGTATCCGGTCCGGGTGTCGACCACAGCCCCGTCGGGCAGGGCGTGAAAGCTATGCTACGTGATGCGGGCTTTTCTGGTATACCGACCGGTGGCTGGCTGGGTTTGGCTGTTATCAGCGTCGTTTCTGGCGTCGTGACCGGTATTGCGGAAGCGTTAGGTGCGTTGTCTTTCTTTTCTTTCTGTCGTGCCCCTGTGTAGAGTCCGTGAAACTAACTGTGGACAAATGGTCAGACCTTGGCAACCTCGATGACAATTTGACATTACCGATCCTCTCCGGGGGGTGTATCTGGGGATTCCTCAAACTCTTCAGTTGGTTCAGCTCTTGAACTTTTTCTGGGCTCGATGCCATGTTTTTATTTTCCCCTGCCCCATTTACATTGCGGATTTAAGCGGTTAGACGTACTTTAAAGCACTCACCTTACACATATACAGTTTTGAAAATTTTCTCCCCACATCTCTATAGCACTTATTTTTCTCTCTCTCAATTTTCACGTTTGTTCTGCCGTACGCTTTCTTCTCAGGATCCGACAACTGACGATCTCCACGTGTATGTTATTCGGCCCTGGATCATCACCGGAGCCTCCACATCTCTTCCATCTGCAGCGGGACGATACGACCCTGGGTTGCGGACTGTGTCATGGATTCTTGTCGCAGGTCTTTGTATGTAGAGCTCTGAATAATTCAAATCCGTCCACCAAAATAAATGTCTCTTCACTCAAGGGGCTGAGAGCCGAGTCATCGCCCGAGGTGGCGTTGTTCTCTGTGATCCCAAGAATTTTTTTTATTACAATGGTAGGTAGATGAGAGCATCAGCGCGTAAGATAACCTTGAAATTGAGATATATCACAAAAGTAACAGTAGAAAATGTTCATCATGAATGTGTTCATCACGCCTTGGCACTGCTGCCTCCGAGTCCGAGGCCGCTCCCGCTGGCCGCCGCAGAGGATGCTGATGCGCTCGCCATGACGCCGCCATTGCTACCGATCGCTCTGCGCCAGCTACCCGCGGCGGAGGAATGGGAGCTCCAAAACGAGTCGTACGTGAGCAAGGTGGCGCTCTGCGCGCCCATGCCCGCCGACGTGACGGGGCCTGGCGCGGTGGGGATGTCGAACGTCTTGGATGATGTTGAGGAGGACGAGGAGGAGGACGTTGCGCGGAAGGACGAGAGCGGTGTTTTTGGTGGGTGTGTGGATGCCGGGGGTGGGGGCTTTTGTTGGGGAGGTGCGGGAGGAGGTGGTGAATGTGGTTGTTTGGATGTGGGGGGAGGTGGTGCAGGCGCAGGTGGGGGCACAAACGCTGGAGTAGATGCGGGAGCGGGAGAGGCGGAATGGTGCGTTTGAACATGTGAGGGAGAGGTGGTGGTGATGGCCTGGGACGTCGGGGGGAAGGTTGAGAGTGCCGCCGCAGACAAGTCGGATGTCTGCATCACCTGCGGGGAGTAAGGCGCCGCGGCAAACTGGGACATGGGTAGCGGCGGCGTGGGGGGTAGCACGATGGGCGCGGACGAGGGCGGCGGCGGCGGCGCAAAGGGCGAAGGGAGGTAGGTGGCGAGCGTCTGCGCGGCGAAGGGCGAGGGCGGGACGGGCGAGACGAAGGAGGACGGCGCGGTGATGGAGGACGTGGAGCTCGAGAACGACGAGGACGTCACGAAGGGCGAGAGAGACGAGAAGTCCATCGTCGCTGCCGTCGGAGCTGCGCGCGATAGCGGCTGCGGCTGCGGCTGCGGCGGCTGTTGCGCGACGGCGTAGTTTTGCGTGAAGGCGGAGAGGACGGAGGACAGCGGGAGCGACGGTGTTGATCTCGCAGCGTCGCCGGACACCTGCGTCTGCGTTTGTGTATGTGCGGGCGTTCCGCTGGGCGTCGGCGTGCTCTTGGCTGTATATGTCGAGGAGCTCTTTGCGGGCGTGGACATCTGCGACTGCACCTGCGAGGGCGGCGTATCGTCTGTGGGGGACGCGAGGGTGCTAGATGAGGGCGGCGGCGACGACAAAGAAGAAGAAACAACGACGGCAGCGGCGGCGTGGCCGTGCGGAGACGACGAAGGGGCGGATGCCGAGCTGGTTTCCTGGAAGGGTGCCGGGGCCGCTTTGCCGCCTTTTGTCGTCGTCGTCGTCCGCGAGGAGCCCGATGCCGATGCGGCGGCTCTCGAGGGTGATGCCGTAGCGGCGCCTAGTAGAGCAGATGCAGGACGAGTGGACGAGGACGATGGGCCCGACGCTTTTGATTTTCCCTTGAGCGTCGAGTGGTGAAAATAGAGGTTCTCGACCTCGTTTAGGGACTGCCGTTGCTGGGGGCACGTGGGTGATGAGTGAGTACTGCCGATGCAACTCGATTACTAGGGAGACGCACCCATCCGTGCTCTACTTTGAGACGAGCGTACTGCAGCCGTATCTGAAGTTGTTTTGAGAGCTGTGAGCAGGAGCAGATGAGAGACGGAGGGGTCGACGTCAAGGAGCCGGGTTATCAGGAAAAGAGTAGCTTGTGAGAAGCGGGGATATGCTCACGTTGACGACCTTGGCTTTTTCGAAAGATAATCTCTGTCGCTTTGCATCATGATCTAGGGCTATCGAGGGGGTGACGACCATTTGTTGACGGCCGTGGTGGAGACGAGGGCAGGCCGAGGAGAGAGGCGGGCGAGGGCTGGACAGGGCCAATGGCCGAGTGCGTGTGACACGGCGCGTGAACAGTTTGACGTGTTCACATCACGTGATCCATGTTTTCGGCCAGATGCTCTCCTCTCCGCTCGCCAATCAACCGGGCGCTGCACTAGCAATGATATCAACAGCAAAAGATTGATTATTATTGGCACTAATTTCGAAATCAAGAAACAAAGGGGGGTGAGGGAAAGCAAAGGCTGTGAAAGAAAAAAAGTGATGTACCCTGGATGTGTCTGAGCGGTTGCTCACGAGAACAAGACTCACAAGGATGCACGAGTCGAGAAAACAACCGACGGGCACGGTCGCAAAAATATCCCGCCCGTATCACTTCCAACATCCGCAACAAAAGCAATAATCTTCGCCCCCAATTTACCCCACAAGCCGAACACTCGATCGATGAGGAATGCGTACGCCAGCGTAAAAAATATTCCTCACTGAGCTTCCGCCTCCCCGACAACCGCCTTCTCGTCGTCCTCCAGCCAGCTATCCTCGACCGTCGCCCGCACCCGTCGCACGTACTCCTTCATGTTCTCGCGGTAAAGCTGCGCCGCCTCCGCGTTCGCGGGGCTGTTCGGGTTCGGATCGTGCAGCAGGCTCTGGATGGACGTGAGGATCGCCGCGACGTCGTACGTCGGCGACCATCGGTTTTGGAGAATGTCGAGGCAGAGCTCCCCGTTCGCGTACACGTTCGGATGGAACATCCGCGAGAGGAATTTTACCGTCGGGGGCTTGTTCGGGTACGATTCATCAAAAGTCAACAAGAGTTTGAACGTGCCGTCTTCGAACGGTGTGTCCGCTACGCAGCACAGGGAAAGCGGCGTAAGGACAAAAAAATTCCGATCCGATGGTCGTGTGACGCACTGGGGCCAAAGATGACTGCATTCCATAGCATGATATTATCGGGGCATGGGCTGCCAGAGATCCCCCCTGGCGGATCGCTCGACAAACGCTTGAAATCACGAATAAGGCGTCTCCTGCAGTTGGTCGACTATGATGGAGCGGGTCGTTAGCATCAACTTTGCAGAGGGACGGGGCAGAACAAGACTGACCATGACGGTGGTTACGGGTGAAGAGGGTCTGGGCACTGCAGCAGCGGCTTTTCTGCATTGGCCTTGGATTCGAGATTGGTCAGCCCCAGTATCACGTGACCGTTTCGGATCATCTTTTCTTTGTCTTGTCTTTTTTCTTTTCACAACTCGCTTGTCAGTCACAAACGTTTCAGTGGCTCCCAGCAAATGCTACCGAGATGATCTATTCATCTTCCTCTCATGAATGAAAATTTAATATCAATCAAAGTAAATGTGACTTGACTGCTGTGTGGAGTGTGTGGAGCTGTCGCAACGTCGAGCCCCAACTTATCTAATCTCTGCAACCCGGTGCGGTGGCGGTGAATCATCAAATTGAATATCAATCCATCGCTGATTCCTAACACCGGGGGCTGTCCTTGGCAGGTCGTCTCTGTCCCCGCTCTCTATGCTCCGTCGAGTCACCCCTTTGGGTGCCTTTATCAGGAAACGTGCGGGTGCCACCGGATCGCAAGCATGTCGTCCCCGGCGGACGTTCTCTACGTCGACGCCGCACCACGCGACCCACTATGACACCCTGTCCATCCCAAGGAACGCCAGCAAGAGCCAGATCAAGGTCAGTCAGCACCCTCTACCCCACAAAACTCACCCGAACCCTCTCACGCGTGCGCCCCCCTACCTACCTAGTCCGCCTACTACAAGGTACGCAAACGCGCAACCTCTACAAACAACAACAAAAAAAAAGAAAAAGGCCTCACTTTTCCTTTCTACATTTTATTATTATTATAGTTGAGCAAGAAGTTTCATCCGGACGTAAACAAAGAACCCCAAGCGCGAGAAAATTTCCTCGCATTCAGCGAGGCATACGCGGTCCTCGGAGACGACAGACAGCGGTGCGTGCGCAAAAAAAAAGACTCCTTTCCCCCCCCCTCTTCCAAATATTTTGTCTCACGACGCAGCGAACAGACGGTCCTACGACCGCTCGCTCGCAGCGTCAAGCGACGGCGTCAGCGGCGCCCACCATCATTACTCGCCCCCAAAGGCATACTCGCACTACGCGACAGCGAACGAGGCGCGTCGGCGCAGCGCGAACTATGCCTGGGAGCGCCGACGTCGTCCGCCCCCCGCAGGCTCGAATTCGCACTACGCGGCGCATCATCATCACCCCCGATCGCACCCGTCGTCTGCGTCGGGCGATCCTCACGCTCGCGTCCACGTCCATGCCAACCGGACCGCTGCCGCTGACACGCTGCACTATTCGCCGCCACGTACGGGCTGGAAGGAGACCGAGTTGGACCGCGTCAATCGCGTCTCTGGCCTTGGGCGGGCAATGCAGCTCGTCGGGCTCTTCATCGCCGTCGCCATAGTTGGCACCCTGGGGAAGAGTTGAGCCTAACCAGAGATGCCATCCATATTTTATCCTCCACACAGTATCGATTATAATGAAACATTTAGAGCGGCATCTTCAAACAACTTTTTTCTCTGTATGTACTTGTATCCACTGTTAATCTAGTTCGACTGCTGTCCCCAGCGTCTCCTGCTGTTGCTTCTCCCTTTCCCGCGCGATCCTGCCCTTGCCGCGTGCAAGCGTAACCGCAGTCCAATCCTTCCTCGCCTCCGCGAGCACGCCGAGCTTCCCGTCATAGCTCTGCTCGAACCGCGCGATCTCCTCGGAAAACGCCTCGGGTGGTCGTTCAGCCAGTACGCGTCGCACGCCCGCGAAGAACGCGTCCAGCACGGCGAGGTTGTGCAACGTGAGGAGCGTGTGGGCAGACATTTCGTGCGTGTGCAGAAGATGGTGCACATATGCGCGCGTGTAAGGCACGGGCGGCGGCGCATGCACGGGCGACGCGAATTCGTCGACTCGGCTAAGTTTCAGGGGTTCGCTGGGCCGCGAGGGGGCGCAGGCCTGGCAGACGCACGGCGGCCGCTTGTCACCCTCTTCTGCCACACAACTCCGCAACGCATCAGCAAAGGGTGAAAAGTCGTGGGAATAACGTCTGTCGTAAAAGTTGTGCCCTATCTCGTGGGGCGCTGCGCCGGGGACACCCGGAAGAGCTGGGAACGCAAAGTCGAGAGCCACGCCAACATCCGCCGCACGTTGCGCCCAGTGTACATCAAAGAGATCGATGCCAACGTCCCGGATAAGCGTGAGGATCTCGTGCGGGGAGCCTGCAGAGTGTACGACGCGTGGCTTGGTGGTAGGCAGTGGCTCAAGTGATGTACGAATCAAGGAGATAACCTGCGCGATCGCAGAGGGTCCAGGCGGAGTCGAGAAGAGATCGATTGCTGGCACGAGACCGTTCTTTATTGTGGTATTAGGAAGGTCCGGGGAAAGAGACTTGTGCAAGGGCGCGAGATCAAAAGTGTAGCCTGCCACGCCTTGATCAAGGTTATCCAGAGGTTTGATCGCTTCCGCCTCCTTATCGAAGAGAGGCTCGAGCAAAGATCGGGAAAACGCCTGCCTCGCGGCGGGGGTGATACCGCCAGCCATATGGACCAGGACGCTTAGAAGATGGGAGGTTCCGCCGGCGGAAACGTGTTGGCCTGGGAGAGGTCGAAGGATGTTGGCCAGCCAGGATGCGGAGCGCTCGATGCTCTTGGTCATGCGCTTTTGCGTGTATGAGCCGGACGTGAAAGGAGTGTCGGAGAGTGCCACGAGGACATCAGGTTGGGCGGCCAAGACATAGTCCCTCCATTCGTTCGGCGTTACCTGCGGAGAAGAATGAGCCGTGCGAGGAAGACGAAAAAAAGAGGTGACATTAAGGAGTCGAGTCGACCTTGCGTACGCCGCGCAAACAGAGAGCGGAGACAAAGTTGTTACCATTCG
>WNFC01022329.1_pt1 | contig 12881 bp, 15 predicted proteins | sample 5400541 | NCBI WGS metagenome assembly WNFC01 (sample SAMN13153342, study PRJNA577476) | soil metagenome | isolation source: 120 cm saprolite under Douglas fir tree site 2 hole 2 replicate 1 | place: USA:California | collected 2015-04-18
CAGCGACCTGGTGACGAAAGCCGAATAGGCAGAGCTGTTCTGCCTGAAACTCGGCAGACTCGCTCGCATGCGGGTTCTTTTTGTATCGAAGTTCCAGCGGAACCACGATCCGAGTTACTTCTTCTCCGCGTATAGTCCGACCATGTTGCCCTCTGGATCGGAGAACCAGCCGAAGGAGCTGCCACCGGGAAGCGGCACCGGCCCTACCAGCTTCTTTCCGCCCAGGCTCGCCGCTTTCGTCAACGCCGTGGCCACGTCATCCACCATCACGTAGAAGATGGCGTAGTGGTGGGGCTCGTGGCCGAGCGAGTTGATATGCCCACTGATGTCATCGCCGGTTTTAATGCGCGTCGAATTCGCCTCTGGTTGCATCTTCCACTCGAACAACTTCGAGTAGAAATCGGCCGTCTTCACGCGATCGCGACATCCAATCTCGAAATAGCAGATCTTATTCGTCACTCTGGATCTCCTCCTGGAAGGCGTCGGTTCGGCGGGGTCTGTACTTCGAAGGGAAAGTTGCTGCAAGTCGGCCGGTGACTTTGTCTACCCTGTTACCTTCCTGTGACGCGCCGCAGCCTGCGCGTCAAGTCAGGAAAGCCGCGAAGCTCGACGACGGTACTTCGGTCGAGCAAGCTTTTCATGGCTCTCGTCCGACGGCCTGACCGACTAGTTGCCCTGAAAAAACTCATCGACCACTGGAGCGAGGACCGCGGGCGACAGATTGTGGTTTTGGCCGGCCAAGGTCTTCGTTCGAGAGCCGGGGATTGCCGCTGCGACCATCGACACCGCGTCACGCAGGAATCGCGGGCTCTTCTCTCCAGCAACGACGAGCGTCGGAACTGACGCACTTTGTCCGTTCAACACGGACCAATCGCTGAGGAGCTTCAGATCGTATTTGAGCGTATGCGCGACCGCCTTGTTTTTTTCCCACCCGCTCCGCATCAGGATCGGCATGACGAAGGTGAACGGTCGCGGTACGCCCACGACATCAGTCAGAAAAAACTTCACCGCACCGGCGCGGTCGCCGTCGGACAGGAGTTGATCTAGGCGCGCGCGGGCGACCTCGTAGGTGCGAGGCTGACCGCTTTCGGTCACAAAAGGAGGCTCGAAAAGCGCCAGGCGCCCGATGCTTGCTCCACCCGCCACGGCTTGCAACGCAACAGCGGCGCCTGAGGAGATCGCCAGGACAAACGCCGAACCGCCCGCTTCCTTGATCAGCGCGCGGAGATCTTCCACTTCCCTCTCTATCGCGTAGGGCGGCGTATCACCGCTCTCTCCCCGTCCTCGGCGATCATACGCGAAGACCGTGAAGTGCCGGGCGAGGAGAACCGCGAGCTTTGCGGCGGGCCCATTCTCGCGGTAACAGAAAGCGCCATCCACCAGGATGAGCGGAGGTCCGGAACCGATCTTGGTGAACGCGATCCTCGTGCCGTCGGTGGAGGTCGTGGTTCGATTCTCACCCATGGATTTCATCGATTCCTCCTGCCGAGCCACAATCCAAAACGCGACCGCACCCAATAGCACCACGGCTGCGATGGAAAGGGCGAGACGCTTGCTACGTGATCTTCGGCTCACGATCTCCTGCCGTTGTCGGTCGTCGCTGGCATCGGCGGCTTGATCCGCGGCTGTCGTCCTCATGCCCAGAACCGGTATCCATGCGTTCGGAATGGTAGTGCGAGCTCGCGACAGATCTCCATCATGACCTCGGGCGCATGGTAGTAGTTGCGGAGTAGCGCGATCCGATCCCCGGCAACCTCCACACGAACGACGGCATGCACCTCATCGCCCGACCACCAGAGGAAGATCGATTTTCCCCTGTGTACACGGACCTCGCAGCGCGGAGGAACCAGAAGCTCGTGATCCCCGTCCGGGCAGCCGAAGAGGGTGCCCTGCAAGGTTCCGGCCCTGACCGCCTTGGCTCCGTCCTCGATCTTGAGGCCCGGGTACTCCATCGTCGTCGCGTCGAGAAGGAGCGCGGTGAGTCGGTCGAGGTCGCGTGCGTTGAAAGCCTCGCAGAACGCATCAAGCACCGCGGGGACGATCGGCGCCGGTTCGCCTGGCTCGGGCTCGATCAGTTTCGTGCGCCCCCTATGCAGCGCCGCTTTGATCGCACCAGCTGTCGTCGAGAGAGCCTCGGCGATCTCGTCGAGGGAAAAGTCGAAGACATCCTTGAGGACCACGGCTGCGCGCTCTTGCGGCGACAGCTGAGCAATGAGCGTACCCGCTGCCTCGCGGGCGGCGCGTCGCTCCGAAGTGAACGCGGCTTCGGGGACCGCGCCGTCTGCCGTTGGAGCTTCGCGCGCCCGCAACGTCTGGTTGATCCAGAGATTGGAAGCGACGCGAAACAACCATGCACGCGGGTTGGGCGGCGACTCTGCGATGCAGCCGAGAGTCACGAAGGCACGAGCCATTGCGTCCTGTGCCAGGTCTTCAGCGTCCCAGGGGCTTCGGGTGAGATGACGGCAGTACCGGTAGAGGTCCGGGCGCAGCGGCTCGTAGATTTCGAGGAAGCGACGCCACGACTGCCTGACGACATCGCCAATATCACTGTCTGAGGTGCTCATGGTTGATAAACAAGAGTCGAGGCGAAAAGGATACGTCGCCCGATTCTTACCCCTCCAGTCCCGGCCCGGTGCAACTTTTTGTGACGGGCCGTGTCGTTGATCACGCGTTCGTTCGGCAGGGCCTTGCGGGAGGTCGGAAGATGAAGAATGGCGCTATAGGCGTGGTCCTGATTGCTGTCCTGTCGTCATCGGCACAGGGGCAGTCTCCTGATCAGCGGGTTTTAGCTCTCGAGAGCCAGGTCGCGCGCCTCGAGGCGACCGTGGCCGCCCAGACGAAACAGATCGCCACTCTGGTGGACAAGCTGACCCACTTCCGTCGAGACGGTGATGAGGTTTTCATCACCAGCGCGAATCTGCACATCGTGAATGGCGAAGGTAGTACCAACACGACCAACGGGCTGGGCAATCTCATCGTCGGCTATTCGGAGCAGCGCGGCGATGGAACCGACGATCGCTCCGGCTCGCACAACGTCGTGGTGGGCCCGGCCCACAACTTTCCCGATTCGGCGGCTGGTGGCTGGTTTCCGCAGCGGATCCCGCAACTCGGCAAGCGGCAGCTTGTCGTCGGTGAGCGGCGGGTCCGGCAACGTGGCCAGTGGTTTCGCCTCGTCGGTGAGTGGAGGGGTTGCGGGTCGGGTATCGGGTCGTTACGCCACAGTCAGTGGAGGCGTCATCAACTCGGCGACCGCCCCGGGTTCCTCGGTCAGCGGCGGGGGAGGGAATTCGGCGGACGGTGCCGCCTCATCGGTCAGCGGAGGACTTAATCGGACGACCAGCGAGGCCGACAGCTGGGTCGCCGGCGAGCTGTTTCAGGCCCGTTGACCTTTCGCACGACAACCGACGGCGTAGCCTGTCTTTCGACGATCCCGCTTTACGGAGACTGAGCGTGAGCTGTTATCCCTTCGTCGATGGCGCCACTTCGTTCACAATCCCGCCGGGGTTCCTTCGAGATCGGGCCTACTACGCTACGATTACGGCACGGCAGGCTCGTTGGGACGGACCTGCGCGCCTGCCCCTCCGCACGGGCGTGCCGCTGTACACAGCAGACTGTGTCACCGAGGTATTCGTTCCCTGACCAAAACTGATTTGTAAACTTGATGCTCCGGGTCGACGTGAACCTCGTCCCGGATATCACGCGCCTTTGTTCACATTTCAGCTTGCCCACGCCCACCCGGTCACGGCAAAGCCGTAGCTAAGTCGGTGGTAGACTCAAAACCGCGGATGCGCCTCCAACCATTCCGACCCCAGCGGGTACTTTTTAACGCAACCTGCAAAGCGGAAAGAGAGACCCGATGGGGTTCAAGGACGAACTGAGCTCTCCTGGGCAGAACCGCACCAAGCGCATCATCGGCATGGCCGCGCTCATGGGGTTCATCCTGAGCGCCGGCGTCCATCTCTCCACGTTTCTGGATACTAGATTTGCCGCGACGATTGACTCCCCTGTCCTCGTACTCCACGTCGCCATCTTCCCACTGTTTTTCGCCATGCTTTTTGCGCAGCGCGCCGAGACGAAGGGCCTGGATGGGCGCGAGATTTTGCTGAACCTCGGCGCCTCCATGCCGCGTTGGGCGAAGATTGGGTTCATCTTCTTCTTCCTCTACACCCCGGTGAACTTCTTTCGCTCGATGTTCGAGACGGGGGGTGCCAGTGCGCACCCGTCTGGAACCGGGTACGTACTGACCAGCCACGGCCAGATCATCAGGCACGTAACAGCGGAGGAGGGCCTGGAGAACAGAGCGATTCAAGCGCGCATGTTCTCGGGCCACTGGATGGCGTTCTACTTGCTCCCGGCGTTGTTTTTCCTGGCGCGCCGCGAGCCTGGGGTGAACGTCCAGCGGTCTGATTCATTGTAGACCAGCGACGCGCTCCCAACGGCGCTCGTTCCTGCCGCTAGTTCGAGCAGTCCCTGCCCTTGGCGCTTTGTGCCCACTTGCGAGGGGGAAATGCCTGGCTTGACGCAGCTGCGAAGCCAACTGTACAGTTCAGATAATCCAAATGAATAGTTTATGAGAACCGGCAAGGATGAGAGTATCGTGGTTTCCGCGCTGCGCGTCCGCAGCAGTCTGGGTAAGCTCTTACGGCGGCTCGAGGAGGAGCGCGGGACGCTGGTGATTGAGAAGCGCGGGACGCCCAAAGCTGTCTTGCTCAGCATCCGGGACTATGTACGGCTGGCCACGCCAGAGCCGGAAGTGCTCCGGGTGCTCGGAGAGGAATCGCGACGCAAGGGTATGGACAAGCTCAGCTCACGCCAAATTGACCGGGTGATCAAGGCCGCGCGCGCGAAAAAACCAAAGCGTGGATGATTCCGCTTCGGCTCGTCATTGATACCAACATCGTCGTCTCGGCTGCCTTGAAACCGGGCGGACTCCAGCGCACCGTCCTCTTGTTTGCGATTACCAAAAAAGGGAGCGCGTCGTGAAAAGACGCGCTCCCGTCGAATAACTGATTCAGCTTACTGACAAAGGGCTGGATCAGTGCCAATCGTGTAGTTGACGCATCCCGTATCACAAACCGGGGCCGAACCCGCGCGCCAGTCGATTGAGAGTTGCGTACCCGCCGGGAGGGGTGGCTGGAAATTCAGATACACGATGTCGTGCCCGCCCGGTAGAGCGAGGTCGCCCATCGCGGTCTGAAAATCTCCCTGGCAATCCGGCGCCGCATAGACATCGCCCTCGATGTGGACGGTCCTATCCATGTCGAGATCGAATGAAATGGCGGGCTGGTTCTGAGTTGGATCCATCGGATCTGGAAGCGTGCATCCCGTCAGTGTGTCACACAGCGGTGCGTCAATCGCGCTCTTGCCGCTGCTAAAGGACCTCAATTCCATGTTGGACACGCCGGCGAAGCTCGACGCCGGCAAAAGTACACATGCAAGAACAGCACAGGTGCTACCAATCAGCCTTTTCATTTGTTAACCCCTCAGATGAACTGCGTTATCTTCATTCACCACGACTCAAACAAAGCCTGGAACAAGGCCTCACCGAAAGGGTCAATCTTGGTAATTGTTTCAGAATTCCCCCTCGTAGAAGCGGACACACAGTTGTCGAAATTCAACAGCCAGTCAAGATATTTTTGTACAAGCGAGCGAAGTCAATCCTCCCTCTACTGGCGTTGCCATTTGCCATTAGAAGCGACTAAATCCGGTGAAGGCAGCGGGTGCGAACGACAGCGCCGAAATGGCCACGAGCGGGCTTACCCAGCGTCGGCTAGCGCTTGCTGCAGGCCGCGCGGCAGTTTGAGCAGCGCGAAGTGTGAACGCGAGTACAGGTAGTCCTCACCCGACTCGTCGACGACACGCAGCAGGCCGTTGCGCTCGGCTTCAGCGTCGCGCAGCGCGACGTAGATCTTCCTCGGCTCAAGCGATGCCGCATACCCGTCGTTTGACAGGCACACCACGAAGCTCTTCTTCTTGCGCTTGGTCATAGGGACGGCAACAGCCTCTTGATCTTGAATTCCTTCCGACCGATCCCGTGCGCCTCGTACCAATGCAGTTCGGCCTCACGAATCTTTCCGTTAGGCAGGCGAATCGTAGCAACTCCTTCAGCTTCCGCCACCGACCGCTCCCGTAGATCTTGCCGAGCCGGCGCGACTCCCGGATGGCACGACCTCTCGCAATCATCTCGACGTCCCGGAGCGCTCCGACGATCTCGAAGTCCACTGCTCGAGTTTAGGGTGATTTCGCCGGCCGTTGGCGACAGTTTTGTTCGCCCGTGGTGCGGAACGCAGGATCGGCGTACTCCACCATCGCTACGTCCGTCGCGCGGCGTTGCGACGGGACTAACCAGCCGGAACCGGCCGCACACTGACCAGGATCTGCTCGACTTCCGAGGTCACCCCCACCGACGCGTCCGCCGGCCAGGTGGCCACCACCATCAACACGTTGGAGCTCCCACCCGGCTGAACGGCGATTCGGCCGAAGACCTTTTGCTCGATCGAAAAGCGGAAACCCACCGCATCGTCGGACAGCGGCAGAGGCTCCGGGTCGGTCGCGTCGAATCCCTGGTAGCTTCGAAGCCCGGAGACGAGGCGCTCGGCGAACTGAGTCGGGGTGGCGATCGCCGGCGCGACCTGGATCACCACCTGCGCGCCGCTGTCCCGGTGCCGCAGCACGACGGGAATGAGGATGCCTTCCGAGCTCGTGCCGCCGTCGGCGTCCAGCTGCCAGTCAGCGCCGGGCCGCGCCACTTCGAACCCCAGCTCCGTATCGACGTATTTGCGATGGGACGCGGCGATCCGCTGCCTTTGCACGATCGGGCCCGATCCGCCCGTCCCCGAGTCGGAAGCGGCTTCGCGGTGCGCGGCGCAGGCCTCCAGAAAAAACAACGCCAACAGTACCGCCACCCGTGCGCCCATCGAAAATCTCCCGCCCCGTCCACCAGAATTATCTGGCCACGCCCCCGGCTTTCCGCCAGCCAAAGAGCAGCGGAAGGCTCGTTAGATATCAGATACGGCGGCGGCGAGCTTGCGGGCCGCTTCGACGGGGTCTTCGGCCGCGTAGATCGGCCGCCCGACGACGAGGAGATCCGCGCCCGATCGCAGCGCCTCCTGAGGCGTCGCGACCCGCTCCTGGTCGCCGCGGGCCCCGTCCGGCATCCGGATCCCCGGGGTGCAGAGGAAGGGCTTTGGACCCAACGTAGAACGGAGATCCCCGACTTCCTGGGCAGAGCAGACCAATCCCGCGACGCCGCAGTCGAGCGCCAACCGGGCCAGGTGCAGAGTGAGTTGGCGCGGGGAAAGCGCGTGCCCGATCGCTTCGAGATCGCCCGCGGAGAGCGAAGTGAGCACTGTCACCGCGAGCACTTGCGGCACCGGGACGCCCTTTTTCGCCGCCCCCTTTTCCGCCCCCGCCTGCGCCGCGCGCAGCATCGCCGGCCCGCCCGTGGCGTGGACGGTGAAATAGCGCACCCCCATTTCAGCGCAGCGGCTCGCCGCCAGCTCCACCGTATTGGGGATGTCGTGGAGCTTCAGGTCGAGAAAGACCCTCGCGCCGAGGCGCTGCAAACGCTCCACTGCCTCAAGTCCGTGCTCGGCGAAAAGGGACAGGCCGACCTTGGCGGTGGCGAAATACGGGGCGACCCGCTGGTAGAGCTCCTCCGCCTGAGCCAGGGGCAGGTCGAGGGCGAGGGCGAGGCGGTCGCGCGCGGCGGCGGGGCTCACGTCACCTCGCTCTGGATTCGCCGCAGCTCGCTGGATAGCGCGTCGGCCATCTGCGGCGTCATCGCATTCCTGGCGGAAAAGAGCGCGTACCAGACAAATCCATCCAACGCTTCGTAGGCCCGGGCGCGGGACACCGCGGAGATCGACCCGCCGGTATTCGCCAGCACCCGATTGAAGTCGAGGTCCCCTTCGTCGCTCAAGGTGACGCCGGCGAATGAGTCTTCCATTCCTGGCAGTGGATCGGAGAAGAATGACTGCAGATCCATCAGATCCTTTCCCGAGGACTTCAGCGCATTGCAAATCGTCTTGATCAGCGACGCGTACAAGTCGATCGGCGAGCGCGCTTCGGAGACGGCGCTGGGAGGATCGGCTTTCTCCGGGATCGCGACCAGCGCGTGGGTCCGCAGAAGCTCGTCGATCGCGCAGAGGAACGCGTACTCGCCTCCATCGAACGAAGGCCGCAGCGCAGCGAGGTCCTTCCCGGTCCCGACGGACAACACCAGATGTTCGGTCCCGGGCTGAGGGCGGCCGGGGCCTTGCCCGACCTTGAGGTTGCTCGAGACCCGGCGCCGCAGCCGCTCGACCTCTTCGGCCCGCTTCATCCCTTCGAGCAAGATGGTGCGGGTCCGCTCGGGAAGCTTGAGCACGTCTTCGGATTGCAGCGGGCCGTCGAGAAAAAAGAAGGCGCCCTCGGTGAGCTCGAACAAGGAGATCGCGATTTCGCGCACCAGAAAGGTCATCGCGCTGTAGAGGTCGCTGGGCTGGATGCGGCCAGAGCCGGTGAGGACCTGACCAATCTTTTTTCCGGGCTCGACCAAAGCCAGCGCGGACTTGAGCTCGTCGGAGGAGATCATCTTCAGCCGCACCATCAGCCTTCCCAGGCGCTCGTGCGACTGCGTCGAAGCGGCGAAGATGATCTGGCCGTCGCGGAAGTGCACCGTCTTGCGGACCGTCCCGGCGGTGACGGTGAGCTTGCCGGTCTTCATCCCGCCGACGAGGTGGCTCAAAATCTCCGCGATCGACAGCGCCCCGATCGTTCCTGCGACGTAGCCCCGCCCATCGGACGCGCCCCGCACCAGGACCAGGGCGTCGTTCCCATGAAGAAAGCCACTGAGCTCGGTGCCCGGCTTGAGCACCCCGCCGGAGGAGGCGGGCACTTCCACCGAAAGGCCCTGCCCGGTGCTGCGAATCGCTGATTTGAACGCGGGCTGCACGGCGCGCCCGCCCCGCTAGTTAACCGCCAGCTCCTGATCGATGACCTTCTTGAACTCATCGAACGGCTGCGCGCCATTGAGAAACACACCGTTGATGAAGAAGGCAGGCGTTCCCGAGACTCCGACCTTCTGGCCGGCCGCCATGTCCTCATCCACGCTCTTCTTGTACTTGCCTGAATCGACGCAGGTGGCGAAAGTGGTCGCGTCCAGCCCGACCTCCTTGGCGTGATCCTTCAACTGGGCGACCTCCAGCGTCTGCTGATTCTTGAAAAGGACGTCGTGGTACTCCCAGAACTTTCCCTGCTCGTTGGCGCACATCGCCGCCTCGGCGGCCTTGGCTGCATTCTTGTGGAAGTCGAGTGGGAAGTGGCGGAAGACGAGCCTGACTTTGCCGGGATAGGTCTGCATCACCTGCTCCACGGTGTCGTGCGCCTTGCTGCAGAAAGGGCACTGGAAATCGGAGAACTCTACCAGCGTCACCGGCGCTTTCTCCGGCCCGCGCGCGGGACCCTTCGCCTCCACCTGCTGGCGAGGCTCGCTCAGCTTCACCACGACCTTGTTCTCCTTCTTCAGCTGGTCGTAGAAGGCCTGGGCCCGCTGCTGCTTCTGCGTCTGGGTCAGGTAATTCACGATCTGCGCCTTGAAGGTCTCCAGCTTGCTCCCCGGGGGAAGCCGCGCCGAGTTCTGGTTGAAGAACTCCTCCACTTGCTGATCCGAAGGCGGCGAGACTTTGTCCTCGATCTCCGCTTTCATGAACTGCTCCTGGGTCATTCCCTTCTTCTGCGCCTCGGCCTTGATCAGCCGGTCGTTGATCAGCTTCTCCAGGCCCTGTTTGCGGATCTGGAACTTCTGCTTCTCCATCTGCTGCATCTGAGGCTTGACGGACTCGTCGAGCTGGGCGGCGGTGATATTGTCCCCGCCGACGGTGGCCACCACGGTATCGGGCGAGAGCTCCTGCGTCGAAGCGCTCCCACCGGCACGCGCGGGCTTACCTTTGTCGCAACCGGTGGAAAGAATGACCGCGAATGCCAATGCAGCTGCTGCAATTCCGAAAGTGGGTTTCATAGGCAGGCATCTACCTTGCTTGGCTGAGAATGCGCAAGTAGAAGAACTCATCCAACAGTACGCGAGTCGCTGAAATTCCGCTACCCAAAGGCAGCGTCAGGCGAGCGACGGCTCGAGGACCCCGGAGAGGTCGGGCAGGCGCAGATCGAGCCGCTCGACGTCCCGCTTCCGCGCCCGGACCACCACGAAACATTGTGCCGAACGAACTCGTCCGGAAACCTGAGCCCATCGGGGTTGAGGATCGAGAACTCATCCACGACGATCGCATTCTCCAGCGAACCGCCCCGGGCCAGGCCCTCTTTCTTGAGCGTCTCGACATCGCGGAGAAAGCCGAACGTCCTCGCGCGTGCGATTTCCCGCGCGAAGGTCCGGTCGGAAAACTCCATCTCGAAAGTTTGATTGGAGATGAGCGGGTGGTGAAAGTCGATCCGGCAGTTGATCTTGAATCGATCGCAGGGATCCAGGGTGGCGGTCTTCTCGCCGTCTCGGACCGAAACCCGCTTCTTGATCACCACGAAGCTCTTCGGCGCATCGAGCATTCGCACGCCCGCCGTCCGGATGAGGTAGGCAAAAGGCGCGGCGCTGCCATCCATAATCGGAACTTCTGGGCCGTCCAGCTCGATCCGGACATTGTCGATTCCCAACCCGGACAGCGCGGCGAGGAGGTGCTCGACGGTGCCGACTCGCGCACCTTCTCGCCCCACCGTGGTGGCCAACTCCGTATTGACCACGTAGCGCGTGGTCGCAGGGATCTCGATTGGCCTGGGCAGATCGGTGCGGACGAAAACGATCCCGTGATCGGCCGGCGCCGGATTCAGCGTCATCTTCACGGCCTGTCCGGTGTGAAGGCCCACGCCGTCGCAACCGATCGGCCCGCTCAGAGTTCGCTGATTAAAGGAGGATGAAGGCATTGTGAGTGGCGGTCCCCTCGTCAAATGCGGACGCTGTTCGCGCGAAACGAGCAAGCGATGTGCCATCAGCACACCACTCAACGTCGCCGCGCCGTACGCATCTCATGGACGTAACGATCTAGAATCCCTTCGGAAAATAAATGGAGCGGGACGTGTAGTTTGGCCATCGCCCCCTCGAATCGCTCGAACGGAGCTGCGAACCGCGACATGCATGTCAGAAAACTCGACCAAGACGCCGTTCTCACCGACCTGTTTCGTCGTTTCGTTTCGCGGCCTTGACGCGCGCTCCCCCATATAGCAAGCGAGGGCACATGGGCAAACATTTTGCGCGCGAGGAGGCTGCGGGATGTAGCAGCTCTAGCAGCGAGGGCGTGTGCTCTACCAGAGCGTCCCCTGCGGCGTTTCCGGAGGCACCTTCCCGAAGTATCGATAGGTGCGAGCGGTCGCGGTGCGCCCGCGGGGTGTGCGCTGGAGCAGGCCTTCCTGCAGCAGATACGGCTCGTAAACGTCTTCCAGAGTATCCCTTTGCTCCCCAACCGAAGCGGCAATCGTCTCCACGCCCACCGGTCCTCCGCCGAATTTCTCCACGATGGTGAGCAGTATTTTCCGGTCCATCGGATCCAGGCCGGCGGAATCGATCTGCAGCCGCTCCAGGGCGCGGTCGGCGACCTCGCGCGAGATCCTCGCGTTTCCCTCCACCTGGGCGAAGTCGCGGATGCGCCGCAGGAGGCGATTGGCGATCCTGGGCGTGCCGCGCGATCGGTTCGCGATTTCGGCGGAGCCGCTCTTGTCCAGCGAGACGCCGAGGATCCCGGCGGAGCGATCGAGGATCTGCTCGAGGTACTTGGCCTCGTAGTACTCCAGTCGCTCCTGAATCTGGAAGCGGTCGCGCAAGGGCGAAGTGAGCAGGCCGGTCCGGGTGGTGGCGCCGATGAGGGTGAAGTTGGGCAGGTCTATCTTCATCGCCCGCGCCGCCGGCCCGGAATCGATGGTGATGTCGAGGCGAAACTCCTCCATCGCCGGATAGAGGTACTCCTCCACCGCGGCATTGAGCCGATGGATCTCGTCGATGAAGAGGACGTCCCGCGGTTGGAGGTTGGTGAGGATCCCCGCCAGGTCTCCCTTGCGCTCGATCGCCGGGCCCGAGGTGACGTGCAGACCGACCCCGAGCTCCGCCGCGATGATGTAGGCGAGCGATGTCTTCCCGAGCCCGGGAGGGCCGGAGAACAGGCAGTGGTCGAGGGCGTCCTTTCGGTCGCGGGCAGCCTTGACGTAGACCTTGAGCTTCTCCACCACCGCGGTCTGCCCCACGTACTCGACAAAGTTCCGCGGACGTAAAGAAGCTTCGACGCGAACCTCGTCGCCGGTGGCCTGCGTGGCGAACGAATCCGTCGGTCGGGCGAACGGTGCTTCGCCTCCCGGGGCCGGCGAGGCCGGCGCGCCCGCTTTGTTCCGCGTCGATCGCGAAGCCGGGCTCACGTCTTAAGTCCCCGACCTCAAGCCCTTGAGGGCTTCGCGGAAAAGCAGCTCGAAAGAGGCATCCACTCCGGCGCGCTCCGCAGCAACCTCGGCGGCCTTCTCCGCCTGGAGCGCTTTGTAGCCTAAGTTCACCAGCGCGGACACCAGATCGCCTCGCACGTCGGCCGTCGGCGGCGGGGCCCCTTCCGACTCCGCTTCCAATTGCACGAGCTTCACCTTCTCCTTCAGCTCGACCACCAGCCGCTCCGCGTTCTTCTTGCCCACGCCATGGATCTTGGTCAGGCGAGCCACATCGCCGCGACCGATGGCATTTGCCAGCTCGCTTACCTCCATGCCCGAAAGAACGGTCATCGCCAACCTCGGCCCGACCCGGGACACCGAGGTGAGCAGCAGAAACATCTCCTCTTCCGCGCGGCCGAGGAATCCGAAGAGATCGAGCGCGTCCTCGCGGACGACGGTGCGAACGCGGATGCGGACAGCTTGTCCCTCCT
>WNFC01006469.1_pt1 | contig 12879 bp, 9 predicted proteins | sample 5400541 | NCBI WGS metagenome assembly WNFC01 (sample SAMN13153342, study PRJNA577476) | soil metagenome | isolation source: 120 cm saprolite under Douglas fir tree site 2 hole 2 replicate 1 | place: USA:California | collected 2015-04-18
TCGGCCTTGCTAGACAAGAAGCCTCGCAGCGCCGTAACTCGCTGCGAGGCTTCACGTTCTCAGCAGGCCCGGCTGGACTCGAACCAGCAACCCCCGGTTTTGGAGACCGGTGCTCTACCAATTGAGCTACGGACCTAGAGGGTGGCTGACGGGAATTGAACCCGCAACCTCTGGAGCCACAGTCCAGCGCTCTAACCGATTGAGCTACAGCCACCACGGCCGGTGGCAAATCTAACGGGTCGCGCGGGTGGCCAGAAGCGGTCCGCCGACCGGGCGGGGGGACGCCCGTGTGCACGCGTCCGCTTGCTCTGCGTCGCAGCGCCGGAACAGGGCGGCAAAATGCGCGGCGAAGGGGTCGCGCAGCATGCTGTCGTTGTCGCATCCGGGAGGCCCGACGTACTCGGCGGTGCACCGCGCCTGCGACGCCCACCGCAGCGTCGCGGAGGGCAGCCACTGCTGGTACGGCAGGAACAGGCTCAGGCGGCCCGCGAACGGCGCGGGCCGATAACGACGTACCGCCGCAATCGTGGCGCACTCGACCCTGGCGCGTCTCACTATCACCGGATCGACCGCGGCCGCGTGTGCGGCATCACGCCGCTCCTTGCGCTGCCGCATCCGCTCGGCCATGTAGCGGCCGAGCTCCACCGCCGGGAGCGACCAGACCGCCCGGAGGTGCCCGACAACCCGCGTCATCTGTTGGCGCAGGCGCCACCTGAGCTGCGACGGGAGGCGGTACCAAGTGGGATCCGGGCAGCCGAACAGCGCCACGAAACGCACGCTCGCTCCGCCCTGTAGCAGTTGCCGCGCCAGCTCGAACGCCACGGTGCCGCCGGCGCAGAAGCCGGCCAGGACGTACGGGCCGTTCGGCTGGAACGCGCGGACCTGCTCCGCGAAGTACGCCGCGAGGTCCTCCACACGCGTGAGCGGCTCGCTCCGGCCGTCGAGCCCGGGCGGCTCGAGCCCGAAGAACGGCTGGTCGTCGCCCAGCTGCTGTGACAGGGCGCGGTAGCAGAACACGTCGCCGTTGTGCCCGGCCACCGCGAACACGGGCGTGCGCGTGCCGCGTGGCTCGAGCGGCACGATCGCGCGCGGCCGCTGCGCCAGCTCCTCGGCCGAGCGCAGGAATTCCAGGATCTCGCCCTTGCGTCGCTGCAGCTCGCCGCGCAGCTCCGGTGTGAGCGTGCCGGCCGGCGCCGTGCACCGCAGGTGCTCGCCCTCGGCCCAGACCTGGACATCACGGCCGCGCAGCTCCGCCAGAAACGCCGTCACGCTCACAGCTCGACCACCTCACGATCGCGACTGTCTTCGACCGGCTGCCCCCCCGCCGACCACGCCAGCGCCTCCAACGCGCCGGCCAGCGCGGCCACACTCGGGTGCTCGAATAGAATGCGGAGCGGCAGGTCGACTCCCGACGCGGCGCGCAGCTGCGACATGAGTCGCGCCGCCATCAGGGAGTGGCCGCCCAGATCGAAAAAGGTCTCGCCCACACCGAAATCCGTCCGCTCCAGGACGCCCCGGAACACGCCCATCACCATCTCCTCCGTCGGCGTGCGAGGCGCCACCGTGGCCGCGCGCGGCGCAACCCCCGCTTCGGGGTCCGGTGCCGGCAGCACCTTGCGGTCGAGCTTGCCGTTCGCGGTGCGCGGCAGGACGTCGAGGCGGACGAAGTGAGCGGGCACCATGTATTCCGGGCACGCGCCGCGGATCAGCGCGCGCAACTGGTCGACCAGGTCGGCCGGCGGTTGGTCGGCAACCAGGTAAGCCACGAGCCGCTTGTCCCCGGGGGTGTCTTCGCGCGCGACGACCACGACTTCGCGCACCGCCGGATGTCGTGCGATGTTCGCCTCGATCTCCCCGGGCTCGATTCGGAATCCCCGTACTTTGACCTGGTGATCGATCCGCCCCAGGCACTCGAGCCGCCCATCCGGGAGCCAGCGCGCCAAGTCTCCAGTACGGTACAGGCGAGACCCCGGCTCCCCCGAGAGCGGGTCCGGCACGAACTTCTCCGCCGTCAAATCGGGACGCTCCCAGTAGCCTCGGGCGACCCCGGCGCCCCCGATACACAGCTCGCCCGGCACCCCCACGGGCATCGGTTGGAGCCTGGTATCCACGACCCACATCTGCGTATTCGCAATCGGACGTCCGATCGAGATTACACCCTCGCCCGGCTCCACCCGCCACGCCGACGACCACACCGTGGTCTCGGTCGGCCCGTACATGTTCCACACCGCGGCGGTGCGCCGCAGCAGCTGGTCGGCCAGGTCCCGCGACAGCGCCTCTCCCCCACACAGCACCTTCAGGCCCGCGTTTCCTTTCCAACCCGATTTCAGCAACAGGCGCCATGTCGCCGGCGTCGCCTGCATCACGGTCGCTCCCGACGACGACAGCCGTTGTATCAACTGATTCCCGTCCAGAGCCTCGTCCCGGGTCGCAAGGACGACTCGGGCGCCCTTGATCAAGGGGAGGTACAGCTCCAGCGCCGCGATGTCGAACGACAGCGTCGTGACCGACAACAGCACGTCCGTCTCGGTCAAGCCAGGCTCACGCCCCATCGACTCGAGCAGGTTCACCAGCGAACGGTGGGTGACGGCAACGCCTTTCGGACGCCCGGTCGACCCCGAAGTGAAGATCACGTATGCCAGGTGCTCCGAGCGTACATCAGTCTCTAGATCACCGCCATCATGCCGCGCGATCTCGTGCGCCATACCGTCCATGCTGACGACCAAGGACTCGTGCGACGGCAAACCACGCGTCAGGTGATCCTGCGTGACTAACACCCGCACGGCGGCGTCCTTGATCATTCCGCCCAAGCGGTCTCTGGGATAGGCTGGATCTAACGGCACGTAGGCGCCGCCGGCCTTGAGAATCCCGAGCAACGCCACCACCATGTCCAGAGAGCGCTCGGTGAGGAGCCCGACCAACACATCCGGCCCGACCCCGAGCGCCCGCAAGTGACGCGCGAGCTGGTTGGCGCGCCGATTGAGCTCGCCGTACGTCAGGCTCTGCTGCTCGACGACCACGGCCACGCGGTCGGGCGTGCGCGCCGCCTGCGCTTCGATCAACTGGTGGAGACAGCGATCCTGTCCCGGATACGCCACGGCGGTGTTATTCCAATCCACTTCGAGCTGCTGATGCTCGGCGCCGGTGAGCAGGGGCAACGCGGCAATACTCTGGTCCGGCTGGCGGACGATCCCTTCCAACAGCGTCCGGTAATGCCCGCACAGCCGCTGTATCGTCGAGGCGTCGAACAGATCGGTGCTGTACTCCACCACTGCTTCGAGGCCCTGCTCGGTCTCGGTGAGGAACAGGGTCAGATCAAATTTGGATGTGCCAGTCCCCAGTACCTCCTGGGCGGCCAGGTTCGATACCTGCGACACCCCCTCGGCGTTATGCAGCACGAACATCACCTGGAACAGGGGGGTCCGGCTCGGGTCCCGCTCCGGCGCTAGTTCGGCCACGAGACGCTCGAAGGGCAGGTCCGGGTGCGCATAGGCCCCCAGGGCCTGCTCCCGCACCTGCTGGAGCAGCGCGTGGAACGTCAGACGCTCGCTAAACCGCGCGCGCAGCACCACGACGTTGATGAAGTTCCCGACCAGCTGCTCCGTTTCGCGCTGCGTGCGGCCGGTAATTGGGGTCCCCACCAGCAGGTCGTCCTGCCCCGTGTAGCGGTGCAGCAAGGCCGCAAAACTGGCCTCGAGGATCATGAACAGCGTGGCTTGGTCCTGGCGCCCCAGCGCTTTCAGCCGCTCCACCAACGGCGCCGGCAGCGCAAAGAACTCCGTGGCACCACGAAAGCTCTGCACGGCCGGCCGCGGCTTGTCGGTGGGCAGGTCCAGCACCGCGGGCGCCCCCGTCAACGCCTCCCGCCAGTATGCCAGCTGCCGCTGCAGCACGTCGCCTTGTAGCCACTCCCGCTGCCAGCAGGCAAAATCCGCGTACTGGATCGGCAAGGCCGGCAGCGGCGACGGCCGCCCGCGCGCCAACGCCTCGTACAACTGGCGGATTTCCCGTTGCAACAGCTCCATCGACCACTCGTCCGCGATGATGTGGTGGATGGTCAGCAACAGCCGGTGCTCGTGGGCGGACCAGTGCACCATGGTCGCGCGCAGCAGCGGGGCGTGCGCCAAGTCGAACGGTTGGCGCCCCTGCGCCTGCACCACCCGGTGCCATTCGCGTTCCCGTTCGGGCTCGGGCAACCCACTCACATCGTGTTCCCCCAGCACCAGCTCGACCGTCGGCTCGACGCTCTGCATCGGGTGGCCGTGCCGCTGAGTAAACGCGGTGCGCAAGACTTCATGGCGCCGCACCACCTCCTGCAACGTCCGCCGCAGCGCCGCCGCCGCGTACCGCCCCTCGAGGCGCACCACATCCACGATGTGGTAGACCGGACTGCCGGGGGCCAGCTGGTCGAGGAACCAGAGCTGTTCCTGCGCGAACGACAGCGCCCAGGGGCCCGCCGCCGGGCGCGGACCGATCCGCGGCCGCTCGCCCCCCCCGCCCCGCGGTCGGGCGCGCTGCGCGTCGCTCAGCACCCGGGCCAATGCCGCAAGCGTCGGATGCTCGAACACCGTGCGCGTCTGACATTCCACGGCGAATACATCCCGGATCCGCGACACCATCTGGATCGCCAACAACGAATGCCCGCCCAGGTCGAAGAAGTCGTCGGTGATACCGATCTTCTCCAGCTGCAGCAATTCCGTCCAAATGGCGGCGAGCGCCTTCTCGGTTTCGGTGAGCGGCCGAACGAACTCCGGAGCGGGCTGTCGCTGTTCGTCCGAGACAGTCGGCAGCGCCTGGCGATCGATTTTCCCGTTCGCCGTCAGCGGAAGCGCTTCCATCAGCACGAATGCCGCTGGGATCATGTACGGTGGCAACCGATCCCTGAGGTGCTTGCGTAGCGTCGCGGGCGTCACAATTGCTTCGTCCACCGGCGGTAGCGAACGGACATGCGCGTCCGGAGCTTGTTGCCGTACGAGGCGGGACCCCGTGGGCGACGGCCGAATCGCGTACACATAACACAGGTCGGTCTTGCGCAGCAGCGGGTCCTGCTCGACGAGGACTTCAAAGCCGTGCCCCTCGAGCAAGGTCGTAATCGGCTCCAGGTTTTCCCGCTGATCCACCTCGATGACCATTTGTCGAATTCTTGGCCAATCCCCGGACGCGAGCCCCCGCAGGACATCGAGCTCACTCTTCTCGACATTGATCTTCAGCAGGTCGATACGGTCGATGCCCTCTTCGGCGATGACGCTGGAGAGGGTTCGCAATTGGGCCGATACCGTCCGGGCGCGCAGGCGGTCATCGATCAAGTCGCCGATTTCCGCCGCCAGCCGCTCGTCGTTCGGTGACGCAGCTTGCTGGTTGAATACATAGCTCTTGACCACCTCGCGCTCCGTCTCCGCGTCGGCATAGAACCCGGACAGGAGCGATAACCCCTCGAAGAAGGTGAGCTCCGCCGATCCGCTCTCGTGGGAGAGACCGAGCGGCAGACACTTTACCGCCGTACCCCATGCGGCCGCGTTCGCCGCCAGGCAGGCAAATGCTGCAGGATTGGGCTCCAAGGAAACGATCCGGAGGTTCCGGGCGAGCCGGCTGGCGAACACGGTGAACAGTCCGATGTTGGCGCCCGCATCCACGATGCAGTCGCCGTCGTCGATCGTGATTCCGTGCCGCAGGTACGCCTGCAGAACGAAGATCTCGTTGTAGATATAGTCCGTCTCGTTCTTGTTCAGGTGTGCCACCGGCGCGCCATCGGGCAAGAGATGGAGCGTTTTGCAGGTCCAAAGCGGTTGCTGCGCCCGTTTCGGCACCACGTACGCGACCAGATCCTTACCGCCGGACTCGCCTTCGCGCGCGAGCACCACGGCGTCCCGCAAGGCGCGTTGCCCGCGTAGTGCCCCTTCGATTTCACCGGGCTCGATCCGGTAGCCGTGGATCTTGACCTGGTCGTCAATCCGGCCGCAAAACTCGATATCCCCGTCCGGCAGGACACGGGCGACGTCGCCGCTGCGATACAGTCGTCCACCCGCCTCCGGAAAGAATGGATCGGGTACGAATCGCTCGGCGGTCTGGTCAGGGCGGTTGAGATAGCCCCGCGCCACGCCCGGGCCGCCGACGCACAGCTCTCCTTTATCGCCGATTGGCACGGGCTGGCCACCGCCGTCGAGGAGATAGATGCGGCTGTTGGGCAGCGGTCTACCCAGCGGGAGCGTACCGGACGGCGTGCGGGGGACCTGCGGGCCGACGTGATACGTCAATACTCCGACGGTGGTCTCCGTGGGACCGTAGTGGTTGTAGATCTCGCAGCTCGGCGACGAGGCGCGGAGGCGCTCAATCCAGTCCAGCCGCGAGGCCTCGCCACCCAGAATCAAGCGACGCCGGGGCATGACCCGTTCCGGATTCTTCCCGGTCTGCAGCGCAGCCAGGTGTGACGGCACGATCTTGAGAACGTCGATCTGCTCACGGCTGAAGTACTCAGACAAGAGCGCCTGGTTCTCGGCTCGCTCCTGCGAGATGACGTGCAGGCACCCGCCGGTGGCCAGCGCCGGGAAAATCACGGTGTTGCCGAGGTCGGCGGCGATCGTCGACACCGTGGCGTGATTCATCCCGGGCTCGAATTGCAAACGTTCGGCCACGCCCAGTACGTAGTTGACGATGCTGCGATGCTCGATGCAGACGCCCTTGGGACGGCCCGTTGAGCCACTCGTGTAGATCACATAGGCGAGGTTCCCCGCCTGGACCCCGGACCCGTCCTGTCGCGGCGCTGCAGAGTCGGACCAGTCGAAGGCGTCCAGACAAACCGCTTCCGCGACGCCGGTCGGCAGACTTGCAACCAGGCTGCGCTGCGTGAGCAGCACGCTGACGTTCGCATCCGCCAGCATGAATGCGATCCGCTCGGGTGGATACGTGGCATCGATGGGCACGTACGCCGCTCCCGCTTTCAGGATGCCGAGTATGCCCACCACCATCTCCAGCGAGCGCTCGACGAACAGCCCCACGAGCTGGTCGGGCCCAACGCCCAGCCTCCGCAGACGATGCGCGAGGGTGTCGGCGCGACGGTCGAGCTCACCGTAGGTCAACCGCTCCTGCTCGAACACCGCAGCCACCTGACCAGGAGTGCGCCAGGCCTGCGCCTCGATCAGCTGGTGCAAGCAGCGATCCGGCGCGGGATCTGCCGCGGCGGCGTCCTTCGAATTCACCGGTCGTTGCTCAGGGGCGTCTACAGGGACCACGCGATCAGCTCCTTCATGATTTCATTCGCGCCAGCATAGATGCGCTGCACCCGGCTGTCGGCCCACATGCGAGCGATCGGATACTCCGTCATGTAGCCGTATCCGCCGTGCAACTGAACGCACTCGTCGACGATGCGGCACTGGGAGTCGCTCAGCCAGTATTTCGCCATCGCGGCGGTGATTTCGTCGCCCTGGCCCGCGATGAAACGCTCGATGCAGTGGTCGAGGAACACCCGGCCGATATGAGCTTCCGTCTTGCACTCCGCCAACTTGAAGCGCGTATTCTGCAAATCCATCAGCGGTTTGCCGAACGCAGTGCGCTCTTTCACGTACTTGGTCGTGATCGCCACCGCCTGCTCCGCTGTCGCGACCGCGACCACTCCCACGCCCAGGCGCTCATAGGGTAGGCGCTCCATCATCTGATAGAATCCCTTGCCCTCGGCATCCCCGAGCAAATTGGCCGCCGGGACTTGGCACTCGTCGAAGAACAGCTCGCAGGTATCCTGGCCGTGCATGCCGATCTTGTCGAGCGAGCCGCCGACCCGGTATCCGCCAAGGCCCTTCGTCTCCACCAGGATGAGGGAGATACCCTTGACCCCGGAGGCGCGCGGATCCGTCTTCACCGCCAGGCACACGAGGCCGGCGAGTGCGCCGTTGGTGATGAACGTCTTGGAGCCATTGATGACGTACTGGTCGCCGTCGCGTCGGGCCGTGGTCTGGATGCTCCGCAAGTCGGAGCCGGCCCCGGGCTCGCTCATGGCGATGGCCGCCACCAGCTCACCCTGCGCCATACGGGGGAGCCAGCCGCATTTCTGCTCCTCGCTGCCGTAGGCCAGGATGTAGTGTGCCACGATGCTCTGGATACCGCAGCCGAAATGCACACCGGCGTGCGCCAGCTCTTCCAGCACGACGGCGGCGTGGGCGAAGGTGCCGCCGCCGCCGCCGTACGCCTCGGGCAGGTCGGGGAGCAGCACGCCGGCCCTCCCGGCCTGCGTCCAGGCTTCCGCATCGGGACGCTGCTGCTCGCGCCAGCGGGCTTGATGCGGCACGAACGCCTTTTGAACGAACTGGCGAACCGTCGTGCGAAACATCTCCACCTCGTCGTTCGCCCACGGGGATTGGTAGGGAGCGGAAGACATTATTCCCTGTCACCCATCACGACGGCCGCCACAAACCCGGGAGCCGGGGACCAACTCTCCAGGCGCCATCCGCAGCGGTCTCCCGGCGTGTCCTCGACCCGGAGGATCTGCGCCGGCTCCCCCGGCGTAAGCGACACGTCGAAGCGATCGAGCGGATAGGAAAGACCGTCGCCCAGCGCCTTGATGAACGCTTCCTTGCGCGTCCAGCACTGGAAGAAGCCCAGGGGTCGGTCGCTGGGTTCGAGGGCTCGATACGCCCGGTTCTCGCGCTGAGAGAAAAAGCGGGCGGCGATGTCGTCCGCGTCGCCTATCGGACGGACGGCCTCGACGTCGATGCCGATCTCGCGTCCGCACGAGAAGGCGTACAACGTGAGATCATCGCAATGTGAAACGTTGAAGCGCAGGCCCGTGTCCGCGTACCCAGGGGCCAGCGCGGGTTTCCCGTGTGCTCCGTACACCAGCTCGACCGAGTCCGGCGGCGTGCCCAGTCGCGCCGCAAGCAGCTGTCGCAAGCATGCACGCGCCCCGATGAATCGGTCGCGATCGCGATCGAAGACGAAACGACGTGCTCGGTCTCGCTCCTCGTCCGTGAGCACAGCCGCTCCGGCACGAAGCGATTCAGACCGCACGTCAAGGCGCGTCACGATGACTTCGGCAGCCTCTTCCACCGGACTTACCCTCCGAGTGACGCGGCAGTCTCGCAGGTCCCGGGCCAGAGGCCGTTCCGATATGGTGTACCGTCCCAAGGCCGTTCCTGTGTCGTATCTCCTTACATGGCAATGGAATGACGACTGTTTCGGGGGATGGTACGGACCGCTGGTTTGCGGCGACACTTCCTAGCGCGCGCACGGGTGCTGCGCGGACGCCTCACGGCTCCTGCTGCGGGCGTGCCACGCGCGTGGCTGCCAATGCAGCGGTTCGCGTTCGCTAGGTCAAGCGTCGGGCCAGAAGCGGCGGGCAAGCTCGGCGGTACGAGAGTCGGCGGGGACCGGTACCCCATCGAGCGATGCAATCGGCACGACGCCGCGCACCGCATTCGTCAGGAACAGGCTCTTGCCCGCAAGCGCCTGCGTGCGGTATCGGCCCTGATCCGGCTTCACGAGCTCGAGCACCCGCGTCCGACCGACCCCCGGCAGAATCCCCAGGTCGAGCGCCGGGGTGCGCAACGCATCCCCATCCCACCAGAACACGGTCCACACGGTGCCTTCCGCCACCCACCCCTCCGGGGTGAGGAGCAGCGCGTCATCGGCCTCCGCCACCTCGGCCTCTCGGCCCGCATCGGTGAAGCAATCCCGCTCGGTGGTCTTGTGGGGATACGATTGATGCGGCGCGGATGCGGTGATCAAGGTCGGCGGTGCGAGCTGCGGCAGCTCGCGCACCGTCACACTGGCCCGGCCATCGCGCACTTCGAGACGCAGGACGGCCTCTCCAGTCCCGGCGAACGGCTGCACCAGCGCGACGACATCCTGGGAAGGTTTGGGCAGGCCAAGCTCGCCGAGCGAGCGCCCCAAACGAGCCAGATGCCGCTCGAGGAACGGGATACGCCCGTCGTGCACCCGCATGGTTTCGACGAGCCCATAGCCGATCTTGTCCACTGGACTCTAGGGCTCGTCCCCGGTTTTTACCGGCAGCTCCACGCGCTCCGACCACTCCGTAAACGATCCGTCATACACGCGAACGCGCGGGTACCTCAACAGGTCGTGCAACGCGAAGTACACGTGGCTCGACTCGAGTCCGCCATTACAGTAGGCGATGACCGTCTTGTCGGGGGTGATCCCCTGCCCTGCATAGCTCGCGCGCAGATCATCCCGGGACTTCCACACGGTCGCGAAGTCCATCTTGGCCAGGTCACCCTGCCAGAAATGGCTGACCGCCCCGGGGATGTGCCCGCGCCGCAGCTGCGCCCCCGCGTGGCCGGCATACTGGTCGGGGTTACGCGCATCGACGATGACGACGTCCCGCGCCGTCAAGGAAGCCTTCACGTCATCGAGCGTCGCCCGGTCGGGAGTGAACGCGGCGGGCGTGAACACCGTCGGCTCGATCACCGGATAGCGGCGCGTGACCGTGCGGTTCTCGAGGCTCCACTTCCCGAACCCGCCGTCCAACACATACACCGACGGCTGGCCCAGTCCCTCGAGGATCCAAGCGAGATAGGTCGCGTCGATATCGCGCGTCTCCCCCGCGCTATAGATCACCACCGGCCGGTCCGGCCCGAGGCCGAGCCGCGAGAACAGCGCCGTGTACGACACGAGGCCGAGCAGCTTGTTTGGCACGCCGCGCTCGGCCGCGCGCAGCTCCTCGGCGTGCAGGTATACCGCCCTCGGGATATGCGATTCGAGATAGCGCGTGAAGTCGTCGCGCACGTCGATCACGCTCACGTTCGAGTCGCGCTGCGCCAACAGCGCACCCAGCTCGGCGGTGGAGATCAGCCGCGGCGACTGTGCGAGCACGGCGAGACACACGAGTAGCATCATCAAGGCTCCAATCCCATGATTTCCTTTTCGACCTCGAGATATACCCGGTTCGCGTTGCGGCGCTCGCGCGATTGGAGTGACACCGGGCGCCCCTCGTCGGCCGCCGGAAGCGAGTCGAGTGCCCGGTTGAGGGAGCGGTGCCGCTCGATCGCGCCACGCATCGCGGCGCGCAGCCGTACCACGTAGTCGCGCGTCCGGCCGATCAGCGCCTGGGGTTCGGCGGGAATCGCGCCATGGCCGGGCACGGCGATCCGCGGCGCGAGGGCCGCCAGCGTATCGAGCGCGGCCACGAGCCCCTTGGCGCTGCCGTCTACCACCATGGTCACCCCGTCCTCGACGAGCAAATCGCCGGCGAACAGCACCCGCTCGACGGGCAGCCATACGATCAGGTCTCCCGCGGTGTGCGCCCCTCCTGGGCCGCGCCACGGGTGCGAGATCACGATCGTCTTCCCGCCGAGCCGCAGCGTATCGGCTGTCACCACGGCTCGATCGGGCATGTCGGCGTAGGCGAAGCCCGCCATCTGCTGCTTCCCGACCACCAGCGTCCATGCCGATTCGGCCGCCTCGCGGCTTTGCTCGTCCACGCCGGTCGAGACATCGGGATGCGCGATCACCCGAGCGCCGGCTCGGCGCAGGGCCACTGCACCGAAGTGATGATCGGGGTGGTGGTGCGTCAGGACCAGCCAGCGGACGGGCTCGCGGGTGATCGAACGGACCGCGCGCACCAGCTGCTCCCCCTGCGCGGGGCTGGCGAGCGCATCGATCACCACGACGCCATCGCCGGTCAAGATGAATCCCGCATTCGGGCGACCTTCCGAGCCGCGCCCTGTGTCGCCGGTCACTACATACACGCCCGAAGCGAGTGCCCTGACGGGAAGACGGTCCGGAAGAGGGCTCCTGGAGACCCGATGGGCGCAACTGGACGTCACCACAACCGTCACGACAAAACGTTGCAGGAAGACCTCACGAAAAGGCGTCGCGAGAAACCGTGGGCGGCTGCCGCTCAACGTCTTCACGTGACGTCTCTTCGCGACGTTTCTACGCGACGAATTTGATGTCCACCGTCTGACTGAACACCCCGCCCTTGTTGTCCTTCCACGTGAACGTCAGGGGGGCTTCGCGATCGGCTCGCAAGGAAAACTCCACAAACGGGTCGCGGCTGATCCCGGAGGTCCAGACGAAATGTGCCGCCTCCTGGTCACCGTACATCACGCTCACATCGTTGATGAAGTGGGCGGGGATCGGCTTCCCCTCGGGGTCGCGAAACAGTCCCGTGGCCATCGGGTGCTCGACCAGCGCGCGGACGTCGATCACATCGCCCCGGCGAATGCCGGTGGGGACGAGGATGCGCGCGGCGCCGAGCTCGGCAGGCATCTCAGCCGCACCCGTTGACCGTGACGCGCACGTCGGCGGCGCCGCTCCACAGGACGCCGTCCGTCGTTTCGACGATCGCTCGAACCGGCGACGTCATCCGCATCTTGATCCGCGTGCTCACGAACGCCTGGCCGATCTGCGGCGTGAGCCGGAACTCGGCGAGGTGGATATCGGGATTGTTGTCCACCAACAGGTGCACCGCCTTCACGTACCGCTCGGCGGACATCGGCAGGTCGGATTCGATCATCACCGGCACGACGCGCCCGTCCGCCGCCACCGTGGGCACATCCAGCTGGACGTGGCCGGCCTGAATCGGCCGGTCGCCGAACAGCTGCTTCAGGACCTGCTGCACCTTCCACGGCACGTCGTCCGCCGGACGAGGCCGCACGAGCGCGGCCAGGCGACGCGCGGCGAGCGCGAGAAACGCGAGACCGGACGCGTGGAGGAAGGAGCGGCGCGACAAACCCGACATACGGTCACAAGAATAGGAAGCCCCCAACGGCCCGGCAAGTTTGCCTATTGCGACCCAGTTTCCCATTTTGTGACGCCTGAGACACCGAGGATCAGCATGCGATCGCTGCCCGTTACCATCGCCCTGCTCGGCCTTGCCGTCGCGGCTGGGTGCACGCGAACCACGCGGACTGTGCTCGTCGTTCCCGAAGC
>WNFC01006770.1_pt1 | contig 12879 bp, 15 predicted proteins | sample 5400541 | NCBI WGS metagenome assembly WNFC01 (sample SAMN13153342, study PRJNA577476) | soil metagenome | isolation source: 120 cm saprolite under Douglas fir tree site 2 hole 2 replicate 1 | place: USA:California | collected 2015-04-18
GCCTGGCCCGGTAATGTACGGGAACTCCGCAACGCTCTCGAGCGCGCGGTGGTTTTCTCCCGTCCCAGCCACGGCACAGCGACTGCCAAGAAAGACCTCCTCAATCCCGAAAATTTTCCGGAAATTGTGCGAGCTGCTGGGCCAGGCGCTCTCAGTCAGATCGCCGGCCTGCGTTCCCTGGAGGAAGTGGAGCGCGAAGTCATCGCCGCCACGCTCGAAGTTACCCATTACCAGATCAGCCGTTCCGCCGAAGCCCTCGGCATCAGCCGCAAAACTCTCCTCGAAAAGCGCAAGAAGTACGGTTTGAAATGATGTTGGAATGGCAGAGTCCGGAGTCCAAACTCTTCTTGCTGGTAGGAGAATTCTTCCTGTGAACGTTCAACTTCTAGATTTCAATTCATTCTTTCTTGCTTACAACTGAAAACTGACAACCTCCCATGCGCATTCGCCTCCTCAGTCGCTCGTGCCCTGTCGAAATTACCGAGATCCGCGATGCCTCTGCCGCCCTCAAGAAACTGGACGCCGATCGCGCCGCCACGGTTGTCCTTCTCGACGCTGCCGGAAAGAGTCTCGATTCGAACGCTCTCGCCAAATGGCTCGGCGAATTTCGCGACCGCGGCACCCGCGAGCTGATCTTCCTCTGCGGCGATGCCGACGGCTTCCCGGATCACCTCCGCCAGCGCGCCCACCACAAACTCTCTCTCAGCGCCATGACCTTCTCCCACGAACTCGCCCGTGTCATGCTCGCCGAGCAGCTCTACCGCGCCTTCGCCATCCTCTCCGGCAGCCCCTACCCGAAATAGTCCGCGTAGTGCAAACTAGGAGCATCATGTCCGTTCATATCTCCCACGACGCAAATCGGCCCTCCGCTACCATCGAAATCCCTCTCGAAAATCCTCTCCCCGATTACGATCTTCTCCAACTCGAACAGCCTACTCCCCGCGACGTGGACGCCGTCCTCGTCTCGCAGGGTTTCCGTGATCTGGTTGATGACGCCCGCGGCGTCCTCATGGATCTCCTTGCCCATCCTCCGTACCAGCCGAACTCTCCGGAGCACGCCAATCTCGATTTCACTCACTCGGCCCCGCCCCCTCTGGAAGTCACGCAGTTGACCGGGGCCATTTGCCCCGGTGGTGATGAGAGCTATCGCCCCGGCTTGTGGATCGTTCTCCGGGATCCGCACGCCCAGCCAGGAACGTCTCTTACTTCCGGGTCGCAGGAACGCATCGCGTCCATCGCGGCGGAGCTCGTCAAACGCCTCCAACTCGCGTGATGATCACGCTCACGAGCCACCTGTCACGGATTAGCTTCTACACGAACTTGACCTTTTACTCGCGACTCCGCAAACTCTAGTCTTTTCGCCGCCCCCGGAAAGGCTTCATCGAATAGCAAAACCATGCCGGAAGAAAAAGGACTGCTCATCGTTTACACCGGGCCGGGCAAGGGCAAGACCACTTGCGCGCTCGGTACCGCCTTTCGCGCCGTGGGCCAGGGCCTCAAAGTCCTCATGGTCCAGTTCATCAAGGGTTCCTGGCATTACGGCGAGCTGGACGCCGCCAAAATGCTCGGCGACGATAAATTCGAAATCCGCCCCATGGGCCGCGGCTTTGTCAAAATCGGCGGTGCCGAAACCGATCCTGCCGACATCAAGCTGGCGCAGGAATGCTGGCAGGCCGGGCGCGACGCGATCTACAGCGGCAAGTACGATCTCGTCGTCCTCGACGAAATCAACTACACCATCAGCTACAAAATGCTCGACGCCGCCGAAGTCGTCGAAGCTTTGAAAAACCGTCCCGAGCGCGTCCACGTCATCTGCACCGGCCGCAACGCCCATCCCCAGCTCGTCGAGCTCGCCGACCTCGTCACCGAGATGCGCGAGGTGAAACACCCTTACACCAAGGGTATACTGGCTCAGCGGGGGATCGACTACTGACGCCACAAGTTCGAGGGTAGTAGTTCGAAGAGGCGAACCCGGCAACCAGCGCGGTCTTGTTTTTCTGTATTCAACTGAAAACTGATAACTGAAAACTGACAACTTTCTTCTATGGCCTGGTTCAAGCGCGACAAAAAATCGATCGAACAATCCACTCCGCCCGAGGAGCGCCGCGTGCGCACCGAAGGCCTGTGGGTCAAGTGCGAATCCTGCCGCACCATCGTCTTTCGCAAGGACCTTGAAGGGAATCTTTTCGTCTGCCCCAAGTGCCAGTTCCACTTCAAAATGAACGCCAAGCAGCGCCTCGAAATGCTCCTAGACGGCCGCTGGACCGAACACGACGCGGGCATGACCTCCACCGACCCCCTCAAATTCGTCGACACCAAGCCCTACGCCACGCGCCTCAGAGAAGCCAAGAAAAAACTCGGCATGAATGACGCGGTGATCACCGCCGAGGGCCAGCTCAGTGGCCGGCCCGTCGTTCTTTGCGCCATGGAATTTGGATTCATCGGCGGCTCCATGGGCGCGGTGGTCGGCGAAAAAGTTACTCGCGGCATCGAGCTCGCCATCGAAACCCGCCAGCCGTTCATCGCCATCTCCTGCTCCGGCGGCGCGCGCATGATGGAAGGCACCATCAGTCTCATGCAGCTCGCCAAAGTCTCTGCCGCCCTCGCGCGGCTCGACGACGAAAAGTTGCCCTACATCTCCCTGCTCACCGATCCCACCACCGGCGGCGTCACCGCCAGCTTCGCCATGCTCGGCGATCTCAACATCGCCGAACCCGGCGCCCTCATCGGTTTTGCCGGCCCGCGCGTCATCGAGCAAACCATCCGCCAGAAACTCCCCGAAGGATTTCAGCGCTCCGAATTCCTCCTCGAACACGGTTTTCTCGACGCCGTCGTCCACCGCAAGGAGCTCAAGTCCTTCATCGCTAGCTCCCTCGACCTGCTCTTGAGCTGAGCTAAGCTGAGCTGAGATGAAATACGAAGCCTCGGTCCGCTACTTGCTCTCCCTCGGAAGGGAATTGGCTGCGCCGACGCAGGCCGCCGCCACAAAGTTCGATCTCCAGAACATCACCGTCCTCGCCGAGCGCCTCGGCCGCCCCGACCGCGCTTACCCTAGCGCTCACATCGCCGGCACCAACGGCAAAGGCTCAACAGCCGCGTTCCTCGAATCCATCCTCCGCCACTCTGGCTTTCGAACGGGATTGAATACCTCGCCTCACCTCGAAAAAATCAACGAACGCATCCGCATCAATGGCGAGGAGATCAGCGACGAGGCCTTCGCCGACACCCTCGCGCACATCCATGTCCTGATCGAAGAGCTCCTCGCCGCAGGCAAACTTCGCGCCCATCCGACTTATTTCGAATGCGTAACCGCCATGGCCTTTGAATATTTTGCCCGCGAACGCGTAGACTTCGCCGTCTTCGAAGTCGGCCTCGGCGGCCGCCTCGATGCCACCAACATCCTTTCACCGCTTGTCACCATCCTCACCCGCATCGATTTCGACCACGAAAACTTTCTGGGCCACTCGCTGAACGAGATCGCAGCCGAAAAAGCCGGAATCCTCAAACCCGGAGTGCCGGTCGTCCTTGCCGCGCAGCGGCCGGAAGCCCGTGAACTAATTCTTGCTCGCGCCAAAGCGCTCGACTGTCCGGTCCTCGAGCCGGCGCAATTCTTTCGCGTCGATCGGGAATCCATGCAAGACGGCGGCGTCCGCGCGCGTGTCATCGAAGTTGACTCCCGGACGATCTTCGAAATCGCCCCAAGCCTTCCCGGCCGTTTCCAGCTCCAGAACGCTCTGAACGCAATGGCCGCCGCTCGTCTTCTCCGCGATCGAGGTTTTCAGATTTCCAGCGACGCCATCATCCAGGGTATCGCCAACACCGTCTGGCCCGGCCGCCTTGAAAAGCTACAATCCGCCCCCGACGTTTACCTCGATGGCGCGCACAATCCCGCCGCCGCCCGCGAGCTGGCCCATTTCCTCGAACAGAATTTCTCTAGCCGAAAAATCTGGCTGATCTATGCTGCCCTTCGCGATAAAGCCGTCGACGAAGTAGCTGGCCTCCTCTTCCCGCACGCCGCGCAAGTCATCTTCACTGCGCCGCGCACCTCGCGCGCCGTTTCCGCCCCGCAACTCGCGGAAATTGCAGGCCATCACGCCGCGCGTTTTTCCGTGATCCCCGATGCCGAGCGCGCGTTCGAATACGCACTCGCGGAAGCCGCGCCCGAAGACGCCATTTTCATCACCGGCTCTCTCTATCTGGTTGGCCAGCTCCGCCAGTATTGGAAGCAGCGCGCACAAGTCGCCACGCGCTGAAAAAAAACGTAGAATATCGCCCTCATGGTTTTATCGGGCATTCGCAGCGCCGGCCCTCAGCGCGGCATTCTTTGTTGGGAAACTTCGGTTTTGTAGGGGCGCAGCATGCTGCGCACTGCTAAGGCAGCCACGCTTTGAAACGATTGGCAAATAGAATGAAGACAAAAGGGAACCGCCCTGGCGGTGATGGAAAGGGAGTGCTCACTCACCCCCTCGTCGGCATCATCATGGGCTCTGGCTCCGACTGGGATACCATGAAGTTCGTCTCCAAAACGCTCAAGGCCCTCGGTGTTCCCCATGAAACGCGCGTCGTCTCCGCCCACCGCACGCCCGACCTGCTTTTCCAATACGCTTCCAACGCGGAAAAACGCGGCATCGAAGTCATCATCGCCGGTGCAGGCGGTGCCGCGCATCTCCCCGGCATGACCGCCTCAAAAACCGTTCTCCCTGTCCTTGGTGTTCCCGTCGAATCAAAAGCCCTCAAGGGTCTCGATTCGCTCCTCTCCATCGCGCAAATGCCCAGCGGCATCCCGGTCGGCACACTCGCCATCGGCAGGTCTGGCGCGGTCAATGCCGCGCTCCTCGCCGCCGCCATCCTCGGTGCGAAGCATCCCGCCTTTCGCGAAGCTTTCCGAAAACTCCGCTCCGAGCAGACCGGCCGTGTCCTCGCCAACCCGGATCCCTCCATCGCTCCGCCTCCAGCGAAGAAGAAAGGGAAGCGCGCGTGACCATCGGCATCCTTGGCGGCGGGCAGCTCGGCTACATGCTCGCTCTCGCGGGCTATCCGCTCGGCTTGCATTTCCGTTTTCTCGATCCCTCTCCCGAAGCCCCCGTAGGCCGCATCGCCCAGCGCGTCACTGCCGATTACACCGATCAAACCGCACTCGAAAAATTCTCCAGCGGCCTCGAGCTGGTCACCTACGAATTCGAAAACGTTCCCGTGGAAGCCGCCCGGTTCCTTGCCGAGCGCGTTCCCGTCTATCCTCAGCCCGCTGCTCTCGAAACCGCGCAGGACCGCCTCGCCGAAAAGGATCTCTTCCGCAAGCTCGGCATTGCCACCACCGAATTCGCCCCCGTTTCGAATCCCGGCGAACTCGACGCCGCCGTAAAAACGCTTGGCCTCCCCGCCGTACTGAAAACATCTCGCATGGGCTACGACGGCAAAGGCCAGTGGTTTCTCCGCACCGCGCAGGACGTCGCCAAAGCCAAGTCCGAGATGCCTCCCGTAAAACTGATCCTCGAGCGTTTTGTCCCCTTCACTCGCGAACTCTCCGTTCTTGCGGTTCGCTCCCGCAATGGCGAATCCGCCATCTACCCGCTCGTCGAAAACCATCACCGCAGCGGCATCCTCCGCCTCTCGCTCGCACCTGCGCCGCGCCTGGAGCCAAGCATCCAGCGCGCTGCGGAAAACGCCGCCCGTCGCGTTCTCGAATCCCTAAAGTACGTCGGCGTGCTCGCCATCGAATTTTTCGAATACCAGGGCGAGCTCCTCGCCAATGAAATGGCTCCGCGCGTCCACAACTCCGGCCACTGGACCATCGAAGGTGCCGTCACCAGCCAGTTCGAGAACCATCTCCGCGCTGTCCTCGGCCTCCCGCTCGGCTCCACGGGACCCGCCGGCCATTGCGCCATGCTCAATCTCATCGGCGACCTCCCCGATTCGTCGGAAGTCCTCGCCGTCCCCGACGCCCACCTCCACCTCTACGGCAAATCCCCTCGCCCCGGCCGCAAATTGGGCCACGTCACCCTCCGCGCCGCCTCCCCGGAACGCCTCGCCCTCCGCCTTTCCGAACTCCCCGCCTTCTTCCACCGCCCCGACTTCTGCCTCGACGCTGCCCTCGCCCCCTCCGCCTCCCTCCGCGCCTGATCTCTCTTGCAAATGCTTGGTCGCCTACTCCTGTATGGGTCTATAGTGTCGCCAGTGTAGGGTCACGCTTCAGCGCGATCTGGTTCTCCCCTGGCGGGTGAGTGCCAGATTGTCAGCCCCGATGCACATTCTCCTCACGCGAGAGAAGGATGCGAGGATGCCAATTCCAAATTCACCGTGCGCTGATCAACGACGGTGCCCCTCGGTTTGTAAGGATGGTCTGCTCTATTTCCCAGTGTTTTTCGACGCTACTTCTTTCGTTTTTTCCGTTTCCCCGAGACCGAAGAGTAGCATTGCAGGTGGACTCAGAGGCACGGTTGAGGTCTAATTCTTTGCGCCGACCATCTGGGGGCTACACGATGAACTACTGGCTCAATCTCTTCACCGGGACAACTTGGCGCGAGTTCAAGGAAGCTGGGGCCAACGTGTCCGGCTTCAGTGCCAAGCAAGTCAAATGGGCCAAACGAATGAAGCCGGGAGATATTTTTCTATGCTATCTGACCGGAGTGATGCGATGGGCCGGAGCCTTAGAAATCATCGGTCCCAGCGCTGACACCAGACGTATTTGGAAAGACCAAGAATACCCCGTTCGTTTTGCGGTTAAGCCTCTAGTGCTACTTGAACCGGAACATGGCATTCCAATGGGGCAATTAGAAGGCCGCGTAAAGTTTTTTGCGGGCCCAAGCAAAAAGGGAAGTTTGACGGTTTTGTCCGCAGCAGTCTGAAGCTCTTTGAAAATCCGAAGGACGGAGAACTAATTCTCTCTCTCGTTCGCGAGGCCGAACAAAACCCTGTCTCGCGTCCGGTAGATCCGAAGAAACTTGCCAGGAAGCCGCTTTATAAGATCGAACCGAAAAAGGGGGCCGGAAGGCGGGCGACATTGGTGAGCGTACCGGAACCCGAGTCTCCAGTTGCGACAGTTTTCGAAGTTCAACAATCAATGGACGTGCCGACAACGAGGCACACTGAGATCCAGTATCAGCTTCTGACTCTTGGAGCCGAACTAGGACTTGATGTGTGGGTTGCCCGAAATGACCGAGGCAGAAAATGGGATGGGCATCTACTCGGCTCCTTGCCGAGGATGCTCGACCAGTTACCCACCCAATTCAATGAAGCTACTACGCGCACGATTGAATTGATTGACGTGCTATGGCTGTCAGGTAATTCCATCGTGGCTGCATTTGAAGTCGAATCTACAACGTCCATTTACTCTGGCCTGCTCCGGATGAGTGACCTACTGGCTCTGCAACCAAATCTGGACATTAACCTCTATCTGCTGGCTCCGGATGAGCGAAGAGACAAAGTTGAGCAGGAGCTCTTAAGACCGACATTCAGTCTCCGCGAAAAGCCTCTTGCGAGAATCTGTGGGTTTCTTGCCTTCAGCGTTCTCTGCGATAAACTGGCCGGCATCAGGAAACTCGGGCTCAGCAGTTCCCTGAAGCCCACTTTCCTGAAGTCAACGGCGGAGTTTTTTGCCGGAGACGACGGCAATACAAGTGAGTAATCGTGGATGGCCGCGTGCCCAACTTGCCGGTCTTCCGATTGGATTCTCTCGATCAGCCACGGCCTAACACGATCGTCGGTCATCCAACGCACCCGGTGTTCATTGTCAGCTGTCCGAAGTCTTGCTCTTGTACTCGGTTTTTTTCTGTTCGGTCGCCCGTGATTCTTTCTGTCCGACCACAGACACGCTTAACTTCCCGAGGCTTTCGGTCAATGGGCTGAATTCTTCCGCGAGGAATTTTTCGACCGCGGCCGGCGACGCCAATTGCCCAGCCACAGTGACATAACTGAGATTCATGTTAACGATCTTTTCCGAGAAGAAATACAGATGCTGACTGGGTATAGGCACCCAATAATCCTTTTTCTCAGGGTTGGTTCCCTCGACTTTGGCTTTTAGATAGCCGTCGCGATTGAATCTTCTTGGTTTTTGCAGAATGATGCCAGAGAGCTCCCCATCTTTCAGAAAATACTGAGAAACGGTTCCTTGATACAAGGTGTCATTCGTGCAAAGAATGTCAGCCTGGACTACAGTGCCGGGGAATAGATCCTGAGTGAGCAGCGGGTGCCATTGCGAAATATACGGCGACAGAATTCTATCTGACAACCATCTATAGAATGGTTTGCGGCTATACGAAGCATACTGAGAGGCAAAATATCCTAACAACGAAGCTTCGCCGGCAACCAGCAGAAAATACCAGAACGCGAGGCGCGCTTGACGCCGGGAGCAGCGAGTCAGCGCAGGCCAGAAGGCGTTTGTTGACTTTGCAAATTCCGCCTCACTGTAGAATGCCGATGTAACTGTCTTGTAGTCCGTCCTTCGTTCCTGTACGGAATTCTGCTCAACCGGCAAGGGCCAGGAGCGCGGTCCAGGAATATCCCAGGAAAGCCACATTGCTATCCAAAAAGGAAAAAACGAAATGAGGACGGCTCTGAATGCCGTCTCGGTCCTGGTGAGTACGTAAGTTCGCGTAGGTATGAAGAAGCCGAAAAAAAATCTGAATATGGCTTCTGGAATAATCAAATAAAGAGTGACAAGGACGGAAAATACTAGGGTCAGCACGGCGAGGGTTACTATGCTGCCGCGGCTTGCTTTTCTGCGCGAATCTCGATCTGCTCCCCGTCAGGACCGATGAAGGTGTAGGAGCCCTTCTCGCGAAGGGCTGCGGCGATTTGATTCCTGTTACTTTGGACCTCATTCCGAAGCCATGCAGGGACAGCGCCGCTCTGAATCATGTCCACAAGCTTACTTAGTGTTGTGACCATACTTACTCCCTTCAGTTGAGATGCGCGCAACCTAGTGGAGGTAACTTCAGGACTCTATACCTGTCAAAAGTATCACCGCAAGTCGCTGTCGGTCAATCGCACGGTCGTACCTTGGGTACCAAGACTAAACACTTCTCACTGGCCGGATTCCCCTATGTGCAGAAAAGGTGAGTCACTCTCTTTCATTCCGCCATCTTCAAAACCTCTCCTGCCACTTCCGCGCCGCGTGAGACACTCGCAGAATTTCCACTGCATCTCCTCGCACTCGATAGGGAATGATGTACGGCGTTTCGGCATCGACCAGCTCCCGCGTCCCCGCAACTCGCGCCGCCCGGCCCATCGCTGGATTCTCATTCAGCAAATCCACGGCCCGCAAAATCTTCTGCACCACGCGCCCTGCCGCCGTTGGATTATCCACTGCAATGTATCCCGCTTCTGCATCCAGGTTGGCGAGCGCGCCCGCAGCCACTTAACGCACACGGCGAGTCCACTTCTTCGCCAATCGCTTTACTTCGTTCTCGCTTGCAAACTCCCCTCGCGCTGCCTCCCCGAGCCCCTTGTGAATCTCTTCAATTTGCCAGCTATTCAGCGCAACGTACTCCCGGATCGCTTCCGCCGCCAGGAAAGACCGCGATCGCCACGTCGCCGCCGCGAGTTTGTCCAGCTTGCCTCTCAGCCCCCCACCCAGCCGCAGCGTAAGGATTTTCTCGCCCGCCATCGATGCCTCCTGACTACATCTGCATACATTGTCTTCCTCTCGAGTGTGTTAGGGAACCCAGGATGTTTTCTTCTTGCACTTCTCAAAACCCAATCGCATAGCTCTAAGCCGGTGCTGCCCCCTTTCCACTTCTGCTCTGTGCCCTCTGTGTGCTCTGCGGCCTCTGCGTTAATTCTTTCTTTTCTTCTGCTTACGTCGCCCATTTCATTCGAAAGTACTATGCAATCTATTCGAAACTAGTACTATAGCGTAATAGTATTGGACATACAAACTTTCTCGTGTTACCATCTCTTGTGAATTATCGACTCCAATCCCGCCGATCCGCTCATCCCCAGCCTCCTTGGCTTCTTCCTTCTTACATCCTTACCTCTTTGCTTCCTTGCTTCCTCTTTCCATCGTCACGTGACGAAAAACCCGTCACCGCAACTCCTTTACAATCCGCACTTACAAAGTGTGACGCCCGTAACTCCTTTAGATTCTGCTTTTGCGAAAACTGCCGGGTGTCAATGCGTTCTCCTGACTTTTCAACCATCAAACCTTCCAACCGGGCAACGCGTTTTGATCTATCCCCTTTCTTTTCACATTCTTGCGCACTCTTTTGCACTTTTTTGCATGTTTTCATGTGCTTCCGCACTCTTTGCAAAAAACCACCCGGGGTGGGGTACCCCCCTCTTTCACGGAGGCTCAAATTGAAGTCCACCTCCACCGAGCTGAGCCCGTCCTGCGGCCAGCCCGGCCGCTATCTTCCACAGGTCACGGATCACCGGACACGGGTCACCCTTCCTCCGGTTGCTGCCCTCCCGTCCGGATGCTACGATTTGGTGTTCCATGACCCTTGCTAATCCTCATCTGAGCACCGCCCACCGCCCTCGTGTGGGCATCCCTTGGCGCACCACCCAGGAACAGTGCGCCGGGAAGCGCGAGAAACTGGACTTCTATTTCCGGGCGGTCAGAAAAGCCGGCGCCGAACCGCTCGAAGTTTCTCTCGAACAATCCCCGGAACAGCTTGCCCGCCAACTGGAGGAACTGGACGCTTTTGTCTTGCCCGGCAGTCCGGCGGACGTGGACCCCAGCCGCTATGGTGCATCGAGGCACCCCAAGACCACGACCTTGGACCCGAATCGAGATGACACCGACGAAGCCATTCTCGCTCATGCGTTTAACACGTCGAAGCCGGTGCTGGCCATTTGTTATGGCTGCCAGATCCTCAACGTTTACTTCAAGGGCTCGTTGGTCCAGGACATCCCCGATGTGCGGCCCGATCGGCCGCACGCCGTCCCCCATGGAACTACGGATCTCGCCACGGGAGCGCAAGGCGGCGATCAGCAGCATGACGCCGTTTTGGCCGCCGGAAGCCTGCTCGCTACTCTCGCCCGGTCATCAACCGCGCATATCAATAGCAGCCATCACCAAGCCATCGACCAACCCGGGGAAAAGCTTCGTGTCACCGCCCACGCCCCGGATGGCATCATCGAAGGCGTGGAATGGACCGGCGATTCCAACTGGGTTGTGGGAGTCCAATGGCATCCGGAACGCATGCCGGATGATCCATTCGCGCAGCGCCTGTTTCAGCAATTCGTCGCGGCCGCGCGCGCCCGTGAGGCTGCCGCTCGCAAGACGTAGCGAAGTCGTTGTTCTAGTTTCTAGTTTCGATTTTCTAGTTTCTACTCTCGGGGGGTTCATGATTTCTCTTGCAGGCAAGGCGGCACTCATCACCGGCGGTTCACGAGGCATCGGCGCGGCGGCCGTCAAACTCTTTGCGCAGGCCGGCGCCGACGTGGTTTTCAACTACGTCAAAGCCAAAGACGCCGCACTCCAGGTCCAGCAGGAAGCCGGCAAGCACGGCACTCGCGTGGAAGCGTTCAAAGCCGACGTCGGCAAGCACGCCGACAATCAAAAACTCGTGGAGCATTGCATCGCCCGCCTCGGCCGTCTGGATATTCTCGTCGCCAACGCCGGCGTCTGGAACCCCGAGGATCTTCCCATCGAAAAGATGAGCGAAAAGCAGTGGGACGACATGATGCGCATCAACCTCAAGAGCGTCTACTCCATCATCCACTTCACCGTTCCGCACATGATCAAGCAGAAGTCCGGCAAGATTATCCCCATCAGCTCCACCGCCGGCCAGCGCGGCGAATCCCTCCATACTCACTACGGCGCCTCCAAAGGCGGCATCATCAGCCTCACCAAGGGCCTCGCTACCGAACTCGCCCGCCACAACATCCTCGTGAACTCCGTCGCCCCCGGCTGGGTCGCTACTGACATGTCCAATGCTGTGCTTGAGTCCAAAGCCGGCCAGAAGATGGCTTCCACCGTCATCCCTCTCGGTCGCGCTGCTACCGCCGAAGAAATCGCTGGCCCCATCCTCTTTGTCGCTTCGGACCTGGCCAACTTCATGACCGGCGAAGTCATCAATGTAAATGGAGGTTCCGTCTTGTGCGGCTAAAGCTCGTCCATATCGCCGTCGTCATTCTCCTTGCTTGCCTGGTGTTCGCTTCACACGCCTCCGCCCAGAATCCGGATACCATGATGCCGGAGCAGAGCGTGGTCAAGGGCAAGCAGATTCTCGCCGATCTCATCAATGCCCTCGGCGGCCCGGGTTACACCGAAGTCCACGAAAGCCAGTGCCAGGGACGCCGCGTGTTGTTTGGTCACAATGGCGAGCCCATCGGCAACATCGAGTTTGCCAATTACCGCCGCTATCCGGACAAAGACCGCACCGAATTTATTGGCAAAGGCCGCAATACGATCCTCGCCTCTTTAATCGGTCTCGATGGTTTGGATTTTGCTCGCGGAGGCATCGTCATCACGCTATACAACGGAGATCACGGCTGGACTTTCGATCGCAGCGGCGTCAGCGAAATGCCGGCCACCTCCATCAGCGATTTCCAGGAACAGGTCAAGCGCAACGTCGACAATCTGCTGCGGCTGCGCCTCAAGGAGCCGGGCCTGGACATCCGCTTCGGCGGCAACGACACGGTCGACCTCAAGCAGGTGGATTGGGTCGAGATCACCGACAGCCAGGAACGCAAGTTCCGCTTGGCCGTTGATCGTTCCACTCATTTCTTGGTTCGCAGCGCCGTCATTACCAAGGACGAAGAAACCCAGCAGATCAACGAAGATGTCTCTATCTACACGAACTACCAGTTGAAAGACAGCGTCTGGACCCCGCTTCAGATCTCCCGGGAACACAACGGACGCCGCTCCGTTCAAATCTTCTACGACACCTGTAAATTCAATCCAGGCTTTTCCGGCGATATCTTCGACAAATCGTC
>WNFC01006470.1_pt1 | contig 12878 bp, 19 predicted proteins | sample 5400541 | NCBI WGS metagenome assembly WNFC01 (sample SAMN13153342, study PRJNA577476) | soil metagenome | isolation source: 120 cm saprolite under Douglas fir tree site 2 hole 2 replicate 1 | place: USA:California | collected 2015-04-18
GGACCGTCCAGGAGACCTCGATGTACGCACCCGCGCACGTGAAGACGAGCCCGGATTTCCCGATTCCCGACACCATGAAGGCCTGGGTGCTCGGCGGGCCCGGCGAGCTTTCGCTCGCGCAGAAGCCGGTGCCGGTGCCCGGCAAGGCCGAAGTGCTGGTACGCATCGACGCGGTTGCGATCTGCGCCACCGATCTCGAAAATATCTGGCACGGCCCGCCCGCGATGATCGAGGGCGGCCCGCCTTTCAACAAGAACTGGACGCCCGGCCACGAGTACATGGGCACGGTGGCGGCGCTCGGACCGGGCGTCGACGAATACCGCATCGGCGAGCGCGTCACAGTCGAGATCCATGCCGGCTGCGGCCAGTGCAAGCGCTGCCGCGAGGGCATGTACACCGCGTGTCTCAACTACGGGCTCAATTACGGCGACGTCGACAAGGGCCACCGCGCCAACGGCTTCACCACCGATGGCGGATTCTGCGAGTACCAGGTCAACAACATCAACACGCTGGTCTCGATCACGGACGACATGTCGGACGAGGAGGCGACGCTGGTGGTGACGGCAGGCACCGCCATGTACGGCCTCACCGAGCTCGGCGGGCTCGTCGCCGGCGAGAGCGTCGTCGTCACGGGCCCGGGGCCGATCGGACTCCTCGGCGTCGCGGTCGCCAAGGCCATGGGCGCCTACCCGGTGATCCTCACCGGCACGCGCGACAACCGGCTCAAGATCGGGCTCGAGCTCGGCGCCGATCATGTGGTCAACGTGCGCAAGGAGAACGCGGTCGAGGCGGTGCGCCGGCTCAACGGCGGCAAGGGCGTCGACTACGTGCTCGAATGCTCGGCTGCGCCCGACGCGGTGAACGAGGCCGTCCACATGGTCAACCGCGGCGGCAAGGTCTGCCTCGCCGCCTTCACGCACGAGAAGACGCCGGTCGACATCGCCCACATCGTGCGCAACAACATCTACCTCTACGGCATCCGCGGCGAGGGCAAGAGCGCGACCCACCGCGCCGAAGCCTTCATGCGGCAGAAGCGCTTCGAAGCGACGAAAATCCACACGCACACCTTCGCGCTCGACGATCTGCCGACCGCGCTGCGCTACGCCAAGGATCGCGTCGACGACGCCATCAAGGTGGTGGTGAAGGCGCGCGGGGTGGCGGCGCACAAGGTGGCGGCGGAGTGAGGGGGCGTTCTGCCATGAAGGCGCGAATGGATTTTCGCAAGGCCTCGCCCCAGGGCGCCAAGGTCATGGGCGACCTGCACGCCTACGTGCACAAGTGCGGGCTCGAGCATTCGCTGCTCGAGCTCGTCAAGTTGCGCGCCTCGCAGATCAATGGGTGCGCCCATTGCATCGACATGCACACCAAGGAGCTGCGCGCGGACGGCGAGCAGCGGCTCTATCTGCTCGATGCCTGGGAGGAATCGCCGTTCTACAGCGAGCGCGAGCGAGCGGCGCTGGCATGGACCGAGGCGCTGACGCTGATCACCGACGGCCACGTGCCGGACGCGGTGTACGAGCAGGCGCGCGCCCAGTTCAGCGAGGAGGAGCTCGTCAACCTCTCGCTCGCGATCGTCGCCATCAACGGCGCCAATCGGCTCAACATCGCGTTCCGCACCGTTCCCGGCGCGTATCGCCCGCGCGTGCGAAGCGCGGCGGAGTAGCGCATGTCCCGGCGAAAGCCTGCCCCCGGACTTGATCCGGGGGTGGATACCGGTTCGCCGAAAAGGACATGCGCCAATGAATGAATCTAGAGCATGTCCCGATTCCGCAGGAACGGGACATGCTCTAGCCGCCGGCAGCGGACCCATTCATCTGCGCTATTTCGGCCCGTCGCCGCGCCGCTCGATCACCGTGCGGCATTCCTCGCTCACGTCGTCCCAGTGGCTATGCAGGCAGGCGAGGATGACGGCGGGCTGCTGCATGATATCGCACAGCCGCTCGACCTCCGGCAGGCAGATCTCCTGCTCTTCGGGGGTATAGCGGAAGGGCTGCGACGCAGGGGCGGGCTGGCGCCGCGTGCCGGACTGCGCCCATGCGAATTGCGGCAAAACCACCAGCAACACGGCAAACGCTCCCGCCACACGCGACGACATTGCTTCTCTCCCCTCATGGCGGGTCGACGCGTCGGCGCCGGCGCGGCCGCCTATCCTAGGCAATGCGCGCGGGGGGATCAGCCCCGCGGCGGCGGCCCGGCATCGCTGTCGCGCTCGTCGCCGGGTCCGACCATGATGATGTCTTCGTCCTCATCCATTGCCGGGTAATCCGGTCTCATCCGGTCATGCCGGTGCCGCCGGGCCCCGCGACGTTTGAAGGAGAAGGGCGCATGTCGTCCACGGGTTGCCATGATACCTGCTCCGCGGATCGTCCCACCGTATCAACCGGATCGGTATTTTCCAGTTCCTCCCACCGGCGGGCAGGCCCATACCTTTGTGCTGCGGCTTTCGGCGGGGCAGGCGCGCTTGGCTGCGGCGGAACGAAACGCTGGGGCGCACGTTTATTGAGACGGCGATCCCCAGGGTCGCCTAGGACGAGCCAGCGGCGTTGCCGGATGTACGCACGCCGTCGGCTGGTCCTTTTTGCTTGGCCCGGGCTGGCGCCTCTACGAGTCGACAGATCAACGTCGCCTCCAATGCGCTTGAGCAATTCGGCTATCGCCCCGGCCTGCTGGCGACGCACAGGGCCACCAGATCCTTGTAAAAACCCTGGCGGTCCTTGTCGGGACCGGCGAGCAACTCGCCGACGCCCATATTCCGCATCTTCTCCAACATGGCGTCGTCGAGCGGCTTCTGTGCCATCGTGCTCATCTCCGCGTAGCGCGCGAGCACGCCCGATTTGTCGGCGGCGACCATGTCCCTGAGCTTGGCCTGCACCTTGTCGGTCGGATCCATGTCGGGGATCGCCTGGTCGGTCATGTTGTACGGGCTGATGCCGCGCGCCAGCTTGATGCGCTGGATGGTGGCGTAACGTTCCATGGTTTCGAGCACGTAGGTCGCGACATAGGCAAGCAACGCAGGTTCTTCGGCCGCGCGATAGTCGCGGACGGCCGGCTCGCTCGGCAGCCGCTCGAACTCCGCAACGCCATCCGTGCCGATGCGGGCGCGCAGATAGCTCCGGAACGTCTGGCGGTCGACCGTTCCGATCACGTTTTGCACCAGGTAGGTGCCGCGGCGGAGGAGAAGCGGCCGTGTCCGCTCCGCCACCTTGTCCTTGGTGAGGTGCTTTGTCTTGAGGCAGGCAGGATCGGCGGTGTCGGCCATGACGGCGGCAAAATTCGTCATGAGCGCGCGGCCATATGGCTGCTCGAAGGCGACCGGCACCACCTTCGCCGGTACCACGTCGAGGAAATGGACCGACAAGCCGCCTTGCGACGCGGCGGGGCAGGGCGCCAAGGCGGCCGCAAGCATGAGAAGCTGCAGCAGGCACGCTCCCGCAGACCACATCTTTTTCATATCTCCTACCTTGCTCCCGTCACTGCTGGCAGACGCCATTCAGGCGTGCGGCGTCTCCGCGCCTTCGAGCGGATCGCGCCCATACGTATTGTAGCCCGGTGTCCCGCGCGGGCACCCGAGCTCCACTATCATCCATATCGTTAGAGCCGCCGCACCGGCCGCCCATGGCCAACCGCCGTCGTCGATCGATTGCGCGATCGTCTCCAGGATGGCGGGCACAACATAGAAAAGCAGCAGCCACCAGCCGCTCTTGTCGCGGTCATGCAGGCGTTTGATGCCGACGGCGAAACCCGAGACCACGATGGGAATGACGATGAGAAAGAAGACGGCGATCGCTCCCAGCGCAAAAAAATCGCCCATAAGTGCGTAGGACGCGATGATGAGCGCCCCCGCCACGAGCTGGGCGATGCCCGAGATGAGGAGGGCGAGCCAGAACTTCGCCCGATTGATGCGACCCTCGAAGCTGAAGAGCAGTTCGCCCAGTTCAATGTGCCGCATGATGACCGATGCTATTTCGGAGAATTGCGCGTGTGGGCGGAATTCCGGGTCAGATCCGCTCGATCGAATCGAACGAGAAGATGTCACCCGACATGTTCTTGCCGATCAACATCCTTGTTTGCTCGACGATCGCGTATGGCGGAACGGGAAGATTGTATTGGGCCGGGCCGGCGTAAGGGCGGCCCGCAGGGTCGTAGCGCGACGCGCAGCACGGACAGAAATAGCCTCCCGCGATCTCCAACAGGGAGGCATCCTCGGCGTAGCGCGCAATGCAGCCGCAATAGGTGCAGATGCCGACCAGGACCGAGTAGGCCGGTTCGATCGAGCGATGCCAGTTCTTCGCGTACGCGGGCTGCTGCCGCTTCTCCGAGCGGGGATAGTAACCGGCGGCCTCGCCGCATCGTTTGGGCGGCATTAGCGGGAATAGGTATACTGCTCATCGGTAACCTCGGCGAAACCGTTGACGCTCTTGGCATAGCGCCAGCACTGGCTGGTTTCGTGTCCCCTGGTGAATGGTCCTCGATAGGCAACGACCACGCGAAAGCTCAGTCCGTCTCTAAAATCGGATTCGCGGTTGGTGGGGTCCAAATCGCGCCAAGGAACGTCGTGGAGGATACTCTTAATGTCTTCGTCGGGAGATACGATTGGCGTTCGCAACAGCGAATGATCGCCGATCACGATCAGCGGGGGATACTGATCGTCTACGAGATAGCCGCAAGCGACGCTGATATTTTCGATAACAGCGGCCAGCTTGCCCCGATTCGAGACGCTATAGGCGAAAGAGGCATTCGTACGCACGACCCGGCGTTTAAGCTTTCCAGGATCGTGAAATTCGATGGTCGGCACCGATCCCATGATCCCCCAAATGAAGATGTAGGGCCGCTCGACAATGACGATGGAATCGGCGGCGGCCTTGGCGGCGTCCGCGCTAATCCGCGCCGTCTTGTCGGCGCGGTTCAGAAAATAGATTTGGATTACGGCGATGATAGCCAAAGCGGCGGTAAAGATGCCCAGGACGAACGTGTAAAAGGCGACCGCGTCCTCGAACGTTCGATCCCAAATTATCGCCACCCTCTCCCCGAAGGATTTGGCTGGTTGATGCTCGGCGGCGCGTTGTTCGGCGCTCTGGTCGGTCTGTGCGGTTGCCTGTTGATGATCTGGCTGGTGAATCGACCAGACAAGCGAGCCGCCAACGGCAAAGCCCGTCAGGGCCGCAAATAACGGCCAGAACAGCCAACGCTGAAACAAGCGGCACTCCGCCCCGCGAGATCAAATCGTCCGGCATTTTGCGCCATAATACCGGGGACATGGGGTTGCGCGCAAGGCGCGGCATCAGCTCCCGGCATCGGCCACGATCTTGGCCACCATCCGTTCGCGTTTCGACGCCGAGCGCCCGCCGTTGAGCGAGTCCGCAAATCTTTTCCAGCACACCGTTCTCGAAGGCGGTCAGCACGGTCTCGTGCACGTAGCTCTTGCACGTGGCCGACGTGTTTGCTCTTGCACGTGGCCCACGTGTTTGCTCTTGCACGTGGCCGACGTGTTTCACTGACGATTGGCAGCGCGCCGGAAGAGTGACCTTCCGCAGCGTGGCCAAAGACAAAGCCCCGGCGCTCAATGCGGCCGGGGCTTTGCTTTCCCTCGATCGAGAGGTCGACGAATCCCGCGTTATTTCACCTTGAGGTTCTCGGCGGACGCCTTGCCCCGATTGTTGACGAGCTCGTAGTCGACCATCTGCCCCTCGTTGAGGGTGGTCAGCCCGGCCTGCTGGACCGCTGATATGTGCACGAAGACGTCCTTACCGCCCCCGCCAGCCGACGGTTGGATGAAGCCATAACCCTTCGTCGGATTGAACCATTTCACAGTGCCTGTCGCCACGTTGGTCTCCTGAGAGTAAGGCAGCGCGCAGTGCCGCACGCCGGCCGGTCGAAAAACCGACCGACACGTAACAGCCTCGATTGGGTTTCGTTCCGTCGCCGGACAACTAAATTTTTTGCCGGCAGAGGGGTTCGCCGGGCCGGCGGCGCGGGGACTTCAACCGGTCGAAGCCATCCGCGTCTCGACCTGGGAGGCCAGACGGTCATAGCCGCCGGCGATACGCAGCAGGGTGCCGCGCGAGTCCTCGTTGATTACGGTGTCGGCCAGCGTGCGGCACTCCTCGGCGCGCATCCGCCAACGCCTTGCCCTGTCGGTCTCATTCACACTGTCTGCCATCACGGTCCTCATGGGGAGCGGCCCTATCTTACGGATAATCCTAGTGATTCATCATCCAAAAGCGCATGGGTTCGCTCCAGTTCCATCGCCAGCTTAAGCCAAGTCCCGGCCATCTCGAAGAGCAGTTGGCGCAGCCGCGGCTCCGTCGTCACGTTCGCCAACTCGGCGCAACGCATCGCACGCGTTCTGCAGTCCTTCGGATCGGCCATCATGAGACGTCATCCCGGTTCCACCGTTCACCAAATCGGGTCGCAGCCATCTGAGTTCCGCGTCGAGGCGAAAAATTCGCCTGGAACTTTTGGGGTCCCCAACCGACTTTTCATGTGCCTTGTCGGGACGAGTTGGATTATCGCTAAAGGTTATTAGATACCGTTACCCTGCCGGTGGAGGGATTGCACCATGCCGGACCCCCATAGTCGAGCCATCCGCTATCGCGATCTGGCCGAGGAATGCCACACCCTCGCGCGGATCGCGACGACCACGAAGATCAAGGAGCATTATCGGCAGATCGCCGATCACTACATCGCCTTGGCGGAAGGCGAGGAGAAGTTCGCGGCCGAGCGGGAGCGCAATACAAAGCCGCCCGGCACATGACGGTTGCTTTCGATGGCTGACGGCGAAAGGAGCGGGATGCGGCGTTTTTGGTGGAGCCGTCGCCGGCGAAGGAGAAGCAAGTGGGGCACCACACCCGAAACCCCACTCCCCGAAAGATGAGTAAGATTGCGAAGCCAGCGCAGAACGCGCTGGATATTCAGTGACTTGGCTCGGTCACAAATCTTTCTTCACAATCTTACTTTGGGCTTTCGTTGGCATTGCGAGCGCAGCGAAGGCTATCCCTCGTTTAACTTGTGCATGACCTGGCGGGGAAGATCGCCTCGTTGGCCACGCCGCGCTTGATCTTCGCCTGATCTGATCAAGCAGCGACGCGGTTGAACCGGAGCCGCAGCGGTCATTTTGGTGGATTGGCGGATTGAACCTAGAGCGGAAACGCGAGTGATTTCAGTGCAGCGCCTGCCGCGCCGCGTTTTGGCAAAACAAAGCCAACTCGCGTTTTGGCAAAACGAAGCTAACTGGAAACCGCGCAGAGCACGCGGCGCAGCAAGGCGTCAAGGCGTCGTCGGCGTGGGCACGGCGAGCAGCAGATGGCGTTCGCCCGCCCATTCGGCAAAAGCCCACCCCGCCCCGTCGGCCGCGTCCGCGTTGCTGACGCCCTCGAGCCGGGCCAGCAGCTCGATCGTCTGCGGATCCTGCCGGTCCTCGTCATGCCGGCGCACGAACTTGATCGCGGCCGAGACGCTGCGGATCGGCTCGTCCGGATGGGTTGTGACATGAACTGGCGGATGGATCGCGAAGTCGGGCATAGGGGGCGAACGCGCAAGTCGCCGTCAGGTTTTCCCCCATTAGATACGCGTCATATTTTGCTTGCCCGCGCCGTCAGCAGGCGTCTCGCGATTGGCCTCGTTGACCAGTTCGGCGCCGATCACCCCCAACTCGCGCGCGACATCCGGCTGATCGCAATCCTGCGCCAGCCGCAGGAATTCTTCGCCTTCCTGGCGCAGGAAATCGGCGTCTGATGTGGGAAGCGGGGAGGTGGATGGCGCAGCAATCTGCGGCGCCTGGGCCGGCCGTGCGGTGGGAGGTTGGTCCGGCTGCGCCGCGCTGCCGACCGCGCCTGCGACATTTTTCAGATAGCTGTCCGTGCGCCGGGCTTGATCATAGCTGCAAGCGAGCCCGAGCCATCGCTCCTCCAGCGTTCGCCAGAAAGCCCTGATTTCGTTATCGGAGGCCTCTTCGCTTCGATGTCGCGCCTCGGCGGCCTTCGCCAGGCACTCACGCACATCGGATGGCAGGCCCTGCAGCATCGCCGTCCCTTGCCCATGTTCGGGATTGTTCCCTCACACTGAGGCGCATCCAGCAACGCTCGACACGAGACTTGGTTCCCATCCAGGCGACGAACCTGGCCACCGCGTCGCAAAGGTGCGGTACGCTTGAGTCGAACTTGCGACGCAACGGGCGAGGCTTGCGGTTCATCCCGGTTCGATTAGAGCGGCACGCGTCCGATCATGGCCGTCTTGGTGGGAAGCTCGAGCGTCCAGCTCAGGCCCTCGGGGGGGAATTCGAGCGAGGCGCGCCCCTCGAGCTGCGTCGGCACGAGCTTGCGCACGACGAGGTGCCCGAACCCTTCGTTTGCCGGCGCCGACACAGCGGGTCCGCCGCGCTCGCGCCAGACGATCTTGAGATGCTCCGCATCACCGTTCGGCTCGACGTTCCAGCTCACGTTGACTTTTCCGCCCGGGACCGACAGGGCCCCGTGCTTCACCGCATTGGTCGCAAGTTCGTGCAGAGCGATGCCAATCTGCTCGGCGGCGTGCGGGCTGAGCACGACGTCCGGACCCTCGGTGACGACGCGGCTGCTGATCTCGGCGAAAGGCGCGAGCTGGCCTGCCACCAGATCGTCGAGGCCGCAGCCGCGCCAATCCCGCTTGACCAGGATGTCGTGCGATTGTGCGAGCGACTGGATGCGCGCGGTGAAGCGCAGCTGGAAATCCTGCTGGTTCACGGCCTGCCGTCCAGTCTGCCGTGCGATAGCCTGCACCACGGCGAGAAGATTCTTCGCCCGATGCGTCATCTCGCGCATGACGAACTGAATATGCTCTTCCCGGCGCTTGCGCGCCGTGATGTCGTGGAAGATCGCCGAGACGCCGACGATGCGGCCCGACTGCGACCGGATCGGGCCGGTGGATACGGACACGTCGATCCGCTGTCCTCCCTTTCCCATCCGCACGGTCTCGAACTGCAACATTTCGCCGCTGCTGCTGCGGGGAAAGTACTTCTGTGGCTCGTGCAGCCGGTCCGGCGGCACCAGCGTCTGGATCGGACGGCCGACGATCTCGTCCGCGTGGTAGCCGAACATCCGTTCCGCGCCCGCATTCCAGTTCTGGATCGTGCCGTCGAGTGCGAATCCGATGATCGCGTCGGCCGAATAGGTGATCACGGCGTTGAGCTCAGCGGCCGCTTCGACGCTCTCCGTGAGTTGGAATCGCGCGCGGCGAAACATCTCCACGATCCAAACGATTATCGAGCCGACCATGAGATAGACGACGAGACTCACGGCATCGTGCGCGGCAAGCGGCAGGAACGTGTACTGCGGCGGCAGGAACAGAAACCAGCTGACGAACGCGCCGAGCAGCATCGCCAGAACGCCCGTCCACGCGCCGGCGACCAGCGTGACGCTGAGGATGGCCGGGTAGTAAGTCGCGAACGGCACGATGTCCGGGCCGATCAGACCGAGCGCAAGGCGCGCCGCCGTCGCGGCAGCGATGCAGATGGCGGCAAATGTCACGGCGGCCGCGGAGAGGGGCCGCAGCCCGTGGCGCCACATCGAGCGCCACTGTTCGCCGATTCTGCTAGCGCTCATGACTCGCTGTCGGTCGTTGCGAGGAACCGACCGCGCCATTCAAACAACCGGGCGCACCTTCGGCAACGGTATCCATCAATGCCCCGGCTTCCCAAAACATTGAGGAACGCCGCTTGCCGCGTTTTGTTCCCTCGCCGTTGACACGGCATTAACCGTTGGTGCATCGGCTGGTTCCGATCACTGCGCGTGATCCCATGCCTGCCGGTGCATTAACCCGGCAATAACCTTGAGAAATGATGATGGGTATTGCGCGGATTGCAGCAATCGGGGGACTGCGCGGCGGCCTGCTTGGGGAAGGCCAGACAATCACCGCCGCTCGACAACATGCAGAATTTGTATGCGTAGGCGTGGCGCTCGCGTCCGGGCGGAGATATCCGTCTGGGTCGGCCTGACGGCGGGGATATTGTGCGGCGTGTCGGTTTTCGTCGTCGCGCTGCCGCTTGCATTCTCGAGCCCGTTTCCCGCCCCGAAGCAGCGCGAATGGGTGCTGCAAAGCGCCCCCTTCGACATCGCGCCGAAGCAAGCAACATTCGAGCTCGCGTCCTTCAGCGCGGCGCCGAAGCAAGCGACGTTGGACGTGACGGAATCCGCAACGTCCGAGGTCACCGGGTCGGTGCCGGCACCTGTCGAGATGCGCGCAGCGATCACGCCCATCTCATTCGCCGCGCGCTGGAATCTGACGCTCCCGGCGGACGTCGCTCCAAAAGCAGTCGCGGCCCAGCCGATGCGCCTCGCCGCGCTGAGCGCGCCGGCCGAGAGCTTGCGCGTGCCCGCGCCGGTCGAAACGCCGCGCATCGCGCCGCCCGAGGAGGCGGCACGGATCAAGCCGGACCCGCCGCCCGCCGTCGCGCCGCCAAAGAAGCGCGACGTCATGGAAGACGTCGATCAATATCTGTGGGGGGTCTACCGGCGGGTGCCGATCAAGTCGGATTCGAGCGGAGACTTCACCTGGAAGGACCCGGCCGCGGCCAAGCGGATGCGCATGTCGCTCCAGGCCTACGTGATCGGCGGCATGGATGCGGATTTCCGCGAGCAGCTCTATCACGCCGGCCGCGCCATGGACTCCGCCGGCATTCGCTGGTCGATCCTGAGCGCGTTCCGCGACGACTACCGCCAGAGCCTTGCGTCCGGCTTCAAAGCGAGCTCGCGCAATTCGCAGCACGGCGGCAGCGCCGCGACCGGCGGATACGGCCACGGCCGCGCCATCGACATCACCAGCGCGGACGGAGAGGCGGAAGCGGTGTGGCGATGGATCGATCGCAACCGGGCGCGCTTCGGCCTGCGCCGTCCCATGCCGGGCTACGATCCGGCGCACATCGTGCCGGGCGGCAACTGGCACCAGCTTGCGGCTTCGCTGCGAAATTCGCGCACCCGCGTCGCGGAAGGTCCGCAGCACCCGACGACTGAAGCAACCGCCGTCAAGCGACGACGCGCGGCCATGTGAGCGGCGTCCGCGCGCTTCCTCACCAGGCAAAGCATGATTGGCCCTGGGCAGGGCCGCCGAGCGAGCACTCGAACGGCGGAGCGCCGGCGACGTGCGGACCAGACGGCTCGACCACGTAAGCCTTGCCGTTCGAGCAGAGCACGACCCACTGGCGCTCGTTGCGCTGCATCGCGGCCTTGCCCTGGCAGTGGCCGATCAAGGCGCCCAGCCTGGCCGCTTCCTGGGCCGCCGTGCCGCGGGATCTCCGTAGCTTCGCGCGCCCGGCCCTCGGAGAGCGATGGCGGACTGCGGCGGCAAGCCTGACTGCTGGCGCGTCGGCGCTGTGCCGGGGCGGGTCCATCGCCGGCTGAGCGCTGGCAGGTGTAGCGGTCATCGCCGCGATCGCGAGCCCGATCCACACGCTAGCTGGCACCCATGAAGACATGACGCTGACCCCGATTTTCATTGCCGTGACTTACAAAGCTGCGTGACCAAGACTACGCCGTTGGAGCTGGGCGGACGAGCCGATCTCCTGATACCTCTGGCGCGTCTCTACTCCGCCTCCTATGATCGCACATCGCAACGTTGTCAGGGGTTGGAGACGATCATGGCCAAAAAAGCTCGCGGGAAAGCTGCGTCGAAAGCTAGGGCGCGAAAGGCAAAGGCTAAGGTCCGGGGCAAGGCACGCAAAACATCCAAGGCAAGGACCGCATCGACGGCGAGGACGAAGCGCAAGGCAACGGCCAAACGCACCGCGCGCAAGAAGGCGCCGCCCAAGGCCGAGACGGGGATCATCGCGACGGTGACGCATGCGTTTGAAACGGTCAGGGACACCATCAAGGAGACGGCAGGGCTGAGAAACAAGATGGAGCAGCCCGGCACGTCCGAGACCCAGTAAACCGGTCGCGTGTCGCTTCGAACGAGGGAGAGCAAGCCTTCATCGCGACGGGGCGGATGCACGCCAAGCATGATCCGCCCTCGTCGACGGTCCTGCGAAAATCAGCTGCCTGGCAGTTCGACGCGGAACGGCTTCGTCTTATCCGTGATGCTGTGAATTGCCAGCACCTTTGCGCTTGCATTCGTGGCCCGCGGAAAATGGGGGAGGCCGGCCGGCAGCAGAAGCGTTTCGCCGGCCTTCAGGTTCTTCGTCCCTTGCCCTTCGACGTCGATCACCAGCGTGCCGTCCAGTACGAAGACGATTTCCTGCGCGAACGGATGCATGTGTCGCGGGATCGCATTGCCTGACGCGATCTCGACGAGAGTGAGGCGCGTGGTCTGCGGCGAGAAACCGGCCAGATCGGGATCCATGATGACGGTCGCTTTCACGCCCTGGCTTCCATACGGCGCGGTTTGCGCATAGGCGCGGCCCGATGCGGTCGCAGCCAGGGCAGTCGCGACCAGAAGGTTGAGATCGCGTCGGCTGATTGTGGTCATGCCTGTCCCTTTCACGGTGTGATGCGATGAAGCAGGCGCCCATGAAGGGACGCCACTCCTTTGCAATTTCATGTCGGATGAGCGGGTGCCCGCCGATGGGCACCAAGATTGCCCGTTCCGAGTTTCGGCACGGCTCGCTGGGGGGCAACTCCCAGCAGGTTACGCCCGCTGCCACGGCCGAGAAAGACGCCGGAGCGGGATGCGCGATCACGTCATCGCGAGGTGGGGGCCAGGCGGTCGAGCGCGAAGGCAGCGCTATTTCCGGCCATATGCGGCGCGAAGCTCGGTCTTGGCGCGCTGCAACGTCTTGCGCCGGCTTGCCGGCAGCTTCTTGCCGGCGCGATTGAGGTAGAAGGTCAGCATCGACAGGGCGGAGCGGTACGAATCGGCTTTGCGCCTCCGGCTGCGCTCCGCCGAGCGCTTGAGCGAGCGGGCGATGCGTT
>WNFC01006472.1_pt1 | contig 12877 bp, 13 predicted proteins | sample 5400541 | NCBI WGS metagenome assembly WNFC01 (sample SAMN13153342, study PRJNA577476) | soil metagenome | isolation source: 120 cm saprolite under Douglas fir tree site 2 hole 2 replicate 1 | place: USA:California | collected 2015-04-18
CAGGATTGCATTCGGCGCAAGCGCTCAGCAAAGAATTTCAAGCGGTTTATCAGGATGTGCATGATCTGGTCATGGCACGTTCGTCGGCGGGCAAGCTGGCGAAACTGCTGCTTTCATGGATTCCGGTCCGAGAGAATGGGAAAGAAGTTCGCATTTGTTCGGGCCTCACTCATGAAGAGATGGCGCAAATGATCGGTTCTTCACGAGAAACGGTCACCCGCTTGTTAAGCGATCTCAAGAAAAAGCAGTTTATCCGACTGGAAGGATCTATGCTGGTGATCCGCAATCGCTCAGCATTGGAAGCTTTGGCGTCGTAGAGGCACCTCTACTCGCCTCAGAAGGTGGCCGACCGTCCTCCCCGGCCACCTTCTTCTTGTTACGGTTGCGCAGAACTCTACCAGCAATCCCCAGCGTCACTACAGCTTGTCGGGTACCGACTTTAGGAGACCCCACGAGATCAGGAGGCATCTCAAGACTGCATGCTTGGCGTTATGTTTTTTCCAGAACTGACAAAGCAGTCCTGCTTTTTGAAGGCGAAATTCCATGACTAGGAGAACCGGAATGGCGGATTCCGAACGTGCAAATTCCCAGCCTGAGCACGACGGTCAACTTCAGGAAACGCGGTCCTCAGCGGAACTGAGTGACAATTGGTGGGCGGCCCTGTACCAGGCTGCTCTTGGGGAGGGCGATCCTCGAGTGCGCCGGCAACGGATTGATGAAGCGCAGAAGGCTATTTTAAGACGAGTGCAAGAATTGCCTCCCGAGCCCAATGTGGCCAAGGACGAGCGACGGCTTCTCACTGCCTTGCAGGAACTGACAGCCTTGGGAGAAAGCAGCCGCAAGCAATGAACATGCCGGCTCAGGAACGTTGTGAAGAGGGTTCTGGAAAATCGAGTCGCGCTGTGCGCAGGCCTTCGCGAGCGCCGATTTACGTATTCATTCAGAGCCCGAACAATTCACGTAGCCGGCGAGTCTGGGCACGGCTGACCGGGATCTCCGTCTGCTTTTTATCATCCATACGCAACTGATACGAACTTTTAAACCACGGGACCACTTCCTTGATACGGTTGATGTTGACCAGGTAGGAGCGATGGGCGCGCCAGAACAGGTTGGGATCGAGACTATCCAATAACTCTTCGAGGGTGCGGCAGTTGGACTGGCCTTCCATGCCGGCTGGGCCGCTAGTGGCCACGCTGATGACGCCGTCTTCTATCGAGGCATAACAGATATCCTTCTGGTCGACCAGAAACAGCCTTCCAGCGGCCTTGATGAGAATCTTCGAGGTTTGGGGCTTGTGGGATTCCAGCATGCGTACCAGGGTTTCCAACTGCCCGCTGGACGAGGTGCTCGATTCCAGCTTAGCCCGCGCTTTTTGCACGGATTGCACCACTCGCTTCTTGTCGAACGGTTTCAATAGATAATCAACCGCGTTCACTTCGAATGCTTTTACCGCGTATTGATCGAAAGCAGTGGCAAATACGATTTTCGGAAGGGGCACTTTCCTGTCGAGCAACTTCTTGATGACACCGAATCCGTCGAGGCCTGGCATCTGAACATCGAGGAAAACCAAATCGGGGTTATGTTCACGAATGAGGTTGACCGCCTCGACGCCATTCTTTCCCTGAGCGACGACATTGATGTCGCCAACGTCCTTCAACAAATATGCAAGCTCATCGCGGGCCAACTGTTCGTCGTCCACAATTAACGCAGATAAAGGCATGGCGGCTCCGGCAAAGACTGCCCAAAGTATAGAGGCTTGCAGGCCCGGGATGCCAATGTCGGCAATTTAAGTTGCATTTTCAACGGCTAAAGCCATTCCCATCCCGCCACTGACGCAGAGGGTTGCCACACCTCGTTGCGATTTGCGCTTCATCATTTCGTGAATCAGCGTGACCGTGATGCGGGCCCCGGTGCAGCCAATCGGATGCCCTAATGCGATTGCGCCCCCATTCACGTTAAGCTTGTCGCGATCCATATGAAGCTCTCTGTCGCAAGCCAGTACTTGTGCCGCAAATGCCTCGTTTAGTTCGATCAGGTCGAAGTCCGCCAGTTTGAGATTGTGTCTTTTTTCCATCTTGCCCAGGGCAGGAACCGGACCGATACCCATCACGCGTGGGTCTACGCCGGCCGAGGTGACGGCCAAGATGCGGACCAATGGTTTGAGATTGTGATTCTTCACAAATTCTTCGCTAGCGACGATCATGGCTGCAGCACCGTCCGTAATGCCTGAAGAATTGCCGGCCGTGATAGTCCCCATGCTGGAAAACACCGGCAGAAGCTTGGCCAGTTTTTCCACACTAGCCCCGGCGAATGGATGTTCATCACGATCGAAAACTTGTGTGCGCTTCTTGCTTTCAAGCGTTACCGGAACGAGTTCTGCTTCGAAGCGGTTACCAGCAATAGCACGCGCCGCCCGGGTCTGGGAGCACAAAGCGAACTGGTCCTGCTCCTCACGAGTGATTTTGTATTGCTCTGCCAACACCTCGGCGGTTTCGCCCATCACCATTTGGGCTAGCGGACAGAAAAACCCATCGCGGTACATGCCGTCCACCAGTTCCTGATTGCCGAGGCGATAACCCCAGCGGGCGCCGTCGAGATAGTAAGGCAGTCGGGACATGGATTCGGTGCCGCCGGCCAGCACGCAATCCAGATTGCCAGTCGCAATTTCCTGGTAAGCCAAGGAGATTGACTTCATCCCTGAGGCACATGCCTTGTTCACGGTGTAGGCTGGCACTTCCCGGGGAACGCCGCTGCGGATTGAAATTTGGCGCGCGGGATTCGGGCCGCCTCCGGCCTGCCGAGCGTTGCCAAAAATAGTTTCCTCTACCTGCTGCGGCTGGACTCCGGCACGCTCCATCGCGGCCTTGGCTGCGACCACCCCCATATCGGCAGCAGTCAGGTCGCTCAGCGAGCCCCCGAACTTGCCAATGGGCGTGCGCGCCGCGGAGAGGATGTAGACATCCTGCAAAGCAACCCCCGAAACTCTTCAGTCTAGCATTTGATGAGAAAGCATCGATCATTGGCTCATGATGACAAGTACCTGTCCAGCACGGCTGGTGATTTCGCGTTGAATAGCCGCAAGGCAGTAAACTGGTCAAGAATGAATTTTATCTACGGCATCAACGCTGTCGCCGAAGCCTTGAAGGCGCGCGGGCGAGCGTTCCAATGGGTGGGCGTAGCCAAGGAGCGGCATGACTTGCGTCTGCAGCGAGTTGTAGATGAATGCCGGAAGGTTGGTATTGCGGTGCGTTTTCTGCCACGGCCGGAGTTAGATCGCATGGCGGGCAACGGGGCGCACCAGGGCGTCGTGGCGGTCACGTCTGCGAAACAGTACAACGAACTTGAAGATGTCATTGAGGCAAAACGTGGGCAACATTCATTGATTGTAGTGCTCGACGGAATAGAAGACCCTCACAATCTTGGAGCGGTCCTTCGAACAGCCGATGCAGCAGGAGCGGATGGAGTCGTCATTCCGGAGCGCCGCGCTGCCGGCGTCACGGCGATCGTTGCCAAATCTTCCGCGGGAGCCAGCGAACATCTTCCGATCGCCAGGGTAACGAACATCGCACGTACCATCGAGGAATTGAAGGCAAAGAACCTCTGGATCGTAGGGCTGGATGAGCGTGGCTCACAGACCTATGACACCCTCGACTACAACATGGATTGTGCTGTCGTGTTGGGTGCGGAAGGCAAAGGCATCCACGATCTGGTGCGAAGAAAGTGTGACTTCCTGGTTTCAATTCCAATGCTGGGCAAGGTGCCGTCCTTAAACGTATCGGTGGCGGCGGGAGTCGTGCTCTATGAAATAGTTCGGCAAAGACGCAAAGCAGGTGCTCAGGTTTCATGATCAAGTATTTGTGTGTTTTCTGGGTTTTCTGCGTTTGTGCCATCAGTTGCTGCGCGCTCGATCGTGAAGCATTCACCTTCACCCATTACGACCTGAATGTGCGAATCGAGCCTGAGCAGCAACGTCTAGCTGTTCGAGGCAGGATCACGCTGCGAAACGACTCTAGTTCGCCGCAGAAGCATGCAGTGCTGCAAATCTCTTCGACTCTCTCATGGCGTTCCATACAGGCGCAAGGGAGAGGCCTACAGTTTGTAGCGCAACCTTACGCATCAGACATCGACCACACGGGAGAACTTTCGGAAGCGGTCGTGACGTTGCCCGCGGAAGTCCCAGCGAAAGGCACAGTAGAGTTAGAGATTGGCTACGAAGGTACTGTTCCTCTAGATACGACGCGCCTGACTCGCATTGGGACGCCTAAAGAAGTCGCCAGCCACACCGACTGGGACCAGATCAGCCAATCATTTACTGCGGTGCGCGGTGTTGGGTACGTTGCGTGGTACCCGATAGACACCGAGTCGGCGAGCTTGCCGGAGGGGAACAGCGTGTTTGAGGCTATCGGGAGATGGAAGGCGCGGGAACATGAGTCTTCGATGGACCTAGATTTGTGCGAGACAAGCAAGGCGGAATCGGCTTTGGAATGGCAGATCGCAAACGGGGTAGCAACCGGAGGGGGTGGATACACCGGCGGGGGAAGTGCAGAACACGGATTCTCGGGGCAACACCAGTCCACCTCGTGCAGCAAATACGAGTTTCACCCGCTCGGCATGACTGTCCCAATGTTTCTTCTGGCCAACACCTCCACTCTGAACGGCTCCGCAGCAACCATCTACTTCGTTCCGGATCACAAGTCTGAAGCGCAGGCTTTCGAACAAGCGGTCGAAAGCGTCGTGCCTTTCGCAACGGAGTGGTTCGGTGCGCCGCGGCAAAAAGTGGAGGTCGTGGAATTGCCCGATCCCGGCGAGGCGCCTTTCGAAAGCGGCCGTCTGCTGCTGACGCCACTTCGCGACGATGATCCGAAGCTCGTGCAAATGACGTTGGCCCACGAATTGACCCACGCGGCATTCTTCTCGTCGCGGCCGTGGATTTACGAAGGGTTGGCGCACTTCGCGCAGGCCCTGTATCGAGAGCGACAGGATGGCCGGCAAGCGGCGCTCGATTATCTGGGTCTGCATCGTGCCGCAGTGTTGGAGGCGGAGAAGCCGTCGGGGACCATTCCTGATTCTTCTTCATCGTCATCCAAAGCAGATTTGTCCAACCCGCTAGGGCTTCAACCGCTGATTACCACGTTCGAAGAGGCATTTTACCGAAGCAAGGCTGCGTACGTGTGGTGGATGCTGCGTGACATGATCGGGGATGACACATTGAAAAAAGCATTGGCCGGATACCAGCCTGAGCAAGATCGTGAACCTAATTATGTCCAGCACCTGATAGAAGTTCACGCAAAGCGTGATCTCGGATGGTTCTTCGATGACTGGCTGTACCACGATCGCGGGCTGCCGGACTTCCGCGTGCGCTCGGTGTATCCCAGCAAGACATCGCTGGGCGGCTATCTCGTCACCATTACGGTGGAGAATCTCGGCGGGGCGGGAGCGGAGGTGCCGGTCACACTACGCATCGACGGCGGTGAAGTTACGAAACGGCTTGAGGTTCGTGGCCAAGCAACCGGCGTGATTCGAATTGAGGTGCCTTCTCCGCCGCAAGAAGTGATCGTCAATGATGGCAGCGTACCGGAGACTGATATGACAAACAATACATTTAAGATCACCGGATTGGGGTAAGTAGCAGCTTTCCACGGAGGGTGAGGATTCTTGGCCTATATTCAATTTCTCGGAGCCGCCGGCACGGTCACAGGTTCGAAACACCTGATCAACACGAGAGCGGATGGCAACGGGAAGGATGGCCTTCAGGTTCTCATTGATTGTGGGCTATTTCAGGGTCAAAAGGAATGGCGCGAGCGCAACTGGCAGGACGCCCCGGTACCGGCGCGGGAGATTGATGCCGTCGTCCTGACCCACGCGCATTTGGACCATAGCGGCTGGATTCCCCGGCTGGTGAAAGGAGGTTTCCGCGGACCGATCTACGCTACCCAGGCCACGATTGATCTGTGTTCGATTCTCCTTCCGGATTCCGGGCACCTCCAGGAAGAGGATGCGGCCTTTTACAACAAGAAGAAGGCATCAAAACATTCTCCTGCGCTACCCCTGTACACCTTAGAAGAGGCGCAAGACTCGCTGAAATATTTCCACCCGGTGCAGTACGAACAGACTACGCAACTCAGCCCGGAGCTTGCATTCCGTTTCGTGCGCGCAGCACACATTCTGGGATCATGCATGGCAGAGATCGAGCTCACCATCGACAGTGGCACGCGGCGCTTGCTTTTTACAGGAGACATTGGGCGCCTGCGCCATGAGACCGTAGCTCCGGGCAAGGTAGTTCACTCAGGACCGGTGGAAGGGGAAACTGCGGATCTGCTGGTCATGGAGTCGACCTACGGGAACCGGGTACACCCGACAAATGATCCGCGACCGCAACTAGCGGCCTTGATTCGGCAGACGGTGGAGCGAGGCGGCAGCGTGATCGTTCCCGCTTTTGCGGTGGAACGCACGCAAAAGTTCCTTTTTCTCCTCAAGCAGCTGATGCTAACGGGACAGCTTCCAACTGTTCCCGTGTACTGCGACAGTCCGATGGCGATCAAGGCGGTGGAAGTTTTCTTGAAGCACACCGAGGAGTACAGCGAAGAAACACGCCAGCTTATTGAAACGTGCGGATTTCCCCTGCAGTGGCGGGAATTCACTTTTGCTTCGACGGCAGAAGAGTCGAAGAAGATCAATGCGACGCACTATCCGTCTATTATCATTTCGTCGAGTGGGATGGTAACTGGCGGACGCATCCTGCATCATCTGGCACAGCGGCTGCCGGATCCAAGAAACCTGGTGATCTTCATCGGATTCCAGGCGCCTGGCACGCGTGGTTTTACCATTCAAAGCGGAGCACATGAAGTGAAGATCTTCGGCGAGATGGTCCCCATTCGCGCGCAGGTAGCCTCACTCGAGCAGTTCAGCGATCATGCCGACACACCCGAACTCCTGCAATGGTTACATACTTTTCCCAGAAGTCCGGATGTCAGCTATCTGGTGCACGGCGAACCGGCAGCATCGTCACAGTTACGGGATGTCATGATCAAAGAGTTGGGCTGGAAAGTTCAGGTGGCGCAGTGGATGCAGAAGGTGGAAGTGAAATGAGAATCTGTCGTCGATGCACGCCACGCGTGTTCTGGAGCTTTCTTTTGTAAGGAGTGGCCATGACAGAAGCTGAGTTGAAAAAACATTTGGATGCCGCGGAGATCAGTCCCAGGCAGATCGCGGCGGCAGTCTCCGGATTATCCGACAAAGCGCTGCGCTACAAACCGGCCCCGAACAAGTGGTCCATTCTCGAGATACTTGGCCATTTGGCGGACGTAGAAATTGTCTACGGATACCGCATGCGGCAAATTCTGGCTGACAAGAAACCCGTTATCGCGCCGATTGATCAGGACGACTGGGCCAGCAATCTCGGTTACATGGAAGCTGCCCCGCCGGAACTCGTTGCGGTCTACGGATTGAACCGTCATAACAACCTGCGTCTGTTGCGGCGGCTCAAGCCAGGCGATCTGGAGAAATCTGCTTTTCATCCTGAGCGCAACAGGGATGTGACGCTGGCCGAGCTTGTCGAAATGATGGCAGGACACGGCACGAATCACCTGGAACAGATTGAGAGACTGAAGAAACAAGCGTCGTAGGGGCTACTGCGCATTCGTGAATCGCACGAGAGCGTCCAATCGTTTGCGCGCTGCGCCCGAGTCAATCGACTGTGCAGCAAGCGGCAGCGCACCTCCCAGATGCTCCGCCTTTCCTGCCGCGACCAACGCGGCGCTGGAGTTGAGCAGAACAATATCGCGCCTGGGTGATTTTGTACCGGCGAGAACCTCGTGGATGATAGCAGCATTCTCCGCTGCATCGCCGCCCGCTATTTCTTCAAGAGAGGCCCGCTTCAATCCGAACTCCTCTGGGGTTACTTCGTAAGTGCGAACCTGGCCATCACGCACTTCGCCGATGCGGGTAGGGCCAGTGATCGTAATTTCGTCCAGACCGTCCACTCCGTGCACGACCAGGGCGCGCCGCACTCCCAGCATGCTTAATGCCTCAGCCAGTTTCTCCACTAAGTCCGCTGCATAAACTCCGACCACCTGCGTGGAGGCTTGCGCTGGATTGGTCAATGGCCCAAGCAAATTGAACACAGTGCGGAGACGCAGTTCGCGGCGGGCTGTCTGCACTCGCTTCATGGCTGAGTGCATTGCCGGAGCAAAGAGGAAAGCAATGCCCACTTCCTCAAGGCAAGCGGCCAGCCGGGCGGGCGGCAGACTGATGTTCACACCAAGCGCTTCCATTACATCCGCCGAGCCGCACTTTGAGGTCACACTGCGATTGCCGTGTTTGGCGACGCGGACACCCGCTCCTGCCACCACCAACGCCGTAGCGGTTGAGATATTGAAAGTACCACTAGCGTCTCCGCCGGTGCCGCAAGTGTCAACCAAAGCGTCGCGCCCGGTGCCACTCACGTCGAGTGTGGAATTGCCCGCCAGTTCGAGAGGTACTGCGGCGGCACGAATGGCTTCGGCGAAGCCCACAATCTCTTCCACTGTCTCGCCCTTCATATGTAATGCGACCAGCAGCGCCGCGATTTGAGCATCGGTGCATTTTCCGGAGAGTATTTCGGACATGACGCTCCGCGCCTCTTCTCGCGAAAGCGACTGGCGGTGATTAGCAACACAGTGGAGAACATCAGTGATCATTCGTCGTACAGATTAGCATCGTTTTGCGGCCGAGACGTGTGCCGCAATGATTGAGGTCGCAGGTTTGCCCAATGTCAGGCCCTTCTATAAAATCAAAGGTTTGCTGCCTGCAATTGAAGCCGCAAGGCGGGTCCTGCCCAGATAGTATTTGTAGTTAGAATCATTATGAAAATTCACGAATACCAGGCCAAGGGAATCCTGAAGAAATATGGCGTGGCGGTGCCTCGCGGCGAGATGGCGACAACTCGCGAGGAGGCGGACAGGGCTGCCAGAAATCTTTTTGCCGCCGGAGCGAGCGGTGTTGTGATCAAAGCGCAGATTCATGCCGGCGGACGCGGAAAGGGCGGGGGCGTGAAGATTGCCAAATCTGCCGAGGAAGCGGTCGAGCTTGCCGGCAAGATGCTGGGCGTGAGGCTGGTGACCCATCAGACGGGCCCCGAAGGCCGCATCGTGCAACGTTTGCTGATTGAAGAAACTTTGCCCATCGAAAAAGAGCTATACATTGGGATTCTTATCGATCGTGGAGAAGGCAAGCCAGTCTTCATGGCGTCGGTCGCAGGCGGTATGGAAATTGAGCAAGTTGCCGCCGAGAATCCGCAGGCCATATTGAAGGAATACATCGATCCCGGCATGGGACTCGAGCCCTTTCAGGCGCGCAAGCTGGCATTTCAACTTGCGCTCAAGCCGCAGCAAGTCAATCAGGCTGTGCAATTCATGACAGATCTCTACAAGGCATTCGAGGACACCGACGCTTCGCTTCTGGAGATTAATCCTTTCATCACCACGACCGACGGAAGGCTGTTCGCGCTCGATGCCAAGATCAACTTCGATGACAACGCTTTGTTCCGGCATCCAGACATTCGCGAACTGCGCGACGTGGATGAGGAAGATCCGCTCGAAGTCGAGGCCTCTAAATACAACCTCAATTACATCAAGCTCGACGGAAACGTAGGCTGCATGGTCAATGGTGCCGGACTGGCGATGGCCACTATGGACATCATCAAATATGCCGGCGGCATGCCTGCAAACTTTCTCGACGTGGGTGGCGGCGCCAATGCTGAACAGGTGACGCACGCCTTCGAGATACTGCTCAGCGATAAGAGCGTAAAGGCTGTCCTGATTAATATTTTTGGCGGCATTCTGCGGGTTGATACTCTGGCCACCGGGGTAGTTGAAGCCGCGCGCAATACCAACATTCAGTTACCCATCGTGCTTCGTCTTGAAGGCACTAACGTGGAGGCCGGCCGCGAGATACTTCAGCAATCGGGGCTGAACTTTATCGTGGCTGAAACTATGAAGGATGCAGCAGAGAAGGTCGTGGCCGCGGCGAACGCTGCCTAGAGGGCAATGCTGGAAAGTTATGGCAATTTTAGTAGATAAACGAACGCGAGTGATTGTGCAGGGGCTGACGGGGCGCGAGGGCACGTTCCACGCCAAGGGCTGTGCCGAGTATGGCACCAGGATCGTCGGTGGCGTGACCCCGGGCAAGGGCGGCACCACCTATGAGGGCTGGCCGGTTTTCAACACAGTGCAGGAGGCGGTAGATAAGACCGGCGCCGACGCTTCGGTTATTTTTGTCCCGCCGCCATTCGCAGCAGACGCCATTATGGAAGCCGCCGATGCAGAGGTGGAGTTGATTGTCTGTATTACGGAAGGAATTCCGACTCTCGACATGGTCCGGGCATGGGAGTTTCTGCAGGATCGACGCTCGCGGCTGATCGGTCCAAACTGTCCGGGTATTATTTCACCGGGGAAGTGCAAAATCGGCATCATGCCGGGCCAGATCCATAAAGAAGGCCCCGTCGGAATCGTGTCGCGGTCCGGCACTTTGACCTACGAAGCGGTGTATCAGCTCACCACTCGTGGCATTGGGCAGTCCACCGCAATCGGCATAGGCGGGGACCCGATCATCGGAACAAATTTTGTGGACGCGCTTGAATTGTTCAATAAAGATCCACAGACAGAAGCAGTGGTAATGATCGGCGAGATTGGAGGCAACGCAGAGGAAACCGCGGCGGAGTATGTGAAGAATCATATGCGAAAGCCGGTGGTCGGCTTCATTGCCGGACAAACCGCGCCTCCGGGACGCCGCATGGGACACGCTGGCGCGATCATTTCGGGCGGCAAGGGCACGGCGGCCGAGAAGATTAAAGTAATGCAGGCAGCCGGGATTAAGATTGCCACTTCACCAGCGGTAATTGGCGAAACGCTGCTTTCAGTGCTGCCGGCTGTTGCAAAAGCCTAGGGCCCCGGCACAGGTGGGAATTCAACTTAAATATTAGAGCGGAGATCAAAGAATTCATACATGAGAACCCTGCAACGCACCCTCACGATCGTCAAACCCGACGCGGTTCGCAAGAATGCCGTCGGAGACATTATTGAACAGTTTGAGAAAAACAATTTTCGGATTCTCTGTCTGAAAATGCTGGAGATTTCCAAGCACCAGGCAGAGCAATTTTATGCCGTGCACGCGAGCAAGCCTTTCTACAATTCGCTGACAGACTTCATGTCCAGTGGCCCCATCGTCGTGTTGGCGCTGGAAAAAGAAAACGCAATCGCGGATCTACGCAAGCTGATGGGTGCGACCAACCCTGCCAAGGCCGAAGAAGGAACCATCCGCAAGAAATGGGCTAGCAGCATTGAGCACAATGCGATTCATGGATCTGACGCCGAGGACAGCGCCCGTTTCGAATTAAGCTTCTTTTTCGCAGGATACGAGCTGGCAAAATAAAGTTGAACCACGTTTCAAGCTGAGTAACCAGCCGCCAGGAGCGAGCTCCCATGCCAATGATTCAAGTCACAATGCTCGAAGGCCGCACCGCCGAGCAAAAGCGAAAAATAGTGCAGCGCATCACCGATGTCTTGGTTGAAGAAGCAGCCGCGCGCCGCGAAGCAATCGTGGTGGTTTTTCACGAAGTGTCGAAGGAAAGTTACGCTTCCGGCGGCATCCTGATGGCTGATAAGGGGAAGTAGGACTTATTTACTTTGAAGCCTCGTCGAGAGGGACAAATAGGTGGCCGTCCACTCTGTCGGCAATTTTGGTCAGGGCCTTGCGGGCATACTGAAGAAAGTGCGGGGCGGCGCGATGGGCCTCGAGCGCCGCATCGTCCTTGTACTGCTCGTATATGAAGAAGCGGCGCGGTTCGGTCTTGTGGCGGTGCACTTGGTACATGAGGCATCCAGATTCCTTGCGAGATTCCTCTGTCAGTTTGCCGAAAATTTCCGAGACTTCGGCTTCATGTCCTTGCTTCGCCACCCACGTTACCGCTAAAACAACCATCTTCCTCTCCGTTCCTTTTACTGCACTCGAACCTTCGCCTGAGCGCCTTTCCGAGCCGCACTGTTTAGCCAAGCGACGAATTCATCCACGAACATAGTCTGCTCTCGTCCTGGTCCCGTTGAAACCATACCGATGCGTGCTCCAGACTCACGTTCTACGAATGCCAGGTATTCACGTGCTGCCTTGGGCAACTTGTCCATATTAGTAATTCCTAGCGTTGCAGTGCGCCAACCTGGAAATTTCTCGTAGATGCATTCAATCTTGCGGTAACCGCTGTCTTGTGCCGGTATGGCTCCCGTCTTTTTGCCATCAATCTTGTAACCCATACAAACGGGGATTTCGACAAGTTCATCCAGAACATCGAGCTTCGTGACCACCAGCCAGGAGATGCCGTTAATCATGCCAGCGTAACGGAGAAGCGGCAAATCCAGCCAGCCGCAACGACGCGGGCGGCCGGTGACGGCGCCATACTCATTTCCGCGAGCGCGTAACAGATCACCGTTTGAATCGTTAACTTCGCTCGGAAACGGGCCGCCACCTACTCGCGTGCAATACGCCTTGGTCACGCCAATCACCATGTCAATCGCCGTGGGCGGCACGCCGGCTCCGGTAACCGCACCGCCTGAAGTAGCACTGGAAGAGGTTACAAAGGGATAGGTGCCGTGGTCGATATCGAGCATCGTACCTTGCGCGCCTTCAAAAATAATGGACTCGCCGCCGGCCAACGCTTCGTTGAGCAGGACTGCGGTGTCGCAGACGAACGGCGAAATTTGTTCGGCAGCGGCGGCGTACTCGTGGTACATCTTGTCGGCATCGAGTGGCTCAGAGTTGAACAACGCATGCGCAATCATATTTTTTTCGCGGCATGCGTTCTCGATGTGAGTCCTAAGCAACTGGAGGTCGAGCAGGTCTGCAACGC
>WNFC01045615.1_pt1 | contig 12875 bp, 17 predicted proteins | sample 5400541 | NCBI WGS metagenome assembly WNFC01 (sample SAMN13153342, study PRJNA577476) | soil metagenome | isolation source: 120 cm saprolite under Douglas fir tree site 2 hole 2 replicate 1 | place: USA:California | collected 2015-04-18
TTGTCGAACGCCTGGCTCTTCGTGAGGAAGGCCCGCGCCAGCCGGCCCATGGCCTCGAGCAGCGCGGGCAGCTCCGCCAGTGCCGCCAGCCGGATCGCCGTGGGGATCACGTCGTTGGTGGACTGGGCCATGTTGACGTGGTCGTTCGGGTGCACCGGCTTGTACTCGCCTCGCTTGCCACCGAGCAGCTCGTTCGCGCGGTTGGCGAGGACTTCGTTACCGTTCATGTTGTGCGACGTCCCCGCCCCCGCCTGGTACGGATCCACCACGAAGTGCTGGCGGTGCTGGCCGGCCAGGATCTCGTCCGCCGCCCGCGCGATCGCGTCGGCCAGCTTCGGGTCGAGTCGCCCGGTCTGTTTGTGCGTGAGGGCCGCGGCCTTCTTGATCCAGACGACCGCGGTCACGAACGGGTGGAGGGGGAGGAGCTGGGAAATGGGGAAGTTCTGGCGGGCCCGCTCGGTCTGGATTCCGTAGAGCGCATCGGCCGGAACGGGCAACTCGCCCAGGGGATCACGCTCGATGCGGGTCGCGCTCATCGCCTCCGTCCGTTCGGTCACTGCGCCGTCGGTCTCGAACCAGGAATCGCCCATGGATACCCAGGATCTGCTGCTGCACCTGCCCGACCAGGCCCGGTTCTCGGGCACCAAGATGACGAAGGTGGATTGCTTCCGCTCGGACCGCCTCCTGGTGGGCCTGAATTGCTTCGAGCCGGGACAGGAGCAGAAGCTGCACACGCACGCTGGCGCCGACAAATTCTATTTGGTTGTGTCGGGAAAGGCGAGGTTCGTGGTCGGCGGCCGGACGATCGAGGCGCGGTCAGGAGATCTGGTGCTGGCACCGGCGGGCGTGCCGCACGGAGTCGAGCGCGCGCTGGAACGGACCGTCGTGCTGGTCGCGATCGCCCCGGCACCCTGATCACTTCGTGGGCTCCACCCTCAAGCTGTCGTTGAACCGATTGAAGTACTCCGTCATTCCGATCACGAGCGTGATCTCGACGATCTGACCCTCGTCCCACGCCGCGCGCAGCTTCGCGTACACGTCGTCCGTCACGCGATGCCCCGAAACATGCACCACGTCGGCGTAAGCAAGCGCGGCCTGCCAACCCGGCTCCAGCTGCTCGATCGACGCCCGCCCTCCACGGTCCTGGATCGCCTCGACCAGCTCGGCGCTCGCGCCTTTCTGTCTTGCCAAGACAGTGTGGGAGTTGAGTCAGTAGCGACAGGCGTTCAAGTGGGAGATACGCACCCACAGGAGCTCCTTCAGGAGCGGGGGCACGCTGCCCTCGGTCATCACAGTGCGGAAGTGCGCGATCATGGTTCGCAGGTGGCCGGGCCGCAGCGCCACCGTGCGGAACATGTTGGGAATGTTGCCCCGCTCCTTCAGGTACGTCTCGAGAATCGGCCGCACTTCGGGAGCGGCCTGGTCCGGCGTCAGCGGCCTGATCCGGGGTGTCGTCATCGAGGGTCGTCCTTTCGCTTTCCCCAGCCGATCTTGAACATCTGCACCGCGGCGTGGTAGCCCACGGAGCGCACCAAGGCGTACACGCCGACGATAGTGAGCAGAACCGCCGTGTAGAAGCGCCACAACAGCAGCATGGTTACCTGGCGGGCGCCGAAATCCCCGGCGAACCCGTTGAGGAAGGCCACCTCGAGTCCGCCGCCGCCCGACGGGAGCGGGACCACCAGGGGAGCATGGAGCAGCGCGAGCGCGCCGAAGAACATCTGGGCGAAAGGAGGTGCGTGCGGCATACGCCAGGCGAGCGCTGGGAGGATGAGCGCGCGGGCGGCGACGCTCACCACGGTCAGCAGCGCCCCCGCGCCGAGCGCCCAAAATGGGGCGCGGCGCACATGCGCCCACGCGACGCGCCATTGGCGACGCACGCGGTGACTCACAAACCCTGAGCGCACCAGACGCTGCAGCAGATACACCGTCACTAAGATGAGGAGTACCGTGATCTCGATCGTCACGAGTTCGCCGGCCCGATGGTGCCGCAACCAGACGCGTGCCGCGTCTCGCCAGTCCGGCACGTAGTAGGCGACAAGCGCGCCGGCCGCGAATACGAACACGGGCCATTCGCAGGCGACCTCGACGCCGATCGCGACGATCGACGTGACCGGTCGCAGGCCGGCCTCGTGGAGTCCCAGGAAGCGAGCCGGCTCGCCGCCCAGCCGGTTGGGCGTGAGCTGCGAGGCCGCTTCGCCGTAGAGGTTCAGCCGGAAGGCATCCCTGAACGAAAGCCGTCCCCCCGCGGTCCACACGGCGATTTGGATCCGCCAGGCGCGGACCAGACAGTCCACGCCCAGGAGCGCGAGCGCGAGCAGATGATTCATCGGTTCAGTCGGAGCAGTCGCCTAACGGATAGATAAAGCCGCAATTCGCGCAGGGGCTCTTACATCCCCACGGCTTGGGTCGCACCTCGGCGCCGCAGCGCAGGCAGGTGGGCCGCGGCCTAGCCGAGGCGGTAGGCGCCGGTGAGGAAGGGATTGGCGCGGCGCTCGCGTCCGACGGTGGTTTCCGGTCCATGCCCGCTGTACACGATGGTCGAATCGGGCAGCGTAAGCAACTCGCGCTCGATGCTCTTCACCAGGGTATCGAAGTCACCCCCGGGCAGGTCGGTTCGCCCGATGGATCCCTGAAACAGCACGTCGCCGCCCAACACTACCCCCTGCCCTTCGAACACGACGCTCCCGGGCGAGTGACCGGGGGCGTGACGGACGCGGAAGTCGAGTCCGCCGATGCGCAGCTCGTCGCCGTGGGCCAGCTCGCGGTCCGGGACGGGCAGCCGCTCGGCGCGCAGGCCGAAGGCGAACGCCTGCTCCGGTGCGTGATCGTACAGCGGACGGTCCGCTGGATGGAGGTAGATCGGGGCCCCCGTTTCGGCCTTGAGCCGCGGGACGCCGAGCACGTGATCGATGTGCGCGTGGGTGAGCCAGATCCCCACGGGCCGGACGCCCTCGGCCTGCAGCTTGTGGGCGATCACGCCCGCTTCTTCCCCGGGATCGATGATCGCGCACTCTCCCGTCGCTTCGTCGATCACGAAGTAGCAGTTCTCGACGAACTGGCCGTTAGGAATCTGAACGATGCGCACGGCTAATCGGGGAGCGTCGCGAGATACTTCTCGACCGCGATCGCGGCCGTGGTGGCATCGCCGACGGCGGTCGTGATCTGCCGCGTCAGCTGGCTGCGCACGTCGCCCGCCACGAACAGACCCGGGATCGAGGTCATCATCCGCTCATCGGTGAGGAAGTAACCCCCGGCGTCGTGCTTGAAGTGCCCCTCGACCAGGCTGGTGTTGGGCTTGAACCCGATGAAAATGAATACGCCGCCCACCACGAGGTTCGACCGCTCGCCCGTCACCGCGTCCGCCAGCTCGAGGTGGTGCACACCGCGCTCGCTGCCGGTGATCTCCACCACCTGCTTGTTCCAGATCATTTCGATCTTGGGATTCGCGAACGCGCGCTCCTGAAGGATCTTGGATGCGCGCAGCTGGTCGCGCCGGTGCACGATGTAGACCTTCGACGCGTAGCGCGTGAGGTAGTCGGCTTCCTCGACCGCGGCGTCTCCACCCCCAACCACCGCCAGCACCTCGCCCTTGAAGAACGCCCCGTCGCACACCGCGCAGTACGACACGCCCTTCCCCGCGTACTCCTGCTCTCCGGACACGCCAAGCTTGACGGGAGTGCCGCCGGCTGTGAGGATCACGGCCGGCGCACGATAGGTCTTGCCCCGCGCCGTGGCGACCTCGAACCAACCGTCCTCAGTCTTGCGAACCTTCTCCACCGTATCGGTGACGATCTCCGCGCCGAACTTCTTCGCGTGCTCCGCCATCTTCTGCGCCAGCTCCCACCCCTTGATGCTCTCGAACCCGATGTAGTCCTCGATCAAGTCCGTATTCAAGAGCTCGCCGCCCGGAGCCCCCCGCTCGATGGTCAGGGCTTTGAGCATGCCGCGCCCCGCGTACATCGCAGCGCACAGCCCGGCGGGCCCCGCGCCGACGATGATCACGTCGTATCCGTGCTTAGTGTGGTCCTTCATCTGTTTTCAGTTCTCCGTCGGCGACACGCAGCGCCAGTCGTGGCGGCGTGGCGTCACCGGTGAGCGCTCGCGCCAGCTGGTCGCGAAACCGCACCGTTTCAATTTCGACATCGGGATGCTGCGGACCCGCGAGCTTCTCGAGTGCCGACCCGCCCACCACCACGACGCCGTGCCGGTTCCCCCGCTCCCGATGGAGCAGCGCCGCCGCGGCCTGGATCAATCCCTGCCAAACGCGTGCCGCGACCTGGTCGCCGTCACTAATAATAGAACAACACCGCCGCCGCCGAGCCTGTCTCACCGGCCGCCCGTACCAGCGCGTCGCCGTCGAGCACCGCGTCCACGGCGAAGGTGCCGACGCCGAACACGTGATGGCGGCACACGAACAGCGCCGGCCCGTGCACCGGCTCGCCGCCGGCCCGAAGTCGCTCCGCCAGCCCGCGCACCGCATCGCCCATTTCCCACGTCCGCGCGCTCCCGATGGCCGGGCAGACCGCGGGCTCGATGCAGTGCGTGGGACAGATCCAGTCGGCGAACGAGACGTACCGGGTGCGGTCGGGTCCGGTGCGATCGTAGGGCGTTCCGGGCTCACCCGGTACGGGAGCGACATCGATGGCGCGCCCCGGCCAGCGCTCGCGGGCGCGGGCCAGCAACCACTGGAACATGAGGTGCGGCATGAGCGGCGACGGCACGATGTAATCCCGCGGCTCGCCCGCCGCGGCGGGTGTAGCCCCGCCCAAGACTTCTCGGAAGTAGTCATCCCACTCGCGCGCCACGAAGACGCGGTCCGGAGCCTCGCCCAGTTCGACCCGTGCCCGACAGGCGGGGTCACGATCGACGACCACCACGCGCCGGAAGCGCGCCTTACCCCGCTCCTTGGCCCGGGCGAGTTGCCCCGCGTAGAACGTCCCGTAGCAGCCGCCACCCACGACCGCCACGTCCCGCATGACGACCGCATCGGTCACGCTTAGACGTCTCCGCCGGTCACCGCGAGGATTTCGCCGGTCACGCCGTGCGCTTCGTCGCTTGCGAGGTACAGCACCGCGGCCACGAGCTCGTCGAGCTCCACCCAGCGGACCTTGGCGCCCTGCATCTGCGCGAGATTGTCGGCCGTTTTCATGGTGCCGGGCGCGACGGCGTTCACCCGGATGTGGTCGTCGCGAAGCTCCTTCGCGAAGGCGCGGGTGAGCCCGGCCACGGCGGACTTGGCGGCGGTGTAGGCGGCCAGCTGACTCTGGGGCTTCAGGACCGCTACGGAGGCGAAGTTCACGATGGCCCCGCCGCCGCGCTCGCGCAGCGCGGGGATCGCGGCCTGCGACACGTAAAACGCGGTCTTGACGTTGATCGCGAGCTCGAGGTCCAGCCGGTCGGGCTTGAGATCGAGTACCGGGCCGTAGCTCACGAGCCCGCCGGCGACGTTCACCACGACGTCGAGCCCGCCAAACCGCTCGCGTGCCCCGGCGACCGCGCGCCGGGCCGCGTCGGGCGTGGTGAGATCACCCGCAATGGCGTGGACCGAGAAGCCCTCCGCCGTGAACTCCTTGGCCCGGTCGGCCAGGCTGGCAGCGTTGACGTCCGCGATGACCAGCTGCGCGCCGGTGCGGCCGAACCCGCGGGCGACGGCATGGCCGATCTGACCCACGCGACCCACGCCGGTAATGAGCGCGACCTTGCCCCGAAAGTCAGGAGGCATGCGCGACGATCTCGTCCACGGGAGGGGTGCCGCGCTGCGCGAAGGCGACCGTGCCGTTCCGCTGCACGACGTACACCGAGCGCTGGATACCCTTGTCGTCGTCCTTGAGCGCGTGGTAGGCCCGGGCGATCGCGCGGTCGGGGTCTGAGAGCAAGGGGAAGTTGAACCGCAGCTTCGCCACGTAGCTCGCGTGGGCTTCCACACCGGCGGGGTTCACACCGAACGGCTGTATGCCGGCCGTCTGGAACTTCGCCATCTCATCGCGCACGGCGGAGAGTTGGCGGTTTCAGCCAGGGGTGTTGTTCCCGGGATAGAAGACCAGCGCGACCTGTTTGGTCTTGAGGAGGTCGGCCAGGCTGTACGTCGTACCATCCGACGCGGCGGCTGTGAACAGGGGCGCCTTGCTGCCGACGGCCAGGAGCTCGCTCATGTAATTGCCTTAGGGTTTTGTGCAACGTTTTCGCTTGACGTCGTCGCTCGACGCTCCTCAAGTTTCTCGAGCCACTCGACGGGAATGTCCAACCCGCCAAGCGGCGCGTGTGAATCTCCCAGCTCCTGGTCGCCGTGCCAGTCCGAGCCGCCGCTGATGGCCATGCCTAGACGTTGCGCGATTCCGGTGAGCCGGCGCTCGGTGCCTGCCGAATGGCTCGGGTGCCGCACTTCGAGACCGTCGAGACCGTGCTCGTGGAACTGCCGGATCTGGCCCTCGGTGCCGTGGTCGCCCAGGTGGGCGGCGACCGCGACCCCGCCCACCGCGTGCACCAGCTCGGCGACCTGCGACAGCGTCGGAAGCGGCTTCTCGACATAGGCCGGCCGGCCCCGGCCCAGATAGCGCGTGAACGCGTCGTTCATGTCGACGCTCACACCGCGCTGCACCAGGACTCGAGCCACGTGGGGCCGACCCAGCGCCCCGCCGTCCGCGGCGCGCACGACGTCCCCGAGCTCGATGGCGACGCCGAGCCGCCGCAGGTGCGTCACGATCTGCTCGGCCCGACGGTGCCGCGCGGCACGCGTGCCGGCGAGGAATTCCCCGAGCCGGGCATCGCCCGGCGGCAGAAAGTAGGCGAGCAGGTGGAGCTCGCCCCAGGGCGCCTTCACGCTGAACTCGCAGCCGGACACTATGCGCACTCCGAGCGGCTCACCCGCGCGAGTCGCCTCGGGGACACCTGCCGTGGTGTCGTGGTCGGTCAGAGCGATCGCCGCCAGACCCGCCGCGTGCGCCCGCCGCGCGACCTCGGCGGGAGGATACTCCCCGTCCGACGCCGTGGAATGACAATGCAGATCAACGCGCGCCGTAGGCGGCCTCCGGAGCGGTCCAGGCCGGCTGCGATTGCCGGAACAGCTCCACCAGCTCCCGATCGGAGAGCTCGGCGAGCGCGGCATCGGGACTACGGCTGCCGACGGGCGAGTAGCGGGTGAAGCGACGCCGGCGCTCGGGTCCGGTACCCTGCTCGAACATCACGCCGAACTGGTCGCGGTCGTAGACGGTCACACGCCCCGACGGGGCCACCTCCCACGTCTCTCCGTCCACGACGATCGTTCGTCCCGCCATGGCCGCTCCCCTACGCCTCGCTGGGGGTGGTGAGGGAGACCTCGGTCCACAGCTCCCAGGCATCCGGGGCGTAGATCCCGAGGCTCTGCAGCCGTTTCTCGAGTTTGATTTCTTCGGGCAGGCGCGACGCCTGGGCGCGGTGCGACATCTCGGTCTGGCTTTCCGAGAACTCCGTGAAGAGCTGCGGGTCCTTGGCGTTGCGGAACACCCAGATCCGCTGGCCGCGCGCCTCGGCGAACTGACACAATTCCCGCAGGGTGGCGAGGTAGTCCGCCTCGTTGGTCGGGGGCACGCGCACCCGCGCCGCGGTGAGCACCTTGGGCATGGCTAGATCGCTCCCTCGGGGAAGTCCTCGAGTGCGCGCTTCACATCGGCGAGGAACCGATCCGCGTCGGCGCCGTCCACGACGCGGTGATCGTAGGACATGGACACCATGCCCATGGTGCGGATCGCGATCGTGTCAGTGCCATCCGGCAGCGTCACTACCTTGGGACGCTTCTCGATCGCGCCCACGCCGAGAATGGCCACCTGCGGCTGGTTGATGATCGGAGCCCCCGCGTACGATCCGAACACGCCCGGGTTCGTGATGGTGAAGGTGCCGCGCTGGATCTCGTCGGGGAGCAGCTTCTTGGAGCGCGCGCGCTCGCCCAGGTCGTTGATCGCGCGGGCCAGGCCGCTGAGCGACAACTCGTCGGCGCGCTTCACGACCGGCACGATGAGCCCCCAGTCGAGCGCCACCGCGATTCCGATGTTCACATCGCCCCGATAGATGATGGTGTCGCCCGAGACCGCTGCGTTCACCACGGGGTGCTTCCGCAGATTCTCGGCGCACACCTTCGCGATAAACGCGAGGTACGTGAGATTCACGCCGCGCTCGGTGTACGCGGCCTTGTGTTTGCGGCGGAGCTCGGCCACCCGGCTGTAGTCGATCTCGAAGAAGCTGGTCACGTGCGCGGAGGTACGACGCGACATGATCATGTGATCCGCAATGATCTTGCGGATCTTCGAGAACGGCTCGACCCGATCGCCGGGCCACGCCTCCACCACGGGGTGCTCGACGGGGCCGACAGAAGGGAGCGGGGAGCGGGGAGCGGTAGCCGTAGGTGTCCCGACCGGCATGCCACGCTCGATAACCCCGAGAATATCCTGCTTCGTCACACGACCCGCGAAGCCGGTACCGGGGATCGTCGAGATGTCGACTTGGTGCTCAGCCGCGATCTTGCGGACCAGGGGCGTGGACTTCCGGCGCAGGCGCTCCTCGGCGGTCTCAACGCCCCCGTCCCCTTTGGGGGGAACTGGGGAGGACGGAGAAGGACGGGGAGGAACGGGAGAGGTTGCCGCCGGCGGCGGCGCCGGCTTCGGAGCTGGCGGCGACGACGCGACCGCAGCCCCCGAAGCAGCGGGCGCCCGCTGGGCTGCTGCGGAGGGGGCTGCGGTCGTGGAGGCGCCCTGGTCGGTTTCGATCACCGCCACGAGCGTCTGTACCGGGACGGTCTGTCCCTCCTGGACCTTGATCTCGGCCAGCACGCCGGCACTGGGCGCCGGGATCTCGGCGTCCACCTTGTCGGTCGAGATCTCGAACAGCGGCTCGTCCCCCCTTCGGCGATGGACTCGCCCATCTGGGGCATGAGGACGTCTACGCGTGCCATAACCTCTCCAGGTGTTAGGTGCTGGGTGCTAGGTGTTGGGGTTGCACCCCTAACACCCAGTACCTAGCACCTCAATAGGCAGCCAACCAGCGTGCTGCCTCGACGATGTCCTCCGTCTGAGGCAGCACGAAATCCTCCAAGGTCGGCGCATAGGGCAGCGGCACGTCGTGCGCGGTCACCCGCATGATGGGGCCGTCGAGCCAGGCGAACGCCTGCTCGTTGATGCGCGCGGCGATTTCGCCCGCGAGGCCACCGGCGCAGGTCGAGCACCTCGACCGAGAGGCCGTCGCTCTTCGCCAGCTGGTCGGCCGCTTCGAGCGACTTCCACAGGGTGGCCCCGTAGGTAACGATGGACAGGTCCTTTCCCTCGCGGGCGAGCCGCGCCTCACCGATCGGAGTGAGGATCTCCTCCTTTTCCGGCAGCGCCTCCTTGATCCGGCGATACAGCCACTTGTGCTCGAGATAGATCACCGGATCCTCGTCCCGAATGGAGGCCTTGATCAGGCCCTTCGCGTCCCGCGCGGTGGCGGGATACACGATCTTCAGGCCCGGGGTGTGAAAGAAGGCCGCCTCGGGATTCTGCGAATGGAACGGGCCGCCCCGCACGTAGCCGCCGCAGGGCCCTCGCACCACGATCGGGGTCGCGAGACCGGCGCGGTAGCGCGCGGTGGCGACGTAGTTCGTGAGCATGTCGTACGCGCACGAGATGAAGTCGATGAACTGCATCTCCGCCACCGGGCGCATGCCCATGTGAGCCGCCCCGGCGGCCGCGCCGACGATCGCCGCCTCCGAGATCGGCGTATCGATGACGCGTGCCTCGCCGAACTTCTTGGCGAAGCCCTCGGTGACTTTGAACGCACCGCCGTACGCCCCCACGTCCTCGCCTAAGATGAAAACGCTGGGATCGCGCTCCATCTCCTCCCACAGCCCCTGGCGCAGGGCTTCCAGGTAGGTGACCTCGGCCATCAAAGGCTCCGGTACCAGTGTCCGGGTGCGGCCGCTGGGTCGGCGTACACACCCCCCAGCGCGGTTTCCCCCGCCGGCAGCGGCTCGTCGATGCAAGCATCGGTCGCTTGATCGATCTCCACCTTCACCCGGTCGTCGATCGCCTTCAGCTCGCGCTCCTCCGCCCACCCGCTCGGTACCAGCTGCTTCACGTAGCGGTCGACCGGGTCGTTCTCTTTGGCCCACCAGTCGAGCTCTTCCTTGGGCACGTAGTGCTGGTCGTCGTGCTCGGCGTGGCCCTTGCGACGGTACGTCTTGACCTCGATGAAGTGCACGCCCTGACCGCGCCGGGCCCGCTCGACGGCAAACTTGGTCGCCTCGTACACCGCGAGCACGTCGTTCCCGTCCACGGTGACGGCCGGGATGCCGTAGCCCTTGGCCTTCTCCGCCAGGTCCTTCACCGCGAACTGTTTCTCCGGCGGCGTCGAATAGGCCCAGCGGTTGTATTCCGCGATCACGACCAGCGGGACCTTTTGCACCGCAGCGAAATTGAGGCCCTCGTGGAACGTGCCGGTCGAGGTCGCGCCGTCGCCGACATAGACCAGCCCCACCCGCGGCTCGCCCCGCAGCTTGAAGGTCAGTGCGATCCCGGCCATGACCGGGACCATGTCGCCGAGATGCGAGATCTGGCCGAGGTAACCTTTCTCGAGATCGTTGAAGTGGACGTTGAGCTCGCGGCCGCGCGTGGGGCCGTCGGCTTTGGCCATGTACTGGCGCAGGATGGCAATCGGCTCGGCGCCCATGACGAGCATAGAGCCCAGGTTGCGGATCAAGGGCGAGAGGATGTCGGGGTTCGGCCCCCGGGAGAGGGCGTACGCCGATCCGACCGACTCCCCCTCCTGCCCGAGGGAGCGAAACAGGCCGCCGATGACCTTGCTCTGGCGGTACAGGGCGGTGAGCCGCTCCTCCAGAGTCCGGGTGAGCCGCAGAAAGCGATAGATTTCGAGCAGCTGGTCGCGGGTGAGGCCCGCCGGGATGGGCGGCGACTGCGTGATCGATGCGGCGCGCGATGGCATGACGTAAATTGTAGTGGGCGTGAAACTTGGCTGGACGGGGCAGGCAAATCAAGCTCCGGCGCGAGGAGGTGCGGTATGGCGACATTGAAGCTGCGGGTGACTGGCATGACGTGCGGGCACTGCCAAATGAAAGTCGAGAAGGCGCTGATGGGCGCGGGCGGTGTGTACTCCGCCGTGGTCGATCTGTCGGCGGGCGAAGCCGAAGTGGATTTCAACGACGACGCCGCGACGACGGATCAGCTCATCGCGGCGGTGGCGAAGGCGGGCTACGGCGCGAAGCTGGCGGGCTAGTACGCCCCCCGGAGCTGGTGACTCGGCTCCACCTGTTTGTGCACTTCCGCGAGGAAGCGCTTGGCGAGTCGGTCGAGTTCCGACTCGCCGACCTGATCGGTGCTGACCTCTACCAGCGTATAGTGCCCGCCTTCGGGACGGGCGGTGATGGTCACCTTGCCGAGCGCGCCCGCGTAGGTGCGCCGCCGCGGCGCCTCGTCCGCCGGCGCGAGGCGCGTCCCGAAAAACGCCTTCGCCTGCGCCAGCACCTCGTCGGGACTCAGTGTGGTCCGATGGAAATACCTCACAGGTTCCCCTCCCATGCGGGCTTGAAACGCCGCAGCGTCAGGCTGTTCAGCACGACACTCAGGCTCGACCACGCCATCGCCGCGCTCGCGAACACCGGCGAGAGCAGCAGGTGGAGCCACGGGTACAGCGCCCCGGCGGCGATGGGGATCCCAATCACGTTGTAGACGAACGCCCAGAAAAGATTCAGCTTGATCGTCCCCATCGTGCGGCGAGACAATTGAATCGCGGTCACCACGCCGCGCAAATCGCCGCGGATCAGCGTCACATCGGACGCCTCAATGGCGATGTCGGTCCCCGTCCCGATCGCGATTCCCACGTCGGCCTGCGCGAGCGCCGGCGCGTCGTTGATCCCGTCGCCCACCATCGCCACCTGCTTGCCCTGCCGCTGCAGCTTCTTCACGATGTCGGCTTTTTGCGACGGCAGCACTTCGGCCAGAAGCTCGTCGATCCCGACTTCCTTCGCCACCGCCTCCGCCCCGCGCTTCGAGTCCCCCGACACCATCATCACCCCGAGCCCAAGGCGTTTCAGAGATGCAATCGCCGCCGGTGCGTTGGGTTTGATGGGGTCGGCAATCGCGATCACCGCGTGCACCGTGTTGTTCACCACCACGATCACGGGGGTGCGTCCCTGCGCAGCGAGACGGTCGGCGTCAGCCCCGAGCGTCCCCAGCTCGAGGCTGCGCTCGCGGGCGTGCCGCAGGGAGATCACCTCGATGATGCGCCGGTCCACGGTGCCGCGCACGCCCCGCCCTTCCATGGCCGCGAACTTCTCGACCGGCAGGACCTCGACCTGGCGATCCCTCGCCGCCTTGATGACGGCGAGCGCGAGCGGGTGCTCCGACCGTTGCTCCACGGACGCGGCCCACTTGAGTACCTCGCCCGGCGCGAGCGGGGTGCCGTCCGGCCGTTTGGCCGTCACGATGTGCGTCACACTGGGCCGGCCTTCGGTGATCGTGCCGGTCTTGTCGAGCAGTACGGTGCGTATCCCTGCGAGTCGATCGAGCGCCTCGCCGCTCCGGATGAGGATGCCGTACTCCGCGGCCTTGCCCGTACCCACGAGGATCGCTGTGGGCGTAGCGAGCCCGAGCGCGCAGGGACAGGCGATGATCAGCACGGTCACGAGCGCGACGGTCGCGAACACGAGGGCCGGCGCGGGCCCTACGTCGTACCAGATCACGAACGCCGCGATCGCCATCGCCATGACGACGGGCACGAAAACGCCCGCCACCCGATCGGCGAGCTGCTGGATCGGCGCCTTGGTCGCCTGGGCGTCCTCCACCAGTTGAACGATCTGACCCAGCGCGGAGTCTTTGCCCACCCGCGTGGCGCGGAACGTCACGCTGCCCGTG
>WNFC01006476.1_pt1 | contig 12874 bp, 12 predicted proteins | sample 5400541 | NCBI WGS metagenome assembly WNFC01 (sample SAMN13153342, study PRJNA577476) | soil metagenome | isolation source: 120 cm saprolite under Douglas fir tree site 2 hole 2 replicate 1 | place: USA:California | collected 2015-04-18
GCAGACCTGGCCCAGCCAATGGTGACCAAACCCGCCTCGTGCACGCATCCTGCCAGCGGGCGCTCCACGCCCGCCAGCGCAGGAAACCCGCACTTCAACCTGCAACGCCCTCGCGGCTTGCTTGAGCCGTGTGCCGCGACGAGTGGCACGCACGGTGTGCGCCGTGAGGCGCTTCGTTGTATCCCCGACGCAGTCGGGATGAACTTGGAGGGAGGTTCCTGGGTCGCCCGGCTTACCTGAACGCGAAAGCGGGAGGGGACCAGAGCATGCCGGGGAAGCGGTGGGCGCCTCGGAGGCGTTCAGGGCGCCGTGCCGCAAGGCCCGCACGATATGGCCAAGGCTGGATTGCTTGAAGCCCAATCCCCAGAGTGAAAGTGACGCACCGTCGGAATAACGCCTGTAACCGACGCCTGCGCCATGCCCGGGCATGAACCGTGAGACCGGGCAACCTCCATGGTGTGGGGCACCGCCCAGCGAGGGCGGCCAAGGGGATGAGTGGGCGGCCTACGTCGTGCTCGATACGTACAGCGAAGACGTACCGCGGGATCACCTAAAGGGCGCGAGCCCCAGGGTGACGGAGTGCCCGTAGTAGTCGCAGGAGTAACGACCTGCCAGGGAGGCCGGGAAAGCCGGGACCGCAGGGCGAAGGGGCACAGGTAATCAGGATGCTCAGACGGGGAGGGATGCGCAATGCAGAATGCTGAAACCGTGCTGAGCATCATCCGGGAACGCGGCAGGCGTGGTCTGCCGCTGGAAAGGTTGTACCGGCAGTTGTTCAACAGGGAGTTGTTCCTGCTGGCCTACGGGCGTATCTACGCCAACAAGGGTGCGATGACACCCGGGGTCACCAGGGAGACCGTTGATGGTATGTCCCTGGCCAAGATCGACAGGATCATCGGGGCTCTGCGTGCGGAGTCCTATCGGTGGTCCCCGGCCAGGAGGGTGTATATCCCGAAGAAGACCGGGAAGCGCCCGCTGGGCATGCCACCGTGGTCGGACAAACTGGTCGCGGAAGTGGTGCGCTTGCTCCTTGAGGCGTATTACGACGTCCAGTTTTCCGGCCGCTCACACGGATTCCGCCCCGGACGGGGTTGCCACACCGCGCTGGATGAGGTGGTGTCGGTCTGGAAGGGAACGCACTGGATGATCGAGGGGGATATCTCCGACTGCTTCGGAAGTCTTGACCATACGGTCATGCTCTCAACGCTGGCGGAGAAGATCCACGATGGCCGGTTCCTGCAGCTGATCGACCGGATGCTCAAAGCCGGGTATTTGGAGGACTGGCGGTGGAATGACACGCTCAGTGGTGCACCACAGGGTGGTGTTGCTTCACCAATTTTATCCAACATATATCTGGACCGGTTCGACCAGTTCGTTGAGCAGCAGTTGATACCGGATTATGACCGGGGCAGGCGGCGGCGCACTCACCCTGCGTATGAGAATGTCGAGAACCGGATTGCGAGGGCTAAACGGCACGGTGACCGGGAGGCGGTGCGCGCGCTGAAGCGCGAGCGCCGCACCCTGCCGAGCCAAGACCCCGGCGACCCGGGATACCGGCGTCTTCGATACGTGCGGTACTGCGATGACTTCCTGCTCGGGTTCGCCGGTCCCAAGCGCGAGGCCGAGGAAATCAAGGCGAGGATTAAGAGGTTCCTGCATGATGAACTCAAGCTGGAACTGTCCGAATCCAAGACTTTGGTCACGCACGCCACCAGCCAGGCGGCGCGTTTCCTTGGCTACGAGATCAGGGCACAGCACGCTGATGCGAAGATCACCCGGAATCGCCGGGCGGTCAACGGCGCTATCGGCCTGTTCGTGCCCAGGACCGTCATCCGGGAACGATGCGCCCGCTACATGAGCAAGGGAAAACCCGCGTTGCGAGGCCCGCTGCTGCACGACGAGGATTTCACGATCGTCGCTAAGTACGGTTCCGAGTTCCGCGGGTTCGTCCAGTATTACCTTCTCGCCCAGGATGTTTTCCGCCTGGAACTGCTGCGCTGGGTCATGGAGACCTCGATGCTCAAGACCCTGGCAGGGAAGCACAAGTCAACCGTCACGAAGATGGCCCGCAGATACAAGGCGGCTGTTGCTACCCCTGACGGCCAGCGGACGTGCTTCCAGGTGACCGTGCAGCGCGACAAGGGTAAGAAGCCGCTGGTCGCCCGCTTCGGCGGAATCCCGCTCAAGCGTCAGCGCACCGCCGTCATCACGGACCGCAATCCGGTCATGGCCACGGCCCGGCGAAATGAGCTGATCCACCGGCTGCTCGCCGGGCAGTGCGAGATGTGCGAGAGACGTGAAGGACTGCAAGTCCACCACGTCCGCAAGCTCGCCGGTCTCAACAAGCCAGGACGGCCGGAACGGCCGCCGTGGGTACACCTGATGGCCATGCGTAAACGAAAGACCCTTGTGGTCTGCGAACGCTGCCACCAGGACATTCACGCGGGACGGAGTGCAACTACCACCCGGAAATGATCACTGGAAAGCGGTATGCCGGGAAACTGGCCCGTACCGTTTGGGAAGGGGCCGCCGGAAAAGGACCCGCGCCACGGGCACCTCGTCGGCGGCCTACTTCACTCTGAGGGGGGATCGGCGGGGCAACCCGCCGGTCCTACCCGGCGCTGGGCAAGGCGATCAGGACGGAAACCACCATTAACGACACCAAGGACTTCGGGCTGTCCAGCCGGCTGACCAACCTCCCCGCCCTGCGGCAGATCGGCTTTACCGCCAACCGGCGCCTGCTCGGCGTCCAGACCATCAGCCACGACCCCGTCCGCGGCGCGGAAGCATTCACCGCCCTGACCGCGCCCATCGTCACCGGCAACGGAACCCGCATCCCCGGGCTCCGTTTCGGCGACACCCGCGTCCACGCGCTCCTGCAGGCCCTGCTCATCCACCGGCTGTTGCCCCGCGGGTTCACCAACCGCGAGCTGCGCACCCTGATCGCGCCCCTCCTCGGCACCACTCCCGAGGACATCACCGCCGGGAAGATGACTTACGACCTGCGCCGCCTCCGCGAACACGGGCTCATCCAGCGCATCCCGCACACCCGCCGCTACCAGGTCACCGACACCGGGCTACACGACGCGCTGCTGTTCACCCACGCCCACGACCACCTGCTCCGCGCCGGGCTGGCCGAGCTCACCGACCCCAGCCCGCCGACACCCTCCCGACTGCGCGCCGCCGCCCGCGCCTACCAGACCGCCTACGACGACCTTGCCCGCCAGGCCCACCTCGCCGCCTGACACCATCACCGGCAGCAAACCAGGAGGCGACCCGTCGGCCCCGCAATTGATCCGATCATGACGGCTACGCCGTCTAAGCCCTCTACGCTCCGTCCGGGACTTCGCCCGGAAGGAGTGGCCTTTCGGGCAGTTCGGCTGACGGGCCGCGATGAGCCTGGCACCTTCGGTGCGTGGCTGATGACTTCTCCGAGCGGTACGGGGATCTGCTGTCCGGCAGCTATGACTGCGTGGACCGGATCGTGCTGAACGCCTACTTCTCCCTGGGGCACAATCCGGGCGGGTTCCGGACCTGGTGGCGGCGGTGGCACGACGGCTCCGACGATGACCTGGACAACACGCACCTGATGCGGATGGCCGGCCGGTTCGCCCGCCGGGTCAAGGCGTGGGGCCAGGCCAATGATGTCCCCGTGATCTACTGCAAGGCCGGGGAACGCAAGCACCTGATCGCCCAGGAGCACCTGGCTGGCCGCCCGCCGTCTCGGCCGGGCGTGTTCCTGGTTCTGGTGGCGAAGGCACCGGCCACCGTGTGGGAGGTCCGCCGCTCGGAATCCAGCGGCGTGATCGGCAACATCGTGAAGAAGACCGCGTACGTCAACCATTACTCCTTCCACATCATGGACCCGGCCTGGGGGCACGTGACGATCAAGATGTCGGGGCACCCGCCGTTCCCCGCCCGGTCATCCTCAACGGCCACGAGTACGTCGCGGCCACCGCCCACGCCGCGGGGATCGGGTTCAGCAAGGAGGGCAACTGCTTTACTGGCATCGCGGATCCGCATCGCCTGGCCCGGGTCGCAGATACCTTGTCGCAGCCTGCGGCTATAGGGCGCCTGGGCCAGGTCTGCGACCGGTGGATCTATTCGGCGTGCCTGTGCTTCGGCCTGGACCTGGCCGAGCAGGGCATGTCCTGGTTCCGTTACAGCTACACCGTCTACCAGGCCGAGTACAGCCGCAACCTGCTGTTTCGCTCCGGCGGGCAGATGGAGGACCTGTTTGACCGGGTCCTGGACCGGACCCGGTCCCGGCTGGATATCCCTGCCCTGCGGACCCTGTTCGGCCTGAAGAACCGGCCGCACTGCAACCGCGCGGCTGGCCCGCCCGCGCAGGAGATCGTGATCGAGAAATCCCAGTACGGCCTGACCTGGTTCAAGGTCGCCTTCGGGCGGCTGCAGTGCAAGGCCTACACCAAGGGCGAGCACGTCCTGCGCTTCGAAGCCACCGTCCACAACACCAAAGAACTGCGCTGCCGGCGCAGCCTGGAAAACTTCCCCGAGATCATCGCCCGGCTGGCCGGGATCGCCGGCCGGTTCGCCACCACCCTCGACTGCGCCGACGTCAGCTTCATCGCCGATGGCCTCCTCGACGAATTGCCGCTGCCCTCCCAGCTCGGCTCCACCCGCACCGGCGGCATCGACCTGAACAAGCCACGCATCCGAGCCGCCCTCGCGGCGGCACTGACCCTGGCCGCCGCACCACACGGCTTCACCGTTGCCCAGTTCACCGCCCAGGCCCGGCAGCTCGGCCACAACGCCGGCTATACGACCCGGCAGGGCGCCTACGACCTGCGCAAGCTCCGCGGCAAGGGCCTCGCAGTCAAGCTAGGTACAACCCGGCGCTACCACATCCCCGCCGGGCAGGCCCGCACCATCACAGCCCTGCTCGCCATCCGCGACCAGGTCATCGCCCCGATCCTGGCAGGCGTGCGCAGCCCGCGCCGAGGACGCAAGCCTGCGCACTGGACCCTCATCGACCGTGACTACGAGACCCTGCGCATCGGCATGCAGAACCTCTTCCACGACCTCGGCATCACGCCCATCGCCGCCACATAGGCAACATTTTGTCGATCGGAGAAATGCAAGCTCCTAATAGAGTTATTTCAGCGAGTTTCATTTGATGTAGCCGTGCTCGAAATGGGTGAGGATCAGGGCGGCACGGGCGATGTCTCCAGTCCTGCTGGTACTGGCCTACCTGCGCAAAGGCGAGACATTCGCCGAGCTCGCGGCCGAGTTCGGCACCGCGACCGCCTGGCGGTATGTCACCGAGACCGTGGCCCTGCTGGCCGCCCGCTCACCGAAGCTGCCCTGCGCGCTCGCGCAGGCGTGGCCAGTGCGGCCAGCTAACTAAGGGCCCAGCGTCCTTGCCACCGACGTGCTTGCCGCGCGGCGGGCGGGGATCAGCGCGACTGTTGCGGCTGCCGTGATCGCGGCTACGGCTGCCACCAGCGTCGCCTCGGCCGACGGCGGGCTGCCCAGGCCAGCGCCAATCCCGTATACCTGCCCGCCGAGGTTGATCAGGCGAGAGGAGAGAGCGAACCCAGCGGTGGCCCCGAGCGGGGCAGCGATGAGGGCGAGGACAGCCGTCCTGGTCACCAGGGAGGCCGTGACCTGTCCCGGGGTCAGCCCCATCGCCCGTAGCGCGGCAACATCGCGCAGGTGGTCGCGGAACCCGACGGCTGACGCGGTGAGCAGGCTGGTCAGGCCGATCAGGGCTAGGACGAGGAACAGCGCGGCCAGCATCGGGCGCACGATGCCCAGGTCGTCCGTCGGGTCGACAGCCTGGGTCACGTCCAGGCGGCCGCCGGAGACCCGCAACAGGTATGCCGCGGCAACTGCCGTACTGACGCCGGGACGCAGCACCAGGCTGTAGGAGAGCGCTGGCGTGGCGGCTCCGGCCTGCGTCAACGTGTCGTTGCCGTAGGCCAGCACCTGGCCGTCGTATTCCGGCTCGATGATGCGGCCCACGACGTGGAAGATCACCGGGATGCCGCCCATCGGCATCCGCAGGTACTCGCCCACCTTGAGATGCACCGCGTTCAACAGGCCCTGGCTCGCCACCGCCTCGCCGGGGGCACGGTAGAGCCGCCCCGTAGCCACGTGGAACGGGTACGGACGGGCTGATGTCCCCGCCCCCAGCGTGGTGATGGTCGACGTCTCGCCGGGAAGCAGGGCGGTGACCGTGGCTAGCGGGTACGCCGCGGCCACCTCGCGATCGGACTTGATGATGCTCAGGGCGCGTGACTGGTCGAGCTCGTCCGGCGCCACCGTCAGGGCGGCGGCCAGCCCGATCTCGCCGGGATGGCGCTGGACGTTGTCGAGCGTCACCCAGAAGCCGAGCCCGATCGTGATCATCACGGTGGGCAGCGCCACGCCGGCGATCGTCAGCGCGGCGGGGAGCCTGCGGGCGAAGGCAGCATGCGCGCCGAGCACCATCGCGGCCGGCAGGCGGGTCAGCAGGGCCGCCTTGGCCAGCCGCGACAGGCGCTTGCCTGGCGCGGGCGGCCGGACCGCCGCGACCGGCCACACCCGGCCGACCCGCCAGCCGGGCAGCACGGTGGCGAGCAGCAGCGCGGCCCCTACTCCGCCTGCCACCGCTGCTACCCACCCTGGCTGAAGGGGCGCGACAGCCGCCAGGGTGCCCGCAGGCACATGCTGCATCAGCAGGACAGTGACCATCCTGGCCACCGCGATCCCGGCGGCCTCCCCGGCGACGCCGAGCGCGGCATGCTCGGCGACTACCATCCCCACCACCTGCCCCGGGGTGAAGCCCAGGGTCTTGAGCATGGCCAGGTCCTGCACTTGCACCAGGACCCGCCCGCCCGCGGCGTTGCCGATCGCGAGCAGGGCCCCGCCCAGGGCGACGACCCCGAACAGCGCCAGCAAGAGCCCGAGCAACGGGTTCCCGCCGTCGACCGACCGCTTCACGTCGCTCCAGGTGGAAACGCTGATGACCGCGCCGCTGGCAAGCTGGGTCACGGCCTGCTGTACCACGAACCCGGTATCCGCCGGGTCCGCGAGCCGCAGGCCCACCACCTCGACGGTATGCCGGTACACGGGCTCGACCGCCTTGACCAGGCCAGGCAGGGCCCACATGAGCCCCGGCGTCTGGTCGGGGTACAGGCCCTGGTCCGAGGTGTAGGCGATGCCGACCACCGTAGCCCCGACGGAATTGCCGTCCAGGCCCTCGATCGCCATCGTGGACCCGACGGAGGCATGGACGGCCTGCGCAAACGAGGCTTCGAGTACGACTCCCCGCGGGCGCGTGGCCGTCAGCCAGCGCCCCTGGCGGACCAGGGGGCGGCCGATGGCGGGAGGGACCGGCCGCATGGCCCAGAGTTGCACCGGCGCTGTCTGCGGCCCGCGCACTATGGTCGCGGCCGTGGCCTGGTACGGCCCGGCGAGCTGCTCCACGCCGACCAGGCCTGACAGCGGCGCTGCAGAAGTGCCGGCCCGGAGGCGGAGCCATATGTCGGCCCCGTTGGTCTGCGCGAACAGTGCCCGCGACGGGTTGGCCGCGCCCTCAAAGAGGGTGGCTGACAGCAGCAGCGCGCTTACCACCCCGGCCATGACGCCGGCCATCGCGAGGGCCTGGCCGGGCCGGGCGCGCAGGTCGGCCCGGATCCAGCGCAGCGCCGCCCGCACGCTCAGTCCCGCAGTTCAAGCACGCTGCTCGTAGTGGCCGGGCACAACGGGGCAGGCCTGACTGCCGCGTCGTCGGCGATCATGCCGTCGAACAGGTTCACGACCCGGTCCGCCATGCTCGCCACCCTGGCATCGTGGGTGACCAGGATGATGGCCTGGCCCCGCGCGTGACTGCGGCGCAGCAGCCGCAGCACGGCCGCAGTGTTGGTGCTGTCGAGGCTGCCGGTCGGCTCGTCGGTGAGCAGCAGGCTGGGACGGTGCGCCAGAGCACGGGCCACCGCCACCCGCTGCTGCTCGCCGCCGGACAGCTGAGCCGGCGCCGCCTGTGCCTTCGCGGTGAGGCCGAGCTCGCCGAGGAGCTCCTCTCGCCGGGCACGTGCGCCGCGTCGGCTCGCGCCGCCGATCAGGGCGGCCACCTCGACGTTATCGGCCACGCTCATGCTGGAGACCAGGTTGAAGAACTGAAACACGAACCCGATGTGACGCCGGCGCAGGACCGCCCATTTAGCCTGACTTAAAGCGTCCACCCGCTGGTCGTCCAGCCAGATCTCGCCGCTGGTGGCAGGTTCCAGGCCGCCGAGCACGTGCAGCAGCGTGGACTTCCCGGATCCGGACGGGCCCATCACGGCGACGAACTCGCCCCTGCGCACCTGCAGGTCGACACCGCGGATCGCATGAAACACCCCCCCGTCGGTCTTGAAGACCTTGGTGAGGCCCACGCTACGCAGCAGGGGCGGCCCCGGCTCAATGAGTCGGTCTGCGAGGCGCAGGGGCCTGGAAGCGAGCCGACTCACAGCAGTTCCTCCTGACAGCGCTCCAGCCAGTCGAGATCGGCCTGGAGATGCAGCATCGCGCCCTCGATGAGCAGCCCGCCGATCTTGTTGCCCTCGGCAGCCCCCTCGTCGTCCTCGGCCTCCTCGGCGAGAGCGGACAAGCTTCGCATCAGACCGAGGTAATGACGGCGCTGCCGGTTGATCAGGCTCAGCCGGTCAGTGACTCCAGCCAGCGGGCCGAGAACCAGCTTCATGAAGAAGTAATCGCGCACCCGGGGCCCGTCACTTGGCTCCTCGGCCCAGGTCGCGACCGCTTCCCGGCCCGCGGGTGTCAGCTCGTACACCCGCTTGTTGGGCCTGTCCGACTGGACGACATCCTCGCTGTGGACGAGCCCGGAACGCTCAAGCCGCTGCAGGGTCAGGTAGATCTGGCCGATGTTCGGCGGGGGGTACGCATCACCGAACATCTGCTCAAGCCGGACTTTCAGCTCGTACCCATGGGCAGGCTCCTTGGCCAGAAGCGCCAGCAGCGGCAGGCGCACGAACCTGTCATCTCCCTCCGTGTCCGGCCGACACGGGCCACCGTGATGACCTCGCTGAACCGAGACTCGCTCCCGGTCGTAACCCCAGATGGGTGACGAAGCCTGGCAGGCGCGGGCCGATTGACCGATACCTAACCGAAGTGTATAACACATTGGGGTCACAATGGTCCAACGGGAGCATCGAAGCTGATGAGGAACTGGTCCAGATTAGTCGTGGCGGCCGCCCTGGTTGCCGCCACGGCATTGACGGCGGGATGCACGCCCGCCGTCAACGCCACCGTGGCTTCGCTCAGCGGAACGGGGCCCATCACGTTCGCGACCGGCAAGCTCGACACCGGCAGCTATCTACCCGCTCTCATCAGGCAGTGGAACTCGGCCCACCCAGGTCAGCATGTCACCGTCATCCCCCTCCCCGATGAGTCGGATGACCAGCTCGCCCAGCTGGTGGCGAACCTCCAGACCAAGTCCAGCCTGTATGACGTCATGAGCCTGGACGTCGTCTGGATCGCCGAATTCGCGGCCAACGGCTGGATCACCCCGCTGAATCCGAAGTCCTTCCCGCTGGGCGGCCTGCTGCGCCCGGCGGTGGCCACCACCATGTATCAGGGCAAGATGTACGCGGCCCCGTTCACCAGCAACGCGGATCTGCTCTACTACCGTAAGGACATCCTGGCTGGCCGCCCGCCTCCCCGCAGCTGGGCGCAGCTGGCCGACCTGGCGCAGACGCTCGCTCCCAGGCACGGGATGGCCGGTTACGCGGGGCAGCTCGCGGCCTACGAGGGACTGACCGTCAATTTCGCCGAAGCGGTCCAGTCGGCCGGGGGTAGCATACTGTCCCCCGACGGGACTCGGGTCACTCTCAACTCCGCATCAGCCAGAGCGGCCCTGAGCTTCCTGTCCGACGGGCTGCGCCAGGGCTGGATCCCCCGGGCGGCGCTGAACTACGACGAGGCCGCCTCGCAGCAGGCCTTCGAGGCCGGGAAGCTGCTCTTCCTGAACAACTGGCCCTACGGCTACGGAGAAGCCAGCGTGCCGGGACCCGGCAACAAGGTGGCGGGCAATTTCGGCGTGACCGCGCTGCCGGGGCCCGACGGGCCCGGCTCGAGTTCCCTCGGCGGGGCAGATCTCGCGATCAGCGCATTCTCCCGCCACCCGGTCACCGCGCTGGCTTTCATCAAGTTCCTGACCAGCATGCCCAGCGAGCGCCAGATTCTCGTCGACGCGTCCCTGCCACCCGTCTGGGCCCGGCTCTACACCGACCCTGCGCTGATCCAGCGCTTCCCTTACCTTCCGGTCCTGGAAAAGGCCATCCTCTCCGCGAAACCGCGTCCTGAGATTCCGAATTACGGTCAGTTGAGTCTGGCCATTTCGAGCACCATCCATCAGGCACTTGCGACAGACCGGCCAGTGAACTCAACCATCACCAGGCTCTCCGGCGAGCTCAGTTCGGTCATACGGAACGGCTGACGCGGGCGGGCACTCCGCTAGGTCAGGGGCTTCGGGCGGCAGTGCCAGCGCACGCCCCACGGCTGGGCGTACCCGCCAGCCCTGCCACGGCGTGGTGGGTACGCGCAGCCCTCAGTCGCTTGCGCTTAAATCCACCAGCTTTGTGATCTGCCGCCGTTCCAGGTATTCGTGTAGGCGCCGCCGTAGTTGCTGTCCAGCATCCGGTACGTCTGAGCATTCTGGAAGGAGAACTGCTGGTAGTAGTTTGGATACTGCTCGATCCAGTTCTGGTAGTTGCCGCCGTTGCAGGGATTCGTGTAGAGGGCTTGGTCTCAGTCGGTGAATGCAACCGCCAGGTCAGAGTCTTGATCATCCGCGACCCGCATCCTCCTGACCTGCACAGACAAAGATCAGCGAGGAGAGGAAGTTGGCGCGGAAGGTTCGTATGTCCGGTTTCGCCGATCCTGAGTTCAAGATCAATTGCATTGACCGGTTGTGATCAAGGTCTTCGATGTACCAAGCCCTAAACAACCTGCTGTGAGCGCGGGCACCCGAAAGTAGTTTCACGTGGCCTCCTTGGGCGAAGATCTGCTGACTGAACACATCCCGCCGGGCGTGCTGACCCAATCTGGCCCCCCGGCGGCCCGGCCCATCTGGATGTCGGCGTGGCTGTCTGACTGGCGGGCTGCCAGCCGATAGGAGCTACGCACGCTGGGCCGCGCCTGGTTCACTCGTTCTGACGGCGCCCCGGATCAGCTCACCTGACCGTGGAGTTGATCACTCTCGGGTGCCCACGGCGCGTAATCGGACGGAAATCTCCTCGATAGATACTTGCAATGCATAACTAATATGTATGATAGTAAGCACCATCGGGACGACGATGTGCCGCCTCGAGCAACCTAGCTCCCGGAAACGATGTCAGGTTCCCGATCCCCGCGCACCGAGAGGATCAGCTCATGGCGATCGCGGAATCCCTGTTAGCCCCGTCGCGTGCGCGCCTGTGCCTGCCCAACAGCCAGGCCCGCGCGCCGCGGCGCGCCGCGGCGCGCCGCGGGCCTGCCAAGCAGCCCGGCGGGCGGTCTGACGCCCACCGCCCGCCGGGCCACCAGGCTGAGGCAGGACAGCAGGAGCAGGCACCCATGACTGGCCAGCCCGCCGTCGCCGTCGCCGTCCACGATGTGAGGTGCCCCAGATTTTCCGGACAGGGGATCCAATAGGATCTTCTCCGGAAAGGAACGGGATCGAGTGCCGGGAAAAGCGAAAAGATACACTCCTGAGTTTAAGGAGCAGGCCGCCAGGGAGGTGGTCGATAACGCGCTGCCAATTGCCCAGGTGGCGCGAGAACTCAATATTAATGATACCACTCTCGGATTTTGGGTGAAGGGGTATCGCAAGAAACTTTCCGCGCGGCCGCTGCCGCCGGATATGCCAGACCAGGAACGGATACGGGAATTGGAGCGCCGGAACCGGGAACTGGAAATGGAGCTGGCTTTCTTGAAAAAAGCCGCGGCGTACTTCGCGAGGGAGTATCGGTGAGCGAGAAGTGCGTGTTCATCCATGCGCAGTACGCTGACATGCCCGCAGCGGACGCCGGCGATGCCCCCGCCGTCATACAGATGTGCACGTGGCTGGGAGTATCGAAATCCGGCTATTATGACTGGAGGTCACGGCCGAAAAGCGCGACCGCGCAAAGGCGGGGACTGCTGAAAATAAAATCAAGGCGCTATTCGAGGCGAATAACGAGGAGTACGGGTACCGGCGCATGCACGCTGCCCTGGCCCGCGGCGGCGAGCAGGCCTGCCCGGAGCTCGTCCGACAGCTCATGCGCGAGCAGGGCCTGGAGCCCTGCCAGCCGAAGCCCTGGCGATTCAGCCTCACCGAGGGCGACGGCCAGGAGCACGACATCCCGGACCTCGTGAAACGGGACTTCACTGCGGCGCGGCCCGGCGCGAAAATGGTCGGCGACATCACCTAACATTTCCACGTGGGAGGGCTGGCTTTATCTCGCCACGGTCATCGACTGCGCGACCCGGAAAATAATCGGATGGGCGATGGACGACAATTACAAGACGCCACTGATAATCGACGCGATCAAGATGGCCGCACGGAACCTCGACCTTCCGGAAGGAGCGGTATTCCACTCGGGCCGGGGAAGTCAACTACACTTCCGCCAAGTTCGCCGGAGCGCTGAAAGAACTTGGGATAAGGCAGTCCGTCGGACGGACAGGGATCTGCTACGATAACGCCCTCTCCGAATCGGTCAACGGCACGCTGAAAGTCGAGCTGGTCCACCGGACCGCTTACCCGACGCGGCAGAAGGCCCGCGATAATATTGCGCGGTGGATCGAACTCCGCTATAATCAGACTCGTCTTCATTCGGCGCTCGGATACCGGACCCCGCAAGAGGCAATGCACACCGGTAGGCCGCCGGCGAGGTGCCTGTGGTGCAGG
>WNFC01006477.1_pt1 | contig 12873 bp, 11 predicted proteins | sample 5400541 | NCBI WGS metagenome assembly WNFC01 (sample SAMN13153342, study PRJNA577476) | soil metagenome | isolation source: 120 cm saprolite under Douglas fir tree site 2 hole 2 replicate 1 | place: USA:California | collected 2015-04-18
TCGCCGCACCAGCCAGGAACGCGCGCAACTCGGGCTCCTGCCAGGCGCGCCGCAGCCACGTCGGCGGAGCAAATGCGATGAAATAGCACACCCCCGAGGCCAGCCCGATGGCCGCGCTCAGCTCCTCCCACAGTCCGGCCAGGTCCGTCAGCGCGACACCGAGGCCGGCCACGACCAGGGCCAGCGTCAAGAACAAAGAACCAGCCGCGGCGGCTTGCATGCGCCGACGAGTAACGCCAGGGGTGCGCGATGCCTGCCGAGCGAAGGCCAATGTGGCGTAGGCGATGACCACGACCATGTACGCCACCAGCAGCAGCGCAAACGTCGGCGGCAGCGGCGGGGGCAGAAAGATGATTCCAAGGACCGACGCGAGCAGACCGACTTCGGTCGCCCGCATGGCCAGGGTGGGCACGTCGCTGAAGTCGCGGACCAAGCGCATCAGCAGATAGCCCAGGGCCAGTGCCGCCGCCCCGGTGATGTCGCCGATCAGTGGTGACGGCGTGATGTGCAGTTTGGCCGTTGCCGTCGAAAGGATGATGAGGATGGCGACGGCGCCGAAGAACAGCGTCATGTCGAAATGCGCTGGCGTCGGGCGGCGGATTGTCTGTACCAGGACGGCGACAAAAACGAACAGGTACAGCAGCCAGCTCAGGTACTGGAGCTGGTCGAGGCCCGTCACGGCCTGGGTGCGGGCGCAAATTCACCCGCACGCCGCGACGTGGTCACGGATACGCGACTGCGGAGGTTGCCCGATGCCTCCATGAGCCCTGCCAAAGTGTACGACGACGCACGTCAAAACAAACGTGCGCCGCCGCACACTCTGGCGTAGAGCTGCGCGCAGGCCTATTCGGGTGCGGTCTCTCCCTCGGCTTCGGCTGAACCGGCGGTCTCCGCCGCGGCTTCTGGCTCGGCTGCGCCCTCGGCGGCTGCCTCTGCCTCTGCCTCTTCCTCTTCAGCCTCACCCTTCGGCGGCTCAACCATCGCCAGAACCTCTTCGGGCGGATCGAGGTATTTGTACGTGGCAGATTCGGGCAGATCGCTGATGTGGATGGCGCCGTTGAGCTCGGTGATCGCGCTCACGTCGACTTCGATCGACTCGGGCAGATCCCGCGCGCGCGCCGCCAGGCGCAGCTGTGCGCGCGGATGGGTCATCACGCCACCCTGCTTCGTGACGGCAACGGACTCGCCGATGAAGCGGACGGGCACCGTGCTGATGACTTCCTCCTCCATCGAGACGGCCTGAAATTCGATGTGCAGGATCTGTCCAGAGCGCGGATCGCGCTGGATTTCCTTTAGTAGGGCTGTCTCGGTACCACCGTTGATGTCGATGGTGACGATGCCAGTGCGTCCGCCGTGGACGAGCATGTGCTCGAGCGCGCGGGCAGGCGCCTGGATGGGGCGGGCGTCACCGTGCCCATAGATGTTGGCGGGCACGATGCCCAGACGGCGCAGCCGTCGGACGTGTTTGCCGAACACGTCGCGTGGTTCGGCTTGCAACTCGATAGTGTGCGTGGCCATACGTTGTTGCAGGAGTATACGTTTAGGGGCCGCGCAGGCGAGCCTGGCGGTTAGCAGCTAGAGGCCGCGCAGGCGGGCGGTGAGGACGACGCTGCACGCGCCCAGGCTGGCCGCGAGAACGTTGACGTCGCCGATCTTGAGCGGCTCGGGCGCTTGAATGGCCATGCTGACGACCTGGCCGAGGCTGGCGGCGAACATGCCCAGGACGGCGTACCAGGCCAGCCGGCTGAGGTGCCGCCCGATGAGCATGAAGCAGGCGGCGGCGTTGATGACGCCGAGCACGCCGGCCAGGACAAGCCAGGGCGGCAGCGGCTGGAGTGCGACGGGGAGGAAAGTCGGCACGCGGCTCGAAAGGACGGTGCCGAAAGCGTACGGCAGCATTGCCGGGACGTCAATGAGCACCGTGCTCAACATCCTGAGCAAAGGGATGCTCAGCATCCTGAGCAAAGATGTGGCGGCATTGACTGATTGTCAATAGTGGATGCTTCGGGACAGTGTGCGCGGTGGTAGTATTGACTGAGAGTCAATGGCCGAACGGCGAAGTGCTGGCTCGCGGGCAGGGGCGGGCGTTACAGGAGGGGCAGGGGCTGGGGCCGCCGCGGGTGACGACCTCGAATCCGAGGCCATCGCCCTTGCCTTCGGCGCCACCGTCCGGGCGCTGCGCCTGCACGCGGGCATTTCGTTGAATGAGCTCGCGCGGCGGGCCGGGGTCGATCCCGCGTACATCCACCGCATCGAATCGCGCGGCGCGCAGCGGCCACCATTGCCACGGCGGCCAGTCGTCGTCGCGATCGCCGCGGCGCTGGGCTCAGACGTGCGCCAGACCGACCAGTTGCTGGCGTTGGCTGGTCACACCCCAGCCGCGCTGCTCGAGCTCGGCGGCTGGGACGCCACGCTGGCCAGCGTGGCCGAGCTGCTGGCCGATCCGGCCGTCAGCGGACCCGCCAAAGCCGAGTTCCGCGAAGTCGTGCGCGTCCTGGCGCGGCGCTGGGCGCGCGGCAACAGCAGCGCGTAGCCACAGAGACCCCGAGAACCTGGCTCAGGGCGGGGCTAGAATGAGTGTGGCCGATGTTGGCGCGCTTCGAGCGATTGATGGAAGACGCGGTCGAGGGCAGCTTGCGGCGCGTTTTTCCGACCACTATCCAGCCCGTCCAACTGGCCAAAGCTGCCGCGCGGGCGATGGAAGAAGCGCAGCTGATCGGCCTGCACGGCGCCGAGGTGCCCAACCACTATCGGTTGAGATTGGCGCCAGCTGACCTCGAGCGCTTCGCCGACTATCAGGTGACGCTCGCGCGTGAGCTGAACGCGTACCTGGTCGAGTATGCCCAAGACCGCGGGCTGAAGCCGATTGCCGAGCCACGCGTAGAGCTGGTCGAAGACCGCGGTGTACGGGCGGGCAGCGTGCGCGCCGAGGCACGCTTCGTCGATCTGGCCCCGGCCCGCGAATCGGAGATCGAGGCCGCCGTGGCCGGCACGCGCCGACTGCGTTTGGCCGACCTGGCCAGCGCGCGGCCGAGTCAAGCCGCGCCACTGGCGGCAATCGAGCGCGCGCTATGGCTGACCGATCGCGATGGCCTGCGATTTCCGCTCGAGCCAGCAATGGGCGTGGTGCGCGTCGGGCGCGCGACCGACAACGAGATTGCGCTCGACAATCAGCGCGTGTCGCGCTATCACGCCCAACTGCGCTGGGTCGAGTCGACCTGGCTGGTCTACGACCTGGATAGCACCAACGGCACATTCGTCGACGGCCAGCGCGTGGCGCCATCGCAGCCGCGCGTCCTCGGCCCCAAAAGCCAATTGCGGCTCGGCGATTACGATCTCGACGTCGTTCAGGACGTTGTACGGAACGAGTCGGACTCCGTGGAGCCGGTGGGCTAAGAAATAGGCGTGGATTTTCTGGACGTGACCATCCTCGCGCTACGGCTGGCGCTCGTAGCGGTCCTCTACCTGTTCCTGGCGATCGTCATGCGCGGTGCGATCCGCGGGCTACGGACCGCAGCGCCCGGGCGGCCAGCCGAATCAGCCAGGAAAGTCGAAAACCGCATCACGGGGCTTCGGCTGGTCGTCCGTGAGCCGGGCACCTCGGAGCTCGAGCCTGGGCAGCTGGTCGAGCTCGCCGACGGTGCGGTGCTCGGTCGGAGCAGCCGCGCGGAAGTGGTAATCGCCGATTCGTCGGTGTCGGCGGAGCACGCGCGGGTGTTCCGCGTCGGGCGCGCCTGGGTCGTGACCGACCTGGGCAGCACGAACGGCACACAGGTCAACGAGACACCCGTAAACGGCGAAATGCCGCTGACGGCCAACGACGTGCTGACCCTGGGCAGCGTCCGGCTGCAGGTCGTCACGCGCTGAGGCCGCGGCTGCGCGATACTACGTTCAGGTGGCCACGAGGCAAATCCAACGGTCATCGGAGGGACGGCCGAAATGTATGAACCGACTGTCGAGCAGAGCACGATGCAGTTGATTCTCGATCAGGTTGAAGAGCTGGTCGTCACGATTGTCGACGAGATACGCCAGCGTCCGGGTGTTGCTCTGGCGCTGCTGGCCGTGGTCACGGGCGCACTTGTTGGCTCGATGCTCGCGGCGCGGGCGAGCCGACGGCACCGGTCGCCAGCCCGAGGCGTCGTGCGCAAGGCGCGCGGTATGGGTGAAGCGGCGGACCTGGCCGCACTGGGGGTCAAGCTGCTGCAGAACCCGATCGTGCGCAGCTACGTCCGCTCCGCCGTCGAAGGCCAGCTCAAGAAGCGTTTTTCGATGTGACGCGCTAAAATATAGAACGGATGTCCGGGGTGCTGGTACACTGGCGCCAGCACGCGTGGCTCTGTCGATTTCGGCACCCGTTGACGTTCAGCCCGAGACTCGTCTCGCCGGGCTGACCCTCGTTACGACTGGGTCGAACCAGTTCGCAGCCCTGGCGTTTGCGGGCGACACGATCGTCCAGCAACTCGAGGGACGGGTCGACGACCCCGTCGATGCCCAGCGGCTGGTGGCCCTCGCCGATGGCGTGCCGATCGTCAGCGACAATCCCCGCCGCGCCTTCGACGTGCTGCTGCGCGCGGGCGCGAGCCTGCCGGTGGTGTGGGACGTGCTCGAGCTGGCCGCGCTACTGGCGCCCGCCTGTCCCAGCGGTGGGCTCGATCGCGCGGCCGCGTTCTTTGGCATCGTCGTCGAGGGCGGCGTCGGCCTGGGGCGCCAGGCGCAACGCGCGCACATGCTGTTTCAGCTGCTGGTCAGCCTGCTCGATCGGATCGATACACAGACCCTGCTGCACGCCTCGCGCCTGGCGGCATCGCTCGATTGGCCATTGCGCGCCCTGTTCGCCGAGGTGCAACGTCGCCGCGCCCTATCGCCGCTCGAGACCGGCGCGCTCGCCGAGGGGACACCGATGGGCGCCTGGGTTGCCCAAGGCGCCCCTGGTCGACGCCGCACGACGAGCCTGCCCGAGGTCGATCCCGCGCCACTCGACCCCAAAGAGATCGCGCAACGCCTGGCGCCCGATGCGGACATCGCCCACGCTCTGGCGGGCTACGAGGCGCGCAGCGAGCAGGTGCACATGGCCCAGCTGGTGGCCGAAACGCTGAGCACTGGCGGCCAGCTCCTGCTCGAGGCGGGGACGGGCACGGGCAAGAGCCTGGCGTACTTGCTGCCCGCGGCCTTGCGGGCCATCAGGACCTCGCGGCGGGTGGTCGTGTCGACGGCCACGACCACGCTGCAGGATCAGCTTTTCCAGCAGGACTTGCCGCTGGTCCAGGCCGGCCTGCGCGGCGAGCAGCCGCTCCGCGCGACGGTCCTGAAGGGTCGGACCAACTACCTGTGCTTGCGGCGCTGGCAGATGCTGCTGCACGCCGGCGACTTAACTCCGGCCGACCGCATGCTGCTTATAAAAACCCTGTTCTGGTTGCCGCAGACCAGCACGGGCGACCGCGCCGAGCTGCATCTGGCGCCGCCCGAGGAAGAATCGTGGGGTCGGCTGAGCGCCGTCACCGAGGCGTGCACGCCGCTGCGCTGCGCGTACCACCGCATCGGCGTGTGTTTTCTCGCCCGCGCTAGGCGGGCGGCTGAAGAAAGCCACATCGTCATCGCCAACCATGCCCTGTTGTTGTCCGACCTGGCCAGCCGCAGCCGCATTCTGCCCGAGTACGACGTGCTCGTCGTCGACGAAGCGCACCACCTCGAAGACGAGGCGACGAACCAGCTCGGCTGGCGGCTGGGCGAACGCGAGCTCATCAATCGCCTGGAACGACTGTGGAGCCCGAGTGTGGCCGGCACAAGTGGGGCGCTCGCCGAGGCACTGGCGCTGCTCGGCACGTCGAATGGGCCGCGGATCTCGATCGAGCTGCGGCCCACCGTCGAGCAGGCTGGGCAGGCAGCCCTGGAGCTCGGCTCGGGAATCCGGCGGTTCTTCGAGGGTCTGGCTCGGGTCATGGACGATCCTGAGCTGGTCGGGGCAGGCGGCGACGAAACGCAGCTCCGGGTCACCGCGGCGATTCGGGCAGGGTCCCGCTGGCAAGAGCTGGAGCACGTGTGGGCCGAAGCGACCGAGCACCAGCAGGTGGTCGAACGCGCCGTCATCGAGCTGATCGCCGAGCTCGAATCGTTGCCCGGCGCCCTCGATGCGGCGCGCGATCTGGCGGCCGAGCTGAGCGGCCATCTCGACTACTGGCGCGACGCGCGTCGGCGCATGAACGGCTGCGTCCATTCGCCTGGCCCGAATTTCGTGTACTGGGTCTCGACGGGCAGCGGGCGGTTTCGGTTCGCCTGGCTGAACGCGGCCCCGCTCGAGGTGGCCAGCTTGCTGCGCGATCGGCTGTTTGCCGCGCCCGAAGCGACCATTCTCGTTTCGGCCACGATGGCGATCGGTGGGACCTTCGATTACGTCAAGCGACGGCTGGGCCTCGAGGACGCACGCACCGAAGCCCTCGGGTCACCGTTCGACTACGCCCGCGCCGCCCTGCTCTACGTGCCCAACGACCTGCCCGATCCGACTCAGGCGGGCTATCAGGCGAGCATGGAGCGCGCGATCATGGACGTCGTTCGCCGACTGCGTGGCCGCACCCTGGTTCTGTTCACCAGTCGCGCCCACTTGCGGACGACCTATCAGGCGCTGCGCGAGCCGCTCGCCCTGCAGCACATCACGCTGCTAGCGCAGGGCATCGACGAGAGCTCGCGCACGCGACTACTGGACGCGTTCCGCCGCGGCTCGCGGGTGGTCCTCTTCGGCACCAACGCCTTCTGGGAGGGGATCGACGTGGTCGGCGATGCGTTGAGCTGCGTCATGGTCACCCGCCTGCCGTTTGCCGTCCCGACCGACCCGATCTACGCAGCGCGCGCCGAGCAGTTCGACGAGCCGTTCAGCCAGTACGCCGTGCCGCAGGCAGTGCTTCGGCTGAAGCAGGGCTTTGGCCGCTTGATCCGCTCGCGGGCCGATCGCGGCGCAGTGGTAATGCTCGACCGGCGGCTCGTGACGCGCTTCTACGGCCAGGTTTTCGTGCGCTCGCTGCCGCCATGCTCGGTGAAACAAGGGCCGGCTGCGCGGACCGGGCTAGAAGCCGAGGAATGGCTCACGCCGGCGACGCAGCTGACGCTCCAAGTCGCTCCAGAATGACCGGCGGCGGCCTCACGGGCGTCGTCGACAACTGGATGCCGCCGCGCAGGATACGTTCCGCCTCCGGTAGACGCGACTCGTCGTTGGCGTGCAGCACAGCGAGCGGCTCGCCGCGGCTGACTCGATCGCCGATCTTCGCGCCGAGTCGAACGCCGACGGCCAGGTCGATTGGATCACCTTTGCGTTCGCGGCCGGCGCCGAGCACGATGCTGGCCCGGGCGACGGTGAGCGCGTCGAGCTGGCTCATGTAGCCGTCGGATGCGGCCAGTACTGGGTGACGCAAGGTAGCGTGCGGTAACAAAGATCGGTCGTCGAAGGCACGGGTATCGCCGCCCTGCGCTTCGATCATCCGCCGCAGTGCGTCACGCGCGGCACCCGAGCGCAAAGCCTGCTCAACGTCGGCGCGGCCCGTCTGGGAGTTCGATGCAAGATCGACGATGAGCGTGGCCAGCTCGACGGTGAACGAAGTGAAGTCGGGCGGGCCGTTGTTTTCCAGGGTGTCCAACGCTTCGGCGACTTCGAGCGCGTTGCCGATGGCGCGGCCCAACGGCTGCGACATGTCGCTGACGACCGCGGCCATCCGCCGACCCGCCGCGGTACCAATGCCGATCATGGCCTTTGCCAGTTCAATGGCGGATTCGCGCTCGCGGACAAAGGCGCCGGAGCCAGTTTTGACGTCCAGGACGATGACGTTGGCGCCCGCCGCCAGCTTCTTGGACATGATGCTGCTGGCGATCAGCGGCAGGTTGGGCACGGTGCCGGTCGCGTCACGCAGCGCGTACAGTTTTCCATCCGCGGGCGCCAGGTCGGCGGACTGCCCAGTGATCACGATGCCAATCTCACCCAACTGGCGAACAAACGTGGCTGCGTCCAGATCGAGGCGGATGCCCGGAAAGGACTCGAGCTTGTCGATCGTGCCGCCAGTGAAGCCCAGCCCGCGACCGCTCATCTTGCCGACAGGCACGCCGCACGCGGCGACCAGCGGCATGACCACCAGCGAGGTCTTGTCGCCGACGCCGCCCGTGGAGTGCTTGTCGGCGACGGGCTTGCCGATCGACGACAGATCGAGCTGCTCGCCACTGGCGGCCATCACCTGGGTCAGCGCGGCGACCTCGCCGGGCTCCATGCCGCGCCAGCACACGGCCATCAGCCAGGCCGCGACCTGATAGTCGGGTACCTCGCCGCGCACGTAGCCACCGACGATCGCCTCGAGCTCATCACGCGAGTGGGTGCCGCCGTCGCGTTTCTTTTCGATGAGATCGACGATGCGGACCATCTCAGGTAAGCGCCGGGGCGACGTCCACGAGCTCGTCGCACGCAAGCGTGGCGGTCAGGACTGGTTCGCCGTCTGACAAATAAACCCGTGGGGCGCGGCTGCCCAGACGGACCAGGAGCTCGTGCGGGATGATGCCGGCCGACTCGGCGAACTCGTCAAGGGTGATCTCGTCGTCACCTTGATGGCCGAGGATAACGACCTCGTCGCCCGGCTCGACATCGGGCAGGTGGGACACATCGGCCATGGCCATGTCCATCGAGACGGTGCCGACCAACGGTGCGCGCTGGCCGCGAATCAGCACTCGACCGCGATTGCTACACGCCCGGGGCAAGCCGTCGGCGTAGCCACAGGCGACCAGTGCTACGCGCATCGGGCGGTAGACCTTGTACGTCCGCCCATAGCCTATCGATGAGCCGATCGAGGGCGTGTGCAGGCGGACCACGCGCGCCTTCAGGGCGACCGCACCGCGCAGTGAGCCGACGCGCGGCACCCAGCCGGTGGCATACGCCCCAGCCAGGGCGATGCCCGCCCGAATGGTGTCGAGGCCGGCGCCGGGCACCCGCAGGGCGCCGGCCGAGTTGGCGGCGTGCTTGAGCCCGAGGTCATGGCCTTCGGATTCGAGCTGCTGGCAGATAGCCAGGTACCGCGCGAGCTGCTGATGGGCGAAGAACGGGTCGGGATCGTCGGCCGCGGCGAAGTGGGTATAAAAGCCTTCCAGGCGCAGGCTGGGCAAGTTTTGCAGGCCGCGCACGATGCCCAGCGCTTCGTCTTGCGGCGCGCCGTAGCGGGTCATGCCGGTATCGACCTTTACCTGAACATCGAGAACGCGCCCGGCGCTTCTGGCCGCGGCCGCCAAGCGCTGCGTGGTAGGCCAATCGGCCAGCGTTGGTGTCAGCGACTGTTCGAGGACTTCGGCGTCATCTTCGGCGTCGAGGCCGCCGAGGAGCAGAATCGGCGCAGAAAATCCGGCGGCCCGCAAGCGGCCGGCCTCGCTAATGCGGGCGACGGCGGCCCCGCGCGCGCCCGCTTTGACGGCGGCGTCGGCCACCGCGGCGGCACCCATGCCATAGGCCTGCGCCTTGACCACGGCCGTGACGCCGTGGCGCGGCTGGGCGGCCGCCTGCAGGGCGCGGACGTTGTCCGCGATGGCATCCAGGTCGACCTCAATCCAACACAGCACTGCTACAGAGTCTATCGGCGGTGAATCTCAGCCGATCGGCCATAATTCACGAACACGCAATGGCTACGCCACAGATCGAGTCCAGCGGACAGCTCCCGCCCAAAGACGCCAGCGATGGCGAGGCGTTTTCGAGGTGGTACACCACCGCCATCCGCCGTTCCGAGCTGGCCGACTATTTCGAGCCGGTGGGCGGAACGATGGTCATTCGCCCATACGGCTTCAGCCTGTGGGAAAACATGCAGGCCGGGCTCGACAAGCGCTTCAAGGCCACGGGGCACAAGAACGCCTACTTCCCGCTGTTCGTGCCCGAGAGTTTCCTCAGGCGCGAGGCCGAACACGTCGAGGGGTTCGCACCCGAAGTCGCCTGGGTGACCCACGCGGGCGGCGAGGAGCTGCACGAACGTCTGGCGATTCGGCCGACCAGCGAGACGATCTTCGGTCACTTCTACTCGAAGTGGATCCAGTCCTGGCGCGATCTGCCGGTGCTCATCAACCAGTGGGCGAACATCGTGCGCTGGGAGAAGCGCACCTCGTTCTTCCTGCGCACCACCGAGTTCCTGTGGCAGGAAGGTCACACGGCGCATCGCACCGCCGCCGAGGCGCAAGAAGAGACGATGCGCATGCTCGGCGTCTACGCCGACTTCGCCGAGACGGAGTTGGCGCTGCCGGTGGTCCGCGGCCAGAAAACGGCTGCCGAGCGCTTCCCCGGAGCTGTGGCGACGTACAGCATCGAGGCGCTGATGCCCGATGGCAAGGCGCTCCAGAGTGGCACGAGCCACTTCCTGGGCCAGAACTTCGCCAAAGCCTTCGATATAACTTTCTTGGACCAGGACGGCGCGCGCGATTTTGTCTGGACCACGAGCTGGGGCATGAGCACACGCATCCTGGGCGGGATGATCATGGCTCACGGCGACGATAGCGGTCTGGTGTTGCCACCGCGCGTGGCGCCGACGCAGGTGATCGTCGTGCCGATCCCGACACGCACCGAAGCGGAGACCGAGCAGGTCGTGGACGCGGTCAATCGTCTGCTCAAGGAATTGGACGCCGCGGGCGTGCGCGCAGAGGCCGACTGGTCTGACAAACGCCCGGGCTGGAAGTTCAACGAATGGGAGCTCAAAGGGGTTCCCGTGCGCCTCGAGGTGGGGCCCCGTGATCTCAAGAACGATCAGGTGACGCTGGTTCGGCGCGATACGCGCGCCAAGGAACAGGTCGGCGTGGCTGGCGCTGCCGAGCGCATTCAGGCGCTGCTGGGCGAAGTGCAGGCTGGACTGTTCGAACGCGCGCGGGCTTTCCGTGATGAGAACACGCACACTGCCGAGGACTACGACACATTTAAAAACATCATGGAGAACCAGCGCGGGTTCATTCGGGCGTTCTGGTGTGGCTCGTCGGAGTGTGAAGCGCGTATCAAGGACGAGACGCGGGCCACGATCCGCGTTATCCCCGAAGATGCCGAAGCCGATGGCAGCGGCGTCTGCGTGTACTGCGGTCAGCCGGCAACGACCAGCGCGTTGTTCGCCCAGAGCTACTGAGGCCACTATGGCGCTGCGACAGACCGAAGAAGAACAAGCTGTCTTCGAGCAGGCCCTGGGGCGGGTGGCCGAGCAGGACCCGATGTCGACGGAAGAGGTCGACTCGCTGTCGATGCTCGAAGCGGACGACCTCGCGAAATTCCACGACGTGTGGGCCAAGCTGCCCGCTGGTGCGCGGGCACGGCTACTCGTGGCGCTGCATGGCGCCGCGCTGAATCGATTGCGGCTTGATTTCAGCGCGCTGAATCAGATGGCGCTCGACGACGAGGATCCGCAGGTACGGCTAGCGGGGCTACGCTCGACGGTCGAGGACCAGAGCCCGAAACTTCTGCGCAAACTGCTGGAATTGATGCAGTCCGATCCGAGCCATGAGGTGCGCCTTGCGGCTGTGGAGGACCTTGCGCGATTCACGCTGCTCGCCGAGCTCGATAATCTCGACGCCGAGACCACCTCGCAGGTCCGCGCGATCTTGCAAGAGGTGGCGCACGACGCGAATCAATCGCCGGGCGTGCGCGGCTCAGCGCTGGCCGCGTTGGGGTACTTCAGCGACACCGAGACTGCGCAGGACCTGGCCAGCGGATTCATTGACCCCATCTTGCGCCTCGGCGCGATCCGCGGCATGGGTCGTAGCGCCGACACGCGCTGGACGGACCGACTCATGCCCGTCCTGGGCAGCGACGATCCCGACATGCGCCGCGAGGCCGCCCACGCGCTGGGCGAGATCGAGGACGAGCGAGCCGCCACCCCACTGGTCGAAATCGTCGACGACCCCGATCCCGATGTCCGCATGGCCGTCATCGACGCTCTCGGCCACATTGGCGGCGAAGAGGCGCGCGAAGCTCTGCTCTATTTAGGCGAAGACGCCGAAGATAGCGTCCGCGCCGCCGCCGAAAAAGCGCTAGAGGAACTAGAGGCCGCCGAAGGCGACCCCATGGACCTCTGATTTCCCAGAGGGGACCCAGGTGGCCGGCCGCCAGCCGATGGCCAACGGGCAACCGCTAGTTGTTTAGTTGACGCTGATGGGCGATGGGATGGCGGCGGTTTGGCCGCGGGCTTGGATTTCGTCCCAGAAGTGGCAGGCGGCGAGGTGGTTGGGCTCGACCTCTAGCAGCTCGGGCTCTTTTTCTTTGCACAGCTCCTGAGCAAACGGGCAACGGGGATGGAACCGACAACCCGAGGGCGGGTTGACGGGACTTGGCACGTCGCCCGTCAGGATCATGCGCTGGCGGCGACGCTCCACGGCTGGATCGGGGATCGGCACCGCGGACAGCAGCGCCTTGGTGTACGGGTGTAGTGGCCGCTCGTACAGCAGGTCGCGCGTCGTCAGCTCGACGATCTTGCCGACGTACATGACCGCCACACGGTCGCTGATGTGCCGCACGACTGAGAGATCGTGGGCGATGAACAGGTATGTCAGGTTGAACTGCTCTTGCAGCTCCTCGAGCAGGTTGATGACCTGCGCCTGAATCGACACGTCGAGGGCCGAGATCGGCTCATCGCAGACGATGAAGCTCGGCTGCACTGCTAGCGCGCGGGCGATGCCGATGCGCTGCCGCTGGCCGCCCGAGAACTCGTGCGGATAGCGGTTGGCAAAGTACGGGTTCAGGCCGACGATGCGCAGCAGCTCCTGGACGCGCTCTTGCTTCTCGCGGCCACGGGCCAGATTGTGGATCTCGAGCGGCTCGCCGATGATGCTGCCGACCGTCATGCGCGGGTTGAGGCTCGCGTACGGGTCCTGGAAGATCATCTGCATCTCGCGGCGCAT
>WNFC01014218.1_pt1 | contig 12873 bp, 12 predicted proteins | sample 5400541 | NCBI WGS metagenome assembly WNFC01 (sample SAMN13153342, study PRJNA577476) | soil metagenome | isolation source: 120 cm saprolite under Douglas fir tree site 2 hole 2 replicate 1 | place: USA:California | collected 2015-04-18
ATTCCAGCCCACCTCCGACTTGCGTCGTGATCAGGATGTGCCGCGAGTCGACCCATGATGGGCCTGGCGAGTCCCACGGGGTTGTTGCTTGCTTCAACCGCCGCCGGCCCAATCCACGCGGCGTCACCGTGAACAGACTCGCAGCGAAAACCTGCGAGCCGCATGAGGGGCATTGGTTCGATCTGACGAAGACCAGCATCCTGCCGTCTGGCGACCATGACGGTTGGGCGTCGAAGTTGTTCCCCTGGTGGGCGATCCAGTGGTCATGGGTGCCGTCAGCGCGCATGACGAAGATCCCGCCTGCCGTGCAGGTGATGCTGGCGCAGCGGTTCTGCCCGGAGTATGCGATGCGTTTCCCGTCTGGGGAGACCGCGGGGTCGAAAGCGCTGGTGGCGAGTCGCCGCAAGCCTTTCCCGTCAAGCCGAATCGAGTAGATCGCCCCGAACTCGGCTGCAAGCTGGTCAACGAAGATGATGCGCGGACTCGCCCCTCGTCGGCCCGACCTCCCGAGGAGACTCCGGGTATGTGAGACGCCTGTTGGCTCCCGGTTATCCCGGATCCCGTGCGCGGGTAAAACCCCAACCGCGCCGACGAGCGCCAGGAGGGCGGACACCAGAACGAACCGCATGCTCCTCACTTGCTCCCGTGCCTTCGATTCCGGCGAAACCGGAGCCATTCCACGAACTGGGCAATCAGCCAGATCACGAAGAGACCAACGGCGAAAGCCGCTAGCCCGGCAAGGAACGTGCCGACTTCTAGCCCTCCGTTAAGCCCGAAAGCGTCCTCTGACCTTGCGATCCCAATCTCGAGGACGATCACGATGGCGAGTACTGCGGTCGCCCAGACCACCTCGAACCAGGTTCGCGTAGACCAGTAGGTGAAGAACCGCAACTGACGCCGGAGAGGCTCGAGTGTGTGGTTCACGCTTGACTTCATGACTTCAACGATAGGAAGCCGCGTTCGGGCGCGTAACCGGGCGCGCCTTGAAGTTCGCTGCGGGTTTACCCTGAACTCTTCGGCTGCTCCAGGGCGGCCGGGCCGCAATTTCTTAGGAGCGCAGGTAGGTGAGGACGGCGAGCACGCGCCGGTGATCGTCGGCTGCCGTCGCAAGGTCGAGTTTTTGGAAGATGCTGTGGACGTGTGTCTCGACCGTCTTGGGACTCAGGAAGAGCTTTTGGCTGATGCCTTGGTTGGAGCGTCCTTCGGCCATCAGATTCAGCACTTCGCGTTCGCGTGTGGTGAGCTCGTCGAGTGGGCTTTCGTCGGGGCGGCGGCCGAGTAGCTGGCTGACGACTTCGGGGTCGATCGCCGTGCCGCCGTTGGCGACCCGTCGCACCGATTCGACGAACTCGTCGATGTCGAGCACGCGGTCTTTGAGCAGGTAACCAAATCCTTGCGGCTGTTCGCTGAACAACCTAAGCGCGTGCCGGGCTTCAACGACCTGCGAGAGAACGAGGACGCCAACCTCCGGATGCTTTGATCTGAGCTCTGTGGCGGCGCGGGCGCCCTCGTCGGTCTGCGTAGGCGGCATGCGCACGTCGATGATCGCCACATTTGGTTTCGTGCGTCGGACGGCGGCGTGGAGGGCTGCGGCGTCGCCAACCTGCGCGACGACGTCGATGTCATGATCGGCGAGGACGCGCGCCAGCCCTTCGCGCAGCAACACCGAGTCTTCGGCGATTACGGCGCGCATGGAATCTCGGCGACGATGTGGGTGCCCCTCCCGGCAGGGTTTTCGATCGTCAGTCGTCCGCCGAGCGCCTCGACGCGGTCGGTGAGCCCCTGCAAGCCGGACCCTTCAGAGGCGTGAGCGCCGCCGCGGCCGCCGTCTGCGACGTCGATGCTAAGCACGGCGTCGTGGCGCTCGACCTGGATGGTCGCTTTCGAGGCGTGAGCGTGCTTGGCGATATTGACGAGCGCCTCGCAGACGACGAAGTAGGCGGTTGCCTCCACCGTGGCCGGCAAGGGTCCGTCGTAGACCTCGAGTGAGATTGGCAATGGCGTTCTGCTGGTTAGCGACTCGAGGGCGGCGGCGAGCCCTTCCTCGGTGAGGATCGCCGGATGGACCCCGCGTGCGAGGGTGCGAAGCTCGTCGACTGCACCTTGCAATTCGTCGGCGGTCGCCGCGAGCAGCCGTTCGAGCTCCGGATCGGCTCCTGCGAGGTGTTTTTGGGCGCTGCGCACTTGCAGGGCGAGCGCCACCAGCCGCTGCTGCGCGCCGTCGTGGAGATTGCGCTCAATTCGGCGTCGCTCCTCATCCGCTGCGGCGACGATTCGCACCCGCGATTCTCGAACCTGCTGCAGCTGCGCCCGCGTTTCCGCCTGCAGGCGCGCGTTCTCGAGCGCGAGCCGAGCCGCGGCGCCTGCCGCCGCGACGAGTTTGGGCTCTTCGAGCAGCGACGGGTCGTGGACGAGCGCCGCCACCGGCTCACCGCCCTGCTCGAGCCGGGTGACCGCGCGCGGCGTTCCCTCCGCAGGCAGCTCGACTGGCTCGCCGGCCGCATCGACGAAGCCGCGGCGCTCGGACAGCCAATAGGCGACCTCGAGGCTGGGATCGGCGAGCGCACGCCTGAGCGCGTCACGCAAACCCTGCGGCGATGTCCGTTCGAGCTCGAGCACAAGCTCACCGACACTCGCACGCGCAAGCCGCGCCCGCAGCATTCCGACCAGCAGCGCGATCGGCAGCGCGACGAACGCGGCCACCTGCCACCAGAACAAGTAGTCGTAGGCAAACGGCCGGTTCGCGAAGGTGAAGACGCTCTCGAACACGGCCCGCAAACGATCGCCACCGCGGCGAGCAGCAGCGGCGCCAATATCCGACGGGTGCGCGCGGCTGCACGAAGAACGCGCCGCGCGATCGCGATGATGAAGAACGTCGCCAAGACGCCGTCGAAGAGGACCACTTGCGTCTTCTGCAGCAGCTCGACCACATGCGCGTTGGCCGCGACGAGCAACAGGCTGCGCCGTGGCAGCGGGTCGAAGAACAACAGCGACTGATTCGCAGCGTGAAAGAGCAGCACGGCGAACGGCAAGACGAGCACGGTCGCGTAGCCGGCCTTCACGAGGTTCCGCTCGAAACGGCCGGCGACACGCCCCGACGGGTAGGCGAGAATTGTTTGCCCGACCAGCGCGAAGCCGAGATCGCCGAGCGCGAAAAAAACGGTAAACAGCACAGCCTCGTGGCTGTACCGCAGCTGGCGGCCGAGCAGGGCAAAGGCCGCGGCGAGCATCAGCAGCCCGAGCCGGTTGCCCGGACGCTGACGCCAGGCAATCAGGCCGGCCAGCAAGAACGCCCAGCCGACCGCGACCGTCGCTGACTCCGCTCGTGCGGCGCCAGCAGGTCGCCCACCTGCACTTGGTAGGCGGCGAGGCCGAGTGCAACTCCCGCGGCCAGTAGCGCCAAGGGCGCCAGCCGCTTCACGGGGCCGCCTCGAGGAGGGCGTGCAGAGCGGCGCCCGAGAGACGTTCCTTGGCGACAAAACCGAGCGCGCTGCAGCGGCGCAGCCGCGGACCAAGGTCTCGTTGCTCGCGGCTGGAGACCAAGATCACCCTCGACCTGCCGCCGGCGAGTCGCTCGGCAATCTCGAAGCCGCTCGCATCCGGCAGCGCGACGTCGAGCAGCACCAGCTCGGGGTTGACCTGACGCACCAGCTCGAGCGCGGAGGCGCCGTCGGCGGCCTCACCCACGACCTCGAAGCCCTCGAGTTCGAGCAGCCGACGCGCGGAGGCACGAAACCCCGGATGGTCGTCGACCACCAAAACGCTCACGGCCACACCTGAATGGTCACACACTCGAAGAGGCCTGACTACAGGGCCAACCCCGAGATCGGGCGCCGGAAATACCGGGGGAAACCCGCAGCCACGTCCAAGGCAGGCCCGCTTACCGATTCGACGGGCGCGCCCTACGCTCGAGTGGTCATGAAACAGCTCTTGATCAAGTCAGGCGGGGCGGTAAGGCGCTGGCACTCGACGACAATCTTCGCGCTGATCGGCCTCGCCTTCCTGCTCCCCTTCGCAACCGTCACCGTCGGCGGCTGCGGACCGACGACAACCACGACAACGTTCAGCGGCGCGCAACTCGTCACCTGGAGCGTTCCGCACAACGCGGGCATCAATGGGGCCGCCTCGGTCGAAGCGACCGTCGCGCTGGTCGCGGCGGTCCTAGGCTTCATCCTCGCCGCCTTCGCTGTCGCCAAAGGGCCGGGCTGGTGCGCCGCCGCCGGCCTCAGCGCGACGCTACTGCTCGCAGCGAATGTCTCCTCAAACGCGGACAGCGTCCGCTTCCACTCGGGCTACAAGCTAATCCTGTTCCTCTTTCTTTGGGCAGCGGCCATCCAAGCGCGACGAGCCTGGCGCCGGCGCGTCGGCGCACGCCGGCTCCGATTCCAACACGAGCCACAATGACGATCCTCGACCTTCTCAGAATCCGTGCTGCGGGCGTCTTCGCGCTGGCGTCGGCGGCTTCGATGCTTGTGGTCGGCTGCAGCTCGCAGACGGCGCGGATGACGCATAGAGCAGCGTTCCACGGAGCAGCCTTCCGCTGGTCGGACCTATTTCAGGCCTGGTCGCCTAACGGCGCGCTGATCGTCTTTGCGAGCGACAGGCCGGCACACAAACATTGGGACCTCTACCTAATGCACTCCGACGGGCGCCACCTGCGGCGTCTCACGCACGGCAATGACCGGTTGGACGAGAGTAACGCCGTCTTCGTGTCCAACAACGAGATCGCCCTCACTGTTCACGGCAAGCGCTATCTGATCTCGGCCGACGGTCACGGCAAGCGTCTCCTGAAGGGTGCGCACGAAAATGGCCACGCGCAAAAAACCCGCCGCCTAGGCACTTCTCCTGATGGTCGTTGGGTTGCTTTTGCTCGGCATCGGCCGACCGGCCCGCGTAATTGGTATGGGGTCACCGCTGTAGACGTGTACCTGATGCAACGCGACGGCTCAGACAAGCGCCGGGTCGCGACTGTCGGCCCGGCCACAAGCTTTTCTGCGGCGTGGTCGCCAGACAGCCACGCGTTCGCGTTCGAGGGTCCTCCCAACGGCGGCCCCTCGGTGAGGAGCCAGGGAACGACGATCTCGGAGGTTTACGTCGTGGCCGTTTCCGGAGGAGAAGCGAGGCAGATAAGCCACGATCCTGGATCCGGTAGCCCACTCTGGTCGCCCGACGGACGAGAGATCGCGTTCGTGGCCCCGGACTCCTCCGGCAACTACAACGACGTGACGCTGACTAAGCCCGACGGTAGCGACCAGCACACGCCTGGCACTGGGCTGTTCGGCACTGGGCTCGACGTTTCAACAATGAACTGGGTTCTGGGTGGTCGCAAGCTGTTCGTCACCAGCGGCACCGGCGAATACTTGGTCAACAACGACGGCAGCCACTTCCGACAGGTTCTCGCGGAGCCGAACGATTACGACTTCTTTCCGTCACCCGACGGAAAGATGGTGGCGATCAATGAGTCCGGAGGCCCGCTGGTCTATCCGACATGCTGTGGACCGGGGATTCCGCGCTACAGCCGGATCGACATTCTGGACCTCGCCAGCGGCCAGCTTCGACCGCTAACGCAGAAATAGTCCTTCGGGAGTCACCTGTTCGACCCCGTCTGGCAAAAAGGGAAGAGGGCGAATCTGAGTCAATCGAGGAACAACCCCGTCGCGATCTGGCGGAAACGCGACAATCGTGCCCGCGTCGGCCACGTTTCAACGTTTCGTGGCGAAGGGGTTGGACCGGATCTCTCTGCTTACGCCGGGCGCTCCCGCGTGAGCTGCGGGCTCAACGAGAGTAGACGCCAACCAGAGTCGCGCTTGCCCGGATGTGATCGCCGATGAGGATGGGGATCAGGCGCGACGGCGATGCGCCACGTGGAAGCGCGAGGAAGCGGTCGACGGCGAAGATCGTGAACACGTAACGGTGCTTCGGCCCCGGTGGGGGGCAAGGACCCGTGTACCCGATCGAGCCGCCGCTGTTGCGTCCCTGCCACCTCCATTTGAAGCCCGCCGGAAGCGACCGCCTCGTCGCAGGGAGGTTCCACAGCGTCCAGTGCGTAAACGCGCTCCCGGGCGCGTCGCGATCGTCCACCAGCAGTGCAAAAGAGCGAGTCCCACGCGGAGGCGCCGTCCATCGAAGCGGCGGCGACACGTTCGCGCCAGTGCACGTAAAGCGGCTGGGAATCTGCCCTCCCGAATGGAATGCCGTGCTGGTGACCGCCAGAACTGCGGCGAGAACGTGCACGGCGGGAATCTAGCGGGAGGTTGGAGAACGTCGTCACCGGGCTACTGCTGGGAGCGATGCCGGGACACGAACGCGACGGCAACGGAACTGGGAGCACTTCGCGTCAGGGAACTTCACTCATGGTCGGCCGGGTATCAGGACTTCGGATTTGGGACTTCAGCCCGCTGCTGGCGCCGTTCACGGGCCAGTAACGGTATTGCACCTGTTTCGCCGCCGCTCGCGAACAACGACAACCCCCTCCCGGATGCACGCACGCACCAAGCCTGTCGTCTTTCCGCCAGTTCGCGACATGCGTCGCTTCCCGAGACCCCACATGCTGCGCAAACAGCACAGCCCATTCCCGCCAAAACCGGACCAACCGAATGGGCCTACTCACCACGGTCAAACCGCCGCAACAAGAGAGTTCGCATGGCCGAGTCGAGCGAACAGCTCATTCTTACGACGACGACGTCGCCGCGGCCACCAACGCCCGCGCCTGGTCGCGTCGCTGCTCCTTTGGCAAGCGCTTTTGCTGGCTGTGTCTGACAGTGAGCGCAGTGATCTGAGAGAGGTTCCGGATCAGGGCACGATCCGAAGCGTGCGCCGGTCGGGCGGGGCCTGGCTCGCGCTGGCGCGAAACTGTGGGATCGCCGCGAAGGCCGTCGTGGCACCCCACCCATTCTTGCGGTCCTCGGAGCCGCTCTTTGGGCGGGAAGGAGACGAGAGGGCCGGGCGCGAAGAGGCCGCGCTTTCCGCTCACGCGAACCAGGCGTTATTAGGCTCTGGGCGAGACGATTCCCAAGACGTATGACGGCTCCGCCGCAAGCGGGATCAACGGCGTGATCTTGCCTGACGAACTCGACGTCGGCCAGCCGCCGTGAGGACGGGGCCAATGGTACGCGGGGTCGGCGTCGCCGCGGGCGCGGTGACCTTCGCCGTCTACCTCGTCGGCTCGGGGCGCAGCTACGACTACGACTCGAGCGAGACGGTCGGGTCGTTCATCGCGACGCCGTCGTTGCTTGACCCGTTCCGGCGGCAGCTTGTCTACAACAATCACCCGCTGTTCTCCTTCCTCGACCACCTCGTCTATTCGGCCGGCGGGCGCAGCGCGCTCGATCTGCGGATCCTCCCGATCCTGTTCGGCGCCGCCGTCGTTGCGATCGTCGTCGCGTGGTGCGCCGGGCGCTGGGGGATCGTCGCCGCCGCGACGGCGGGGCTCGTGCTGGGCGCGAACTCGTCCTTCGCCGAGCTGTCGCGGAGCGTCCGCGGCTACAGCCTGCTCTGCCTGAGCGCGGTCGTCTCGACGCTCCTCGTCGACCGGCTCCTGACAAAGCCGCGGCCGTGGGTGAGCGCCGCGTACATCGTCGCGGTGGCCGCGGGAATCGCCACGCACGTGTACATGCTGCTCGTCCTCCTCGGCCACATCGGGATCGTCGGCGCCCGTTCAGGGGCGACGCGCGCCTGGCTGACACGCTGGGCGACGGCCATCGCACTCGGTGCGCTCGCGTACGTTGACATCGGCGCCGCGATGGTCCGCTCCGCGAGTCGCGCCGACCACGTCTTCCGGCCGCGCTTCCCGCTTGCTCTCCTGACGACGCTGCTCGGCGGAACGCCTACCACGCTTGTCCTCCTCGGCCTGCTCGCGCTCGTGGGCGCGGCCGCGGTCTTCACTCGGGCGCTCCTCATGTCTGCTGCCGCGATCACGGCCGGGGTGCTCGTAATCTGGCTCTGGCTCGCCCCGCCCGACCTCTACCCGCGCTTCCTGATCTGGCTCGCGCCGCCGGCCGCGCTCGCCGTCGCGGTAGCCGTCCACCGCTTCCCGCTGGCACTGCCGCTCGTCGCGGCCGCAGCCTTTCTCATGGTCCGCCTCGACGCGGCGCACTGGAGCCAGGATCCGCTGCCGAACCGCCAGGCCGCAGTTCTCGTCCGCGCGATTCAGAGCCGGGGCGGCAATCCGTGCGTCTTCCCGCTGATCCGTGGAGCGCTGCTCGCATATGCGCACGCGCCGAAAGAGGTGACGAGACCAACGCAACTACGAAACTGCGAGCTCGTGCTCACCCTGGCGGCTGATCCACAGTCGTTGCGCCTGGCGGCCCGCCGGGACTTCGAGCATCACTGGCTGCTGAAGGCATGGACGCCGATGATCGTCTTCTCGCGGCTGCCGCAGGACGAGCTGCTGTCGGCGAGAGGTCACGGCGCATAGTCCCGACTGCGCCTTCGCGACCGGTCGTGTGAGGGCGGGTGTTACTTACTTCTTGTTAGGAAGGCGACGAGATCGGCGAGCTGCTTCTCCGAGAGCTGCGTCGCGAAGGTCTGCGGCATCACGCCCTTCGGATAGCCCGGCGAGATGTAGGCATTCGGCTTCACGATCGACTCACGCACGAAGGCGGCGAGCGACATGTGCGTCCTCTTCGCATCGGCCTCCGGCTTCGTGTCGAGGTTTGGCCCGATCGTGCCGCTCGTTCCGGCGGGTTTGAAGGTATGGCAGCTACCGCAGGCGCTCGCGAGAAAGACCGACTTCCCCTTCGCCGAGTTGCTGGATGCTGGTTTCGTCTTTGTCGTAGTCGCGACGCTTGTAGTCGCGACGCTGGTGGACGTTGCCGGAGCGGCGACGGTGACGGTCCGCGTCACGGTTCGACCGCCTAAGCTGGAATGTCCGATTGCCCAGCCGACTACCCCGGCGGGTACCTTGAAACCCTGTCCGGCAGCGCAGGCTGTGGGAGTCTTGTCACGTTTCCGCCAGAAGGCAACGGCCGGTCTACGTCCCTTTCGGAGAGCCTGGCTGGCGTCAAGTCCGATTCCGCCTCGGCGCGCGCGGGGCTGGCCCTGACCGGGGATCAGAACTGACGCCGATGCCGATCTACGTCGTGTGCGCCCGGCCTCAGGTCAGCCCAATCGCCGCGAATATCGAAACGTGTCGTGACATCGGAGCGGGCCGACTGGGTACATGTCCGGGCAGACCCCTCGGATCGCGTTTTGGGTTCGCGTCGTTTGCGACCGCCTGCTGGAATCGCAGGCGGTCGCGTTTCGGGCTTCCGCGTAGTGGTTCTCGCTGGCTATTTGATTCTCTGGGTGAACGTCTTCGTGACGGTGGCGCCGTCGAGGTTGATCGCTATCGAGGCGTGGAGCGTCTTTCCTTTCGATTTCTTGGGCAGACGCCATCCGCATGTGGCTGCCGGGCCGAGCGCGAGCGGCGAGCCTGCAGCTAGTCGTGTACTTCCGACAGTCGCGGCGCAGGTGACGTCGTCGACGCTGAGATCGGCGAGGGCGCTGTCGGAGCGGGCGACCGTGATCACGGCCACAAACGGCTTGCCCGCCTTTGCACTGCTGGCGTGGGAGAGCTCGACTGAGAGTGTGAGCGAGGCCGCGGGGCCGAGCTGGTAGTTCCAGCTGCCGCTGTCGGGCGCGTCGTCGTGGTTACCGGCGGCGACGGTGGTTCCCTGCAGCGTTCGGACCCAGAAGTTGAAGCCCTTGGTGTTGCCGAGCTCGCTGGCGTTGACCGCGAAGGTGATGCCTGTGCTGTCGTTGCTCGCGGTCGCGGTCGTGGACGGGGCGCCGACGAATGTCGAACCATCCCAGCGAGCGAGGCCGAAGGTGTTATTTGACAGATCAGCGAGCAGCAGATAGTCCGTTCCCGAAGCGCCGGTCGACGCGTTTTGGTCGCTGTCGATCGCGACGACGACACGAGCATCCGAGGGCACCACCAATTTGCCGACGTCGACGCGGAAGGTGATCTGGTTGTTGGCGTCGTTGGAGACGACGACGCTGGTGATGTCGGGAGCGGTGGCGCTATCACCGGTTGGATCGGGATAGGTGGCCGGATTTGCATTCGCGGCGTCCCGGGCGACGGTTATTGGCCGTAACGGTCGACTGACGACGGCCGTCCGCGTCACCACGGACGACACCGATTCCGGCATTGACCACACCGCGGCCGATCGAGCCGTCGTCTGGGCTGGTCTCGCCTGCGCTGCGGCCGCGGGGACAAGCACCGCGATCGCAACCACGAAGACCCACCACAGCCTCCTGGTCCGTTGAATCGTGTTCATGGCTTGCTCCTTTCGAGTGGACGAACGGAGCGTGGCGGGCGGCTCTAACCCGGGTCCAACCGCGCTTAGGGGATCGCCGGCAGGCCCCCTACGTTCCTCCCACGCGCCGGCTTCACAACGCGGGAGGTCGGTGGTTCGGAACCCGAGCTACGTCTGATCGCCGAACGCGAGGGCGCGGTCCCCGGTGAGGTCGCGGCGGCAGGCGCGGGCGAGGTGATTGTCTCGAGCACCGTCCGGGATCTCGTTGCCGGCTCAGCCACCAGGTGGCAACTGCCATCTACCGCGATGCCGCAGCACCCGGCGGCTGGCGTTGGTATGCCACCGGTCATCTTCCACCCGAGGATCCTCGTCGCGGCCATGACCGTGAGGGCGCGAAGAATTGCACCGAGCTGCTCGCACAAAGCCCGGTCCTGGAGACGCTCGAGATCGTCGAGAGACACTTCCGCTCGATCGTCCCCGAGCACGAGTTGTAACCGGACGCGAGGGACCGCTCCACAGCAGTCGAAAGGTCTGCCGATCTGAGCGGATCTCAGCACCTCGCTTCGCTATCGCACTCAGCTGCTTCTGTGCGTGCCGTTCGCCGGGTTTTCCTGTCTGCTCCGGCGCCCCGGAACGTCGTGTTCGTGCTAGCGCGACAGGTTCCGTAACCTCGATAATGGAGCCGTGCGCCTGATTCATCGGCAGCGAGCGCGTGAAGATTCTCTTGAAGAAGGCGAGTGCTATGACCATTCGTACGGGGAGCACATGTCCGACCACGTTGAGGTCGTCCGCCTCGAGCCCGCGAGGATCAGGGTCGAGATCCCGGTGGAGGTCGAGACCGAACATCACGTCACGACCGAGCGTTTGAAAGGTCAGTTCGAGGAACGACTCGCCGCACGCGGGGCGCGCCGTTCGCGCCGCGCTCGCCCGTAAGTCTCAAAGTGATTCGCGAAGCAGCGGGGCAAGGGTTTTCGCTAGTCGCTGTAGACGAAGAAACGGTGGTGCGTGCCGGCCGGATAGCGCATCCGCTCGCCCGTCCGCTGACCCCGGTCTGCAGGCGGGTGTTCTGGATCGCGCCCGGCCGACGCCTCTGTCGCGCTTCCAACAAAGGGCGACAGCCACGCAGGTCGATACGAGGCACGCCCGTGAGCGTTTCCTCGCGGTCCTCCACCAGCGCGACGACGAGGTTCTGGTCGACGTCCTCGACTGGTTAGGCGTCTGCCGGCGCCAGCGTCTGCGCACGCTGGCTGAACGCGAGCGAGAGGGCGACGCCGACGAGTGCGGCGAGGAGGGCGGTGCCGCAGAGCAGGAGGCCGGAGGCGAGTCCGAAGTTGATTGCCTGATCCTTGCCGATGCCGAGTGCGAGCAGGATGCTGGCGGTCATGCCGACGTTGACGATTCCGCCGCCCGAGGTGATCGGGAGCAGCGAGGCGGCGGCGCCGAGGCAGAGGACGACGAGGGCGAGCGTAGGCGAGAAGGCGACCCCGAGCGCGGCGAGCAAGACCGCGCTCCCGAGCGCGCGCGCCGTCCAGCAGCCGAGCAGAAAGCAGCCGGCGGCGATCGCGGAGCGTGTCGTGGAGGCCGACCGGCGCTCGAGACGCCCGGCAGCCCTGTGCAGGCGCACGTGCCGGCGCACGTACGGGAGCCGGCTCAGCCGTGGGCCGGCGGCGAGCACGCCGCAGGCGCCGACGCCGAAGAGGACGACCAGGATCAGTGGCGGGCGGAAGCTCGCCGAGCTGGTCGCGGTGGCGGAGATCGAGAGCGGCAGGATGGCGACCGCATCGACGAGGCCGAGCGTGACGATCGAGAGGGCGATTGCCTCTAAGGTGAGCCGGACGCCGCCGAGCCTACGCAGGGTGCCGATCTTGACCAGGTAGTCGAGCCGGAAGGGCAGGACGGCTCCGCTCGCGGCGGCCGCCCCGCAGGCCGCGAGACAGCGTGCCCGGTCGGGACGCGTGCGGGCCGGAAACAGCTTCTGCCAGCCAAGCGCGCGCAGGATGAAGCTGGCAAAGTAGAGGCCGCCCGCAAGCACGACTAGGCCCACGTGGGCGCGCTGCAACGGCCAACTGGTGCGCGTCAGGTGTCGTGACACGAGCAGGCAACCGACGACCGTCAGCGCGGCGAAAGCGCAGCCGACGAGTAGACGGCCGCGCTCTCGCGCGACCGCATACGCCCTGAATCCGACCCGAGACAACACCCTCCCTGCCATCGGCCGCCAGCCGGCTCGGCTCGTGACCCAAAGCGGGGTTTCTGCGCTCGCAAACCGAGTCGCTCACCCGACATCCAGCGGCGGATCGACCAGGAAGAAAAGGGTTGAAGTAGAGACCGCTCGAGCGCCAGATCGTGCGCCCATGCGAGAGCAGAAAGAAGCGGTCACGGGAGACGAGCTCGCAGCCGAAGCCGAAGCTCAGCCGGATTGAGACCTGCCGAGCGCGATCCATCCGGCCGTGCGGCAGGAGCCCCCGAGTGCGTTCGCAGCGATCCGCGACAATCCCCGGGGATGAAGGTCGCAATCGTTGCCCCGTTCTCGTGGTCGTACATCGGCGGTGTCAACGAGCATGCGGAGTCGCAGGCGGAGGCTCTCGAAGCGCTGGGCGTGGAGACACGCCTGATTATGGGCTACGACCCGCCCGGA
>WNFC01025311.1_pt1 | contig 12873 bp, 11 predicted proteins | sample 5400541 | NCBI WGS metagenome assembly WNFC01 (sample SAMN13153342, study PRJNA577476) | soil metagenome | isolation source: 120 cm saprolite under Douglas fir tree site 2 hole 2 replicate 1 | place: USA:California | collected 2015-04-18
GAAAACCTGGCCTCGATCCGCGACAGCGTGAAGGCTGCCAAGGCCGCCGGCCGCGAAGTCATGCTCGACTGCGAGCATTTCTTCGACGGCTATAAGGAAGACGCCGAATTCGCGCTGGCCTGCGCCAAGGCCGCCTATGATTCCGGCGCCCGTTGGGTGGTATTGTGCGACACCAATGGCGGCACCATGCCGTACGAGGTCGAGACCATCGTCACCGAGGTATTGAAGCAGATCCCCGGCGACCACGTCGGCATTCACGCCCATAACGACACCGAGCAGGCCGTCGCCAATTCGCTGGCCGCGGTGCGCGCCGGGGCGCGGCAGATCCAGGGCACTCTGAACGGGCTCGGCGAACGCTGCGGCAACGCCAATCTGTGCTCGCTGATTCCGACCCTGCGGCTGAAGCGCGAGTTTGCCGATCGCTTCGAGATCGGGGTGTCGCCGGACAAGATGGCGACCTTGATGAAGGTTTCGCGGACGCTGGACGACATGCTCAATCGCGCGCCCAATCGCCACGCGCCCTATGTCGGCGAAAGCGCGTTCGTGACCAAAACCGGCATTCATGCTTCGGCCGTGCTGAAGGATCCGCAGACCTATGAACATGTGTCGCCCGAGGCGGTCGGCAATCACCGCAAGGTGCTGGTATCCGATCAGGCCGGCCGCTCCAACGTGATCGCCGAACTGGAACGGGCAGGCATTGCCTACGACAAGAAAGACCCAAAGCTGGTCCGTCTGGTCGAGGAACTCAAGGAGCGCGAGGCCGCGGGCTATGCCTATGAGTCCGCCAACGCGTCGTTCGATCTGTTGGCACGGCGCACGCTTGGCAAGGTGCCGGAATATTTCCGGGTCGAACAGTTCGATGTCAATGTCGAGCAGCGCTACAACGCCAATGGCCAGCGAGTCACGGTGGCGATGGCGGTGGTGAAGGTCGACGTCGACGGCGAGAAACTGATCTCGGCGGCGGAGGGCAACGGTCCCGTCAACGCGCTCGACGTCGCGCTGCGCAAGGATCTCGGCAAATATCAGAAATACATCGAAGGCTTGAAGCTGATCGACTACCGCGTCCGTATCCTCAATGGCGGCACCGAGGCGGTCACGCGGGTGCTGATCGAGAGCGAAGACGAGCAGGGCGAGCGCTGGACCACCATCGGCGTGTCGCCCAACATCATCGACGCGTCGTTTCAGGCGCTGATGGATTCGGTTGTTTACAAGCTGGTGAAATCCGACGCGCCGGCGTGAGCATTTGATGACTTTCGCCGTCATTGCGAGGAGCGAAGCGACGAAGCAATCCATACTGTCGCCTCGGCGGAATGGATTGCTTCGCTTCGCTCGCAATGACGGCAAAAACCGGCGGAGCACTTCATGATCGATCATGTCTCCGTTGGCGTCAGCGACCTCGAACGCGCCGCGCGATTTTATGAACTGGCGCTGGCGCCGCTCGGGCTTTTGCGACTGGTGGCGCGGCCGGCGACGATCGGTTTCGGCAAGAGCTATCCCGAGTTCTGGATCAACCTGCGCACCGGCATGCCGCCGGTTCAGCCGGAGAGCGGCGTCCATATCTGCCTTCGGGCCAAGTCGACCGGCGACGTCGATGCCTTCCACACCGCGGCGTTGATGGCCGGAGGCCGCTCCGACGGCGCACCGGGTTTACGTCCGCACGATCGGGTACGCTATTACGCAGCGTTCGTGTTTGATGCCGATGGCAACCGCATTGAAGCGGTGACGTTCCCGAACGATGATGCAGAGGCACCGCCACGATAGTTCGAACCGCTGGCGCATATTCCGCAAAAGCACGCCCCGGACCTGATCCGCGGGCGCAAGATATTAAAGCCGTTGCACGATTTCCGGCGCCATCTGCTCGGTACCTTCAGGCGCGCGGGCCGCGGCAGCACGCAAGCTCGGCAAGATATCCTGGACCCGTTCCGCCTTGAGAATTTCCACGGCCAGAGAGGGGCGAATGAATTCCGTCGCGCGCATGTGTGCGAGCAGTGCGAGCAGTGGTTCCCAGAAACCATCGATGTTCGCGAGCAGGACCGGCTTGGTGTGACGGCCGAGTTGCTGCCAGGTCAATTGCTCGACCAGTTCCTCCAGCGTGCCGACCCCGCCGGGCAGCGCCACGAACGCGTCGGAACGCTCGAACATCAGCCGCTTGCGGTCGTGCATGTCGGGCGTGACGATCAGTTCCTGAACGCGCGCCATGGCGTTTTCGCGGGAAATGAGAAAGTCCGGAATAATACCGATAACGTTGCCGCCATGATCCAGTGTGGATTTGGCGATGGCGCCCATCATCCCGTTCGAGCCCCCGCCATAGACCAGGCTCACGCCGTTCTCGGCGAAGATCTTTCCGAGCGTGGTCGCGCCTTCAACAAAGCGGGGATTGGTGCCTGGGCCGGAGCCGCAGTAGACACAGACAGTTTTGATCTTGTTCATGATTGGCATGTGGCATTGCAGCGTAAATCGGTCAAGCCCATTGAATTGGCGACGGTAGCTGAATTAATCCGCAAGTGTCTGAAAATACCGAAAGAATTACTCCGCGAGGGTGCAAGCGGCGTTCAAACGTTCTATATGACGGGCAGAATGCAGATCAACCAAGAACAGGCGCGCGACAGCGATTCCTCAGGCTCTTATTGATGGCTCATACTGATTCGTCCAGAGGCGCCGGCGAAGCGCAGGCTTCTTCCGACAGGTCCATCGAACAGGCGACCCTGATCGGGACGCTGCTGCACCTGTGGCCGTACATCTGGCCCGGCGATCGCGTCGATCTCAAGATGCGCGTGGTCTGGTCGATGGTGCTGCTGCTGGTCGCAAAGCTCGCGACGCTCTCGGTGCCGTTTACCTTCAAATGGGCGATCGATGCTCTGACCGGCGCGGGTAGCGCCCCGGTGCAGCCATCGAACTGGACGATGTGGCTGATCGCGTCGCCACTGATCATGACCGGCAGCTACGGCGCCATCCGCGTGCTGATGGCGATCCTGACCCAATGGCGCGACGGAATCTTCGCCCGGGTGGCGATGCACGCGGTTCGCAAGCTGGCTTATCTCACCTTTGTCCACATGCACGAACTGTCGCTGCGCTTTCACCTGGAGCGCAAGACCGGAGGATTGACGCGTGTGCTGGAGCGCGGGCGGCTCGGCATCGAAGTGATTGTGCGGATGGTGATCCTGCAACTCGCTCCGACCATTGTCGAGGTTTCGCTGCTGATGGGCGTGCTGCTGTGGCAGTTCGACTGGCGCTATGTGCTCGTCACCATGATTACCGTCGTGATCTTCATGTACTACACCTACGTCGCGACCGAATGGCGGATCGAGATTCGCCGCAAGATGAACGAGTCCGACACCGACGCCAACACCAAGGCGATCGATTCGCTTCTGAACTACGAGACGGTCAAATATTTCAGCGCCGAGGAGCGCGAAGCCACGCGCTACGACCGTTCGATGGAGCGCTATGAACGCAACAGCGTGAAAACCTATACATCGCTGGCAGTGCTCAATACCGGTCAGGCCGTCATCTTCACCGCCGGCTTGACGGCGACAATGCTGATGTGCGCCATCGGAGTCCGCAACGGAACCAATACGGTCGGCGATTTTGTCATGGTCAACGCCATGATGATCCAGCTTTACCAGCCGCTGAATTTCATGGGCATGGTCTATCGCGAGATCAAGCAGGCGGTGATCGACATCGAGAAGATGTTCAGCGTGCTGTCGCGCAATCCGGAGATCAAGGATGTACCCGGCGCCAAACCCTTGACCGTGACCACAGGCAGCGTGCGTTTCGACGATGTGCGATTTTCGTACGATCCCGAGCGTCCAATCCTGAAGGGTCTCAGTTTCGAAGTGCCGGCCGGCAACACGGTCGCGATTGTGGGGCCGTCCGGCGCCGGCAAATCGACCATTTCGCGGCTGCTGTTTCGTCTCTATGACGTCTCCAGCGGCAAGATCCTGATCGACGGCCAGGATATCCGAAACGTCACGCAGTCTTCACTGCGGGCGTCGATCGGGATGGTGCCGCAGGACACCGTGTTGTTCAACGACACCATCCGTTACAACATTCGTTACGGGCGCTGGGATGCTGATGATGCCGAGGTGGAACAGGCGGCGCAGCTGGCGCAAATCGACGGCTTCATCCGGATGTCGCCGAAGGGTTATGAGACCCAGGTTGGAGAGCGGGGCCTGAAATTATCCGGGGGCGAGAAGCAGCGCGTCGCGATCGCGCGCACGGTTCTCAAGGCGCCGCCCATCCTGGTGCTCGATGAGGCGACATCGGCGCTCGACAGCCATACCGAGCAGGAAATTCAGGATGCGCTGGAACGGGTTTCGCGCAACCGCACGTCGCTGGTGATCGCGCACCGGCTGTCCACAATCGTGGGTGCCGACGAAATCATCGTACTGGATCAGGGCCGTATCGCCGAGCGTGGAACTCACTCCCAGCTTTTGGCAACGGACGGACTTTATGCCAGTATGTGGAACCGGCAGCGTGAGGCCCAGGAGGCGCGGGAGCGACTGGCGCGGATCGCCGACGAGAATGAAGCGCCGAACCGGGCGCCGCCGCCGGTCGACGACGTGCTGGTGACGCCGGCCGCGGCGGAGTAAATGAGGTGCAGAGCAACACCGATGGCGTTCTTGACGCTATCATGCTCGCTTGCACCGACCCCTCTCCCGGCACGCCGCTTCGCGGCGCGCCACCCTCTCCCACAAGGGGAGAGGGGAAGAATGACAGTGAAACTTGATGTCCATCACCAATTCCATCCGCGCGCAAATTCCGCCGATCCATCCCGAGGGCTATCCGTTTATCGGCGGCTTTGCGCTTGCGAGTCTGATTCTGTTCTGGATCTGGACGCCGCTTGGCTGGATCGGCACGTTGCTGACAGTCTGGTGCGCGCTGTTTTTCCGCGATCCGGTGCGGGTCACGCCGGTGCGCGAGGGCATTGTCGTGGCGCCGGCCGACGGACGCGTCTCGATGGTGACCCAGGTGTTGCCGCCGGCCGAACTCGGTCTCGGCGACAGGCCGCTGCCGCGCATTTCGATATTCATGAGCGTATTCAACTGCCATGTGAACCGCAGTCCGGTCGCCGGGCGGATCGATCGGATTGCGTATCGGCCGGGCATCTTTATCAACGCCGAGCTTGATAAGGCGAGCGAGGACAACGAGCGCAATTCGCTCGTTATCTCGACTCCGAATGGACGCATCGGCGTGATCCAGATCGCGGGGCTGATAGCGCGCCGGATTGTGTCGTTCGTGCGCGAAGGCCAGTCGATCGGCGCAGGAGAGCGGTTCGGATTGATACGTTTCGGGTCGCGTCTCGACGTATATCTGCCCGAAGGTACCAAGTCGCTGGTCTCCGAAGGTCAGACCGCGGTGGCCGGGGAGACCATTCTGGCCGATTTCAAGCTTGGCGACGGCGGCCGGACTTACCGCGCCGATTAACCATCGAGCGGCGGAACCGGCGGCTTATAGCCGCGATGGCGGAGCGGGCCCGCGCTTGCTATATGTGGCCCATGCAGATGCCCGTTGATCCCAAATCTCCGGAAATGCGACGCCGCCGGTTTCGCCCGATTCCGGTGCGTATGCTGGTGCCCAACGTCATCACCTTGCTCGCGATCTGCGCGGGACTGACGGCGATCCGCCTGTCCACCGAGGGACGGATGGAATTGGCGGTGGCGGCGATCGTGTTCGCGGCCGTGCTCGATGGCCTCGACGGCCGCGTGGCGCGGATGATCAAGGGCCAGTCGAAATTCGGCGCAGAGCTCGACAGCCTCGCGGATTTCGTCAATTTCGGCGTCGCACCGGGTCTGATCCTGTATTTCTGGCAGCTGCATGACCTGAACAATGGCGGCTGGATTGCGTCGATGGTGTTCGCGATCAGCGGCGGCCTGCGGCTGGCACGTTTCAACGCGACCATGGACGATCCGAACAAGCCTGCGTTTGCGGCGAATTACTTCACCGGCGTTCCGGCACCTGCCGGCGCGATCCTCGTGCTGCTTCCGATCTACCTCGCATTCCTGGGCATGCCGACACCCCCGGCGACGCTGACCGCGCTCTATACGCTGCTGATTGCATTCCTGATGGTGTCGCGGCTGCCGGTATTTTCGGGCAAGACGGTGAGTCTGCGGGTGCCGCCGGAAATGGTGCTGCCGGTGTTTGTCTCAGTGATCTTCTTCATCGCGCTGTTGATCGGGTATCCCTGGCATATTCTGTCCGCCTGCACCGTGCTGTATCTCTTGAGCCTGCCGGCCGGATGGAAGTCCTACCGCGACCACCAGCGCAACGCTGCCGCCGTCGCCGAGGCCGCCGCAACGCCGGCCGATGCCGCCCCGTCAAATCCGGCTCCGCCACTCGCATCGGTGGTCGCAGATCCGGAGCAGGACAATCGGCCGGCCCGGCTGAACTGAGCGGCCTTGCGCGACGGACCGGCAACTCATTTTCCGCTTTTGCCGATCGCGCTTTTGTCGGGTATAGCCAGACCAATGGACGGCTTCAAAATGGCCGTCTTCAAACAAGCCGTCTTCAAAAAAGACGTCTTCAAAAAAGTCCTGCTGGAAATCTGGAGAAAATGCCGTGACCAATTCCGCATCCGCGCCGCTGCCTGCATCGGTCCTTGAAGCGCTGGCGCGCTACGACACCCCGACGATCTGCAATGCGATGGAGATTGTCGCCTACGACACCCCGACGATCTGCAATGCGATGGAGATTGTCGCGCCGGAGCGCCGCCTGATCGGCTACACGACAAAGCCATTGGTTTGTCCGTTCCCCGATCTGCCGCCAATCGTCGGCTATGCGCGCACGGTGACGATCCGCTCGGTCGTCGCATCCGGGCTTCCGGCCGCCGAGCAGCAGAAGCGGCGGACCGCCTATTACGAATATGTCGGCACCGGCCACGGTCCGCGCATCAGCGTGATTCAGGATATCGACGGCCCTGACGCAGGCTATGGTGCGTTCTGGGGCGAGGTTCAAAGTTCGGTCCACAAGGCGCTGGGCTGTCTCGGTGTAGTCACCGACGGATCGATCCGCGACATCCCGCAATGGGCGCCGGGCTTTCAGGCTCTCGCGGGCTCGATCGGGCCGTCTCACGCCTGGGTTCACGCCGAAAGTTTTGGCGGCGAAGTGCGCGTGGCCGGAATGACGGTGCGCTCGGATGATCTCATTCACGCCGACTGTCACGGCGCCATTGTCATTCCGCATGATATCGCCGCGAAACTGCCGGACGCGGCCGTACTCTGCGGCCGCCGCGAGACGCCGATTCTTGAAATCGCCCGCAGCCCGTCATTCACGCTTGAGAAGCTGAAGGAAGCTCTGGCTCGTTCGGCCGAAATTCACTGACGGCCAGGAACGCGTCCAGGACGCGCGTCGACATGCGGGGGACAGTCATGAGCAAAATTTTGGTTGCGCTGGCGCTCGCAATATTTGCCGGCGTTGTCGATGCAAAGGCCCAGGCCTATCCGTCGCGCCCAATAACGCTCGTGGTTCCGTTCCCGCCGGGCGGATCGACCGATGCCGCCGCCCGCATCATGGCGGAGCGCATGCGCGCGCCGCTCGGGCAGCCGATTGTGATCGAAAATGTCGGCGGCGCCGGCGGCAGCATCGGGGTCGGGCGCGTCGCCCGTGCGGCGCCGGACGGCTACACCTTCGATATCGGCCAATGGGACACCCATGTCGGCAGCATTATCTACAAACTCGATTACGATCTCGAAAAGGACTTTGAGCCGATCGGCCTGATCTCCAACAACCCGCAGCTCATGGTCGCGAAGAATGACCTTGCGGCCAACAGCCTCGCCGAACTCGTGACGTGGATGAAGGCGAACCCCGGCAAGATCAATTTCGTCAACCAGAACGCGGCCGCGAATGTCAGCGGCGTGCTGTTCGAGAACCTCACCAGGCAAAAAGTGCAGTTCATTCCCTATCGCGGCGCGGGTCCGGCCATGACCGACCTCGTCTCCGGCACGGTGGACCTGCTTGTGGTGCAGGGCGCGGTCGCGCTGCCGCAAATCCGCGGCGGCAAGATCAAGGCACTCGCCAACCTGTCGGCGAAACGCTCGGCCTCGATGCCGGACATTCCGACCGCCGACGAGACCGGTGTGCCCGGACTCTATATGTCGGGCTGGTTCGGCTTCTTCGCGCCGAAGGGGACGCCGAAGGATATCATCGCCAAGCTCAACGCCGCGACCGTGGAAGCGCTGGCCGACCCGGCCATCCAGAAGCGGTTTGTCGAGTTGGGGCTCGACGTCGCGCCGCGCGAGCAGCAGACCCCGGAAGGGTTGGCCGCGTTCCAAAAAGCCGAGATCGACAAATGGTGGCCGATCATCAAGGCTGCCGGCATCGGCGCGCAGGTGCAGTGATGGCCGGGACCGGAGGTCTTTGGGTATGAACATGGACGGCAAGACGGTGCTGGTGACCGGCTCGACCGATGGTGTCGGCCGCTATGTCGCCGCTAAATTGGCCGCGGCCGGCGCCAAGGTCCTGATCCACGGCCGCGATAAAGCGCGGGCCAAAACGCTTGCCGACGAGATCCGCGGCCGGGGGCACACCGAGCCGGTGTTCTATCAGGCCGACTTGTCCTCGCTTGCCGGGGCACGGCAGCTCGCGGAAGCGGTGCTCGCCGAGCACAAACGGCTCGACGTGTTCATCAGCAATGCCGGGATCGGATCGCGGACGTCAGGGCCTGAACGACAGACCAGTGCGGACGGCCACGAATTGCGGTTTGCCGTGAACTATCTGTCCGGATTTCTGCTCGCTCGCCTGCTGCTTCCCTTGTTAAAGGCAAGCGCGCCCTCGCGCATCGTGAATGTCGCCTCGCTCGGCCAGCACCCCATCGATTTCGAGGATGTGATGATGACCAAAGGCTATACTGGTTCACGCGCCTACGCACAGAGCAAGCTGGGGCAGATCATGTTCACGATAGATCTATCGCATGAACTCGAGGGATCAGGCGTGACGGTGAATGCACTGCACCCCGCGACCTACATGAACACGACGATGGTGCGCGAAGGCGGCATCACGCCTGTTAGCACGGTGGAGCAGGGCGGCGACGCGATCCTCCACCTCGCTGCCGGCGACGATGTGGTCGGAAAGAGCGGGCTGTTTTTCAACGGCATGCAGCAATCGCAAGCCAATGCACAGGCCTACGATCATGCCGCCCGCCAACGATTGCGCGAACTCAGCCTGCAACTCACCGGACTGCCGGCCGTCTGACCAAACAGGTGTGGGTGCTGCTCTCCTGCAAGACAGTACAGCATCCGGAGATCGTGCCGCCCAAGGTGACTTGGCCGGCGGGCACACGTTGCGCCGGCAGTGGCGCGCCGATTATGGTTAGCAGAACGTTGAGATCGTGACAGGCGCCACCACCCCATCGGTCCTTTGGCCGGTTTGGCCGTGTGTTTGCCTCGACGAGGCGGTCTGTTCGCTCCAGTGGCCGCCTCCGGGCGGTTTAACCTTTACGCGTCTTTAATTGCGGGGACGTAGGGTTCTGATTGCGTGGCTCGGGATGGGCCGCGTCACCGTCCAGGACGGACGGTTGTTCGCGTACGCGTCGGAGTTCCCCATGGATATCATGACGAGCGTTGGGCTCGTGTCCGGCATCATTGTCGTAACAGTAATGGTGCTCATGGGCGGCGATCTGCACATGTTCATCAGCGAACATGCCATCATCATCATTTTCGGCGGTTCGATTGCCGCGACGATGATCAGATTTCCGCTCAGTGCTATTCTGCATGGTCTGCCGCTCGGTGCGAAATTTGCATTCACGATGAGCCGGTTGTCGGCACGCGATCTGGTCGACGAACTTGCCCGCATCGCCGAGATCGCACGCAAGCAGGGACCGGTCGGCCTGGAAAAAGTCGAAACCGATGAACCGTTCCTTGCCAAGGGAATTCGGTATGTCGCCGACGGCTACGATCTCGAATTCATTCGCGATAATCTCGAGCGCGATCGCGACAATTTCTTGATGCATCTCGACGAGGGCGGGAAGATCTACCGCGCCATCGGCGACTGCGCGCCGGCATTCGGCATGATCGGCACATTGATCGGCATGGTGCAGATGTTTGCCAACATGACCGACCCTTCGAAGCTCGGTCCTTTCATGGCGACCGCGTTGCTGGCGACGCTTTACGGGGCGCTGGTCGCGAACCTGTTCTGTCTGCCGATCGCCGACAAGCTGCATGGCAAATTGCTCGACGAGGAAACCAATCGCACGTTGATTATCGATGGCATTCTGATGATCCGGGATTCCAAGAGTCCGACGCTGGTCCGTGAAATGTTGCTGGCCTATCTGCCGGAAAAACATCGGCACGAGGAAGGCGAACCGGTCCCGGCGTAACGGCTGACCTCGGTTTCGGAAAATCAACGATGGCCAAGAAGAAACGCGGCGACTCGCATGGCGGAGGGCACGGCTGGTTCGTGACCTTTGCCGACCTGATGGGTCTGATGATGAGTTTCTTCGTGATGCTCGTCGCATTCTCCACCATGGACAACAACAAGCTCAAAATCGTCGCCGGTTCGATGCGCGACGCTTTCGGCGTGCAGACCGAGGCGCGCTATTCCGGAATTGTCGAAACCGATGGCCTGCCGACCCGACCGAAGCTGAAAAACACCGCGCACATTCCTCCGGAGGAATCATCCAACACGCCATCCCCGGATGAACAGGAGCGGAACAAGACCATCGGCGCCCGCCTGAAGATCGATCGCGAATTCGCGCTCGCCTCGGCATCGTTGCGGCAGGCGTTGCAGGATATGCCGGAACTGACCGAAATTTCAAAACAGGTCATGTTTGAGGAGACCAGCCAGGGTCTCAACCTGGAAATCGTCGACCAGGATGGCCGGTCGATGTTTGCCGATGGCTCCAAAATTCCGAATGACCGCACGCGCCGGCTCATTCAGAAACTCGCAGCTCCCCTCAAGGCGACGCCATTGCGCGTTTCCATCGTCGGCCACACCGCGGCGGGCTTCGTGCCGATGCAGAGCGATTACGGAGCGTTCGATCTTTCGGCGGACCGCGCCAACGCGGTGCGCCAGATTCTCGAGCGGGAAGGGCTGCCGTTGGCGCATATTTTCGCGGTTTCGGGAAAGGCCGACAGCCAGCCACTGTTTCCCGACGATCCGACGTTGGCGGCGAACCGTCGGGTGACCATCACGCTGATGCGCGAGGATCCGGCACTGCCGCCCGATCTGAAGCCGTAATTCTGTCACACTACTATACTACCAATAGCTGTTGCGATGAAGCCGTTTTCTAGGCACGTGCGGCATTCCCGGTGATGCTATGGTCGATCGGTTGACAGGCTTTCCAGAAGCGTCGATAGCCGGCCGGATCAAATCAACCGATAGAGCGTTTTTCCACCATCATGGATGTCAGCGTCACATCAACCGAAGCCCATGACGGGCCGGTCACGTCCGGCTTTTGGGCCCTGACGCTGGGAAGCATTGGCGTAGTCTTTGGCGATATCGGAACCTCGCCCTTGTATGCGTTCCGCGAGGCGGTCGCCGGTGCTGCGCAGGGCCAACCGGTATCGCGAGCCATCGTGCTTGGGGTTCTGTCGCTGATCCTGTGGGCGCTTTTTATCGTCGTCACCGCAAAATACGTTCTGCTGCTGCTCCGCGCCGACAACAACGGCGAGGGTGGGACGCTGTCCCTGATGGCGCTGGGTCAACGAGCGCTGGGGCGAAGAAGCTGGCCTTTGCTGGCGCTCGGCGTCATCGGCGCTTCGATGTTCATCGGCGATTCCATGATCACGCCGGCGATTTCGGTGCTGTCCGCGGTCGAAGGTCTCAAGCTCGCGGCGCCGGCGCTTGAACACTATGTAGTGCCGCTGACGGTTTTCATCCTGGTCGCGCTGTTCTCGGTTCAGAGCGGCGGCACAGGTCGCGTCGCCTCGGCTTTTGGGCCGGTCATGATTGTCTGGTTCGCTACGCTGGCGGTGATGGGGCTCGTTCATATCAGCGACGATCCATCGGTGCTGGCCGCGATCAATCCCTGGTACGGCATTCATTTCCTGCTGTCCCACGGAACGATCGGACTGGTGACGCTGGGCGCGGTATTTCTTGCGGTGACCGGCGGCGAGGCGCTCTACGCGGATTTGGGTCACTTCGGACGCAAGCCGATCCAGGCCGGATGGCTTTATTTCGTGTTGCCTTCGCTTTTGATCAACTACTTTGGTCAGGGTGCGCTGGTGCTCTCCGATCCTGCCGCGATTGAAAATTCCTTTTATCGGATGGTTCCGGAGATACTGCTGTTGCCGCTGGTGGTGCTGGCGACCGCCGCGACCGTGATCGCGAGCCAGGCGGTGATCACGGGAGCCTATTCGCTGACGCGTCAGGCCGTGCAGCTTGGTCTGCTGCCACGCTTTGAGGTCCGCTACACCTCGGAGACCCACGCCGGACAGATCTATCTGCCGCGCGTGAACCGGCTGTTGCTGATCGGCGTCCTGCTGCTGGTGCTGCTGTTCCGTACCGCAAGCGGATTGGCGTCCGCCTATGGCATCGCCGTCTCCACCACCATGGTCGCCGATGGGATCATGGGTTTCGTCGTGATCTGGAAATTGTGGAATTGGCGCGCGGCCACCGCGGCTGCGGTGATCGTTCCGTTCGTCGTCGTCGACATGACTTTCTTCAGTGCCAATCTCTTGAAACTGCTTGAAGGCGCGTGGGTGCCGTTGCTGTTCGGGCTTGTCATGGCGGTCATGATCTGGACCTGGCGCCGGGGGGCGTCGATTCTCACCATGAAGACCCGGCGCATCGAAGTGCCACTGAAGGATCTGATCAAGAGCCTCGAAAAGCGTCCTCCGCACATCGTCAAGGGCACCGCGGTTTTTCTCACCAGCGATCCGAATTTCGTGCCGACGGCGCTGCTGCATAATCTCAAGCACAACAAGGTGCTTCACGAGCACA
>WNFC01006479.1_pt1 | contig 12871 bp, 7 predicted proteins | sample 5400541 | NCBI WGS metagenome assembly WNFC01 (sample SAMN13153342, study PRJNA577476) | soil metagenome | isolation source: 120 cm saprolite under Douglas fir tree site 2 hole 2 replicate 1 | place: USA:California | collected 2015-04-18
CCATGCTTCCGAGTTCGGCGGCGGGTTGACGGACGGCCGTAACCGGCGGGGTTATCAGGGTGAAGAAGGCGACATCGTCGAAGCCCACGAGCGCAACATCTTTGCCCATTTCAATATTCAATTCCTGGAGTGTTTCGATCACCCAGATCGTTGAGGCATTGTTGGCAGTGAACAGCGCGTCAGGACGATTGCGCGATCCGAACAGCTCCGACAAGGCAGATTTCACGGACGAGGGACTCGACACCCGCAGTTCTTTTGGGCATGGCAACTTCGCACGCCGCATCGACTCTTTGTATCCAGCGATGCGCTCTTTGATCGTCAACAGATGAGAGTTCGCCGCTATGCATGTGATTTTTTTGTAGCCGTGTTGGATAAGATGCTCTACGGCCAGTCGCGCCCCTATTCTGTTTTCGACACCGACCGAATCCGTCCTGGCAATTTCTATAGGACGATCGATGGTAACGATCGGCGTGGTTCCAGAAGCCAACATTTTGAGATAGCCGTTCCGGCTGTCGGACGGCACAAGGAGGATGCCGTCGACAGGATGGTGAGTCATCATCTCCACTTGTGCAGCTTCGATCGTTGGATCCTCGTCGGATGCGGCTAGCCACACGAGATAGCCGCTTTCGCGTGCGGTTTCCTGAACGGCGTGACTAACGACGGAAAAGAAGGTATCCGCGATATCGGGAACGATAAGACCGATGGAGCGTGAGAGCTGCCCGGTGAGCATGCGCGCGGCGTGATTGGGTCTGTAACCGAGCCGACGGATGGCCGCTCGAACTTTCTTCGCCGTCTCCTGTGCGACGTAGGGGTGGCCGTTGATCGTGCGGGAGACTGTCATGGGTCCTACTCCGGCCGCCCGTGCCACATCTTCAAGTGTTGCCCGTTTCGTAGGAGAGGACTTGTGTGCCATTCTTTTCCTTTATGAGAGGCCTATCATACCGGGTTCTAATTGGTCGATCCACGTTAGCGGTAAATTTACCAGCTTTTATGTTGACAACAGGGCAACGGAGTGTGTAAACAGTTGAGCGTTGTGATAACGCAATCATAAAACAACCTGTACGTATTCCCTGGAGGCTGAAGTGAGAAACGATCGGTTCAACATTCGCACCGTATTGATGGTCATGGTTTGTCTGTTCGTGACCGCGACTTCAATTCTCGCCCAATCTGATACCTCTTCCATCTCCGGAACGGTCACTGATGTATCCGGAGCGCTGGTTCCGGACGCGCAGATCACGATTCACAACAATGCGACTCTTGCTGACCGCACCATCACGAGCAATGAGAACGGTACTTTTACCCTGACGAACCTGGCGCCTGGCGACTACAGGATTCGCGTGACAAAGGCTGGCTTTCAAGCCACGACCCTTAACGATGTGCACATTGATCCCAGCATCGGACGGAAAGTCGATATCGCAATGAAGGTTGGCGACACTTCCATCACTGTTACCGTCGAGGCAGGCGCCAACACGGTTCAGACCGAAAGCGGAGCGGTCGGCCAGCTCATCACGCAGGAGCAGGTAAAGAGCATTCAGCTCAACGGCCGCAATCCTTTATATCTTTCACAGATGGAGCCGGGCGTCGTACGCACCCAGCCGATGGCGTCCTTTTCTTTCGGACTTGATAACGGCATCAACGTCAACGGCGCGCGCTCGCAGGAGAGCGTGATTACGTATGATGGCGCGCCGATGGTGCGCACACGATCGAACGGCACAAGCGTGGGTGTCGCCGATGTGGATTCCACCTCGCAGGTGCAAGTGCTAACCACCAGCTATCCAGCTGAGTACGGCCGCACCTCAGGTGGCCAGATCCGCATGATCCCCAAAAGCGGCACGAGCGATTTCCACGGGAGCGTCTTTGAGTACTTTCGCAACACTGCTCTCAATGCCAACACCTGGGCACGCAATAATACGGGCCTCAAACGGCAGGGTTTCCACTACAACCAGTTCGGATGGAATTTGAACGGTCCCGTCTACATTCCCGGTCACTTCAATCAAGACCGCAAGAAGCTCTTCTTCCTCGTCGGAGAAGAATGGACACGCTACAACCACGATGATCTGTCACAACAGAAGGTTCCGACGACACTGATGCGCACCGGCAACTTCAGCGAGCTGCTCGGCCCCAACATCTTTTACAACGCACCTGTGCAGATTGTGAACCCGACGACAGGCGTTCCGTACGCCGGCAACATCATTCCGACAAGCCAGCTCAGCGCCAATGGGACCGGCCTGCTCAAAGCCTATCCGGCGCCTAACACAGCCAACAATCCCAACAATTGGATTGACTCTGCACTGTATACAGAGGCGCAGCGAAAAGACAGCGTCGTCGTCGACTTCGTTCCGAACGATACAAATCACTTCCGCTTCAGCCTTCTGAACTATAACTACAACGACTACGAGCCGCACTTCGGCAACTTCAATACGAACCCGCGCATCTTCAATCGTCCCAACCAGATTGGTGTTTTCCGCTACACCTGGACCGTCAGTCCCACCATGGTCAACGACGCCTTTGTCTCCGGTGCGGCGGACCACGTCGACATCAACATCGACACGTCGTCGGGCCTTTACGACCGTACCAAATACGGTATCAATTATCCATATCTTTATGGAGCCGCTACCAAGGTGATTCCAAACAAGATTCCGACCATTCAGCTTGCAAACTTCGGTACGCTTGACGGCGGCCCGTACCCCTCGCGCTCCGGCGGCATCGTCTATGACGTCGGCGACGCTATCACCAAGGTTTGGCGAGCTCACACTTTCAAGTTCGGTGGCCTGTGGGAGTACGCTGGGGAAAACAACTACGACCAGATCAGCGTCGACAACACACGCCCCGGGACGACTAACAACCAGAACGGGCTCTTCGTCTTTACCGATGCTCGTGGCGGCAGCTCGGCATCGCCGGTTCCCACGTCAAAGGCCGCGATCGCCAATGTCGCCCTCGGTCTCTTCGACACCTACGGAGAGATCGGCACGCGCTCCTACACCCTCTTCCGCGGCAATATGTTCGAGGGCTTTGGCCAGGATCAGTGGCGCGTTTCGCCGAAGCTCGTGCTGGAGTATGGCCTCCGCTACAGCGTCATGATGCCGTATCACGCGCTGTGGGGTAACCAGGCCTTCTTCAGCGAGAAGGACTACAACCCGGCGCTTGCTCCCACCGTCAATCCCTCCACCGGATTCATCACTGGTGGCGATCCCCTGAACGGCGTCGTCATCCCTGGCAGCGGCTTCCCGAGCTCAGCCCAGGGGCACGTTCCGGACAGTATTCTTAACGGCGGCTATCAGCGCCTCTTCCGCGGCTATCCCAGTGGGTATTCTCCAACCGTCTACAGCGACATTCAGCCGCGGTTCGGCTTCGCGTACTCGGTAACACCCGGCACGGTCATTCGCGCTGGAGCTGGCCGCTACGTGCAACGCCTCGGCATCAGCGACACCGTGCATGTTGGCGGCAATGCTCCTTTCCAGCCGGCCTCCAACGTGACCCGCGGCAACGTCGACAACCCCGGGGGCATCGGCATCAACTCCACACCGCTCGCCTTCACCTCCCATGCCTACACGTATCCGAGCCCCGAGGCGTGGGGATGGAACGTGACAGCGGAGCAAGAGTTCGATAAGGTCGGCGTCTTTACCCTCAGCTACGTGGGCCGTCGCGGCTACCATCTCGAGCAACTGGCAAATGTCAACCAGCTTCAGCCGGGAACCATCCAAGCGAATCCAGGGGTCAATCCGGATGCACTTCGTCCTTACCGAGGCTACTCCACGATTATCGAAGCTCAGAACCACGGTGGGGCGTTCTACCACTCCATGCAGGCCAACCTGAAGCGGCGTATGACGAATGGCTTCCTCTTCGGCGTGGCATACACTTGGTCCAAGAGCCTCGACTACGGATCGTCGAACGGCACTAACATCGTCAACGCGTACAACAACCGCATTATGTATGGACCCAGCGACTTCGACACCCGCAACGTGCTGGTGGCGAATTTTGTATGGGACATTCCTTACGGCACACATGCATCCAATGCATTTGTGCGCACGACGTTGGGGAACTGGCAGTTCTCCGGAACGCTCCAGGGACAGTCGGGCCGCCCGCAGACAGTCTCGCAGAACAATGACCGTGCCGGTGTTGGTCCGGGCTCGGGCAACCAGTTCTGGGTCGCCACTCGTCAGCCGATTCTGTACCACCAGTTCGCCGGTGGCAAGAACACGAACCAGTGGTTCGAGCCGGGTGCCTTCTCGGCGGCGCCTCTGGGGACGTTCGCTCCGCGCGGAACGCGAGGGCTGATCTATGGCCCCGGCTTCGAGAGCTTTAGCGCCGCGCTCCAGAAAGGCTTCCAAATCATTCCAAACCATGAAAACCATCAGCTGATCTTCAGAGCTGAGGCCTTCAACTTCGCCAACCACCCCAACTATGACAACCCGGACGTGGGGCCGACCAGTGGTACCTTCGGACGGATCAACGGAAAGGGCAATACCTACGCCTCGGAACGGCAGTTTCAGTTCAGCCTCCGCTACGCCTTCTAACGTTCGGAATAAGAACAACGCGTTCGGAGCAATCAGTTTGCTTCATTAGTCACCTTCAACAGGACACTGCACAGCCTTCCGCCGTGCAGTGTTCTTTTTAGCCTTATTCAAAACTAGAGACACTCATCAGCTTCAATCCCCCGCCGAGGAACGGACTCCAATATGCCTGAAATGATGCCCTCTTCGTCACCTTCGCCCCTGCGCCTCTCCGGAATTAGGGTTATTCGCAAGTTTCTTCGGCTAGGCTGTCTTCTGTCCGCTGCTACCATCTTCCAGCTCCAATTGGCCGCCCACGGACAGACAATGAAGGCTCCCGATATCACGAAAACTCCTACGCTGTACGTCGTTCCATATGCGCATCTGGACACCCAGTGGCGGTGGGAGTTTCCGCAGACCATTAGCGAGTATCTGCTAAAGACCATGCGGGTGAACTTCGACTACATCGATCGATACCCGCACTATGTTTTCAATTGGACCGGCGCGAATCGATACCGGCTGATGAAGGAGTATTTCCCCGCGGACTACGCGAGAATGCAAGAGTACGTTGCAGCGGGCCGCTGGTACCCCGCGGGCTCATCGGTGGAGGAAGGGGATGTCAATCTTCCCAGCGCGGAGGGTATCTTTCGTCAGATCCTTTACGGCAATGAGTATTTTCGCAAGGACTTCGGAAAAGCCAGCGCGGAGTATATGCTGCCTGACTGTTTTGGCTTTCCTGCCTCTCTCCCCAGCATCCTCGCGCACTCAGGCGTGAAGGGGTTTTCCACCCAGAAGTTGAATGCGCAATGGCAACCTGCACCGAAGATAGGAGGGCCTGAGTCACCGGAACAAACGCCTGAAGGCATTCCATTCAATGTTGGGATGTGGCTGGGCCCTGATGGAAAAGGAGTGATCGCGGCACTGAATCCTGGTGGCTACGGGAGCAATGTTTACACGGATATCAGCAAGGAGCCGACGGAACCAGCGGCGGCAGCCGGGCCACAGTTAACTAGCGAGGAGAGGGCGTGGCTCACCCCGCAACAGGCAGCCGCAGCTGCACGCCAGAGATCGCTCGAACAGGACTGGGTCAAACGTATTGATCTCAATGGGAAGGTAACGGGCGTATTTGCCGACTACCACTATGTTGGTACCGGCGATATCGGAGGAGCGACGCAAGAATCGACGGTGAAGCTACTCGAAGCCATTGTTACCAAGAGCGAGACCGTTCTCCCCTCGCCGCCAAAGGGGCCTTTCGCGATGGGTGAGGCGCCGATAGCTCAAAACAATGGCTCCGTGGTCAGAGTCGGCGATGGTCCGGTGCATGTGGTGGAATCCGCGGCAGATCAGATCTTCAACGATATAACGCCGGCGATGTCCTCGCGTCTGCCGCAATACAAGGGGGATCTCGAACTCATCAATCACTCAGCGGGCTCTCTTACTTCGCAGGCCTATCACAAACGCTGGATCATCAAAAACGAGCTACTGGGGGATGCCGCCGAAAAGGCGTCGATCGCAGCCGCGTGGATGGGCGGGCGGACGTATCCACAACAACGTCTCAATGATGCATGGATGCTGGAGCTTGCGGGGCATTTCCACGATACCGGAGCCGGAACCGCGACTCCACGGTCGTATGAGTTTGCGTGGAACGACGACGCCATCGTGGGGAAGCAGTTTGCGGGCATCTTGACCGATGCTACTCAGGCGATCGCCTCAGGACTCGACACTGACGTCAGCGGCGTGCCGATTGTTATCTTTAATGCTCTGAATATCCCACGCGAAGACATTGTGGAAGCGACAGTTGTCTTTCCCGGAGGCATCCCGAGGGCGGTTCGGGTGAGTGACTCGGAAGGAAGGGAAGTACCTTCGCAAGTTGAAAACGGCAAAGTTCTTTTTCTGGCCAGCACACCTTCCGTAGGCTATTCCGTTTATAGCGTTTCACCCGCACAGGCTTCGAACTCGCATTCAACACTTAAGGTGACGGAGTCTTCCCTTGAGAATTCTCGCTACCGCATAAAGTTGAATCCAGGCGGCGATGTTTCGAGCATCTACGACAAGTCTCTGAATAAGGAGTTGCTCTCAGCTCCAGTCCGACTGGCTATCTCCAATGACAGCCCCAAGGTGTATCCGGCGTGGAATATGGACTTTGACCAGGAGCAGGCAGATCCGCGTGCTTATGTTAGTGGCCCAGCCCATATTCGGATTAAGGAGAGCGGCCCTGTTCGTGTCTCCCTGGAAGTAACCCGCGAGGGCGAAGGCTCTAAGTTTGTTCAGACGGTGAGTCTTACAGCAGGAGATAGTGGCAATCGCGTGGAATTTGGCAACGCAATCGACTGGAAGACTCTGTCGGCCAATCTAAAAGCAACGTTTCCGCTCAGCGCATCGAATGAGAATGCCACTTACAACTGGGAGATTGGCACCGTAGAGCGCCCTAACGCTAACGAACGCCAGTTCGAGGTTGCATCCCATCGCTGGATCGATCTCTCGGATAAGAGCGGTCTCTTCGGAACGACCCTTCTGACCGATTACAAGAATGGATCCGACAAGCGTAACGACAACACCCTCCGGCTGACGCTTATCCGGTCTCCGGGAATACAGCCTCCTGCCAACGGCCGTCCGTCAGGATATAGCGATCAGGCCAATCAGGACTGGGGTCACCACGAGTTTGTGTTTGGTTTGGCCGGACACGCCGGGGATTGGCGCAAAGCTCAGACTGACTGGCAAGCTTACCGGCTGAATGACCCTTTGATCGCCTTCCAGACCGTAAAACATAAGGGGGCGTTGGGTAAGAGTTTTTCTCTTGTCCATTTAAACAACTCGCGTATTCGCGTGCTTGCTTTGAAGAAGGCAGAAGCGAGCGATGAGATCATTCTTCGGATGGTTGAGCTCGACGGAAAAGATGCACCGGACGTCCACGTTTCTTTTGCGGGCCCGATCGTTGCTGCACGCGAAGTGAACGCTCAGGAACAGCCGGTTGGATCCGCAGAGATAAGTGGCGGCGAACTCAAAACGTCCTTTACCGCGTATCAACCCAGAACCTTTGCGCTACGTCTGAACTCGGCGCCCACGAAACTGAGTTCGGTGAAATCGCAACCCATATCGCTTCACTATGACTTAGCCGCCGCGAGCAATGACGACACAAAAACCGAAAACGGCTTCGATGGCACCGGCAAAGCTTTGCCAGCGGAGATGCTGCCCTCCAAGATCACGTATCACGATGTAGTGTTCGATCTCGCGCCCGCCAAGACAGGCAATCCAAATGCGCTCGTTGCCAGGGGCCAGATGATCGAGCTGCCCCAGGGCCACTATAACCGCATCTACATCCTGGCTGCGTCCGCGGATGGAGATCAGAAGGCCTCATTCCAGGTTGATGACGCGAAGGTTGATCTTAACATCCAGGATTGGACCGGCTTTGTCGGTCAATGGGATACCCGCCTCTGGAAGAACCAGACGGAACGCGATTGGGCGATCTCGGCGAATCACGCAGTCTGGCCGCCGGCGGATCTACAGCAGCGGGAGCAGCGCCCTGTCTCCCCAAGATATCCAGAAGACTATATCGGCCTCCAACCAGGGTATGTAAAGCCCGCTGACCTTGCATGGTATGCCTCCCACCAGCACACTGCCGATGGGCTCAATCAGCCGTATCGTTACTCCTACCTTTTTGCCTATCCTATAGAGGTGTCCGGCAGCGCAAAGACACTCAGGCTCCCGAACAACGATAAAATTCGTATTCTAGCGATTTCTAGCGTGGATGGGAATCCAGAGCTCGATGCTGCACAATCGCTTTACGATACGCTGAACGACATTGCACCGCCAAATCTATCAACAAGAACGACTCGCTAATTGCGCTCGGTTCTTGCTTTTGGTCAGGATCATGGTCGCCCAAAACCAGAGAGAAATCTTGAGGAAGAGATGCGGCATGCTCCGCCCGGCGCGACGCAAGCAGATAGTCGCTGCCGCGCGCGGTCTTGATGTGGTCGAGGCTGCGATGGGCGTCCAGCTTATTTCTGAGATTGCTGATATGGACGTCGATCGTGCGATCGAATGCCCCCAGCTTTCTTCCCGGTGCAGTATCGGTGAGGTATCAGCAGGTGGGGGCCCGTCCCGCATTACGGACCAAGACCTCAAGCAAAGCGAACTCGACGGTTGCGAGGTGCAGCGGAGTGCCGTCGACCAGGCTTCTCGTTTGGCGATGTCGATCATAGTGTCTCCCGACGTGAAGCGGTCGGGCCCTGCACGCCGGTCGTCCAGTCGGCGCGGAATCGCCCTGATGCGGCAACGAGCTCTCGCGGCTTGAACGGCTTCGGCCGCATTGTCGGCCTCCACCTCCAGGCCGACGATGCGGCCGATATCATCTCCGCGGGCTGTCAGCCTCAACACACGAACGAAGGACCGCGAGTGCAGCTTTTTGAGAAGCTCCATGCCGCCCATGCGCGGCACCATCGCCTCCAGGATGACAAGGGAGTACTCACCTGAACTTGCCAGCGCCAGACCGCGCCGCCCGTCGTTAGTTGCGTGAGCTCGGTATCGTCGTCGACAATCAGCCGGTGGTTCATGGCGGTCGTTCGTTCTGTACTTCTCCAGATACTTGTCGGGGGAGCCACACCGTCCGCAATCTTTACCAACCTTTACATTCCTTCACCAATCTTTATCGCACGCGCTTCTTCGGAGTGCTGTACTCAAGCAGACAAGCAGACGCATTGCGAGGTGTACCAATGAAACGCAAAGGACTTTGGACAGTAGTTGGATTGGTTGTAGTTGCCGTTGCCATAACTGCCGGGCGGGCGGACTTCAGGAGAGCATACGGCTGGTGCCGTAACGGATGGCATCAAGGGGGGCCGTTGGTCCACGTAGCTCGTGAAGTCCGGCTCAGCAATGCCTAGGTCTCCCAGGTCCAGTCGATATGGACGGAGGAGCACCCCACAGTGACAGTACTGCTCAAAGATCTGACCAGCGGAGTGCACCAATTGACCGATGCGATCGCCGGCGGCAGCAACGCCGGCTGGACAGGATAGACCATGCCGTCGCGCGGCTCGACAAACAAAACCAGTAGCTTGGCTAAACGAATTTACGGAACAGGAGCAATCTATGCGCAACTCTCTCTCGCTGATTCTGAAAAACAAAGTTATCGCTACGCTTCTCTCTCTGTTCATCGCCTGCCCGCTGCTGGCTCAGACAACGCCGGAGCAAAGGCTTGCTCACGCATACGCGCTGGAGCGGGAGGGAAAACCGGCACAGGCCATCGTGGAACTCGAAGCGCTTCTCGATGAAAAGCTCTTGGACCCTCCCATCTTCGGTAAAGCCTGGAACGTTCTTGGGCTTGCTTTTGAAGATCAAGGTAACTATGCCGATTCTCAACGCGCCTATGAGAGATCGATTCATACGTTCGAGTGCTTGCCGAACAATGTCAGGGATTACGCGATGGCATTGGACGATTTCGGAGGGCTGTATGTGGCGACCGGGCAACCGGAACTTGCAGTCAGGCTGAGACAAAAGGCGCTCCGCCGATACGAAAAGATCAGCGATCACGCTGGTATGACCAGGGCCTCAAGCAATCTCGCGGGGGTTGCCTTTAGCCGGCAGAAGACCAACGAGGGCAGGAGATACCTGGAGCGGGCCATCAAAGAGGCACAGTTGGCGAGCGATCTCGATAGCGATGATCTTGCGGCCATTGCCTCGATGCAGGGCTGGCTGGCACAGTTCGATGGCGACCTGGAGATGAGTGTATCGCGATATAGGCAGTCCCTCGATCTGCTGATAAAACGCCACGGCGAAGAGCATCCGTTTGCCGGATGGGGCTACATGCTTCTGGGAAGAGCACACGCCGATGTGGGTAAGTTGACAACGGCACTTGCCGAGATGAACCGAGGCCGTGCGATCCTTGGCCGCACCCTGGATAGCCAGAACCCGAAGTACCTTACGGCGGAAATAGCCTATTCTCATGTACTCGATGCAACGGGAGCGCACCTGGAAGCTGCGCAGATAAAGACAAGTGCGGAGCGTCAGTTGAAGGAAGGACCCAGTGGCCGGTGTAGCAACTGCACCATAAGCGCCGCCGCGTTTCAATGAAGCAACCCTCTCATTGGGTCTGGGGACCGGCCCGCTGCAGCCCGACTTTACGAAGGTAATAAATCATTTCCAAACTCGGCACAGGCGGCCCTAGATTCTGAGTTGCAATGTAAAAGTAATCCCTCCTAGATGAGCTGCTGATGGAAAATATACTGGGTACGAGCGCGTCTAGGGGCATGTGGGCAAAGTCTCACGATGTCTACACGCAGGAGATTCCCGAGGGCATGCAGGCGACGGTCAACTCTATCAATCGCGAGTTGCGGAAGTCGGGGGCCGCAAATAAACCTCGCACGACGCGAAAAAGCCGGCGACCGCGGTAGTCTTTCGCGGGCAACGAGCACGGGGCTTAGCTGGGTCCGATAGCGTCATTCAATTTGACACCAAATGACACCAAGCTGGAAAGGAGGAGTCTTGCAAGTTGCTGATTTATTGGTGGACCTGATCGGGATCGAACCGATGACCTGTGTGGGATCGACCCAAACTCTTGCATTCCGTTCGGGACATTTGTGCAGCAGCCTGCTGCACAAATGTCGCCCGAACACTCTCACGAACGAAACTGCGGAGCCAATTGTCGCGACGCTGTCGCGACAATTGGTGACCATGTAGGACAGGACATCAGAGTTCACAGGTGTCATACCCTAAAGAGGACCATGACCAAAGCGCTCCAATCACCGCCGGGCCATGCTACCCTCCTCAAAGAAATCAAGGAGCGCGTCCGCACCGCCCAGGTGCGCGCCGCGGTTGCCGTCAACCTGGAACTCCCTGCTGTACTAGTCGATTGGCCGGAACATTCTGGACCGGCAACAGGCTGAAGGCTGGGCTACCAAGATCATTGAACGGCTTGCCAAGGATCTCGGCGCGGAGTTCCCCGGAATCGGAGCCTTTAGCCATGCAACCTCAAATATAGGAGCGCTTTTGCTGAGGCGTGGCCGGAAAAGAAGTTTGTGCAACAGGCGGTTGCGCACAATTGCAGGGGGACACCGTCACGAAGGAACTGGGTGGCACCTCGTGATATCGTCGCGACAGTCGGTATCGATGCGTTGCGGAACCTAACCCTTTTATAATGAGCATTTATTACCCTAGGACAATGTGCCTTGTCGTTGGTGATCTTCGTGCTAGGCTAAATTCGTGAATTTTTGCAGCAACAGTTGCAAAATTGGCCACCGCGACCCTTAAAGGTGGCAAGGAGATGCGATGGGGAGTCTGAAACGCGGGACGACGTCTGCTCAGGCAGAGCAAATCCCTGCTACGGTGAGGACGCTGCCGTGGCTGAACTAACCCGGCTCCCCTCGGGCTACCCAGCCCTGCTCGAAGAGCTGAAGACCCAGATTCGGGCCGCCCAACTGCGGGCCGTTCTGACCCTCAACCAAGGGACGATCCAGCTCTGCTGGTAGATCGGACTCTTTGCGGGCTGGCGTTCTTCATTTAATGCAAATTGGGGAGCCACCCTTCGCAATGTCGTGGTCTTGATGGTCTTAATCCTGATGATGCGAATCTCAAGATTAAACTGGGTGATCAGTCCTATCAAATCAATGCAATCCTCGGATACCCCGTCTTTCAGGTGACGCGAGTGATCACGTTCACGCAAAGCGGGGAGTTCGAAGCTGGGAAGTCCGCTTACTGGAGCGGGAATGGAATACCTATGTATACGAGGCGCTTGGTTCCCGTCGTGAACTTGGGAGCCAACGGCGTCAATCTGCCTTTCGCGCTTGATACCGGCGCTTCGGGAACAGACCCTTCTCTACGTTATTACGAGCGGTTCAAGACTAGCGATCTGTCATGGAAAGAAGATGAAGATGAACGTTTTGGGGCCGGCGGCACCATCAAACGCAAGATTTACACGTAGTCGTTGCTTCGCCTCACTATAGGTGCTACGACCGTTCTCCTAAGAGATGTTTCCATCACTCCACACAAGACGAACTCCGGCCTTGACGAATTGTATGGAAACGTGGGGCAGGATGTGTTTGGGAATTTCGAAAGCATTACCTTCGACTTTGACGAGATGACCTTCAAAGTTGGTCCGCCGACGTCTCCAAAGCCGCAATAGTTGAGGCGACCAAATTGAGCGAGCTCGGAGCGTTCTTCGGGGGTAGACCTGATCGTTACTGAGAAAAACCGCGCTCGTTGCCGGTTATTGCCGGTTTGTCGGATACAGGAAAGGACTCGGTTCTTACCGGATTGTTTGAATGTAAGTCAGTGAGGAGCACGAGGTGTTGCAAAGGCTGAACTCAGCGATGAGGCTGATTCAGAGAACTACCTCGGAGGCTCCTCAGAGACGATATGTATTACATTGGGCTGGATGTTCACAAGAG
>WNFC01027917.1_pt1 | contig 12871 bp, 13 predicted proteins | sample 5400541 | NCBI WGS metagenome assembly WNFC01 (sample SAMN13153342, study PRJNA577476) | soil metagenome | isolation source: 120 cm saprolite under Douglas fir tree site 2 hole 2 replicate 1 | place: USA:California | collected 2015-04-18
CTCCTCTCGCAAGGTGTCAGTGAATCCCAGCGCTCCGTGTTTGGAAGCATTGTAGGCAGAGGAGCCGGGAAAGACCCGTTTAGCCGCGATAGACAGATTGTTCACGATTGCGCCACCGCGCTTCATGAACGGCAATGCGGCACGTGTGACCAGGAACATGCCGGTTAGGTTGGTATCGATCACTTCCTTCCAAGCTTCGACCGGTAATTCGGCGACACTGAGATTGGAATGGGCGACGCCGGCGTTGTTGATCAAGATATCGAGTTTGCGGAACTGCTTCTTCAGTGTCGCAAACATTGCTTTAACGGAACGAGGGTCGCGCACATCACAGGCGTCCACCAGGACACGAACTCCGAGACGCGCCAGTTCCCTGCCAGCCTTTTGAAGTGAAGCTTGATCGCGAGCGGTGAGGACCAGGTCACAACCTTCGTTTGCCAGCGCGCGGCCAATGGCCAGACCAATGCCGCGATTGGCACCGGTAATGAGCGCAACTTTGCCGCGCAAGTGAAGTTTGGAACTGAAGCGCTGCACGGACAATCGATGGCTGGCTTTAGGACTCTTATTACTGGAGCGGGCGATGATCAGACTCCGTTGGCTCGATTGCGAATCAGCGAGAGGAACTCATTTCTGGTCTCCTGTTCCTCGCGGAAGCAGCCCAACATGGAAGAAGTCACCGCGGCCGAGTGCTGCTTCTCCACGCCACGCATCATCATGCAGAGATGTCGCGCTTCAATAACAACTCCTACGCCCTGCGGCTGGATGGTTTTCTGGATAGTCTCTGCGATCTGCGTGGTCAAGCGTTCCTGAATTTGTAAGCGGCGCGCGAAGATGTCAATCAGGCGAGGAATTTTGCTCAAGCCAATCACTCTGCCATTGGGAATGTAAGCGATGTGTACTTTGCCGAAGAACGGCAGCATGTGGTGTTCGCAAAGACTGAACATCTCGACATCTTTGACAATCACCATCTCGTCGTAGCTGACGGTGAACAGAGCTTTCTTGAGAAGGGCTTCTGGGTCTTCCTTATAGCCCTTGGTCAGAAACTGCATGGCGCGCTGCACCCGTTCCGGAGTGCGGGTAAGACCGTCTCGCTCGGGATCTTCACCGAGGCGCACGAGCATTTCTCGTACCAGATCTTCAAAGCTGGCGCTGGTCAGTGTGGCTGGTTCAGTTGTTGGTTTCATATGGAATTTGTAATCGAGTAATTTGTAATTTGGTAATTTGAAATTTATGCCTTACGTGGTACGAATCTATCTCCGAACTTCTCTGTCTCCCGCATACTCGAATGAATTCATCATCGTCTCTTCCAGTCTCACCTTCTCTAGATGAGCGTTTGCGAATCCCCGCTGCACAATTTCATAAATACAGCTGGACAGTTTCTCAGTGGTGGGCACCTCTCTGGCGAATTCCGGCAACATGTTCAGATTCTGGTGATCGAAGCGCTCCAGAATCTCGCGATCCACAAAAACATCCAGATCCACAAGATTGCACACCATACCCGTGCGCTCGTCCACGGAGCCGCTGACTGTAATCTCCAGCGCGTAATTGTGACCGTGGCCGTACGGGTTATTGCACTTGCCGTAAGTGGACTGGTTCTCCTCTGCCGACATCGACTCGTTGTGCAAACGGTGCGAGGCTGAGAACATGTACCGCCGGGTCAAGTGCGCTTTCATGCTTCTCCGTAAAAATCGACGAACAGATCGGGGGTCTCATAGACGCGCACGCGATGCAGTTGCGCGGCTTTCAGCTTGGGCGCGAGCCGCTGCCAGATGGAAATTGCCAGATTTTCGGTGGTTGGAATACGCGTGAAAAAATCCGGCACTTCCTTGTTCAAGAAGCGGTGATCAAGCGCGTCCAGTACTTCGCGATTCAGAATCTCTTTCAATTGCTTGAGGTCAACTACAAACCCGGAGCGGGGATCGACTTCGCCCTTCACGGTTACTTCCAGCGTGTAATTATGCCCGTGACCATTGGGATTATTGCACTTGCCGAAAATGCGGCGATTTTCCTCCGCGCTGAAGTCCGGGTTGTGATAGTAATGCGAAGCAGAAAATTCTGCTTTGCGCGTCAAATAAACCATGTCTACCCCGGAGGCTAAAGCCTCCCGACTCGCTTATCTCGCAAAAGCGGCTTGAAGTCCGATTGTTGTCGCGCAGTTTCCGGATTAATCTTCCGGTCCGGGGCGTAATTGGAAGCGTAGGTTCTTCCCTTCCAACTTACCTGTCCTCGCTTATGAAAGAGTCGCGAACGCAGCAAAAGATACGAAAATAAAGGCAATCCAAACAGGGCCAGCAGATTCGCATCCCACCGGAAATGCGCTTTGCGGATTCGGCGTACAAACAAACTAAGCAAAGTAACCGCCAGCAAAGCGATCGCCGTGGCAACCTGGGGCCTGCCGCGCAGGAATTCCACGACAGCGAGTCCCCCGCTTCCCACTATCATCACAAACTCAAGCGCGCGCAGCCATGCCAACTGCGCAGCCGACGGAAACAGCAACGCCAGATTCTTTGTCCAGCCTTCCCGAAGTTGCGCAAAGCTGCGATACATGCGGGTGCGCACCGCATCGCTGCCGTAGCGAAAGTAAACCTTGCGACCAGAAACCTTTATCGCTCGCGCCAAGGCAACATCTTCCAAAAGGCTATTCGCCACGGCGGCGTGACCACCGATAGCATCATATGCCTCGCGCGAGACCAGCAAATACTGTCCATTCGCGGCCGCTGCGGATGATGCCGGATCGCTCACCCTGGAAGGCTCGAACCTCGCGCTCAGCTCCGCAAAGATCACCGGCATGACGGCCTTTTCCCAGAATCCGTGGACTTCCTGCTCCGGCGAGTAGGAGAGCAATGTCACATCATGCTTTTTCGCTTCAGCCAAACTACAAGCCAGCGAGCCTGGAAGATGGACGGTATCGGCATCAGTGAAGAGCAGCCATTCACCACGAGCCTGCCGCGCAGCAGCGGCAACGGCATTGTTCTTACCAGTCCAGCCCAGCGGCGGCGGACCCGGATCAATCGCTTTGACTTCACGAAATGATTGCGCGATTTCACGAGTGCGGTCGATTGAGCCGTCGTCCACCACGATGATTTCGAAAGCCACATCGCTCTGCCCGACCAGCGAATCCAGGCATGCTCTGAGGCACGCTTCTTCATTGCGCGCCGGGACAATTACCGAAACTTCAGGCCGCCCCGCCACTACGTTCAACGTCGACATAAGCTGAATCCGTTATTATAGCTTTGTGACACGTTCGGCCAGGTCACATCGGGACCAACGCCCCCGACTTCACGGTGCAGGACTCCGACCGCAAAGTCACGCTCAGCGACCTGCGTGGCCAAATAGTTGTTCTGAACTTCTGGGCGACTTGGTGCCCTCCTTGTGTGGAAGAGATGCCATCTCTGGTGAACCTTCAGCAACGCATGAAAGCCCAGGGCATCACCGTGCTGGCGGTCAGCGTGGATCAGGATGAGAGCGCATACCACAAATTTCTTAAGCAATATGGGGTGAATCTGCTCACCGTCCGCGACCCCGACGAGAAGAGCAAGAATCTCTATGGCACGGTCAAGATTCCTGAGACCTATATCATTGACCGCAACGGAGTATTACGTCGCAAGTTCATCGGAGCAGTCGACTGGTCTGAGCCCGAGGTCGTCGAATTCCTCAGTAGACTGTCGAAGGCCTAGTACGGCGACGGAAGTTTCTCAATGCCTCTCACCAGTCAGTCCAGCGCGGGCTGTTAGCGCCGGGCCAGCGCTAGCCCGACCACGCCAAGCACGACCGCAATCATGAAAGTGTGACAACCGTGCTGGTGCGGATCGAGCACTGCCAGGCAGCGCGGGTCGGTGGCGACGCGCGGCACTAATAGAATGATCAGCATGGCGAGCGAAGTCCAAAAAGCCCAGCGTTCGCCTCGACGAAGGGGCACAAGCGCCAACATGATGCCGGCAACTGCGAGCGCGCAGCCCAAGGCCACCGGCCAGGGCGCGGCGTACTCGGCGAGCATTGCCGCCCCCAGTTGGGGATGTGCGCGAGCATATGCCGGCGTCGCCAGCGACATATACAGCAGCAGCGCATACGCTGCCACCACGAGCCCAACTCCAATTTTTCGTGTAGCCATTAGATTAAAGGCGTCAACCTTAACTGAATTGTGACTGAGCCGTCCAGGCGGTTACTTCACCTGCCAGGCGACTCGATTCCACCTCAACCGAGACTTCCATCACGCACGCTCGGGGGAACGAGCTGCCTTTGGCTAGAGCTGCACCTTTCTCAACCGCAGTGAATTCGTGATCACAGAAACCGAACTGAAGCTCATCGCGGCCGCAGCGATGATTGGGCTCAACAGCAATCCAAAGAATGGATACAGTACTCCCGCCGCAATAGGTACCCCGAGGGCATTGTAGATAAACGCAAAGAACAAATTTTGACGAATGTTGCGCATAGTCGCTTTGCTAAGCTTGCGCGCGCGCACGATGCCGCTAAGATCACCTTTGATCAAAGTTACACCGCCACTCTCCATTGCGATGTCGGTGCCGGTGCCCATGGCGATGCCGACGTCAGCCTGCGCCAGCGCCGGAGCGTCATTGATGCCGTCGCCGGCCATCGCAACGATTCGGTCTTCTTTTTGCAATCGCTGTATCACCTGCACCTTTTGTTCGGGCAAAACCTCAGCCTGGAATTCATCAATTCGCAAACGGTGCGCGATGTCTTCCGCCGTAGCGCGATTGTCACCCGTGAGCATCATCAGCCGAATACCGTCTGCTTTCAGCTTCGAGATCGCATCTGGCGTTGAACTCTTGATTGGATCAGCAATAGAAATCACGCCTGCCGACCGATTATCTATGGCAGCAAAAATGACCGTACGGCCACCAATGCCTGCCACTCGCGCCGCTTCTATCAGCCGCTCGCTGGCAATTCCCATGGAGCGAAGGAACCGTTCATTACCTGCGAGGACGGTTCTTCCTTCGACTGTACCCGAGACACCTTGGCCTGGGCGGTATTGAAAATCTTGCGCTTCGGAAACAGCTAGGCCCCGTTGAGCAGCGGCATCCACGATGGCCGCTGCGAGCGGGTGCTCACTGGCGCGCTCCAAGCTCGCCAGAAGCCTCAGTAACTCGGTCTCCTCGAATCCCGCTTCGGTTGTAACTGAAAGCACTCGAGGATGCCCTTCGGTGAGAGTGCCGGTTTTATCGACTACCAAGGTATCGACCTTCTCCAGTATCTCCAGCGCTTCGGCGTTCTTTATCAGCACTCCAAAGCTAGCGCCGCGTCCCGTGCCAACCATGATAGCCATCGGCGTCGCCAGGCCTAACGCACACGGACAAGCAATGATCAGCACTGCAACTGCATTCACCAGTGCATGCGCCAGACGCGGCTCGGGTCCGGCCAACGCCCAAAAAATAAACGTCAGCACAGCGACGGCGATCACTGCGGGAACAAACCAGCTAGCCACGCGATCGGCAAGGCGCTGAATCGGAGCACGGCTTCGCTGTGCTTGGCTCACTAGTCTGACAATCTGCGCCAACATGGTGTCGCTGCCGACACGCTCAGCGCGCATCACGAGTGATCCCGTGCGGTTCACGGTAGCGCCAATGATCCGGTTTCCGGCCACTTTCCCAACAGGAATAGATTCGCCGGTAATCATCGACTCGTCCACGGAACTGGACCCTTCGAGTACGACTCCGTCCACCGGCACTTTCTCTCCTGGGCGAACGCGCAGGCGATCGCCGGGCTTGACTTGATCAAGCGGAATGTCTAGCTCGGTACCGTCCTCGTACACCACGCGCGCAGTCCTGGGACTCAAATCCAGCAAGGCTCGAATGGCGCTGCCGGTGCGGCTCCGAGCGCGCAACTCGAGCACCTGTCCAAGAAGTACGAGAGCAGTAATTGCCGCGGCGGCTGCGAAATAGACATCGGGACGATCAGCCATACTGCGGAAAGAGGCGGGGAACATTTGAGGGAAAACGGTTGCGACAAGGCTGTACAGATACGCCACCCCGGTGCCCATCGCGATAAGCGTAAACATATTCGTGCTGCGGTTTACGATAGAAGCCCAGCCACGCTGAAAGAACGGCCAACCTCCCCAGAGCACGACCGGAGTCGCCAACACCAATTCAATCCAAGGCAGCCAGGTGCCGGGGATGACTCGGTGCAGCGGCATCCCCGGCAGCATGTCGAGCATCGCGACCGCCAGCAAAGGAACGGTCAGCGCAAGGCTGATCCAGAAACGGCGGGCCATGTCGCGCAGTTCTGGATTCTCTACTTCCTCCGCAGTTACAGTGCGTGGCTCGAGCGCCATGCCGCAAATCGGACAACTACCTGGGTCTGCACGAACGATCTCCGGATGCATGGGACAGGTGTACTCGATCTTTGTCGCGGCAATCGGCGTTTCCGGCTCGAGCGCCATACCACATTTCGGACAGGCTCCCGGGCCAGCCTGGCGAACTTCCGGATCCATGGGACAGATGTAAACGTGCTCAGTGGCCGACCGGAGCTTTGCAAGTTCGGATTTGCCATTTAGAATTCCGGTAGCATCTCCGCCCCGGCCTTTATCAACGGCAGACTTTCCACCTCGATACGAGTCGGGACTCTGCGGAAGCATTTGCTGCGTTGCCAACGTAACCAGACCCAACCCGCGGGGTTCCAACGCTTGTGCATATTTCTGAGGCTCTGCGCGAAATGTCTCCAGGCAGTGCTGACAGCAGAAGTAAAAACTTTTCCCTTGATATTCACATCTGTATGCAGCCGTCCCCGCGTCAACGCTCATACCGCAAACAGCATCGATGACGAACACGGGTTGCTCGGTCTTCGAATTCTCGGGGCTTTCCATAAACATGCGGACGGATTCTGCTCCGTCGTCAGAACTTCGAATCGGCACTATATTAGATAATCGAGGCCAGCGAATCGATTGTTGTATCTTGGTTGCGCTGAAAAGCACCGAAGCGAGGAGAAGCAATGACCAGTCTGGAGGTGGCATACCGCTATGGCGCTCCGCCTGGCGAGCGCGAAATGCGCGCTATCAACGGGATTCGCGAGATCTACGGGCTAAGGCGTGTGCAGTGGGACGAGAAAAAGCGCACCATCAGGATCGAGTACGACGCTTCCCGCTTGAATGAAGACACGATTGCCAGTTTGCTCCGGCGCGCGGGACTCGATCTGCAGGAAAAGCTAGATTTGACTCGCCGAGAAAATTGACGGGGAAGGGCTTTGCCAGAGCGGGTGTCCGATCAACTGAAGAAGGACAAGAAATGCAAAGGGGCGCTCAAGAAAACCTCTGGCCGAAGTTATTCTCTAGAGCACCCCGTTGCGCGCCACTTCGTCTGCTATTTCGGTAGCATCTGCCATACCAACCTCAACATCCTGAAAACACAAGGCCCGAAAACGCCCGCCCCTGTAGGAATTGCCCCCTATGACGAAACATTTACTTGCTTGCGGCCATTCGCAATAATCATGCCGAAACTACTGAGCAGGGGCATTTTATTGTTGAAATCCGCAATTGCGGATATCGCCTGAAAGTCGCACTAGACGCCGCAATCGTTCACTTTTGTTTCTTACTTGGAAACAGACGCAATATCGGCAAAAAGGCCGGAATGTCGGCAGTTTCTCGTGGCTTTCAACTCTCGATCAAAGCATCTATTGCTTTCCCTACTGTTTTTCCAACTAGAACTTTTTTCGCTATAATCGAAACCCACTGCTAAACCAATCCTTGCCGCGCCCTTAGCTCAGCTGGATAGAGCGTCTGGCTACGAACCAGAAGGTCGGGAGTTCGAATCTCTCAGGGCGCACCACTTTTCAACTAGTTAGCGGCATTTCTACACTGAGATGGACGTTGCGTTGCAAGTCTCGATGGAGCTGCGACCCGGCGCCATCGGACTATCACAGCCATTCTTCACATGATCCAATGGGGGCCGCAATAGGAAAAGGCCGACGTCCCCGGGACCCAACAGCAGGCAAAATATCGGGACGCACTGCCGTGCACCTCACTTTGGTGCATTGCTTCATGCCATTGATGATTATTTAATAGCAGGTGCGCTCATCGTCCGAAAGCAGAGAGTCATGCTACGACAAAAACCAACTATTTTATGCATCGATGATGAGTGGAATCAGCTCGTCGGCTACAAAGAGTTGCTCGAAGGCACCGGTTACAAAGTCTTAGCGGCCACAAATGGAAGCGACGGACTCGAAATGCTCCACTCGAACTCTGTGGACGCCATCATTCTCGATTACAGAATGCCCGGCATGGACGGAGATCAGGTGGCGGCGCGAATGAAGGGCATGAAGTCGCAGGTTCCCATCATGCTCCTGTCCGGGTGTCAGGGACTGTCGAAGAACAAACTGAGATGTGTCGATGCTTCCTTAACGAAAGGACAATCTCCCGCAATTCTCTTGTCAACCCTTGACGACCTACTCAATCGCAAATCTCCATTCTTCCATAGATGGCTGGATAGCTGGCGCAGCGATAATCGCGCTTAGGAAGAGTTCAGGGCATCACCGTGGTTCGCTTGGAAAAAATACAGCAATCACCTTATTCAGGGGGCGTAACCTTTTAGCATCTAGTCTAAAGAATCATGCGATACGAAGATTACGCGACGTGTCCGGCGTTCATTCGTGAGATCGATTTCCATGAATCTCGCGAGTTTTTGGTCGGCCTTGCGAATGGAATCTGGATGAGTGCGCTCATAAGTTACGCGGCGTACTGCTTGCTCTCTTCTCTGCTGTAGCGCGCCTCTAGTTCGGGAGGCGCTTTCGCTTCAAGTTTCCCTTCATTGGATCTTCGCTCCGGTTCGCCGCGAAGACCGCAGCTCTCCTCATAGTGAGTGGCAGTGCAAAGTGAAGTCATCACGGCTAGCGGAGGAGATTCGTCATTCTAGCGGAGAAGGTTCGTCATCAAGGATGAAAACTGAGTTCAATCAGCTCTTTGCTTTCCTGGGGAGCAGGCGTCCACTTCCACCGTCCTACTGCATCTTGCGCGGCGTTCACCAACAGCGGACTGCCACCCAGAACTTGCGTGGACTTCACCGAGCCATTAGACGCAACCACGGCCTGAATCCTGACGGTGCCTCGCATTTGCAGCCTGCGGGCCAAGTCTGGATAGACTGGCATCACTTTGCTCACTATCTTTCGATTTCGATCTGATTGACCCTGGGCACGAGATAGAGATGGGCAGAAGAGGGCGGCACCCAGAGAGACCGCCAACAGCGCCGCCGCAAGCCAACGTCGTATGAGTAGCTTCATGTTCCCGTGCTACGTTACTTGGGATGCGCAGCATCCTGAAGATAACTAAGGTAATCAGGCTCGTTCGGTAAAGGAACAGAGCTCCGCTGTCTACCGCATTCTTTTCATGAATAAGGTGCCGGTAGGCCTTTAAGTCGCCTGTGTTCCCGCATTTTTCCCTGCTGATTTGTGAGGATGCGTAAAGCGGTGAGGGGCTTGCCAGTGCAAAGCAACACAAACCCCGCATCACGATCCGCAGGGTAATAGCTGACTGNNNNCCGCAGGGTAATAGCTGACTGAGTCAGACTGGTCCACCAGGCCACCGTCCAGTAGCCTTCCTGCACAGGTAAGACAACGCCCTTGGTGGCAAAGGGCGGGCAATTTTATACCTGCTATCAGCGCCGCATCCCAAATGTGCTCATTAGTGCCCACTGAAATAGTCCGCTCATCGGTGGGCAGAACTAGCGTCACCTCGAACTTCGTGGAAGTATCAGGCACCAACTTATTGTATGAGAACTTGAACGCAGGCCTAAGGTTGTTAAAAGGTGTCGAAACTATCTTCGGGACGCAGGTGCTGATCGTAAGATGTTGGAGAGCAGCAATGGCTCAGTGTAGCGGGTAGCCTGCTTCTCCAGGCAAGTGACCATCAATCCGCAGAACCTTCATGCCCGGCCGAACCTCAGTTGCGCTAATACATCCGATTGCCCCGGACATCGCCATTACACCTTCTTTGGTCATGCCGCCGGAGAAGAGTTCCGCGGGAGGCGCGGTAGCTTCAGCACGCATGATCTTGGACACCCAATATTGCCTGTATTGAGAGTCCGTCATCTGAAAAACGACACGCAGAGCGACCTCGCGCTCGTAGCTTCCGGGAGTGCGAAACAGCAGAACGATGGGCAAATTTCCTTTCCAATACTGGCGCTCGCCACGATAAATCTTCGCCAGGTCGTTCAGCCGCAGGCTGTCTACAGCGTTGTTGGGATTCACGATCACTGCCAGGTCACGTGAGGTATTCGTCTGAGCGGACGATAGGCGAGGGAGGACCACCCCTAGAACGATAGCGAGTGCGAACCAAGCCGCGATCTTTGCTACTTTTCTCATCCCACCTCAGAAGGTAAAACTGGTTTGAACAAAAACGCCATTCACCTGCGGGTCCGTTGGCCCACGCTTGGTGTGGCGATACTCCCACTTGAATGCGGCAAAGTCGGTGATGTCGTAACGCACGCCTACGGTTGGGCCAACCAGATCCTGAACCCTAAAGTCGGCAAGTGAAAACAACGCCTCGGTAACAGGAACATGGGTGTACTCAAATCGAGAGTATGGTTTCCATTTCCTATTCTGCCAAGGCAGGCGGTAGGCGAACTGCACGTAGAAAGCCTGGCTGTCGGAGATATGTCCGGTCAAATTGTTCCGGTGATGCACATTGGCGAACTCGGAGATAAATTCGGGAGTTTCCTTGGCCCACACCAGCGCAGCGCTGGAGATCCACTCGCCAAAGGTGGGATCGCCCGGAAGGGCGGGAGTCGGCGAGATTTTATCCCGATAGATGGCGCCGCCAAACTGCAAGCCTTGCACCCCGGTCGGGCGGGCAAATAGCCGCGCTACCCACGCGCGGTTGTTGTTCACGTCGCCGGCATCCCCTGCGCGGCTGATGATGCCAGCGCGCCCGTTGCCCAGGCCGACTTCGTAACCGAGTCCCAAACTGCCGGAAGGAATATTGCCCTCCGCCAGCATGCCGAAAAAGTGGACTGGCTGGAAGCGGCCGCCAAAGCGAATCATTTCGGGCCGGCTGATGGTGGTTTGCAGCCACAGTCCATGATGGAAAGCGGTGTTCCAATAATTAATGGGAGTGTGATAGCGGCCAAACGAAAGCTTGAAGTAGTCGTTGTGGTCATACCGGATGATGGATCGTTCGACATCGACCGCATAGGCCGTGGGTTGAGCCGTGAAACTCACCTCGCCGAAGTAGGCTACCTTCTTCGATAACGGCGACGCCAAATGCAAGACGAGCTGCCCCATATTGAAGCCACTGTGGGAGCCGTGTTCATCGGTCGCCGCGAAGTCTACATCTCCGAAGCCGCGCACCTGCAGAGATGGGAAGTGGCTCTCTGCCGCGCCTCTACCCTGCAGGTGCTCGTCATGTTCATGAGTTTGTGTTGCCAGGGACTGCTGCACCTCATTTGGGGGAATCGGGGTTCCCTGCGGTTCCGGGTGGTGGGCTGGAGCTGCGGCTGGGGCGGCATTCTTGCTGGCTTCGAGTTCCGCCACGCGCTGCTCGAGCTTGTCAATACGACTCAAGAGGGCTTTGACAACGTCCGATTGATTCGGGTCAGTCGTCTGCGCTCGTGCGGCAGCAGTTGCCAGCAACAGAATAAGCACAATCGAAATCCGGCGAGAGGTATTCACGGACGGCTAGATTGCAAGCAACAAGCCAATACGTAAGTAGTTGAAACTAGGAATCCCCGTCGGGGAAGTTAAGAGCGAATTAGTTTCTTTTTGAGATTTTCATGCGGCTTGCTGTCTCAGATGTGGAGAAAAGAGCCATGCGCAATTTATTGGCAGCGTTTTTAGATCTCGGCTAATTGGTAGGAGGACACACCATCTCCTGCCCGGCCCAAAGGCCGGGCAGGAGTATGTGCGTCCGCGAATTACGGGTTGTAGAAAGCTGCGTTCTTGCTGTAGGGAGCGTGTCCTGGTTCGCCGCGGCGGAAGTGTCCGGAAGGAATGACCTTTCCGTCGCGTTCTCTCGCCAACAGCTCGATAAACCAGGCTTCGTGCTCGATCTCTTCATTAAGAATGCGGGAAGCCATGTCATAGGTGCGTGGGTCTTTGCCGAAGGTGATGTCGCACACCGCGCTCCAGCTTCGAATCGCGCATCGTTCACTTTCCATCAACAGGGTAAGAATATTGACCACCGTTGGAGGATCGGGAAGCTTGGCGGCAGAACATCCGGCCAAATCATGGAATGCCTTTAAATCATTCGGCAACTCCCCGCCCAGTTCGTAGATCCGAGGAACGATGAGCTCCCAATGGGCCCGGTCTTCGAGTCTCGCATCCTCGCAAATTTCTTTGTAGTCTTCGTAGCCTGCCAGATGCATGCGCAGAATCGTGTAGTAGTAGTAGGTGCTGGCAAACTCCGCCGCCGCATTGGCGATGAGCATCTTGATGAGTTTCTGCACGTCGACGCCGCGGGCGCGAATCACTTCCACACCCACTCGCTGGCTCACGTCGCCGTATTTTACGACTTTCTCTTCGGGCATACAGCCTCCTTTACGTTAGCGAGTGTAGCGCGCAGGGAAGTTATAGGTCTAAGATGTACTTTCTATCATTCGTATAGGCATTGCCTCTGGCAATCATCGCGGTTGGCTCAATAGAAACGCTATGCAGATTCATCAGCTCCGGTATTTCTGTGCGGTCGCCAAGGCAGGCAGTTTTACTCGCGCGGCCGAGCGCGAGCACGTCGCCCAGCCGTCCTTGTCGCAGCAGGTTCGTAAACTCGAAGACGAACTAGGCGCCCGGCTACTGGATCGTCTGGGACGCGCCGTGCGCCTCACTTCGTTTGGTGAAACCTTCCTGCTTCGGGCCGAAGCTATTTTGCGAGAAGTAGACGATGCCAAGCACGAGATTCAAGAGATGACCGGCATCGACCAAGGCAAGTTGGTCATCGGAG
>WNFC01006481.1_pt1 | contig 12869 bp, 10 predicted proteins | sample 5400541 | NCBI WGS metagenome assembly WNFC01 (sample SAMN13153342, study PRJNA577476) | soil metagenome | isolation source: 120 cm saprolite under Douglas fir tree site 2 hole 2 replicate 1 | place: USA:California | collected 2015-04-18
ATCAGCGAGACCAAGAGACTTCTCGGCGAAGCAAAAACGACACCACTAACCGATACCGAATCGGCGCTTCGGCTCGCTGTGATGGCGTTTTTCTCGAAAAAACGCAGCACTGCAGTGTCTTTGCTCAAACAAATAGGCCAGTCACGCCTCAAGCAGGCTACGAAAAGGGCAAAAGACGGTACCCAGTTCAGTACATCCGATCTGCCAAGTCTTTACCGAAGCTTGAAAGATGCTTGCGAAACTGCACGGGCAGATGCCGAGGGAGATGTCCTTATGGTCTTGGCTGGCAAGCTCCAAAAAGCAAAACTTTAGCCAGTTTTGGAGTCTAGCGTTTTGGTGACGTGCTATTCGAGTGGAAGCCTGGTATTCACGAGAAACCGTCCATCACTATTAGCCAGAGACTCGCGCGCTTCAGGATGGGCGGATAAGGCGTGACAAAACCCGGCTTAAGGGTTTCGACCCGAAATCACTAATAACACCTTGTTTCACAATTTGAGGAACTGAATGAACTGGAAATCAATTTCGAATAGCTCGGTGGCCGGCCTCCCCGGCGCCTTACGCGGCCTGCTGGGCTAACCGCCCGGCAAATTAACGCCGCGTGAGGCAAAAGCAATGAGCTCGAAACTCACGGAATCACGACCCTCTGAAGTACTCCCCTTTGAACCGCTTTTGGATTCTGAAGAAGCAGCCGCTCTCCTTAAAATTGACGACAAAAGCCTGCAGGCCATGGCCCCCGCTGGGCAAGTCCCCGCGTTGAAAATCGGAAAACTTTGGCGATTTCGTGCGAGCGCACTCGACAAATGGGTTCGTTCCAAGATAAGCTGCGGCAACCATTCACGCCGTCTGAACTAGGGAGAAGCACTTTGTCCAGACGGTATCAGACAGGAAGTATTTCGCTCGAGAACAGGGCGCACGGACCCTCAGTATGGGTATATCGTTGGCGGGAACCAGACATCAACGGAAAGCGTGTACGCCGCAAAGTACAAATCGGCACGCTCGAAGAATATCCGAAAGAATCTGCCGCAATGGCCGCAGCAGATTCCCTGCGTCTCACCATCAACACTCAATCCGAACAAAACAGAAACCGGAAAACAACATTCAATGTGCTCTGGGAACACTACGTCCGAGAGGAGCTGTCCCTCAAGGAGTTGTCGACTCAGGACGCGTACACACAATACACAAAGAACTGGGTCCTGCCTCGCTGGGGCAGTTCGCTGTTGAGAGACGTCAAGACAGTGGATGTAGAACGCTGGTTGCGCGCGGTTCCCAGAGCAAATGGGACCAGGGCCAAAATCAAGTGCGTTATGTCGGCCGTGTTCTCGCATGGCGTAAGGTGGGAACTGTGCGATCACAACCCGATTTCTTCGGGCATGCAGGTTGGTGCCGGCGGGAGAAGAGGGCCAAGCGTCGGGGTGCGCGTCAGTTCCAAACGCCAGAAAGAACCTATCGTGCTGACTCCAAGTCAGGTCGCAGCTGGCATGGCTTTGCTGGAAATGCGCGACCAACTATTGGTCTTCATGGATGGTTCTCTTGGAATCCGGCGTGGGGAGCTTGGCGCCTTGCGCTGGATGGACTGCGATTTCGAATCCGACAGTTTCAACATTTGCCACTCGTACTATTGGCGGCAAGGTGGACATCTGAAGGCCACGAAATCAATCGCTTCCGAAAAGCCATTGCCGATGCATCCTGCACTCAAACTGGCTTTGCAGGAGTGGAAAGCGCAGAGCCACTACAACCGTCCAGAGGATTTCATTTTTCCTTCCCATGTTCACAAAGGGAAAAAGCCTCTCGACCTTGCGGCGGTACTGCAACGAAAAATTCAGCCGGCATTTCGACGCCTGGGAATTTCCGGTGTCGGTTGGCATACCTTCAGGCACTCGGTTGGAACCATGCTCGCCGAAATGGGCGAGCACCAGCTCACGATTCGCGACTACCTGCGGCACGCGAATCTGAGTGTCACCAACAAGTATCTTCAGGCGACTGCAACAAGCAAACGTCGCGCCCAGAACAAGCTGGTAGAGGCCATTCTGCCGAGCGGAATCCTGGGTCAGGAATGGATCCGGAACGCAGTCCAATAATTAATCAATTGGACCCTGATTGGACCCAGATTTTTTGAGGTAAATCTTGTAAGTTATTGAAAAAGCTGGCGGGGACGACGAGACTCGAACTCGCGACCTCTGCCGTGACAGGGCAGCGTTCTAACCAACTGAACTACGTCCCCAGCTTGTTTTCATTAGGTTATGGCTAACCCGTTGATTTTCCTGTCTTTTCTTACTGTCCCTAGCGTCGCCTGTTTCATCCAAATCCACCCTGCATGACGAATTCCAGGGTTTTATGGACAGGAAGTGGAAAGGAAGTCACTCCGTCCGATCCTGCACAGCGAACCTACGACCCAAAGCATCTGTCCATTGCTCCGTGAGATGAATTGTAACAGACCAAATCGGAAATCGTCACCCGGCGTCTCTTGGAAAAGTACATGAGTCCCAGTGTCCGTCATAAAGGAACGCACGAATACGCCACGAAGTCTGGCGTGGAGGGGGCCAACGAAGCGGCGACCTTCAAACCTGCCCGACGATGCTATTGAAATCGACAACACGATCACCCACCTTGAGGTCGTGGAGGGTTGCCGGCTGTCCCGGATTTCTCAAATGCATAGAACGCAAATTCTCCCACCTTTTCGGGGCGGAGATTTGCATAAACTAAAATGAGATGGCTTCGCCCAGTTGGTCGCGCTCAGTCTTTCAATCAAAATCCAGCATTCTCTTCCAGAAGCCTTCCCGCTTCCGGTCCTTGAAGTGATGTTCGCCGTGCAGGCGGTAATTGTCGTGATGATCGCGATCATATTCCTCAGGCCGGCAATGAGACTGCAGCGAGCCGGAACGCTCAATGATCTTGTCGAGCTCCCCGCGGTCCATCCACACTCCGCGGCACTGGGGGCAGTAGTCGATCTCGACTCCCTGCCGGTCCATCATGTTTAAGTCGATGTTCCCGAAAATGCCAGAGACCGGCGCAACGCAAACCTGTTACTCTTTCATTACTCCTCCCACCCCCTACCCCTCCTGCTCCATCCCAAGATCGAAAGAACTTAGCTCGAATCATCCCAAGGGAGGCTCTTCAAATGAACAAGAGAAAAATGTAGGTGTCAAAAATGCGAGGAATCAGCGTTTATCTGCGTTCATCAGCGGCAAAGCGTATTTTTTGATCGCAGAAATCGGATCCGAGGGCGATAGGCGCGCTTTTGGCGCGCCCACCCTCCGACAACAGATTTGATTACTACTTAAATAACAGCCTGCGCGCACCGAAGGCTGTCGAACTCACAACTAATTTTTCAAAGAACTTTTTGCTCAACCCCTGGGGCCTGTCTCAATATGCCTCATATCAGGACACAAGACAACAAATCTAAAGTTTGTTTGGAAGCCGTGTCTCCGGTCCTGAAAACGCTTATGCCGGGCAAGATAAAGAACTCGCAACCTCTTTCTAATTGGCTGGCCAGGCGCGGTGATCCTGTAATTTCCAACACGGTTGAGCCAGGACGTTGGGCGGCCACGCTCAGCCTCCATTCCAGCTATCCCGATCACGCTCTTGGAGAAGAGATCGGTTATCAAGTGCATCGCGTGCCCATGGGCATGATGCTGATGTATGGAGCCGGCCTGATCTCGGCGCTGCTGGGGATCGGCAGCGGAGTTCTCAAAATTCCCGCCATGGACACCGCGCTTCGTTTGCCCATCAAAGTTTCTTCCGCCACCTCCAACTTCATGATCGGCGTAACGGCCGCCGCCAGCGCTGGCGCATACTTCATGCAGGGCAAAATCCTTCCCGCTGTCGCCGGTCCCGTCGCGCTTGGTTCGGTGGTGGGCGCGGTTCTCGGCGCGCGCACCCTCATGCGAACCCCAAATGCCAAACTGCGTGTCATGTTCGTCATCGTGCTCGTTGTATTCGGAATACAGATGCTCCTGCAGGCCCTGGGCATTCACATTCCCGGAATATCCCGATGAATCAATCCATATCCGGTCATCCATTGCTCGAACGACTGCTGGCCAGGGTTCTGCAATATGGAACATGGCTGGCGTCGGCTGCCATCGGCATGGGACTTGCAGTCGCTCTCATCGATTCGCATTCTGGCCTACACACTGGGGGACTTTTTTCCAGCACGCGGATTATTTCGCTGGGCATCTTGTTGTTCATCTTGCTTCCGGTTATCCGCGTATTCCTGATGCTTCTTGTTTTCCTGAAAGAGCGAGACTACCGCTTCAGCGCGATCGCGGGCCTGGTACTACTGATTCTCGCGCTGGGATTCGTCGTCGGTATGCGCCTGTCGGCAGGGGCAGGATAGAGTTTTGTGGTAGAGACGTAGCTTGCTATTAGCTTGCTACGTCTCCTCAGATTTCAACCACGCTCCTTTGGCGCGCCGCTGCGCTGTGAACGAACCAGCCAGAGCCGACACGCCGGAACTTGCCTACTTGGGCGGCTGCTGATTTGGCGGTTGTTTTCCAGGAACCTCACTAGGCTTAACGCCGACCTCGCCGGGGCCAAGGTCGTCATATTCAGGTTTGCTCTTGCCTTGTAAATATTTATCGAACCAGCCAACGATATGTTCCAGCCGTTCCACGCGATGCCACGGCTGTCCTGAGCGCGAGAGCTCATGCGACTCACCCGGGAAGCGCACCATGATTACCGGGCGGCGCAAAAATTTGAGCGCACGGAACATCTCCTCTCCGCCGGCTATGGGCGGCGTGCGATAGTCGGACTCACCCAGGATCAGCATCAGCGGCGTGTGTACGTCTTTTATATAAGTGATCGGCGAGCGGTTCACATAATCCTGCGGATCTTCAAAAGGCGCCGCCTTAAACCACGAGGGCTGGTACAGAGTGAAGTCAGCGGAGTACCACCAGGCGGCCCAGCTTGCGATGTCTCGCTGTGAAACCGCGGCGGCGAAACGGTTGGTGTGTCCTACAATCCAGTTTGTCAGCAACCCTCCGCCACTGCCGCCGGTCACTCCCAGCTTTTTGGGGTCGACATAACCGCGCTTGAGCACTTCATCCACGCCCGTCATGAGATCTTTGAAGTCATCTCCAGGATAGTGGTACTGGATTATGTTGCCGAAGTCCTGGCCATACGTGGTGCTCCCGCGCGGATTGGGATAAAACACCACATAGCCTTTTGCCGCCATCCACTGAAATTCGTGATCAAAAACCCAGCCATAGGCAGCGTGCGGGCCACCGTGAATGTTGAGAATGAACGGATATTTTTTTGTGGCATCAAAGTCCGGCGGTTTCTGTATCCACCCGTGGATCTTCTTACCGTCAAAGCTGGTGTACCAGATCTCTTCCGGCGCGGTGAGATTCAGTTGCGAGAGAAGCTTTTCATTCATATGCGTGAGCTGTCTGGGCTGCGCAGCGGGCGAATCAATCCAGTAGAGATCGCCGATGTTGGTGGGCGTGGAGATCAGGACCGCGAACTTTGACCCATCTTCCGTAGCGCGATATCTTTCCACTGCCTGGTTGCCTTTGGTGACTGGTGTGATTTTGCCGGACGCAACGTCGAATTGCTCAAGGTTCGCCCGGCCTTGCTCAGCGGTGACGGTGTAAAGACTGTTGCCGTCACGCGACCAGACAATTTTGTCGCCGCCGCCGGCGCGTGGCGTGCCCTGATCGCCGCCCACGCCGCTGCACACGTCAAAATCATAGTTTGCGGTCAGGTTGCGGGGCTTGGCGTTTTCGGCTAGGTCCATCACCCAGAGATCGGGTTGAGTGTAAGAGTGGACCGGCTCATTCACTGACGCGCAGAAGGCGATGCGCCTGCCATCCGGACTGAGTGACAACGAACGCGGCGCCATGTTCATGCCCGCTACTTTCTGGGCTTCTCCGCCGCTGACGGGTACGGAGTAAATATCCGCGCGCGGCAACTCATACGAGGGATCATCAACCTTGGTGGAGGTAAAGAAGACTTTGCTGGAATCTTTGGCCCAGAAAGCCCCGTCTTCCTGAAACTTGCCGCTGGTAAGTTGTTTTGGAGTGACGGCGTCTTCAGAGCTTTGCGGCGCCGCAATCACCCACAGGTGCTGTGGATGCTTTTCGTCCATATACCCGGCGCCGTTCAGGCGATACACGGAATGTGTAATCACGCGAACGTCACTTTCGTGCTCAGAATCAGCAGAGTCACTTTGTGCGGCCTCAGCCTTGATTGCCGGGCCGGATTCAGGCTTCTTGTCGTCTGGAGTTTTGTCGTCCGACTTTGCTTTCGCGTCTGCCGGACCTTTACCCTTTTTCTGTTTAGCCAGATCTTCGGGGTTCGCATCGCTGGTAAAAGCAATCCACTTACTGTCGGGCGACCAGACGGGGCTGCCTGCTCCCCGAGGAACGTCAGTCAGCTTCCATGATTCGCCTCCACCCAAAGGCAAAACGTATAACTGTGGACCCGCAGTACGCGAAGCCGCGCCACCGCCAGCGCCAGCCCCAGCGCCACCGGGACCTCCAGTGGGCTCAGGGGAACGAACAAAAACCAGCCACTTGCCGTCTGGCGAGAAGCGTGGTGAAGCGTCGTGCTTGCCGTCGGTCATGCGCCGTGGAGATTCGTCGCCGCGCGTGCTGACCGCCCAGATTGAAGTGTCATAGCCGTCTCTCTTTTCGTTGACGGAGACTTTCACGAACGCGACACGTGCGCCATCAGGCGAGATTTGCGGGTCGCCGATCCAGTTGAACTGAAAGATGTCTTTCTCAGTGATTGAACGTTTCTGTGCAAAAGCGACGATCGCAGTCACAAACATGAGCGAAATCACCAGCAAACGGGCGGCACGTTGCATTGAAGGCTCCTTGAGAGAAACTAAGGTTATACATTTGTACTGTGGATTTTCCAACCCACTTCGCTCAGCACAACCGCGTTGGATACATGCGGGCGCGCGCTGGGCGTTTCATGCAACGGCAAGTAGATGGTCCGCCGTCATACATCGAATTGCGATATATCCCTTTCGCAATCGCACGATTCTTGCCTGATCTGCAAAAACCATATGTCGCCGCAAACGATCCGTTTGCATCCAAATAACCCCAGAAGCACCTGTTTATTGACAATCCGTCTGTTCTGAATGGGAACAACTTGTGTCTTATCTATGTGTTGAAGCAACGGGGAAAAGTCCTGCGACGAAAGTAACTAACCACACTTTTCTGCCTTAGGTACATTACCTGAGGTCAGACCAGGGCTCCCTCCGAAGCGGCTTACTGAAGTGGCTTACTTAAAGATGCGGCATCTTTTACGGAAAATCGCGCTGGTTGGCTTTTGGTGTGCAGGGAGCCTGGCCGTATGCCAGCAGCTACCCCGGCTGCCGAACCTGAGTCCTCCTACCTATGTCGCTCCCGCCGGATATGGATTTGCATCCCCTGCAGTCTCTTACTTAGCGCCGGCACCGTCCATTACCGCTCCGATGTTCACGTTTCAGCCCATCATGATCAAACCCGTTCCGCAGCCATGCGTGAAGTTTGTAGAACCGTTTGCCGTGGATGATTACAGCGGTCCCATGAACAAGATGATTGCAAGAATTTCGCAGCGCGTTGACAGCGCCACAGTCCGAGCGCCGCGCCGGCACTCACTCAGACCCTGCGCCATGGATGCGCATGATAAGTTTCAGCTCTTCCTTGCCAATAGTGCCGATCCACTCAGCTTTGTTGGCGCGGCCTGGACGGCCGGCACGGCTCAGCTCGATCATGACGACAAGCCTTATCGCATGGGCGCATCGGGTTTTGGTAAGCGCTACTCGGCTGCCGTAACGGACAATCTGACCGGCGAGTTTTTCAGCACATTCCTGTATCCGTCACTCTTTCATCAGGACCCGCGGTACTACCGTCTGGGATCCGGCAGTGTGAAGTCCCGATTAGGACATGCTCTTGTCCACCGCCTCATTGCGCAAAGTGATTCGGGCAAACGCATGCCCAATTACTCAGAATGGTTTGGAACTGTCAGTTCAACCGCGCTGGGCAATCTGTATCATCCAGGAAACCTGCGCGGCTTCGGACCCACGGCCGGCCGGGTTGGCTTCAACGTGGGCAATGACGTGGCTTGGGATGTGTTGCGTGAATTCTGGCCGGAAATTGCCCATAAGTTGCATCTTCCATTCCGTACCCATGAAGAAGTTGCCAAGGCGCCTGAGATGATTGTACCTACCCAGGCTTCAGCGCCGGCGCAGAATGGTCATCAGTTGCTTTCCTGGTCAAGATAGCCGGAATCACCGCTTTGAGTCTTTCTCCACCGGCAAGCCCTTGCGGCTCCATTCGTAGAATGATCCGTCATACATTGCAACGTTATAGCCAAGATACTTTGCGACAAAGTAATCGTAAGACGATTGCATGCCGCTGCGGCAGTAAGTAACAACTTTTCTGCTCGCGACTGCTCCTGCGTGACTGAACAATTCACGCAGCTCGGCTTCCGGACGCAGCACCGGATTCGTAGGGCTCTCCAGCAATCGCATCCAGTAAAGTCCTGCCGCATGGGGTATGTGGCCGGCAACAGGAACATCTTCGGAGATTTTTGCGCCGGAAAACTCGTCTGCCGGACGCGCATCGATGATCGCCGCGGATGCAGGCGCATTCTGGGCAATGGCCTCCATGTCATTCAGGTCGATAAGAATCTCAGGCCTCGGTTTTACGGCGAGCTTGCCGCGCTGAATCTTCGGCGGCTCGGCTGACAACGGGCGACCCTCGGCCATCCATTTTTCCAGACCACCGTTCAACAACGCCTGTCCCGCAAGGCCCATGTAGTCCAGCGTGTAGTAAGCGCGCGCCGCGAAGAGGCCGTATCTTTCGCCATAGAGCACTACCAGAGACCGGTCGTTGACACCCGCCGATTCAAATATGCGTTGCAGATCGTCCGCAGACGGAAGTTCATTGGGCACACCATCACGTGTGATGGCGATGGCGCTCAGAGCGATAAAATGGGCGCCGGGAATTCTGCCTTTGTCACAAAACTCGGCTGCGGTGGCAATGCACAGCACCACCAGATCGGGATCATGCAGATGTTGGCCTAGCCAGTCCGTTGAGACCAGCATCGCTGACCGGACTTGAGGTTCACTTACTTCTTTGTCCCGTCCGCATTGGCCCGCAGCCACCACCGTGAGTGTGATGCACATGGAAATAATCAGTCCGGTGTACAAACTTCTCATTGCGTCGCTGCCTCTTCATGGAATCACTTTGGCGAACTGCCCTTAACCATCGGCAGATTATTGACCATGCTCCACTCATGCACTGAGCCGTCATACATCGCCGCATCGTAACCAAGATACTTGGCAACGAAATAAAGATGTGAGGCCTGCAACCCGATTACACAGTACGTCACCACTTTTTGGTCCTTCTTGATTCCTCGCGAATCGAACAATGCACGCAGCTTGTCCGGCGAAAGGAACACAGGGTCCTGCTTTGGATCAACCAGCGTCTCCTGCCAGTAAACATGAGTCGATCCCGCAAGATGGCCGGCTTTATAGCCTTGCTCCGGCCGTGCATCTACCAGGATTTTTGATTTCTCCGTGTCCTCGGTAATTTGCTTCGCCTCTGCGAGCTGCGCGCGGACTTCAGAGTGGACCTTCGGCGTTAAATGTCCCCTGGTGGCTTGCGTGTCTTCCTGCGCGGCAACCGGCCGCTTCTCCAGCATCCAGTGCTCAATGCCGCCATCCAGAAGAGACGTTTTGTCGCCATGGCCCAGATAATCCAACGTGTAGTAGGCTCGGCCCGCCATCGGATACCAGGCGGTGGTATAGATCACCACGCGCGTGTCATCGCTGATACCGAGCTTTTCAAAGACGTCTTTCAATTTGTCCACGGGCGGCAACTCAGCATCATCGCCTTCTACAAAATCATCGGTTAAAAGGAATTTAGCGCCCGGAATGTGGCCGCGGACATAATCGGACTTTTTGTCCGCCACGTGCAATATGACTACCTTTGGATCCTTGAGGTGTTCTGCAAGCCATTGTGCAGTCACCACCATTTCGGGATGAGCAGCAGCGCCGTCACCGGCCCAGCAAAGCGACGCGAAAGACAACACCGCGACCACGATGAATGTGCGGATGACAACAAGTACTTTCATATCGTCCTCTCTTACCTTGCCATGGATTGGAACAGACTCACGATTACATCAAGAATAGGGCCTGAGTATGAGACGCCTGAAGATCACGAAAGTGAGCGGGGGCGCGCGCTCGACGGTTGGGTTGGAATTTCAGGACCTGCTAAGGCTGCCTGAGCACCAGCGTCGGTTGATCGTAGATCTGAATTCGGATCGTAAGTGCCTTGCGCGCATCAAAAATCTTCTTGTCCACCGGATAAGAAAACACGGTGCCACCGACGTAAGACGTTCTGGCCGGTATCTTTAATTCTGCTTTGATCGGCTCGGCCTCGGCTTCGGCCAGTCCTGGGGCCGCTTGCATATAACGGGACACATCGCCCGACGGCGCAGCGCCATCCTTGAATTTCTTGCCGTCGGCTGTTTCCAGCTCTGAACTGATGCCTTTGATCCAAATCTGTTTTTGAATCACGTTGTTGAGTTGCAGCTTGACGGCCACCAGTGTATTGCCATCCATGTCCGCTGCGGCGATTTTGGCAATTGATCCGCTCATGGTTGGCGATGGGCGATTGGTGAACGCAATGATGGCCACAATCACGGCTACGGCAACAGCCGCAATCAATACCGGCACAACCGGAGGCAGGGTCCACTTGGCGCTGTCAAATTCTTCAGACATCGGCGTGTGCCCGATACCGGGTTGCTGGGCAGGAGCAGCTGCGGGCGCAGCGGATGGAATAGATGGATTCGGTGCGTTTGGCTGCTGAGGTGGTTTCGGATCATCAGGCATGGCAATCCCTCAAGGTAAGCATACTACCTGAGATGCCCGAGCGAGAGTAGCTGGTTGGGTCTTTAGAAGAAGCGCCAAAGTAAGTCATCAGGCCCAGCCACGAGGGCGGGGCCGGATGGCGATGAACTCTGTTATGGCTGCACGGTAATGCTGATGCTCAACTGCTGTGATGGATTGGCAGGGCTTGCGCCGGCGGTTGCAGTCCCCTTTGCTGAAACCACAATCGCTGTCGTACCTGCTGGTGTCGTGCTCGGGATGATCGCCGTCTGCGTAGCGGTGCCGCCACCGCCTCCGCAACTTGCCAGTCCGGAGACCATTGCGAGAACTAATAAACCACTGACCATACCTGTTCGCCGCAGATTGCGTTTTCTGCCGATGAGGAACACAAAACCCAGCGTGAACGGACTCAACGTCCAAAGCATGGCGTAAACAGAACGCTCTGATTGCGGAGCAAACAACGCGGCATGTGGACCGGTAGTTTTGACCGTGAGAACCGTACTTATGGTGGGTGAACCTGCACTCACGAAGACCGTGGCTGGATTAAAGGCGCACGTGGTAAGCGAGGGAAGGTTTCCGCAACTAAATTTGACACTGCCGGTAAATCCGTTAACCGAGTTGGTGGTTATGTTGAACGTAGCCGCCTGTCCCGCCAATATGGTCGCCGAAGTCTTGTCAGGAACAACGGAGTAGTCAGGAATTAATGGCGCCGTAATGACCTGTTGAATGGAAGCTGAGCTCGAAGGCAGCAAGTCTGGGCTGCCGGAAAAGGCTGCAGTGATTGAGTGGGTGCCAACGGTCAGCGCCGTTACCGTGAGGCCGGTGCTGAAAGCCTGGCTGACCGGGATAATTCCGAGCGGCGAGGTACCGTCAAAGAAAGTGACCGATCCTCTTGATAGAACAAACGGGCTGATGGTGGCAGTGAATGTTACCCGTGCCCCTTGCGGGGCGCTCGATTGAGACGAAGATACAGACATTGAGGACGGCGCGGGATTGACCACCAGAGTAACTGGCCCGGAGCTGCTGGAGCCGCGAATGCCATCGCCAAAGTAGTTGGCATAAATGATGTGCGTTCCACCCGGCGCATTCACACCTACATTTGAAATGTTGGTTATTCCTCCGCTGACAAAGGGAACCCCATCGAGCGTCGCGTTCATGGTACCGAAATTTGTGGTCACGCCGTTGCCGGTCACTGTCATTACGTAATTCACGAACTGGCCAAAAACAACGGGACTTGTGCCGCCCGTGAGCGTGGTGGTGGTGGGATTCGCGCCGGCCGCCGCATTGCTGATCTGTATGGATCCTGTGACTGCCGGATTCGTCACGTCAGTGGCTTGAAGCGTCTGGGTCCCAGGCGAATTGAAGGTAGCACTGAAGCTGCCAGCACCGTTGACCATGGGCGAATTTGCCGGCAGAACCGCCGTTCCGTCCGAGCTCGTAAAGTGGATGGTGCCGTTATAGTTAGTGACGGGCGTGGCAAGTGAGTCTAGCGCGATGATAGATAAGCCGACCGCAGTCCCAGTGGTTGCGTTAGCCGGTGCGGCGATTCTTAACAGCGCTACATTCGGCACGTTGACCTGTAACGTGGACGTTCCCGCAAAACCAGGAAGCCTGGTATCGGTAATGGTCACCGTCTGTTGGCCGCTGGTGTTCAGGGTCGCGACAAAATGGTGAAGCCCTGCGTCGGCGGAGGTAAAAGTGTAATCTGCGGGAAGAACGGCGGCATTGTCACTACTGGTGAAATGCACGGTTCCAATGTAAGGTACCGTGAATCCGACGACGCTGTCCGCGATCCTCAAATCAAGGTCAAAGATTTGCCCGCCACTCACGTTTGGACCGGCCGTAATCAGGAATCTAGGAGGCGCGGAAACGCAGTTGTTCTGCAAATTCGAAAACTCCTGCTGGATGGTGTACCTGGTCCCGTTCGCGATCACTGAACCTTCCTGCGCCACGCAAATGTCGCCGATTTCACCGTTGACCTGATCAATCCATGCCAGGGGACGAGCGAACGTGGTGGCCGGACCCACGTCAGCATCGGTCACTGCCT
>WNFC01006482.1_pt1 | contig 12869 bp, 11 predicted proteins | sample 5400541 | NCBI WGS metagenome assembly WNFC01 (sample SAMN13153342, study PRJNA577476) | soil metagenome | isolation source: 120 cm saprolite under Douglas fir tree site 2 hole 2 replicate 1 | place: USA:California | collected 2015-04-18
TGTTCTCTTGCGCGAGCTGCTCCTCCAGACTCCCCCGTGATGAGGAGGAAAAGACCCGCAGATGATCTTGCGGCAGAGGGCCATAGAGCCGAAGAATTTGAAACAGGGCCTGCAGTGAACTGAGGACCGTTGATTTCCAATGCCAACTCGGCGGTTGATTGAGTTGATCTCCCTCCCATCGGATTGCTATACGATAATACATGTTCTGTCACCTTCCATTCTGCGCTCAAGATGATCCCTGAAGCGATAATTGTCTCTTTGTTCGCAACTTCATATCAGTCGGTATGCGGTATTGCGGCATCATCAAGGGCGGAGGCAAGGGCAGCGCGGGTCTGGGGGCCTACAAGACCATCAGCGGTCAGGCCAACTGAGTCTTGAAATGCTTTGACTGCCTCTCGTGTCTGGGGGCCTACAATGCCGTCAACGGGACCCGGATCAAACCCTAATGCAAGCAGAGCTCGCTGCACGCCTTGGACCGTTTGCAGATCAATTGTCTCGTCAGTGGGCGTGCCGTTGAGTCGGGAGACGATCTCCTGCCATCTCGGACCACTCGTTCTACGGTCAATGAAGGCCTGCAACTCGCCAACGGTAATCAGGCCATCGCTGTTCTGATCGAAACCCTTGTTGGGTGCATAGGCAAATGCGTTAATTCCTCCTTGCTGACAGATGACCGTATCGGGGTCCGAACCCAGATCCAGCGTGGCGGGAAGGAAGGTGGCCTGGTAGAGCCGTGCGGCAGGGGAGAGCCCTTTGCTTGCAAAGGGCGCAAAAAACTTTTCCACAAAGGGAAGTTGCTCTTGCGCACTGAGTTGGCGAAAGGCAGTCGGCCCGTTCGTCCAGCCGAGACCAACCAGGATGTTGGGCATGAATTGGATCAGCCCACTGGCGTCACCGTTGGGGTTATGGGCCGTCGCTCTCACCCCACTCTCGCTCATCATCACTGACAACAAGTCTATGGGTTCGCATCCCAGCCTGGCACAGATATCTTTCAATGTATCGAAAAAACCGTCGGAGAGATCCGATGTGAGTGACATGCGTTTCGACCTCCTTTTCATCAGGTGCTGAGAGACGCCCGCTGCAAGGTGAGAGTGGAGCACAAGCATCCTTCTCATGCCATGCAGAGGTATGCACGCACCAGCAATCTACACTTGGGGCATGAATTGAGCCTGAACCTCGAATACCGCTTCCATACCCGAAAATGTGCTCTGTTCGCCCTCTATCATGAGGGAGGCCGAGGGGTGGATACCATCACTTGCCTTTGTCCCCCCGGCCCCATTCCTCAACCACTTCATTGCGATTCATTTCCATGACTTTGTGTACTAAGCCTCCCTCCCGCTCCCTCCAAATAGCGTAGGTTGACTTGTGCTATGAGTAACACTTTTCGCTCACGGATGCTACATGGGTGTTGCCGTAACCACATATCGCACTTGAGCATTGTTGCCGACACTGCCAATCACTTCGACACTGAAATTGGCGAGGGTATTTCCTATGACATCCACGCTCTGCTCATAGTGGTCAGAGCCAATGAAGGGGTCGGCAAAGTTGAGATGGATCATCACGCCCGCATCATTTCCGTCGCTATCCGTAGCTGTATAGTGGATGGCTCCAACAACTCCCGTGGCCGGAGCGGTGTTTGTTGTGCCGAACACATCTGCAGTCTGCGGATCAATGGACAGACTGGGAAGATTCCCCGCCTGGTACCCTCCGCTGGAGAAATTCGAGCTGCCGTCAGATTGCGTGAGGTTCAGCGTGTAGTCCGTGTTATTCACGACCTCAACCGCAATGGAGCGGTCAAACGTGCCAAGCAATTGTCGTAACTGTGCCAGTGCGTCTGTGACATCGCTAATTGGAGAGAAAGCCATGATCAGTCACGTCCTTTCTTTTTTCAGATGCTTACTTATCCGTCCACCTCGGGTGCAAGAACGGCGGGATAGTAGAGGGTCTCGTCCCATGGATCGTCTGTACTGCCATCTGCGACACGAACCGCATTCGTGCACGCAAGAGCCTCAATTTGCCGCCACAGAGCGATCACATTTACAAACAGGTCGGATGTATAGATCGCACATCAAAGTACGAGCGCTATGGCAGCCGCTCCAGCAGCCGTTCCCAACTCACTGGCCGCTTTCTTCAACAGCTCTTCCAAGCCTCCAACAAGCTTGTCTGTGCCCCCGATACTAGCAACGAGCCTGGCGTTAGCCAGGCTCCCAAACTCGCTCTCAATCCTCGGGTCGTTGCCTCCAGTGGTGAAGTCATCATTCCGTTTTGGGGTGCCAAGGGGAATCCCTGCGCTGGTACCTTCCACGTGGCCTGAATGCTGGAAGGTAAAGGGCTGTCCAGAAGGTACCAAGAGCACCGCTGAGACAACGTAGTCGATATTATCGAAACCGCTGTCGTGGGCGTGACAACTAAATGTGAAGTCCCCATTCCTTCTCATCTCAAGATGGACAGAGCCACCCAGCGGAAGATTGCTGGTGAGGGGGCCGGAGTCGAAGGTCGCGATCTCCGGTAGATCATGTGGGAGGACGAAGACAAATCCCTGGGCTTGGTGGCCGCCGCCCGCTGGACAGCTGCCCTTGGTTGGGAAACCATCGAAGAACATCACTTCACACTTCTGGCAGAAGCGCCAGGCTCCTTGCGCAGTCGGTGTTTCCGGTACATCGAACGGGAGGACGAAGACAAACCCCTGGGCCTGGTGGGGACCACCCGCTGCACAGACGCCCTTGTTTGGGAAACCGTCGAAGAACATCACTTCACACTTCTGGCAAAAGCGCCAGGCTCCTTGTTCTGGCATTTTCGTTCCTTCTTTCTTTGACAAAATTGATAACACTACATCCGAAGTTGCAAACCAATGGGCAATCTTGGCGTGACGTCTGGGGCACACGGCAAGTACGGCCTAGGGCTGTACCTCCCCACGATGGACCTTGGCCAGCAGCCCCATCCAGGCAAGAACTTGCGGCAGACAGGCAGGCAGGGCGAAGCGGTAGGGGACATCATGATCGCCACCCGGACCACGCTCGAGCTCGAGCCGTCTCCTCTCTAGAACACTCGCCCCTGGTGCAACCAAGCCGTTTCCTTCTTTGCCGTTCTCCTTCACCGATGGCTGGCTGCGAGCCGCGATGGCACCCATCAGCGATGGCTGCCATCGGCGGTCCGCGCCTTCATCGCGTGCTGGCGTTCCCCGTGTCACCTCTGGGGAACGGATCAGTCTCTCTTGAAGAAAGTGGGCTGCCGTGACCGAAGGGGACCCCAGTCCCGTGTTCTGCTGCACCAGCTGCTCCTGCAGGCCCTCCCGTGAGGAGGAGGAGAAGACCAGCAGGCATTCCTGCGACAGGGCGCCATAGAGCCGAAGGAAGCGAAACAGGGTAGAAAGCTCACTCAGGACCGTCGATTTCCATTGCCAGGTGGGTACTGAATCCACCTGGATCGCGACACGATAATACATCTTTTTCCTCCATCTCCCGGGAAGGTCAAGACACTTCCCACAACCCAGGATGATCTCCCTGCCCACAACGCGCGTTTAACATCGCGTTTTTCGTCCAACGGATTGGACAGATATCTGTCCAAATAGGTCGTGGGGAGGTTTCGTAGATCGGTGTTTTCCCGCGCATCGCAGGTGCAAACCAGATCTCCACAGAGAGGTTGCTCTCTGCTCTACATTGAACCTTACAGATGAGAGTGTACCTTCTCAGAAACTCTAGCGTATCCTGGAAACTACGGCTGTGGAATACGTATTTTCTCTCCTCAGGCGGGGGAGATGTGTTGCTAGAGGATTTCCACCTGAAAAGTTTCTCCGCTGCGATGAGTGGAGGTATGACAATGCCTCGCAACTCTTCACTTTACTTTCACATGCTCTCGACAGGGTTACCTAACGCGTGATATATTACAAGAAGTTACCTAACGCCTTCTCTGTAGTGGGTTGCCCATACCAGGAGTACACCATGACCCAGAAGCCTCTACCAGTGGTTTCTAATCATCTCTTACACGTGCCCGATGGGGGAGCGAATGCGTACACTCCTGTCGTCGTTGGCTCGGACAGTTGGTACGTGTGGTTGGCCGATGAACAGAATCGATCCTTTTCGTTCAGGAACCATCTAGGAACGTTCACGGTTCGGCGTGAGCGTATACGGCGTGGCTGGTACTGGTATATCTATCGCAAGTCAGGCGGCAAGCTGCGCAAAGCGTATCTTGGGAAAACAGAAGAGGTCACCTTCGAACGGCTCAGTCTGGTGGCAGCGACGCTGGTTGCCCAACCAGATGGGAGCGATACCTTGGATGACGACTTGCGCAGAGCTGACAAACAGGCGTTTATTGGACACGCAGACCCACTCAATGGGAGTCAGGCGTCCTCACCGGCTCCACCCATCACATCCCAGATCCAACCTGAAGTGGTCAAGAGATATAGCCTTCCTGCGCCACTCACCCCACTGCTTGGCCGGAAAGCTGAGGTCGTCACTACCTGCGCCTTGTTGCGGCGCACTGAGGTGCGCTTGCTGGTGGTCACAGGTCCTGGCGGCATCGGCAAAACACGGCTGGCACTCAAAATCGCGACAGAGCTGCGTGAGGACTTCTCCGCCGGAGCCTGCTTCATCGCCCTGGATGCGCTGCGTGATCCAGCCCTGGTGGCCCCCACCATCCTGCACACTCTCGGCCTGCACGAAAGCGCTAGCGCGTCCGTGATCGAACAACTCAAAAGCTACCTGCGCGAGCAACACCTCCTGCTCCTGCTCGATAATTTTGAGCAGGTCGCGCCTGCCGCACCGTTGCTCACGGAACTGCTCTCAGCCTGCCCGAAGCTGAAGCTCCTGGTGACCAGCCGTGCTCGCCTGCGGGTGCGGGGGGAACATACCCTGGTCGTACCGCCTTTAGCCGTTCCCGATCTGGAGCATCTTCCCGAGCGAGAAATACTGACGCAGTATGCCTCCGTAGCTCTCTTCCTCCAGCGCGCGCAAGCACTCCTGGTAAATTGGATGAATATTCGGACGCAAATACTGGCTTGAGACCCCCTTGTCCGAATATTCACCCGAAAAACATTTGAGCCAAGGTTCGGACAAATTTCCAGAGCCAGATGTACTTCTGTACAATACGACATTTTTCATGCTATAAGATGCAATTCCTATTTCCATCAATTGCATGGAAGCTTCGGCTCTGGATGCAGCATCAGCCACGTCGTTTTCTGTTTTGTCCGAATATTCGGCCAGATTTCCGATCATTGAGCCTGATTTGTCCGAATATTCACCCAATTTACCAACTCCAGCCAACGTTTCAGATGAGCCAGACCAACGCGGGCGCCATCGCTGAAATCTGTGTGCGTCTCGAAGGGATACCGCTGGCTCTCGAACTGGCCGCGGCCAGAATCACCCACTTACCGCCAGAGGTGCTGCTTTCCCGGCTCGCCCAGCGTCTGGAGGTCTTAACCAGCGGGCCACAGGATGCCCCGGTCCGCCAGCAGACGCTGCGGAATATGCTGGCCTGGTCGTATTCCCTGCTGTCCCCGGCTGAACAGTGGCTGTTCCGCCACCTCGCCATCTTCGCGCGCGGCTGTACGCTGGAGGCAGTTGAGGCCGTCTGTGCCGTCTCTGGCGATGGACAGAACGAAACTGCCGCTGGCGTCTTGGAGGGGATGGCTTCGCTCATCGATAAAAACCTCCTGTACCAGGCGGAGCTGCAAGGCGGGGAGCCGCACTTTGGCATGCTGGAGACCACACGTGAATATGGGCGCGAGCTGCTGGCGCGCTGTGGGGAACTGGAAGCGACCCGCCAGAGTCATGCTCGCTACTATCTGGCGCTGGCCGAGCGCGCCGCCCTGGCATGGGAAGGGCCACAGTTTGCGTTGTGGCTGGGGCGGATCGAGCGAAATCATGAGAACCTGCGGGCGGCCATGCAGTGGGCACTCGAAGCAGACGGGGATCAAGCGCGCCTGGAGGTAGCGCTCCGTTTGGGAAGCGCGATGCGCAGCTTCTGGCAGGTCCGAGGGTACTTTCGTGAGGGGCGCGGCTTCCTGGAGCAAGCGCTGGCGCAAAGCCTGGGCAGCCACGCCCGCCTGCGAGCAAAGGTCCTCAACGAAGCCGTTCACCTGGCCCTCTCCCAGGGCGACTTTGCGTGGGGGGAAGCGTTGTGCCAGGAGAACCTGGCACGGTGCCGCGAACTGGGGGACAGTTCTGCCATCGCGCGCGCGCTCTATCTTCTGGGACTCAGTGCCTGCTGGCAAGGCAACCTGACCAGGGCCTCGTCCCTCCTCTTGGAGAGCGTGGCCCTCTCGCAAGAGGTGGGCGATCAGGGGGGAACCCTGATGGCGCTCCATGTTGGAGGATTCGTTGCCAACCACCAGGGCGAGTATGCCAGGGCGCAGGCGGTGCTTGAGCAGATCCTGGCGATCCAGCGGAAGATGGCGAACAAGCGCGGGATCGCCTGGTCGTCCGCCGTTCTGGCCGATACGCTCTTTCTTTCGCAACAAGACGCGACGATGGCAGAGGCCTCCCTGACCGAAGCCGAAGCGCTGTTCCAGGAACTGGGCGACAAGTGGGGGATCGCGGAATGTACCTGGCGCCAGGGACGCATCGCGCTCGCACAAGCCGACATAGTCATGGCCCGCACGCTCGTGGAGCAGAGTGTGGCGCTCTCGCGTGAACTGGGCAATCGGAGAAGCCTAGCCTCTGCGCTCTGTCTGCTGGGGAGCGTGGCAGCGGCACAGCAGGACTGGGCCAGCGCGCGAGCGTGCAGTGAAGAGAGCCTGGCCGAGGCGCAGGCGGTCCATGACGCGGTGCAGATCGCCTCCTCGCTGGAAGGACTGGCAGGCGTCCTCGCCGCAGAACGCGCGTCGCTTGCCAATGTCTTGTGGGCCGCACAACTCTGGGGAGCGGCAGAGGCCTTGCGAGAGACGATGGGAGCACCTCTGCCACCTGTTGAGTGCGACACCTATGAAGAGAGGGTGGCTGCTGCACGCAGTTCCATTGGCAAGCGGATCTTTTCCGCCTATTGGGCGCAGGGGCGCACCATGACTCCTGAACAGGCGCTCGCCGCACAGGGGAAAGCAGCCACGCCCTCCCAGCGCTCCACGGAACCGGCATTGATCTCTACGAAGAGTACAGCGGTCAATCCGGTGGGGCTGACGGCGCGGGAGGTGGAGGTGCTGCGCTGGGTGGCCCGCGGATTGACCGACGCTCAGGTAGCGGAGCACCTCGTCATCAGCCCGCGGACCGTCACCAGCCATCTGAGTACGATCTACAATAAGCTCGGTGTCTCTTCACGGAGCGCAGCCACGCGCTTTGCCGTGGAGCATCAACTCGTCTGAACGCACCCGCTCGTCGAGACATCGACTTCCTCACTGCTCCTTTGGACGCAGATCGACGACCCTGGTCGACTTCAATGCCTTCTCTGGATCGAACAGCTCGCTCTCGCTGCCCACAAACTCGATGGTCGGGCGAATCGACACGGCGGAGATCACCGCCGTAGTCAGGTCCGCTCGTATTCGCTCCTGCTCGGCTTCCTGCGCGGCGATGCGCACCAGCAAACGATCGGTGGAAGAAGGATCGCCTCCCGACTGCCCGGTGAAGACAATCTGGTACTCTTCGACGCCCTCGACAGAAGCGATGGCCTCCTTGATGACGTCGGGATGGAGCAGGGTGCCGTTGAACAGCACGCGTTCAAAGAGGCGCACGGTATTGCCGATGAGGCGTGGTCCTTGCCGTCCACAATGCGGGCACACTTGGTGGCTGATCGCCGTCAAATCGCCGCTGGCATAGCGCAGCACGACCGTACCGCGCCGGTCAAGATGAGTGATCACGAAGAGGCCAGGCGTCCCGTCCGGCAGCGGGGTATGGCTCTGCTCATCGAGGACTTCTAAGTAACTCTGGTCAGGCGTCAGATGGTGGCTGCCGCTCAACTCGACACATTCCCCCGTGGCTGCTTGCAGTTCGGTTGAGCCAAACCCACTCTTGATCGCGAGGTCATGGGGGTTGGCTCCCAGTCGTAGCAAGCGCTGCCGCATCTCCTCCCTGGTGCCGGCAGGACAGGGTTCCCCAACAGCCTGCACCAGACGCACCCGCGAGAAGTCAGCGCCTAACTGCTCGGCCTGCATCAGGAGACGGCGAATGTAGCTTGCGATGCCAATCAGGACCGTCCCCTGGTGCCGTTCGATCATGCGCACGGCCTCATCCAGGCTCCGCTGCCCTGAGGAGGTGAGAGCGGACGTATCGGTGAGTGGACTGACGACCGAGGCGCCAAGTGCCATGAGAGTGTAGGGAAGGCGCAAAGTGAGATGGGGAAAAAGCGTCAGCGGATAGAGATTGACCACCGTATCGTTGGCGGTGATGCCGAGAAAAAGGCAAAATCGCTGGAGAGCTTCCAGGGTCGCAAAAAAATCATGGGTAGTGTTGAAAAACGGGACAGGGATGCCCGTAGTTGTTCCAGTCGTGTAGCTCACATCCCAGAGGATGCGCTCCTGGGGAAGAAAGTCTGACTGCGGGATCAAGCGAAATGCCTTCGGGTTGCGCAGCATGTCCTGTTTGGTGGTGACCGGCAACTTCTGCACATCTTCAATGGTCTGAAAATCGGCTGGCGTGAGTTTAAGACGGTTGAAAACATCCTGGTAGTAGGGATGCGCCCTGAAGCAGAGGGCCACCTGGTGCCGGAACCGCCGATTCTGAATCGCTCGGATCTCCTCGTGACTGCGGTAGAGGAGATCGGTGTGGGCCAACGGTGGTGTTTCTTGCATGGAAGGGTTCCTTTCTGGGAAGAAGTCACTTCAACACAGGGTTGGTGCAAGTTAGCAACAGACTAGAGAGTAAGCAGGCACTGGTCGCTTCAGCTTGAAGATGGCCTGTAGCATGGCTCCGGTCTCACTGTGCGTAAGGTGCGTGAGCGCGATTTCGTGAGCCAGGCGTTCGCGATCCATGTGTGCCAGCCAGTGTCTCAGACTTGGGCCTATCTCATCACTGCGGTAGGTCAGCAGAACAGTGAGCGGCTGACGAGCATAGTGCCGCCCTAGATACTGCACAAATTCCAGACTGGTATCATCGCTCCAATGCATAGTGGGATTGTTGCGCTGCCAGTTGTGCGAGCTGCTGCTTGTACGCATCGATCTGTACTGACCTATTGCTCTGTCAACATGACTTCGATGAGTGAAATGGAGCGAGGTCGCCGGGGGAACATCAAGCAGCCCTGGTACCCCCGTTGCCGCTGCCAGGCTACACCGGTGCAATCGTTTTGTTCACCCGTTTGCACGTGCAAACATGGAACTCCTACTCGTCATCTCCTTCGCACTCGCTCCAGGAGCTTGAGCGCCCGAAGCGCTTTGCGTATTCGATTGCACCACGGTAGGTATTTTTGTGGATGTCCCAGTGGACCTCGTCATCTGCCGGTACTCGTGTCCCGACCAGCATCAGCGAACGCTTCGTGCGATAGACAGGATCAAAGGGGCACTCACCCCACGAGAGGACGCGCATGGCATCGCCGCGTTCCACAGCGGCTTGCATCTCATCAAGGAATTGCAGTGTTTCAGCCGAGAGCACTCCACGCATCTTGCCAAGAAGTTCGTTCATCTCTGCTGCAAGATTGACCTCTCCTCCAGGCATGAGCTCCTGATAAGGGGTAATGCCACGGAGTTGTTGATCGCGCACATCGGCGCGGGCCGAGTCTGTGGCAAGCAGTTCCCAGAGATTCTCTACCGAGACGTGCATATCGTGGTACTGCTGACGCGGCATCGTCCGTGTTCGAAGCTGTTGCCTGGGAGTAAGGAATGCCGGGTTCGCTACTGTCTGGCTGATGAGGAAAAAGCCTTGCATGGCTTTCCAGAGACTATCTTCAGCCTTTTCATGCAATTCGGGAGTGGTGCCTTCCTGAGAAATCTGCCCCACCAGGTCGATACCGGCGCGCAACTGAACGTCTGCCAGAGCGAGCTTGCCCTTGAGTTGCTCGATATGTGCGGTGATAGTGGCTGGCACAGGTACCTTTGCGCCCGACAGCGTATTTTCGTACTGAGCCAGCAGTCCTGCTGCCCAGTCACGTGTCTCGCGCGCAGCAGCAATCATGCCTTGCAGGTGCGGTAGTGGACACGGAGCACGTTCACTTTCGATGCGCGGCCCCAGCTGCATAGGGAGCATCACATCTGAGTCGTAGTTGGGGTCGCCCAGAGCCATTACAGCCCGCTCCAGGTTTGATTGAATCTGCGTACATAGGACCTCAGCTTGCTCATAGGTAACGTGGGGAAGGAAACCAGTTGTGGATGGATCAGCCGCCGCGTCGGCTGCGAGCAGCTCCTGCACAAAGACCGTGTGGGTACGAGCGGCACGCACAAACGTGAGTGCGTAGGCGACTTGCGCGTACGCATCCCATGGATTGGCACCCTGGGCAATGAGCGTAGCGACTTTTTGCTCAACCTGGTTCCAGATGTCTTCGATCTGGCTGGTCATGCGCAGATAGCCGCGCACATTAGCATCGCTGACTTCATGACGCACTACTGACGCATAGAACCCACGAGCGGATTCCCTTGTTGACTCAAAAAAACTTTTCGCTGGCATTGGAGCCTTCCTTTCACTCAAAAGATGGTTTACACGTCTTATACAACGAACCAACGTACGGTATATCCAGTTATGTGTAGGAGACTTTAGTTTCGCTTTCAGCAGGTAGTGGTACAACTGTTAAAAGTGACACTCCGCAGGGGTTAAAACCCTCGCAGCTTCTGACACTCCTACGTAGTCGGACTTCTGAGTATGTGCCCCGTGGGAGCTACTCGGTGAAGAGCCGGAGTGGGTGAGGAATATCCAGGAGAGACACGTCCATCCGCGCGTCTCTCCTCTGAGCGGTGCCATGCTCGTTGCACTCTGCATGCCTTGCTTGAGGAAAAGATGGTTCCTCTTCGCTTTTGGCTTCCTGGCAGATGGCAACACCTGAAGATTTCTCTTCCCTCTCTGCAAGCAGAGGAGTTGAAGGCTTTTCCTGAGAGTTCAACACGCGCATCATGAGGCGCTGACCGATCACCAGACTGGCATTTCTGTCTGCATTTCCCTGCATCCCGCACGCAGGACACAGGGCCAGAGGCGCACCGGGAGTATAGCCTGAGGCCTGCTCACCCGCATGATAGCGAGCAATCAGATGATGACAACGCGCACATTCCCGACTGGTCTGTCGTGGATTGACTCGACTCGTGATGATTCCGGCTTTCCACGCCTTATACTTCGCGAACGTAAAGATACGTCCCTTCATCCAGAACGCGCGTTTGCGATTGCCTCGGTGGCTATATTTCCCTGCTGTGGGTTTGAGGTTGCCCAGATGTTCAAAGACGAGAATGCTCGCCTCATGCTGCACCGCAAATTGGACAATACGAGCGCTCACCAGGTGGGCAATGTGTTCATCCACTTGACGAATCTTGTTCCAGAGGTCCACGTTATCCTGCTCGTCTTCTGCGAGTATGCCAGTTTTGCGTCGATTGCGTGCAATCTGTCCCAACAGCTGCTTCCTAAAGCCGTGTATCGCTCTGCCGCCACTGATGAAGTGGGTGGCGAGGATCGTACCTTCAACTGTTTGGATGGTACAGACTGCGAGATGGTGGTCGAGATTGAGATCAATAGCACAGATCCTGGTGGATTGGTTGGTCGTGACTTGAGTAACGATCTTCTCCGGTGTCTTGAATGTCTTCTCGATGGGTGTATGCAAGTACCATTGGTTGCCCCGCCGAACGAGGGAAGGGCTTCCCATTTCCCCGTCGAGTTCGCGAGCCTGATTGAGAGGGAGCTCCCGGCCTGTGATGCGCACCTTGATCCAGCTCCAGCACGTCCCGGTCCAGACTTTGAGCAAGATGGACGAGGCAGTCCGCTGCTTCCACTGACCGCTATAGAGCGTGGCCGACTTGTTCCAGCTGCGCGGCGGAACGGGTGGGCGCTCTTTGAAGGGCTTCCCACGAGTCTGCGCTTTCTCTTTGCGTGTGTGCCACTTGGAGAGATGGGTGTAAAAGGAGCGAGCGGACCCCAGAGCGGCATGGATCGCCGCGCGCCGGAACATGACCGGAATAGCTTCTGCGATCGCGGAGAGAGGCATGATGGGCGTCGGGTTCTTGCGGGTTGCATGTGTCAGTTTTTCCAGGGCGGTGAGCGCTTCCTGAGCGGAGAGATCCAGGAGCTTCTCATGGGCAGCGATGACCTCAAAATAGAAGGCGGCTACCCGGTTAAAGAGAGCCTGGTTGGCAACAAACCACGCGGCATGCTGCGGCTGGTAGGTCAAGACCTGCCGGATGGTCGTGGTTGCTTTTGCCATCAATCCTTCCTCCTTGCACCCTGTGCTGCTCTTGTTGCTGAGAGTAGCATACCTGGAACATCTTTTCAAGAAGCAAGGGCTAAAGCCGGGACAAACCCGCCTGACCGCTGGGATGAATCCACAGCGGCTTGCGGCGGGTCGGTTCTGTCAACCACATTATCTGGTGGAGAGCTCAAAAATCACCTAAAAATGAGCACAAATGAACACGTCACCACCACTTCATGTGGCTGCCGCAGGTAGTCGGTCATGAGTAAAACGTTAGAAAGGTGGATTTTTACCATGTAGTTTCTTCGTCTAGCCTCATTGTCAACTGGCGAAGATATTCATCCAGTAAAACACGAGCCTGAGGTTCTGTCAGTGATGGAGCAATGATGGCCTGGATGAAGGCGCACAGGATCGTTCTCTCATGCTTCTTCCGCCATGCAGGGAAACCTCCTCGCGCGCCTTCGGTCAGCTCACAACTCAACGATGCCGGCTCCGCCATCAACCACGACGGACATGCCGTCCACGATCACCTGTGTCGCATCGAGCGCTCCATTGACCAGTGGGATGCCGAACTCCCGAGCTACGATCGCTGCATGTGACATCGGGCCACCAACCTCGGTCACGGCAGCACTCGC
>WNFC01025125.1_pt1 | contig 12869 bp, 12 predicted proteins | sample 5400541 | NCBI WGS metagenome assembly WNFC01 (sample SAMN13153342, study PRJNA577476) | soil metagenome | isolation source: 120 cm saprolite under Douglas fir tree site 2 hole 2 replicate 1 | place: USA:California | collected 2015-04-18
CCGACGGGCCGGGTGTCTGGGGGCCGGGTGTCTGGGGGCCTGGTGTCTGGGGGCCGGGTGGCCAGCCGCCCGGCTGAAACAGCTCCCCGAGCGCCGCGTACCCTACCCCGATCTGGCGCTGCCGAAGTTCCCCGGAGAGAAATGCCACCGCGATGGGCACCTCGACAGATGACACCGCGACGAGCAGCGCAGCTATTTCCTCGATCTTGGCACGTCTCGACGGCACGCCAGCCACCGCTGCTGACGTGCGCACAAGCTCATTCAGGAGCACACAGGCATTGTGCCGGATGCGCACACGCACAGGACGGGCGGCGGGGGAATGAGTAACTGATGTGAATCAATTATCCCAGACCGCTTGACCGTTATATCTACCACGGGGTAACTTCCACCCGATTGCGTCGGCGAGTTTTAGTCCGCCGTCGCACTCCACGCCGTCGACGAGGCTGTCCGTTCCTCCTGCGCGGCGGTCCGCATCAGAGCTGACAGGAGCCGCCGTGGCCTCGTCCAGGACCACCCGTGATCTGTCCGCACGCGGCAGGCGCGGCAGGACGCGCTGGCGCCGGTTCGCCATAGCGGTGGTGCCGTCCCTGGCCGCGGTGGCGGCTATTGTCGTGCTGACCGCCGAAGGGGCGATCGCTGCGTCGTTCTCGATCTCGGGCACGCAGTTCGAGGTGTCAGCGGACTCTCTCAACGGGACGGGTTTCCAGCAGTTCGCGACCATCGACGCCACCGTGAACAACAAGCCCATCCCGGTTGCCGAGTCGGAGATCAGCAGCGCGAAGCTCACCAATCTCTGCCAGAGCGTGATAGCGGCCTTCCCGTTCGGACTCGGCGACTACACCCTGAAGATCAGGGCGGGTAACAACGGCACGCCGGCCAGCGCTGACAGCCTGATCATCGACGCCAACCAGCTATCGGGCAGCACGGCCACCTTCACCAACATCAACATCGGCCAGGACGCCAGCACCCTCAATCAGGTGAGCGGCGTGCCAGTGGGACAGGCTGGCACGTTCGGCCAGCAGGCGGACTCGGTCAGCATCACGGACCTGCAGCAGACCGCATACTCGACGTCAGCTGGAACATTCACGCTGCCCGGGTTCAGCCTGAGCCTGTCGGCCGGCGACTCTCCCTGCTTCTGAGCGGCATGCCCGAACCTCACGACCCTGTGGACTCCGCCGGAGAAACTCCGGCGGAGTCCACGCTTCATGGCGATGAAGTAGCCCACGGCCAGGACGCCGCTCCTGCCGGGGCTGCCGTCCCGCGCAGGTCGACGCGGCTCGCCTGGCGCGGCTGGCGGCGCAGCCGGCCGTTCTGGGGCGGGCTGCTGCTCCTCATCGCAGGCACCGAACTGCTGCTCATCCCGCTCCCGCTCGACTCCCTCGGGCTGATCCTGCATATCGGGATCGGGGGCGTGCTCGGCATCCTGATCGGCAGCGTGCTGGTCTTGTGCGGCCTGCTGCTGTGGTTCCATCCGGTGCAGCGGACGTTCTATTCGATCGTCGCTATCCTGCTGGCGATCGCCGCCCTGATTGCCTCCAACCTCGGCGGCTTCTTCGTCGGCACCTTGCTGGGCGTATTCGGCGGATCGCTGGGATTCGCCTGGGTGCCGGATCAGATGCCCGAACGAGGCCCGCGCCGTAGTCCGCCGCCGCCCGATCCGGTGTCAGAGGGGCTCGCCCTCATACTCGGGGACGCTGAGCCCAGGCCCGGCAGGCAGCCGCAGACCGGCACCGACCCCGAGGGTGCCTGGCCTGGCGGCGAGGAGAGCTGGCGGGGTGAGGACGAGACCTGGCCCGCCGGCGCGCTCAACGGGCCGGGGGGTGCGGCGGGCGGGCACCCGGCCGGGGAGCATGCGCCCCGCGGGGACGCAACTGGCGGCGCTCGGCCGGCCGAGCGGAAAGCGGCGGGTGGCGGCAATGGGCCGGCCGAGCGGAACGCGCTGGGCGGCGGAGCGGGTGACGGCGGAGCGGGTGACGGCGGAGCGGGCGGCGGAGCGGGTGACGGCGGAGCGGGTGACGGCGGAGCGGGTGACGGCGGAGCGGGTGACGGCGGAGCGGGTGACGGCAATGTGCCGCCCGAGGGGAACGCGCGCGGAGACGGTAGCGAGCCGGCCGAGGAGAACGCGCCGGATGGCGGTGACGGGCGGGGAAGCCCGGGTAGGGCTGGCGGCACCCTGCTGGCTATCCCGGTCGTGCCCGTCGAGTTCGCGATGCTACTCGGGCTGATCCACGTCGCGCCCGCAACCGGGCGCGACGGGGTACCCGGTGCCCGGCCCGAGCCCAGGCCGGCCGTCACGGTCAGCCAGTTTCCTTCGCCAAGCCCGACGCCGTCAGCGAGCCCGACTTCCTCGCCAAGCCCCACTTCCTCGCCAAGCCCGACACCGTCGACAAGCCCTGGGCCGAGTCCTGGGCCCCCCGCCCCCCGCCCGCTCCCGGTGCCGAACAAGAGGACATCGCCGCATAAGCGTCATGCGGCGGCCGCGGCAGCGCCGCCAGTCACGGTATCCGCCGCGCCAGCCACCCTCACGGCCGGCTCGGCGCTGTTCTCCGGGCTGTCCTTCGATGGCGTGGCCAGCGTGCGGACGGCGAATGGCCAGGTGCAGATGCTGGAATTCAGCATGAGCTCGCTCTTCCTGTCAGGCGGCACCCATCTCGCTGTCACGCAGGACGGGCGCACCATCCTCACCAGTACCTCCACGCTTGACCTCAGCGGGAACGTGACGCTCTACACGACGCAGATCTCCGGTGACCTGCTGGGCGTGCCGGTGACCTTTACCCCGGCGAGCCCGCCGCCCGTCGTCCCGCCGGTGATGAGATTCACGAACGTGGTCACGGAGCAGCCGTTCACGTCGGCGGACTCGGCACAGCACACGGACCTGGTGATCACGCAGAACTGAGCGGGCAGGACCGCCCGGGACGGCCGGTCCTGCCCGTCGTGCCGTGCGCTGTCAGCCGGTGCGAACCTGCCCGTTGACATCGACCTTGGCGGCGTCCGCGGCGGGCGGGCCGGCCTGGTCGCTGGCGCCTGACGTCGCCTCCTCGGCCGTCGTGCCCGCCCCGTTGATGCCGGGCAGCCGAACTCGCTTGCGCAGCAGCCCGAGCACGGCGAGGGCGCTGGCCGCCGCGGTGAACAGCGTGATCCTGCGGGCCCGCCGCGAGCGGCGCCGGGGCTCCGGTGCCGGGTCCAGCCGGCGTGCGGCCTTGGCCAGCATGTCCGAGACCTGCGGCGCGACCTTCTCCTGTACTGCCTTGCCGGTCCGGTCGACGCGGGGCGCAGCCCAGGCGCGCGCGCGCCGCACCCGCGGCCTGGCCCGGGCGGCGACTTCATCAGCGCCCTGCCTGACCGCCGCTCCAGCGGACTTCGCCAGCGGTGCGGCCTGCGACGCCTTCATGCGCGCGGTTGCCCTGGCACTGCGCGCCCTGGCCCTGGCGGTGGCCGCGGGGCCGTTCTTCTTTCTCAGTAGTGACATGGCTACCTTCTCCGAGAGTATTTCCGCCTGTCACACTTCCCCGGACTGGCGCAGTCAATCATCCGGCCCGGTCTCACCCCAGCGGTCCGGACGTGGGAGAACCCGCGACGACTGGCCATGGCGGCGTAGTGGCCGCCGCACTAGTCTGGCCGTGCGAGGATTCTTTTCATGACGAACATGCTCACTGCAACGCTGCGGACGAACCAGGGAACGGTTGTCGTCCGCCTCTTCCCCGATCATGCGCCGAAGACCGTCCGGAACTTCGTCGATCTCGCCGAGGGGTCCCGCGAATGGACTGATCCGCGCACCCGGCAGGCAGGCGGGAAGCTCTACAACGGGACGATCTTCCACCGGGTGATCCCGGATTTCATGATCCAGGGCGGGGACCCGCTCGGCACGGGAACTGGCGGCCCTGGCTACAAGTTCGCCGACGAGTTCCACCCTGATCTCGCGTTCGACCGTCCGTACCTGCTCGCGATGGCCAACGCGGGTCCGGGCACGAACGGATCGCAGTTCTTCATCACCACCGTGCCGACGCCTCACCTCAACCGCAAGCACACCATTTTCGGCGAGGTCATCGAGGGCAGCGACGTCGTCGAGCAGATCAGCAAGACGGCGACAGGACGCAACAACCGCCCGGTCAACGATGTCGTCCTCGAGTCGGTCCTGATCGAGCGCCACGGCGACGCACCGGGATCCGCGGGATAGGGCCGTGGCCGTCCCCCCCGGCCCTGGCACCAGCAACCAGACCGGGACGCCAACCTGCTTCCGGCACCCTGGCCGTGAGACCTACGTGTCCTGCGTGCGATGCGGCAGGCCCGCCTGCCCGGACTGCCTGCGCTCGGCTGCGGTCGGCCAGCAGTGCGTCGAGTGCATCAGGGAAGGTAACCGGAGCATCCGGCAGCCACGCACCGTCTTTGGTGGCCGCGTGGCGGCAACTGCCCTCGTCACATGGACTCTCGTCGGCATCAACGTCGCCTTCTACCTGACCGAGTGGATCTACCCGAAGATCGTCGTCGACCTGTCGATGATCGGGAACGCCCCGCTGACGAACGCCGGTCCGCTCATCGGCGTCGCCGACGGCCAGTGGTACCGGCTCATCACGTCCGCGTTCCTGCATGAGCCCGGGTGGTCCGGCTTCGGCCCGGCGCACATCCTGTTCAACATGTGGGCGCTGATCTTTGTCGGTCCTGCGCTTGAGCACCTGCTCGGCCGCCTGCGCTTCCTCACCGTGTACCTGGTGAGCGCGTTCGGCGGTTCAGTGCTCTACTATCTCTTCGGTCCCACGAACGTCGAGGCGCTTGGCGCATCTGGCGCGATCTTCGGCTTGTTCGGCGCATGGTTCGTCGTGTCCAGGCGGCTGCGGCTCGATAACAGGCAGATCGTCACGCTGATCGTCCTCAACCTGGTGATCAGCTTCGCCGTTCCCGGTATCGCCTGGCAGGCACATGTCGGCGGTCTCGTCGTCGGCGCGGCACTCACCGCTGCCTACGTCTATGCGCCGAAGGTCCGTCAGTCGCGAGTGCTAGCGCAGGCCGGAGCCACGGCCGTCATCGTCGCGGTGCTTGTCGTCGCTGTGCTGGTCAGGGATCACCAGCTGGCAGCAACCGCGCTCGGCTGACCTCGGCTACTGAAGGGCGCCGGGGACGCACGAGGCATTCTTCGAGTCAGCCGGGGCCGGCACCTTCGTGGCCACGCCCCGTCAGCGCCACTTCGTGGCGAGCGCGACGCCCGCGATGATGAACCCGAACCCGATCACCAGGTTCCAGCTGCCGATGGCGCTCTGCGCGGGATTGTTGCCACTGGTGACGTAGAACAATGCGATCCAGGCCAGCCCGACCAGCAGGCTGCCGAGCATTGCCGGTACCAGCCAGCGCGGACTGACCTGGGCTTTTGCTGACCTTGGCGGCGGCGTGTAGACCGCCTTGCTTCTGACGCGGGACTTGGGCACGGTCGTCTCCTGGTCGGTCTCGCCACCCGGGGCTGCGCGCTGCTGCGGAGCGTTCAGCAGCCATCCGAGCCTCTGGCCGTAAGCGTAGTTGGTCAAGCGAGTGCATGCGGCCCGGGCTGCTAGAGCGTCGGTCAAGTAGCGAGACCAGGTTTCGGCGTGGCGCCGGTTTGCAGTGGGCGGGTGCGCTCTAGCCTCGGGCCGGTTGCTTTGCGCACGGTAGGTGGGTCACGACAACGCGTAACGACGGCGAGCCGACAGACGACTAGCAAGGTGAGGGCTTGCGCCGTCGCCCCCGAGCGGTGCAAGCCCTCCTCGCCGCCGCTGGCCAGGGACTACTGGCCTGGTGTCCCTGACGGCGTGGGAGTCGGCGACGTGGTAGTGGGCGTCGGAGTCGGACTCGGGCTGGTCGTCTGCTGCTGCGCCACTCTCAGCGTTACCTGGGTCCCTGGCGCCACCACCCGGCCGGGCGCCGGGTTCTGCAAGACCACCGTGCCGGGAGTGGTGCCGGGTCCGGCGGGCTCAAACTTGATCTGATAGCTCAGGTTGTGGGCCGTCAGGGTGCCCTCCGCGGTCTGCAGCGACTGGCCGATCACGTTCGGCACAGTGACGCCGCCGCCGGAGACCGTGATCGTGACCGTCGTCCCTGGCCGGGCCAGCTTGCCGCCCGGGGGGCTCTGGTCGATCACGGTTCCCTGGGGCTGGGTCGAATTGGGATTGGTCTTCGGCGGGGCGACCCTGAAGCCGGCGTTCGTGAGGATGTTCTCGGCGTTGAGTTCCTTCTTCCCGATGACATGAGGGACGGCCTTCTTCGGCGGCCCGGACGAGACATAGAGCTTGACCGTACTGTGGGCGGGCACCAGGGACCCGAACGACGGGCTGGTCTTGATCACTTTCCCGCGCGGCGTCGGATCTTCCCGCCGCCGGCGGCCGCGTAGTGCAGCGCATAGCCCGCCCCTCCCAGGATCAGCAGCGCGACGAGGCTGATCGCGATCCAGAGCCAGACCCGGCGGCGCTTACCTGGTGGCGGCTGGTCCTCGGGGCCGTAGCGGTAGGCGGGGATCGCGCTGGTGGGACCCGCCAGCATGGTGCCCTGCCCCATCCGCCGGGTGCCCTGGTACAGCTCCGTGCGGGTCGGCGCGGAGACCGGCATGCCGGACAGCGCACGCTGGATGTCATTGCGCATATCCCCGGCGGACTGATACCGGTCGGCCGGGTCCTTGGCCATCGCCTTGAGCACGATCGCGTCGGCCCAGCCCGGTATCTCGGGATCCACCTGCGACGGCGGGATGGGGTTCTCCCTGACATGCTGGTAGGCGATCGCCACCGGCGAGTCGCCGGTGAACGGCGGCCGCCCGGTGAGCAGCTCATAGAGCAGGCACCCGGCGGAATAGAGGTCGCTGCGGGCATCCACCCGCTCGCCCCTGGCCTGTTCCGGTGACAGGTACTGCGCGGTGCCGATCACCTGGGCGGTCTGCGTCATCGTGGCTTGGGAGTCGCTGACCGCCCTGGCGATGCCGAAGTCCATCACCTTCACGTCGCCGGCCCGGGTCAGCATCACGTTGCCCGGCTTGATGTCCCTGTGCACGATGCCGTTGCGGTGGCTGTAGTCAAGCGCCCGCAGGACGCCGTCGCTGATCTCCATCGCCCGTTCCGGCAGCAGCCTGCGGTCCTCCCTCAGCAGGTCCCGCAGGGTACGGCCGTCGACGTACTCCATCACGATGTAGGGGACCGGCGTGGGGCCGATCATGTCCTCGCCGGTGTCGTAGACGGCGACGATCGACGGGTGGTTCAGCGACGCGGCGGACTGGGCCTCGCGGCGGAACCTGGCCTGGAAGGTCTGATCCCTGGCCAGGTCTTCGCGGAGCGTCTTCACCGCGACGATGCGATCGAGACGGATGTCTCTCGCACGGTAGACCTCGGCCATGCCGCCGCGCCCGACGATCCCGTCGAGCTCGTAGCGGCCGCCGAGCAGCCGGGGCTGGGTCATGTCTCGCACCTGAAGTTACCGTCCTGCGTCGTCGTTCGCGGCCGGGTACGCCACGGTACCGCCAGCCCGGTCCTGGTTTCTGCCTGCCGCGGTGATCGCGGCAGCCTGGCACACGGTCACGGAATCCTCAGGTACGCCTTGATGACCTGCTGAGCGATCGGCGCGGCCGCGGCGGCGCCGAAGCCACCGCCTTTGACTATGACGCCGATAGCTATCCTCCGGTTGTTGAGGCCCGCTGGCGTGTAGCAGGTGAACACCGAGTCATCCAGCGTCGAGCTGTTCTGCGCCGTGCCGGTCTTGCCCGCAATCTGAAGGTTGGGCAGGTAGATGTTGTGCGCGGTCCCGGCCGGGTTCTGCACCACCTGGATCATCATCGTCTGCATCTCGGTTGCCACCTGCGGGCTCACCGGACGGGACAGGACCGACGGCCTGGCCCGCTGGATGATGGTGAGGTCTGGCGCTTGCACCGACTGCACCAGGTACGGGGTCATCAGCGTGCCGTGATTGGCGATGGCCGCCGAGAGCATGGCCTCCTGCATCGGCGTCACCTGGTCGTTGAGCTGACCGATCGCGGAAATTGCCCGCAGGGAGGGATCCGGCTCCAGCGGGTACGTGCTGGCCGAGACGGGCAGCGGGATCGCCAGGTTCGCGCTGTTAAAGCCGAACAAGTTGGCCTGGCGCCGCAGCGCCGCAGCGCCGACCTTGATGCCGAGATTGCCGAACGCGCTGTTGCAGGAGATGTAGAAGGCCTGGATCAGCGGCGGGTTGCCGTTTCCGCACAACTCGTTGGCGTCGTTATGCAGCAGGTTGCCGTTCGGCAGCTTCAGCGCCGGGGGGGCGAAAACTGTCGAGGCCGGGCTGCGGCCCGTGCTTCCTGACAGCCACGTCGAGCCGGTCACCACCTTGAAACTGGAGCCCGGCGGGAATGTCTCGTTGATGGCCCGGTTGAGCAGCGGCTGGCGGGGATCGTGCCGGTACTGCTTGTCGATCCTGTCGAGCCGGGCGCCGCTGAGCGTGGCGTACCGGTTGGGGTCAAAGGTCGGGTAGGAAGCCATGGCCAGGATCGCGCCGGTTGCCGGGTCGATCGCGACGAGCCCGCTCGGCCGGCCCAGGGACTTCAGCCCCGCATAGGCGGCCTGCTGAGCCTTGGGATCGATAGTGAGGTAAACGGTGGCACCCAGCCGGGGTTTCCCGGTCACGAGATCGATCAGGTTGTGCACGGCCAGCCGGGGGTCAGTGCCGGCTAGGAGCTTGTCTTCCGCGCCCTCGATGCCGGTCGCACCGAAAATCGAGTCGTAGCCAGTCACCGGCGCGTAGAGCGGGCCGTCCGGGTAAGACCGCTGGTAGGTGTTACCGCCCTTGGTCAGCCGGGAGAAGGCGATCGTGGTCCCGCCGCCCCCGTTGGTCCCGCCGGCCGCCACGATCGAGCCGCGCTTGTACTGGAACTGCTGGTCGAAGACGCGGACGTTCCCCGGCTTGGAGGCGAGGCTGGTGGACTCGAACGCCTGTACGTAGTTCACGTTGATCAGGAGCAGCGCGAACATCCCCAGGCAGGCCAGGGAGAGCCGGAGCAGCGCGCGGTTCACCGGGCGCCCGCCCGCTGGCCGCCCCTGCCCCGGAGCATCCTCGCGGCCATCAGCCGGCCCGCACGATCTGCGTCATGCCCTCGTCCTGGATCGGCTGCGGGGCAGGCCGCCTGGCGGTGTCGCTGACCCGCATCAGCAGCCCGATCATGGCCCAGCTTGCGACCAGCGATGAGCCGCCTTGCGACATGAACGGCGTGGTAACGCCGGTGAGCGGGATCAGGCCAGTCACCCCGCCGGCGATCACGAAGACCTGCAGCGCCAGCACGAACGAGAAACCGCCCGCCAGCAGCTTGGCGAAGGGGTCGCGGACCTGGATGGCGGCCCGCAGGCCCCGCTGGACGATCAGCCCGAAAATCAGCAGGATCGCCATCAGCCCGGTCAGGCCAAGTTCCTCGCCGAACGCGGTGATGATGAAGTCGCTCTGCGCCAGCGGCGTGAAGAACGGCTCGCCGTGACCAAGCCCGGTGCCCAGGATGCCGCCAAAGCCCATCCCGTAGAGGCCCTGGGCGAGCTGGTAGGACGAGACACAGTGGGTCTGCACGGCCGGGTTGCAGAACACGTTGGCCTGGGTGAACGGGTGCAGCCAGGCAGTGAAACGGGCACCGACGTGGCCGAACAGCTGGCTGGCCACGAAGGTGCCGAACCCGAACAGGGCGATCCCGATCAGCAGCCACGAGGTGCGCTGCGTAGCGACGTAGATCATCCCCACGAACAAGCCGAAGAACAGCGCGGACGTGCCGATGTCCGACTCGAAGACCAGGATAAGCAGGCTTGCCGCCCAGGCGATCAGCACCGGGCCAAGGTCACGGGCCCGCGGCAGGTCGACGCCGAGCACCCGGCGGCCGGCCAGGGCGAGCACGTCGCGCTTGGCCACGAGGTAGCCGGCGAAGAAGACGGCCAGCGCGAGCTTGGCGAACTCGCCTGGCTGAATCGAGAACCCGCCGACGATGATCCAGACCTTGGCGCCGTTCACGGCGCTGATGCTGGCGGGCAGCACGGCTGGGATGGCCAGCAGCGCGAGGCCGAGCGCGCCGAGGGTATACGTGTAGCGCTGCAGGATGCGCGGCTCCCTGATCACCGCGAGGACCACCACGAAGGCGGCGATTCCGACCGCGCTCCACACCACCTGGTAGGCGGTCGTCGACGAGCTGATGGTGCTGATCTTGTTGCCGGGGTTCCCGCCGCGTCCTGACTCCTGGAGGCGGTAGATCATGACGATGCCCAGGCCATTCAGCAGCGCGGCGAGCGGCAGCATCAGCGGGTCAGCCCACGGCGCGAACCTCCGGACGGCGACATGGGCGGCGAAGACGAGCACGGCGAATGCAGCGCCGTACTCGATCAGCCCGGCGGGCAGCTTGCCGTTCAGGCCGAGGCCGGCGCTGGCGTAGGCGGCCAGCACCACGCCTACGGCGAAGACGAGCATGAGCAGCTCGGTGCTGCGCCTGCCGCGGGGCATCGGGGCCGGGCCGCCGGGCACTTGCTGTGCCCCGGCACCGGAGTGGGCCGTGACGGCGGTCATCAGGACGCCCCTTGCTGCGGGCAGTAGGCGGGCACTGGCGGCTTCGGGCGGTAGGGCGGGTATACCGTATGCACCACCGTCTTGCCGTGCACCCGTTTCTTGACCTTGCGCGGCCTTGGCTTGCCCGCCTGCCATTTCGCGACGGCGGCGGCGGCCTGCTGGCACAGGTAGCCATGCCGGATGTTCAGCACGATGCGGCGGGCATCAGCCAGGCCGGATGCCGTGATCGTCGTCTGGATCTGCCGGACGTCATTGGCTGGCACGCCCGACATCGGGATGCCGGTCCTGACGTACACGCTGGACAGGCTCAGGCCGGCGACCCGCTCGTTGACGCCGCGGAAGATCACCACCTGGCCGCCGGCCGCGCCGACGTAGTACTGGCCCTGGGTATAGCGCCAGGCAGCGTATCCGCCGCCGGCGATCAGCAGCACCAGGACCACCAGGATGGACGTGACGACCGGCCAGCGCGGACGCGCCCACCTCCCGTAGTCCTCGTCCTCGCCCCCGTCGTCTTCGTTATCGCCAGCCAGCGCCGCCTGCACCGCGGCCTCGCTGAACTCGGCCGCTGGCTGCGACGAGACCTGAGTGAGCTGGTGCGCCCGCCCGGCCGGGCTGTCCGTGCGCACCGGCGGGCGGCCATCGCTGCTCGATGCCGCGCCGACGATGACCGATACCTGGCTGGGCGCCGCGGAGCCTGCTGCGGTATCGACGACGTCGGCCACGATGCAGGTGATGTTGTCCGGGCCGCCGCTGCGGATGGCGAGCTCGATCAGCTGGGTGACCGCGTCGTCCGGGTCGGTGATGGTCACCAGGGTCTTGTGCAGGGTCTGCTCGGTGACAACATCGGATAGCCCGTCGGAGCAGAGCAGGTAGCGGTCACCCGCCCGGACCTCGCGGACCGACAGGTCGGGCTCCGCCTCGGTCCGCCCGTCGAGCGCGCGGAGCAGCAGCGAGCGCTGCGGATGGGTGGCGGCCGCCTCCGGGGTCAGCCTGCCGTCATCGACGAGCGACTGGACCAGCGTGTGATCGCGGGTGATCTGGAAAAAGTCACCGTCGCGCAGCAGGTAAGCCCGTGAGTCGCCGATGTGGCAGAGCGCGACGTGCGCGTTCTGCCAGAGCATGGCGGTGAGCGTCGTGCCCATCCCCTCGACCGCCGGATCGGCCGCACTCATCTCGTGCAAGGTGGCGTTGGCTGCGGCCACCGCCGCGGCGAGCGGGTCAAGCAGGTCACCGCCAGGCGGCACCTGGTCGAGCCCGGCAAGGGCGGAGATGGCCACCGCACTGGCCACCTCGCCGGCGGCATGCCCGCCCATGCCATCGGCAATGGCAAGCAGCCGCGGGCCCGCATACGCCGAATCCTCGTTCCCCTCCCTGAGGAGACCGACGTCTGAGCGGACCGCGTAGCGGAGTGCAAGGGTCATCTGCGCAGTTCCAGAACGGTTTTGCCGATACGGATTGGCACGCCGACCGGCACCGGGGTCGGCTGGGTCACCTTCTGGCGATCAAGATAGGTGCCGTTGGTAGAGCCGAGGTCCTCGACAATCCACTGACCATCCTGCGGGAATAGCCGGGCATGTCGGCTCGAAGCGTAGTCATCCGTCAGCACGAGCGTGGCATCATTCGCCCGACCGATAGTGATTTGCTCATCTGCGAGGCCCATGCTCGTTCCGGCCAGGTCGCCGCCGGTCACCAGCAACTGCTGCGGCACCGCATGGCTGGCCCGGCCGGGCCGGGATGGCTTGGGCGGCTTGGCGGGCTGAGCGGGCCTGCCCCGCGGCTGCTGGCGCTTGCGGCCCGCCCGGCGGCCGCCACCGGAAGGCCCGAATAGGTCTGTGCGCACGACACCCACCGCGGCGATGACGAAAAGCCAGAGGACGGCGAGGAACGCCAGCCTGATGAGGGTGAGGGTGAGCGCATTCATCTGGTCATTGTCCTCGGTGGCCGTTGCTGCCTCTGCTCGTCACAGGCGCCACGGCGCCGGATGGGTCATGGACTTGCCGCGGTATCAGTAAATGCCATCCCGGCGGAAAACGAGAGTCGTCCGGCCCAGCGTGACACGGGTTCCGTCCGTCAGGGAAACCCGCCGCACCGGCTGGCCGTTCACGAAGGTGCCGTTCGTCGAACCCAGGTCGACCAGCACGACCTCGCCGTCTTCGACGCGCAGCTCGGCATGGTGGCGCGACACCCCCGGATCGACCAGCCGCAGGTCACAGTCCGTGCCGCGACCGAGGATGGTGAGTGGCGCGGTGAGCTCGTAGGTGCGCTGCATGTTCCCGTCCGCGCCCGGCTCCGGCCCGGAGACAAGCAGCCGGGGGGCGCCGGCGAAGCTACCCGGCGGGTGCGGAAGATCGCTGGCA
>WNFC01007459.1_pt1 | contig 12868 bp, 10 predicted proteins | sample 5400541 | NCBI WGS metagenome assembly WNFC01 (sample SAMN13153342, study PRJNA577476) | soil metagenome | isolation source: 120 cm saprolite under Douglas fir tree site 2 hole 2 replicate 1 | place: USA:California | collected 2015-04-18
GCCGTGGATTACGACACCGGGACGATCTACTGGGGCGAGCCGGGGACCAACGGCCAGCATTCCTTCTATCAGCTGATTCACCAGGGGACCCGACTCATACCCTGCGATTTCATCGCGTTCGGCCGGACACTCAACCCGCTCGGCAGGCATCACGACATATTGCTGGCCAATGTCTTCGCCCAGACGGAGGCGCTGGCCTTCGGCAAGACCGCCAAGCAGGTCAAGGCAGAAGGCACGCCCGACTGGCTCGTGCCGCATCGGCTGTTCGAGGGCAATCGTCCATCGAATACTATCATGCTGGACGCTTTGACGCCGGCCACGCTGGGCAAGCTGGTCGCGCTCTACGAGCACAGCGTCTTCACCCAGGGCACGATCTGGCAGGTCGATTCGTTCGACCAGTGGGGTGTGGAGTTGGGCAAGGCGCTCGCCCAGCGGATCATTCCCGAGCTCGAAGGCGCGCCGGAAACCAAGCTCGAGCATGACAGCTCGACCAACGCGCTGATCCGGCGCTATCGCAAGCTCAAGGGCGCTGGCTGATGCCGACCGGCGCCCGGTGATCGGGCCCGATCGGAATATCGTTTTTTCAGAATAGAGGGCTAGCACATGCAACTAGGAATGATCGGCCTTGGCCGGATGGGAGCGAATATGGTGCGCCGCCTCTTGAAGGGCGGCCATGAATGCGTGGTGTTCGACATGTCCGCCAAGGCAGTGACCGAACTGGCGAAGGAAAAGGCCATCGGCAGCGCCTCGCTGGCGGAGTTCGCCAAGAAGCTCGCCAAGCCGCGCGCGGTCTGGCTCATGGTGCCGGCCGGCGTGGTCGACAAGAGCATCGCCGACCTGCTGCCCCATCTCGAGTCGGGTGACATCCTGATCGACGGTGGCAATTCGTACTATGTCGACGACATCCGCCGGGCCCAGGAGCTGAAGTCCAAGGGCATCCACTATATGGATGTCGGCACCAGCGGCGGCGTCTGGGGCCTGGAGCGCGGCTACTGCATGATGATCGGCGGCGAGCCCGAGGCGGTGAAGCGTCTCGACCCGATCTTCGCCACCCTGGCACCGGGCGTCGGCGACATCCCGCGCACGCCGGGACGCGAAAAGGCCGGCGGAACGTCCGAGCATGGCTACTTGCATTGCGGCCCGAACGGCGCCGGCCATTTCGTCAAGATGGTGCACAACGGCATCGAGTACGGCGTGATGGCGGCCTATGCCGAAGGGATCGCCGTGCTCAAGGCGGCCAACATCGGCAAGAAGGCCGGGGCGGTCGATGCGGAAACCACGCCGCTGCGCGATCCCGAGCACTATCAATACGATCTCAACCTGCCGGACATTACGGAGCTGTGGCGGCGCGGCAGCGTGATCGCGTCGTGGCTGCTCGATCTGCAGGCGGCGGCCCTGATCCAGGATCCCGACTTGTCGAACTTCGGCGGGCGGGTGTCCGACTCCGGCGAAGGGCGCTGGACGCTCAAGGCCGCCATCGACGAGGGTGTGCCGGCCCACGTGCTGTCCTCGGCCCTCTACGAGAGGTTCAGCTCGCGGGGCGAGGGAGATTTCGCCAATAAGCTGCTCTCTGCCATGCGCTACCAGTTCGGCGGACATATCGAGAAGCCGGCCAAGTCATAGCCGGGCGAAGCGTCGATGCAGCAACGGGAGTCGCGTGGCATGACCAAGGAAGAGCTCGATCAACTGGCGATCAACACGATCCGCACGCTGTCCATCGACGCGGTCCAGCAGGCGAAGTCGGGCCATCCCGGCACGCCGATGGCGTTGGCGCCGCTGGTCTATACGCTGTGGAACCGGGTCATGCGCTTCGATCCCAAGGACCCGATCTGGCCCAATCGCGACCGCTTCGTTCTGTCGAACGGCCACGCGTCGATGCTGCTGTGGTCCGTCCTGCATCTCACGGGCACCCAGGCGGTGAACGCAGAATACGAGCACCTGGGCAAGCCCTCGGTCACCCTCGACGACATCCGCCACTTCCGCCAGCTCGACAGCAAGGCGCCGGGCCATCCGGAATATCACTGGGTGTCCGGGGTCGAGACGACGACCGGTCCGCTGGGGCAGGGCATCGCCACCAGCGTCGGCATGGCGATGGCGCGGCGCTGGCTTGCCAGCCGCTACAACCAGCCGGGCTTCGAGCTGTTCGACTATGACATCTATGCGGTGTGCGGCGACGGCTGCCTGATGGAAGGCGTCGGCTCGGAGGCGGCCTCGCTGGCCGGCCATCTCGGCCTCGACGAGCTGTGCTGGATCTACGACAACAATCACATCACCATCGAGGGCAAGACGTCGATCACCTTCACCGAGGATGTCGCGGCGCGCTTCCTCGCCTATCGATGGAACGTGCTGCGGGTCGGCGATGCCAATGATCTGCAGCGGATCGAGGATGCGCTGACGGTCTTCCGCGGCACCAAGGGCCGGCCGACGCTGATCATCCTGGACAGCCACATCGGCTATGGCTCGCCGCACAAGATCGATACCGCCGCGGCCCATGGCGAACCCCTGGGCGAGGACGAGGTCCGGCTCACCAAGCGCGCCTATGGCTGGCCGGAGGACGCCAAGTTCCTGGTGCCCGACGGGGTCATGCAGCACTTCGCCGCCGGGATCGGCGCGCGCGGCGCCGAGGCGCGGCGCCGCTGGGAGGCGCTCTTTGCCGACTACCGCAAGAAATCCCCCGAGCTCGCCACCGAGATCGACCGGATGCAGCGGCGCGAGCTGCCGGCGGGGTGGGACCGCAACCTGCCGAGCTTTTCGCCCGATCCCAAGGGCATCGCCGGACGCGACGCCTCGGGCGAGGTGCTGAACGTGCTCGCCCAGAACATTCCCTGGTTCCTCGGCGGCTCGGCCGACCTCGGACCCTCGAACAAGACGACCCTGAAATTCGCCGGCGCGGGCGACTTCGAGGCCGACAGTCCCGGCGGCCGCAATCTCCATTTCGGAATCCGCGAGCACGCCATGGCGGCGGTCGTCAACGGGCTGTCGCTCTCCAAGCTGCGGCCGTTCGGAGCGACCTTCTTCATCTTCAGCGACTATGCCCGGCCGGCCATTCGACTGTCCGCGATCATGGAGCTTCCGACCATTTTCGTTTTCACCCATGACGCCATGGGTGACGGCGAGGATGGACCGACCCATCAGCCGGTCGAGCAGCTCTTGTCGCTGCGCGCCGTTCCCGGCCTGGTCGTGCTGCGACCCGGCGATGCCAACGAGGTCGTCGAGGCCTACCGCTACATCCTCCAGCTGCGCCATCAGCCGGCGGTGATCGCATTGTCGCGCCAGCCGCTGCCGACCTTCGATCGCAAAAAGTACGCCTCGGCGGGCGGCGTCGCGCGCGGCGCCTATGTCATGGCCGATGCGCCGGGCGGCCCGCCCGAGATCATCCTGATCGCGTCGGGCAGCGAGGTCTCGCTGATCGTCGAGGCCCATGAAGTGCTGGCGTCGCGGGGAATTCGGTCCCGTGTCGTCTCCATGGCGTCGTGGGACATCTTCGAGCACCAGCCGAAGTCCTACCGCGACGAGGTGCTGCCGGCCGCGGTGAAGGCGCGCATCGCCGTCGAGCAGGGCTCGGTTCTGGGTTGGGAGCGCTATGTCGGGGCCGAGGGGCGCGTCATCGGCATGAAGACCTTCGGCGCCTCGGCGCCGCTCAAGGAGCTGCAGCGCAAGTTCGGCTTCGAGCCCGAGCGCGTCGTCGCGACGGCTCTGGAGCTGCTCGGGCGCAAGTGACGAAAGGACGATGATGGCAGGCAAGCAGGCTGAACGCGCCAAGGCCGAGCGCGCGGCGCCGGACGACGGTGCCGCGGTGGCGCCGCCCTGCGCCATGGTGATCTTCGGTGCCGCCGGCGACCTGACCAAGCGGCTGGTCGTGCCGGCGCTCTACAACCTGGTGAATGCCAGGCGGCTGCCCAACGGCTTCCAGCTCGTCGGCGTCGACCAGGCGGCCAGGACCGCGGAGGAGTGGCGCGCCGGCCTTACGGCAACAATGAACGAATTCGTCGGCCATGACGGCGAGTTCCAGGCCGATCATATCGACCCGGACGCCTGGCAATGGCTTACCGAGCGCATGACCTACCTGCAGGGCGACCTGATGGATCCGGCGACCTACCGCCGGCTCGGCGAGCATCTGGCGGGGTTGGACAAGACGGCCGGCACGGCGGGCAACCACCTTTTCTATCTCGCCGTCGCCGATCGCTTCTTCAGCGTCGCGGTCGCGGGCCTTGGGACGGCCGGCCTGGTGGCCGAGAAAGACGGCCAATGGCGACGCGTCGTGATCGAAAAGCCGTTCGGCCACGATCTAGCTTCGGCCAGGGCGCTCAATGCGGCGATCCTGAAGACGCTGCAGGAGCATCAGATCTACCGGATCGATCATTTCCTCGGCAAGGAAACGGTCCAGAACATCATGGCGCTGCGCTTTGCCAACGGCCTGTTCGAGCCGCTGTGGAACAGGCAGCATATCGACCACGTCCAGATCACCGTGGCCGAAACCGTCGGCGTCGAGCACCGGGCCAAGTTCTATGAAAAGACCGGCGCGCTGCGCGACATGGTGCCCAACCATGTGTTCCAGCTCCTGGCGATGACGGCGATGGAGCCGCCGATCTCCTTCGACGCCGATGCGGTGCGGGCCAAGAAGGCGGAAGTCATCGAGGCCATCCGTCCCTTCAGCACGGCGCGCGCGTTGAAGGACGCCGTGCGCGGCCAGTACGCGGCCGGCACGGTCCTGGGCAAGCCGGTAGCGGCCTATCGCGAGGAACCTGACGTCGCCCCGGACTCGACGATCGAGACTTTCGTCGCCTGCAGGCTCAAGATCGACAACTGGCGCTGGGCCGGCGTTCCGTTCTACCTGCGCACCGGCAAATATATGAAAAGCCGGTGGACCGAGATCGCCATCCGCTTCCATCAGGCGCCCTACACGCTGTTCCGCGGCACTAACGTCGAGCGGATGAATCCCAACTGGATGATCCTCCGCCTCCAGCCCGACGAGGGCATCTCGCTCGAGTTCGCCGCCAAGCGCCCCGGGCCGACGGTGAAGCTCAGCACCGTCAGCATGGACTTCGCCTACAAGACCTATTTCAAGATGGCGCCCAACACCGGATACGAGACGCTGATCTACGACTGCATGATCGGCGACGCGACCCTGTTCCAGCGCGCCGACAACGTCGAGGCGGGTTGGCGGGTCGTGCAGCCCATCGTTGACGCCTGGGCGAGCAATCCGCCCAAGGATTTCCCAAACTATGTTGCGGGGAGCGACGGCCCGGCGGCGGCCGACAACTTGCTGGCACGCGGCGGACGCGCCTGGCGACCGCTGGAATGAGCGAACACTTGTAGGGGTGGCGATGGCAGACAAGCGAAAGATCTCCCTGGTGCTGTCCGACGTCGACGGCACGCTCGTCAACGAACAGAAGGTGCTGACCCCGCGCGCCGAGAGCGCCGTCAGGGCGCTGCACAGGGCGGGGATCGGCTTCGCCATCACCAGCGGCCGGCCGCCGCTCGGCATGGCCATGCTGTTCGACGCGCTCGCGCTCAGCACACCGATCGCCGGCTTCAACGGCGGGCTTTTCGTCAAGCGCGATCTCACGATCCTGGCGCAGAAGACCGTGCCCGCCGATGTCGCGCGCCAGGCGATCGATCTGGTTCGCGACCACGGCCTCGACGCCTGGGTCTACAGCGGCAACGATTGGCTGATCACCAAACCCGACGGCGCCCATGTCGCGCACGAGGCGTGGACGGTCAAGTTCGACCCCAAGGTCGTGACGGATTTCGGCGACGCCCTGCAGCAGGTCGCCAAGGTCGTCGGCGTCAGCGACGATCACGACCGGGTTCGCCGCTGCGAGGCCGACGCCCAGGCGGTGTTCGGCGAGCATGCGACGGCGAACCGATCGCAGCCCTACTACCTCGACATTACCAGCCGCTACGCCAACAAAGGGGCGGTCGCGGACTACCTCTCGTCTCACCTGGGCGTGCCGGCCGAGGAGATCGCCACCATCGGCGATTCGCCGAACGACGTGCTGATGTTCAAGCGCTCCGGCTTCAGCATCGCCATGGGCAATGCCTCCGACGAGGTAAAGGCCGAGGCCGTCGCAATCACGGAGTCCTACAATGACGAAGGCTTCGCCAAGGCGATCGAGCGCTTCATCCTGGGCTCGGGGGAGTGATGAGAGGCCGCATCGAGACGCTTGCCGATCCGGCGGCGCTGGCGCACCACGTCGCCGAATGGATGACTGAGGCGGCGCTGGCGGCGAACGGCATCTTTCGCGTGTCGCTGTCGGGCGGCTCGACGCCCAAGGCGCTGTTCACGCTGCTGGCTTCCGATCAGTTCCTCGGACGCTTTCCGTGGACGCGGGTCGCCTGGTATTGGGGCGACGAGCGCTTCGTTCCCCACGATCATCCGGAGAGCAACTACCGGATGACCCGCGAGACCATGCTGTCCAGGGCACCCGTCCCGCCGGCCAACGTGCATCCCGTGCCGGCCGACGGCACGCCCGACGACGCCGCGCGGCGCTACGAGCGGACCCTGCAGATGGCCTATGGCGCCGCGGTGCTCGACCCGGCGCGCCCCTTGTTCGACATCACCCTGCTCGGCCTCGGCCCCGACGGTCATACCGCCTCGCTGCTGCCCGGCGAACCGGTGCTGGAGGAGCGCCAGCGTTGGGTCGCCGCGGTGTCGCATGGCCGGCCCGAGGTCCGCATCACCATGACTTATCCGGTGATCGAGAGCAGCCGGCAGGTCGCGTTCCTGGTGGCGGGCAAGGAGAAGGCGGCGATCTTCAAGGCGATCCGTGCCGGCGGCAGCGACGTGCCGGCGGCGCGCGTCAACCCCGTCGGCGAGCTCGTCTGGTTCGTCGACCGGGCAGCCGCGGGCGAGAGTTAGAGCGATGGCCGCCGCCATCCTCGTGGCACCCTCCGTCCTGTCGGCCGATTTCACCCGCTTGGGCGAGGAGGTCCGCGCCGTCGACGCCGCCGGTGCGGACTGGATCCACGTCGATGTCATGGACGGCCGCTTCGTGCCCAACATCACCATCGGGCCCGTCGTGCTCCAGGCCATCCGCCAATCGACGGCAAAGCCGCTCAACGTCCATCTGATGATCGTCGAGCCGGAGCGCTATCTCGCCGCCTTCGCCGAGGCCGGCGCCGACCACCTGCTGGTCCAGGCCGAGCCTGGCTCGACCATCCATCTGCATCGCACGCTCGGCCAGATCCGCGCGCTCGGCAAGAAGGCAGGCGTGGTGCTCGACCCGGCGAGCCCGCCGGAGCTCATCGAATATGTCCTGCATCTCTGCGACATCATCCTGGTGATGACGGTCAATCCCGGGTTCGGCGGGCAGTCCTTCCTGCCCGAGATGCTGCCCAAGATCCGCCGCCTGCGCGCGATGTGCGCCCAACGCGGCCTCGCTCCGGTGATCGAGGTCGATGGCGGCGAGAACGCGACGACGGCGGGACAAGCGGCCGCGGCCGGCGCCACTGCGATCGTGGCCGGCTCGGCGATCTTCGGCAGCAAGGACTACAAGGCTGCCATCGCGGCGATCCGCGCCAGCGCCGCCGCCGGCGCGGCCAAGCCATGAGTGCCGCGCGCCCGGCCGATGCCAATCGCGATGCGCTGAAGCGCGCCGCGGCGGAGGCGGCGGTCGAGCTGGTCCAGGAGGGCATGGTCGTCGGGCTCGGCACCGGCTCGACGGCGGCTTTCGCCGTCGACGCGCTCGCCCGCCGTCATCGACAGGGTCTGCGCTTTGTCGGCATTGCCACGTCGGAACGGACGGCGGCGCAGGCCAAGGCGGCGGGCCTCCCGCTCACCTCGTTCGCCGAGCATCGGCTGATCGATCTCACGATCGACGGCGCCGACGAGGTCGAACGCGGCACTCTCAACCTGATCAAGGGACTGGGCGGCGCCCTGTTGCGCGAGAAGATCGTCGCCGTCGCCAGCCGCCGCCTCGCCATCGTCGTCGACGGCGCCAAGCTGGTGGATCGGCTGGGGTCATCGGGACCGGTTCCCGTGGAAGTCGTCGCCTTCGGGCTGGAAGCGACCCGGGCGACGCTCGAGGTGCTGGGCGCCAGCGTCCGACCGCGCCTGTCGCCGGCCGGCGAGCCCTTCGTCACCGACAGCGGCAACCGCATCCTCGACTGCAGCTTCGGTCCGATTGCCGATCCGGCGCGGCTCGAGGAGCGCATCGGGCGTGTCGTCGGCGTGGTCGAAAGCGGCCTCTTCATCAGCCGTGCTGATCCGGTCTTCGTCGCCGACCAAACCGGCGTCCATCGTCTCGACAGCCCGCGTGCCCATCGCGGCACGCCGCCGATCCTGGTGATCATGGGGGTCTCGGGAGCGGGCAAGTCGACGATCGCGCGGGAACTGGCGGCGCGGCTGGGCTGGGCCTTTGAGGAGGGCGATGCGCTCCATCCCGAGGCCAACGTCGCCAAGATGCATGCTGGAATTCCCTTGACCGACGCCGACCGCCAGCCCTGGCTCGAGCGCGTGGCCGCCTGGATCGACGATCAGCGGGCGAGCAAGCAGCCGGGGATCATCACCTGCTCGGCGCTCAAGCGGTCCTATCGCCGGATCGTCATCGGCGACCGCCCGGAAGTCCGGCTGGTCTACCTTCGCGGCGGGCGCGATCTCATCGCCGAGCACCTGGCCGGGCGCGAGCGCCATTTCATGCCGCCCAGCCTGCTGCAAAGCCAGATCGATACCCTCGAGGAGCCGTCGCCGGACGAGGATCCCCTGACCGTCGATGTCGGCCCGCCGGCGGCTCAGGTGGCCGACGAGATCATCCGCCTGCTCGGCGCTTCTGCAACGGTAGGATCGGTGCATGCCGGCCAACGCCAAGCCTGAACAGCAGCGCCTGGACGAGGCGAACGCGCGCCGGCAGGCCTGGCGCAACTGGGGTCCTTATGTCAGCGAGCGCCAGTGGGGCACCGTGCGCGAGGACTACAGCGCCGATGGCGACGCCTGGAATTACTTCCCCCACGAGCATGCGCGCAGCCGCGCCTATCGCTGGGGCGAGGATGGCATCGGCGGGTTTTGCGACGCCAAGCAGACGCTGTGCATGGCGGTCGCCTTGTGGAACGGCAAGGACCCGATCCTGAAGGAGCGCATGTTCGGCCTGAGCAACCGCCAGGGCAATCACGGCGAAGACGTCAAGGAGCTCTACTACTATCTCGACGCGACGCCGACCTACAGCTACGCCCGCATGCTCTACAAGTATCCTCAGGCCGAATTTCCCTACGACCTTCTGGTGCAGGAGAACGCGCGGCGCACCAGGCAGGAGCCGGAGTTCGAGATTCTCGATACCGGCATCTTCGACGCCGACCGCTATTTCGATGTCGATATCGAGTATGCCAAGGCGGGTGCCGAGGACATCCTGCTGCGGCTCACCGTCACCAATCGCGGCCCCGAGGAAGCGGCGATCCATGTTCTGCCGCACGTCTGGTTCCGCAACACCTGGAGCTGGTTCACCGATCGTCCAAAGCCCTCGCTCGTGCGCGTCCACAACGATGTCGTGGTCAACCATGAGAAGCTCGGGATCTATGCCGTCCAGTTCGACCGGCCGGACGAGATCAAGTTTTGCGAGAACGAAACCAACATCGCGAAACTCTTTGGCGGGCAGGAGACAGGACAGCCATGCAAGGATGGTCTTCACGACTACGTCGTCAGGGGCCGCAAGGACGCAGTTGATCCCGCCAAGGGCACCAAGGCGGCTGGTATTTACCGGCGCACGATTGCCGCGGGCGCCAGCACGACCATTCGGGTCCGGCTGAGCCCAGGTCCTGCCAAGCCCGCACCCTTCGCCGACTTCGAGCAGATCTTCAGCCTGCGCAAGTCGGAGGCCGATGCCTTTTATGCCGAGCTGCAGCGCAAGATATTGGATGAGGACCTTCGCCGCATCCAGCGTCAGGCTTTCGCCGGAATCCTGTGGTCGAAGCAATATTTCTACTTCGACGTCACGGAGTGGTTGGACGGCGATCCGGCGCAACCCAAGCCACCCCGGACTCGCTTCGCCGGCCGCAACTGCGAGTGGGTTCATGCCAATATGGAAGATATCGTCTCGATGCCGGACAAATGGGAGTTTCCCTGGTTCGCGGCGTGGGACTGGGCCTTTCATCTGACCACGCTCGCTTATCTCGATCTGGGGGACGCCAAGCATCAACTGATCCTGCTCGGCCAATCCTGGTACATGCACCCGAACGGACAGCTGCCCGCCTACGAATGGAACTTCAGTGACGTCAACCCGCCCGTGCAGGCCTGGGCGGCCTTGCGCGTCTACGATGCCGAGCGGCGGCGCAACGGCAAAGGTGACCGCAAGTTTCTCGAGAGAGTCTTCACCAAGTTGTTGCTCAATTTCACCTGGTGGGTGAATCGCAAGGACCCGCACGGCCTGAACGTCTTCGAGGGCGGCTTTCTCGGCATGGACAATATCGGCGTCTTCGACCGGTCGGGTCCGCTGCCGGTGAACGGCACGCTGGTGCAGTCCGACGGCACATCGTGGATGGCGATGTTCAGTCTGAACATGCTGCGCATCGCCATCGAGCTGGCGCAGGAGGATGATGCCTATCAGGACATCGCGACCAAGTTCTTCGAGCATTTTCTGATGATCGGCGGCGCGATGACCAACTTGGGCGGTGAGGGTCTGAGTTTGTGGGACGACGGCGACAATTTCTTTTACGACTGGCTCGTGATGAGCAATGGCGAGGCGACACCCCTGCGCGTTCGCTCCCTGGTCGGCCTGATTCCGATGTTCGCCGTCGAGACCGCAGACATGGCCTTGCTGAAGAATCTGCCGTCGTTCGTCAGGCAGCGGGACTGGTATTTACGCTATCGTCCGAAGCTTGCGACCCTGGTTTCCCGCTGGAACACGCCTGGCGCCGCCGATACGCGCATGCTCGCCATTACCCGTGCCTTCCGCTCGACCAAGCTGCTGGAGCGCATTCTGGACAAGAACGAATTCCTGTCGGATTACGGCGTACGATCCTTGTCGCGCTACCATCTCGAACATCCCTACGTTTTCGAGACCGGCGACTTTCGCTCCGAGGTCAAATATGTTCCGGCCGACTCCGACAGCGATCTCTTCGGCGGAAATTCCAATTGGCGCGGGCCGATCTGGATGCCGATCAACTACCTGATCATCGAAAGCCTGCAAAAGTTTTACAAATTCTACGGCGACGATTTCCGGGTGGAATCGCCGGTCGGATCCGGGCAGACGCAATCGCTGAAAGAGCTCGCCGATGGGCTGCGCAACCGGTTGATCAACATCTTTCGACGCAACGCAAACGGACGGCGGCCGGTCTTCGGCACCTACGAGAAGATGCAGACCGATCCGCACTTCAAGGACTACCTCCTGTTCCACGAATATTACGACGGCGACAACGGCCGCGGCCTGGGCGCCTCGCACCAGACAGGTTGGAGCGCTTTGGTCGCCAACATGATCGCCGAGCTGCATGACTAGGAGCGTTGCGGGGCGGTTGTGCGGCCGTTAGGCTTCCCGTCCGCATGAAACGACGCATTTTTCTCGCCACCGCGCTCCTGCCGGCGGTGTCGCAGGCGCAGCAGCAACCGCCCCTGATCGGCGTCATGCGCGTCAACGCCAGGAGTGCCGAACAATTCGCCGAGCCGTTCCGGCGCGACATGGCGCGGCTGGGATGGCAAGAGGGCAGGACTTACCGCACGCATTTCCTGTGGGCCGATGGCGACACCTCCCGGCTGCCGGCGATGGCGGCCGAGCTCCTGAAATCAGGCGCCCAGGTGATCGTGCCCTTCGGCAATGCCGCCGTGGCTGCGGCGCAGGCCGCAACCAAGCAGGTGCCGATCGTCGGCATGGCCGACGACTTCGTTGGTGCCGGCCTGGCGCCGTCGATGGCGCGGCCGGGCGGCAACACGACCGGCATCAGTATCATGGCGCATGAGCTCGAGTTGAAGCGGCTGGAAATCCTGCATGAGATTGCCCCGCGAGCACGCCATATCGGCGTGGTGAACGACGACGTCAACTCCGTCAAAGGCGGTATCGAGAAGCTCGAGAAGGGCGCACAAAGTCTCGGCCCGTCGAGGCGGTGCAGGTTCTCCGGTCGCCCTTCCTCAATTCCCAGCGCGCGACCTTTGTCCAGCGCCTGCGCGAGATGAAGCTGCCGGCCGTCTACGAATGGCCGGAGACCGTCGAGGAGGGTGGGCTCGCGAGCTACGCGCCGCGCATATCGCTGTGCTATCGCCACGTCGCTGTGCTGGTGAGCAAGGTGCTGCGCGGCGCAAAGCCCGCCGACCTGCCGATCGAGCAGCCGACGACCTTCACCTTGGCGATCAACACCGGCGCCGCGCAGGCGATCGGCCTGCAGGTGCCCGAGAGCCTGCTGCTGCGCGCCGATGTCGTGGTGGACTAGGCGAGTCCCAGCGCCGTGGCGCCCCTCCCGCGTTATCCCTCGCTGTTCGAGATCAACACCCGGGTCTGGCTCGACCGTCTGTCCCGCGAGGCGGGGAGGTCGGTCACGCTGGCGACCGTCGATGATGCGACGCTGGACGGCTTGGCGCGCCTCGGTTTCGACTGGATCTGGCTGTTGGGTGTTTGGCGGACCAGCGCGGCTAGCTGTGCGGTGTCGAGAAGCAAGCTCGCCTGGCGGGCCGAGTTCCAGGCGGCGCTGCCGGACCTCGCGGAGCAGGACATCTGCGGCTCGTACTTCGCCATCGGCGCCTATGAGGTCGACGAGGCCTTGGGCGGCAAGGCGGCGCTGGCAGACTTGCGCGCCCGGCTGGCGGCGCGGGGCTTGCGGCTGATGCTGGATTTCGTGCCCAACCACACCGCGCTCGATCATCTCTGGGTCGCCGCGCATCCCGATTTCTATGTCGCGGGCGACGAGCAGGCGTTGGCCGCCGAGCCCGGGAACTACTGCCGGGTCGAAA
>WNFC01006485.1_pt1 | contig 12865 bp, 14 predicted proteins | sample 5400541 | NCBI WGS metagenome assembly WNFC01 (sample SAMN13153342, study PRJNA577476) | soil metagenome | isolation source: 120 cm saprolite under Douglas fir tree site 2 hole 2 replicate 1 | place: USA:California | collected 2015-04-18
CCCTCTTCTTTGCCCAGGATGGCGAACTTCACGTTGGCCGCGGCGAAAATCCTGGCCAACGCTGTGGCCACGCGCTGGTTGCGCGCGTCGAAAGACGACATGCAGCCAACCCAGTAGAGGATTTCTAGCGAGCTCGGATCCTCAACCTGCGCCAGCTCCTGCACGCCGGCCGCCGCGGCCCAGTCGGCGCGCGTGCTCGCGGGAAATGAGTATGGGTTCGAGTTGCGCTCCAGGTTGTTGAACAGTGTGACCAGCTCCTGGGGAAACTTGCTCTGTTCGAGGACGAGATTGCGGCGCATCTCGACGATCAACGGCACGTGCTCGATGCTGACCGGGCACTGCTCCATGCACGCACGGCAGGTGGTGCAGTCCCACAGCTCGTCTTCGGAGACGATGTCGCCAATCAGGTCGGCCATCACTGGTACGTGAGCCAGGGTCGGCTCGTTGGCCGCAACCAGGTCGTTGCCGCGCACGCCGGCTTCGTTGAGGCGCGGCCCAGCCGGCCCAGCGAGGAGTCCCGCCTGGCGATTCATGTACGCGCCGATCTCGACGATCAACTGGCGTGGCTTCAACGGCTTGCCGGTATTGAAGGTCGGGCAGAAATCGAGGCACCGACCGCAGCGCATGCACGCGTCGAAGTTGAGCAATTGTTTCCAGGAGAAATCGTCGAGCTTGGCGACGCCGAAGTGCTCTTGTTCTTCGATATTGGCGATCAATGGCAGCGCCGCACGCGCATCTACCGCGCGGAAAAAGACGTTGGCCGGGCCGGTGAAGATGTGCGCCAGCTTCGAGACCGGGATGTACACCAGCAGGGCAGTGTTGGCCAGCATGTGCGACCACCAGGTCACCGCATGCGCGCCGCCGAGCACCGCGGGGTCAACGCTGTTCAGCACCAGGGTCAGCGGGTAGGCGACCCAGTGGATTGGCGCACTGGGATCGCGCGTGGCCGACAAGCGCAGCGCCTCCAGGAGAAAACCGGTGATGCCCAGGAACAGCAGTAGCCCGAGGACAATCGCATCGTCTGACAAATTGCGTCTGAACTTCGGTAATTTCTGTCCGTACCTGCGGAATACGGCCATCAACAGACCAATTAAGAACAGCAACCCGAACAGGTTTATGACGAGCTTGTAGACGACGTAAAAGGGCCCGTTGAAAAAACTGACGCCAAAGTAGGGGCGAACGATGTCGGCTTCCAGCAGCACGATCAACGTGCCGATAAACAGGACGACAAAACCCCAGAAGATGAACAGGTGCATCAACCCGGCGTAGACGTAGCCGGGCCGGACGAGGCGCCGATGCAAAAAGACCACCGACAGCGCCTGGCGCGTTCGCTCGCCAATGCGATCGATCGGTCCGAACGGCTTGCCGCGCCGCCACGTCAGGTAGCGGCGGGTAAAGGCGTAGCCGAGGACCAGCGCCTGCACGGCCACCAGGACGTACATGACCGCGAACGCCACTTCGCCGACGTTCCAGCCAATCTGGCGCGTGGGCACTAGGCGAGGGCCTTTCGTCGCGCGAGGCTATTGCCGACCCAGGCGCCGCCCACAAACAAGAGCAGCGCACCGGGCGCAACCGCGGGACCCGTATGCGTAAAGACGCCGACCGATGTGAGCGCGATCCCGATGAGGGTCACCAGCGCCGCCAGGACGGGCTCCAGCCCCACGGAACCTATGGTATCTGGAGATACTGCTTGAGGTTTTCGACGGTCGCGGAGTCCCAGCGCACCTCGACGATGGGGCATTGGACCGCGGCGCGAATTGACGGCCAATCGGGCGGACAGTCACGCAACGCGCGCGCCTCAAGGCTGTTCTGTACCGACGACGGCGCATAGATCGGATTGATCATCACGAGGCGGGCAACGCGGCGGGGGTGCCAGGCGGCGAGCAGTAGGGCGGCAACGCAGCCCAATCCCTCGCCGACAAGGATGGGTTCTTCGAAGCCGAACTGCTCGAGAGTCCCGAGGATGTCGACCGTTTGAATCTGGTACGGCTGGCCAGGTCGCGGCGAGATGCTGACGACGCGATAGTCAGGGGCGAAGCGAGCGGCAAGACCCTGGACGACCTCATCACCGGGTGAGAGTGGGTCAGGCACGTGGACCAACGGCCCGCCGAAGCCGGGCCAGTCCCGCAGCCGTAGTCGAGCGCCCTCGAGCTCGACCGTGCGTTCCAGACACACGCGCAGCGGCTCGTGGTCGACGGCGAACGAACCCTCAGGCGCGCGGCGGTCCGGCGATGGCGGTGATCAGGTGATCGGGCAGGATCCAGCGCCTGGCAGCTTCGGTCACCTGCTCGCGGGTCAACGACCTGACGATGTCTGGGTACCGCTCGAGGTAGTCGAGCCCGAGATCGTACAGCTCGATCTCGCCCATGACCGCGGCCGCGCCCTCGTTCGTTTCAAGCTGTCGCGGCAGGCTGCCCAGCAGGCTGCTCACGCCGTCGGTTTGCTCAGCTGGGGTCGGTCCTTCGGCCAGAAACGACTTGAGCTCGGTGTCGATGCTCGCCAGCGCCTTGTCCAGGTTGCGCGGGTTGACCCCCGCGCGCATCATCCACGCGCCGCGACCATAGCTGCCCTGCAGCTCCGAGTAGGCGTAGTAGGCCAACCCCTGCTCATCGCGAACCTTCTCGCCGAAGCGGCCCATGAAGTACATCCGCCCGAGGACGTGATTGGCGAAGCTCAGCGCATAGAAATCGGGTGAGGTGCGCTCGAGGGTCGGCAGGCCGATGGCGATGTCGCCCTGGGTCTTACCGACCATGTCGACCTCGCGCATCACCTTGGCGTGTAAGTCGGTTGCCGGCAATGTGCTCTCGACGGGCTCCGTGCGCGCCGTGGCCCAATCGCCGAGATTGCGCTCGGCCGCGGCGGTCGCCTCGTCGGCAGCCACGTCGCCAACGACCATCAGTGTGGTCTGGTTGGCGCCGTACCACGATTTTAGAAAGGAAGTCAGATTGTCCCGCGTGGCGGCCTCGACGCTGGCCGCATCGCCGACGGTCAGTCGGTGATACGGATGGCTGGCGGGATAAGCCAGCCCACGCCAGGTGCGCTCGGACACCACCCGCGTGTTGTCGTCCATCTCTTTGAGGTCGGTCAGCACCTGGCCCTTGAGCCGCTCTAGCTCATCGGCCGGAAATGTTGGCCGGCGCACGAGCTCGCTCATGATCTCCATCGCGCGGTTGAAATCGCCGCTCAAGCACTTGATCGAGATGACGACCAGGGCATAGCCGACGTCGACCGACAGGCCGGCGCCCATCCCGTCGAGCTCTTCGGCCAGGGCCGCCTTGCCGATGTTCTCGGTGCCCTGGCGCAGCATGCGTCCGGTGAGGCCGGCGATCCCGTGCTCACTGGCACCTTCGCGACTCGACCCAGCGCGGATCAATGCGCGGACCACGACCGACGGGTTGGCCGCGGCGCGGTTGTGCAACAGGACCAGGCCGTTGTTGAGCTCGGTGCGCTGGGGTCGCAGCGCGCTCCCCGCTGCCGTGGCCATCAGCGTGACTCCTCGTTGTCGGGCAAGAACCAGCCGGTGGTGCGCTGCTTGTCGACCAGATAGGTGTTAGCGACGCGCTGGACATCTTCGGGGGTCACGCTCTGCAGCGCCGCCGGAAACGTTTCCCAGCCGGCGGCGTTGCCGGCCACGAGGTCCATGAAGCCCAGCGCGAAACCCTGATTGGTCACCCCCTCGAGCGAGTAGACCACCTGGGCGTGCAGCTGTCGTTTGGTTCGTCCAAGCTCGTCCGCCGGAACGCCCGCGCGTTGGATCGTGGCGATTTCCTTGGCGATGGCCTCTTCGGCGCGGGTGGGCTCAACGCCGTCGCGCAGCGTCGCGTCGATCGCGAACAAATAGGGATCGAGGGTCAGCTCGTAGCCGGCTGAAACGGAGCTGGCGATCTCGCCGTCGATCAAGGCACGATAGAGCCGCGAGCTGCGGCCGAGACCGCGCGCGCCGCCCCAGGCGATCGGGCTGGAGGCACCGCCGAGGAGTGAGCTGAGCACGACCATGGCCGCGGCGTCGCCATGGCTGGCCTCGGGCGCATGATAGGCCAGCATGACATAACTCGTCGGCCCGGGCCGACTCACGCTGACTCGCCGTTCGCCCGTCTGCGGCTGTTCTTCGATCTGCAGTTTCGGCGGCGTTGGCCCGGCCGGATGCTTGTCGAACTCGCCGTGGATCTTGTCGAGCAGCTCAGCCGATGAGAAATCGCCGACCATGACCAGTGTCGCGTTATTGGTCATGTAGTAGCGCTTGTAGTGGTCGTACAGGTTCTCACGAGTCATCGCCCGCAGGTCGCTTTTCGGCCCGATCACGCCCAAGCGGTAGGGGTGCTCTCGCCAGGCGACCGCCTGCACCTCTTCGCGAAGCCAGAACTCGGGGTAGTTCTCGCTGCCCTCGCGCTCGCTGATGACGACCGTCCGTTCCGCCTCGGCTTCGTCTGGCTCGATGCGCGTGTCGTAGATCCGATCCGATTCGATTGCCAGCGCCAGGTCGATCTCGTCGGCCGGCAGGGTCTCAAAGTAGGACGTGCAATCGATCCAGGTGAACGCGTTCAATGCGCCGCCGCGGCGTGAGATCTCTTTGGTGATCTCGCCCTTGCCGAAGCGCTTGCCGCCCTTGAACAGCATGTGTTCGACCCAGTGCGACACGCCCGTCGTACCGGGCAGCTCATTGCGTCCGCCAACGCGGTACCACATCCACACGCCGACGAGCGGGCGCTCGCGGACCTCGCGCAGGATTACCCGCAGACCATTGTCCAGCGTCGTTTGCTGGAAAGACGCTGAAGCCGAAACCGACAAGGCCATCGGGCTAATGCTAGCGCCTGTCGGCAGTCAGCTATCAGCTATCAGGCAACTCCTGACGGCTGACGGCTGACCGCAAGTTATCTAGCTGCTGTGCGCAGCGACGGCGCGCCAACTGGCTGTGCCTCAGGCTCCTTGTCGTAAGACGGCTCTGGGAGGCGGTCTTCAGCCTTGAGCGGCATGCGCAGGCTGAGCGTGGGCGAAGGTGTCTCTTCGACGACCGGCGTAGCCCCCGCCAGCTCCTTGAGCCGACCCGTGGCAAAAATCATCAGCTCGCGGCTGCACGCGTGCACCTTGGCCGGCGCGATGCGGCCGCGGCGGCCAAGCAGCTGATCGAACCCGCCTGAACGCAGCAGGTAGGCGTTGACCTCGAGGCTGTCCTGGTCAAAGGACGCGTCGACCAGGTGGCCGACCAGATTGCCGTCGTCGCCCATGACCTCGAGCCCCTGCAGCGTCGAGGCGTCGAGCCAGCGCTCGTTGACCTCCAGTGGGGTGCCCGGGGTGACGCCGCCGCGCGGTGTGAGAATCACAGCGCTGCTGCCGACGCGGCGGATGCGCGCGGCCAGAATCCGTTCGCCGTCGCCGTCTTCGACGCCGTTGATGTCGAGGGCGGCCAGCCGCCCTGAGACCGGATCGACCTGGTAGTCCTGCACCGTGCCGATTTTGCGGGCCGCGGTGGGATCGATGACAGGGAGTCCGCGAAGTTCTTTCAGGCGCATGATCTTGCTAACGCCTCCCGACAGGCTGAATCGTATCGCGCGCCGGAGCGCGAGCGCCCTTGCTTAACGCAAGTTCTGGTCCAGGTGTTCGGTTCTAGAAGCCGGCGGTGCGTCGAATTTCGAAACCAGACAAGTGTTCGGGTGGCTCGTCCCAGGCCACCTGCACGTCGCGCACGTATGCGCCTGGCGGACCGTCGTGACACCAGCCCAGCATGTCCTCAACCGCCGGGCGTGGTCCCTCGAAAACAGCCTCGACACCTCCGGAGTCGAGATTGCGTACCCAGCCGGCCAGTTGGCGGCGGCGGGCCTCGTCGGCCGTCGTGTAGCGAAAGCCAACGCCCTGGACCCGGCCGGCCAGGCGCACGTGAGCGCGCGCCAGCTCAGGCGCGCGCACCGCGTCCAGATAGCTCAGCAGCGCGCACGGTCTGCTCGGCCAGGACGGCCACTGTCGTCGGCCCGGTGCCACCTGGGACGGGTGTGATCGCGCCCGCAAGATCGGCCACCGCGTCCGTGTCGACGTCGCCGAGCACGGTGCCGTCTGGTCCGGGGTTGGTCCCGAAATCGAGCACCACGCTGCCTGGTTTGACGTGCTGAACGCCGATCAAATGGGCTCGACCAATGGCGACACAGAGAATATCCGCGGTGCGGGTAACGGCCGCCAGATCGACTGTGCGCGAGTGGCACACGCTGACCGTGGCATCCGCGTCGATCAGCAGCAAGGCCAACGGCATGCCGACGACCGGGCTGCGCCCGACGACGACGGTCTGTGCTCCGCGAACCGCCACGCCGTAGTGTTGCAACAGGCGTACACCGCCCAGCGCGGTGGCCGGCGCGAAACCCTGGCGACGTTGGGCAAGCCGGCCCAGATTGACCGGGTGTTGCCCATCGACGTCCTTGGTCGGCTCGATGGTTAAGGCGACTTGTTCGGCATCGACACCCTGCGGGAGCGGCGTGAGGATCAAAATGCCGTCGATATCATCGTTACGGTTCAACTGGCTAATAGCCGAGAGCATGCCGGCGGCGTGGCCGGTCTGTGTGGTTACGGCCAGGCCGTGGCGCCCGAACTGCCGCTCGATCTGCCGCCCGTATGCGGCCGCTGCCTCGTCCGCACCGCCGACCAGGCCAAGACACGGCGGGCGGCCGGCGCGCTCCGCAAATACCGCGGCGCGGGGCTCGAGGTCACGCCAGATCGCCTCGGCCACCGGCCGGCCTTCAAGGCGTCGCGCGGTCATCCGCCGCGCAACTCAGGCGGCAGCCAGCAGCTTGCCGCGCTCGGATTCGGCCGTGACCTGGCGACTCTGGATCAGCTGGATGATGCGCGTTTGCATCTTGATGTCGCCGATCAGACACCCGCCCACCAGCCGCCCATCTTTGAAGAACAACCGCTGGTAATTACGGTTGACGGCGTCGAGGTGCTCCCAGCTTTCGAGGTCATGCAGATTGGCCGGCGTCAAACCCATAACGCGGATGCGTGAGTCGAACAGGCCAGTCGAGTACATCGGCACGTCGTTGTAGAACTTGCGCTCGCCGACCATGTTCGCGCCGGCGATGCGCCCGTGGCTGACGCTGTTGTTCCACGTGCCCATCTGATTATGGGTGCCAATCGAGACGTCGAAGAATTCGGCCACGTCGCCCGCGGCGTACACATCATCGACATTCGTTTCCAGGTACTCGCTGGTGACGATCCCGCCGCGGACCTCGATGGGCGTAGCTTTGAGAAAGTCGACGTTCATCTTGACGCCCAGGCCGACGCCAATCATGTCGCACTGGAGGTGCTCGCCCGTGGTCGTCGTGACGCCGCACACCTGACCGTCTTTGCTGTGGACTTCCTTGACTTCGCCGCCATAGTGGATGTCCACGCCGGCGGCTCGCGCGATGTCGTCGACCAGCGCGCCGCCATCTTCGTCGAGCACCTGTCTCAAGAACCGTGTGCCGCGGATGAGCCACGTCACCGACAGACCGTGGTGGCGGTAGGCTTCGGCGAGCTCGTAGGCGATGTAGCTGCCGCCGACGACGACGGCGTGCTTGGCGGTATTCATGCGTTCGCGGATGGCGGTCGCGTCATCCCAGTACTGGAAGTTGTAGATGCCTTTGACGTCAGGCGTCGCGCCCGGCGCGGGCAGCAGATTGGGCCTACCGCCAGTTGCGATCAACAGGCGGTCGTACTGAAATGTCTGGCCGTCGGCCGCTGTCGCAACGCGCGTCTCGGTGTCCAGCGCGTCAATATGCGTGTTGACCAACAGCTTGATACCCTTTTCCGCGTGCTGTTCGGGTGTGCGCAAGAACACCTTTTCGCGCTTGGCCTGGTCGCGCAGGAAGGGCGGTAAGGCGACGCGGTTATAGAGGGGGTACGGCTCGTTGGTGAGGAGAGTGATCTCCCCCTCAGTGTCGGTCTTGCGGATCGTCTCGGCGCAGTACGTGCCAGACGCACCGTTGCCAATGATCAAGTAACGCTTGCGCGTGGAGGGTGCCAAGCAGCAGCCTGCCTCCGTGGGTAGTTCATGCAGTCTACCACCGGATGCCCATGAACCCGACCCAAAGTACCGTGCGGTGCTCGACTGGGTCTGGTCATTTTCGGCTCGCGTGCGGTCGGCCGAAGCCATCGCCGCTCAACGCGCGGTCAAGCTCGAGCGCATGCGGGCCTTGCTCGCCGCCCTGGGCAACCCCGAAAGCAGGTTTCCGTCGGTCCTGGTCGCGGGCACCAAGGGCAAGGGGAGCACGGTGGCGATGATCAGCGCGTGTCTGACCGCCGCGGGCCTGCGCACGGGTCGCTACACCTCGCCGCACCTGATCAACTGGCGCGAGCGCACCAGCATCGACGGGCAGGCGATTGCCGTAGACGATGTCATCAGCCTGGCCGAACCGATTCGGCGCGCCATTGAAGGGCTCCACCAGACATTGGGTGACCCGACCACGTTCGAGGTGGGCACCGCCTTTACCTTTCTGTACTTCGCCGAGCAGAACCTCGACCTGGCGGTTGTCGAGGTGGGCACTGGCGGTCGATTCGACGCGACCAACCTGGTCGAGCCACTCGTCTCAGTGATCACGCCGATCAGTTACGACCACACGCCGACGCTGGGTGAAACGCTCACGGCGATCGCCGGGCACAAAGCGGGCATTCTGCGGGCCGATCGGCCGGCCATCAGCGCGCGCCAGGTCGACGAAGCGCGCGTCGTCATCGAGGCCGAGGCGATGCGCCTGGGGACACTACTGGAGGAAGTCGGGCGCGAATGGCGCTGGTCTGACGTGGCGACAGGGATCCGCATCGAATCAAGCCACGCCGACTTCGCGCCGCTGGAGACGCAGGTGGGCCTGCTGGGCGATCACCAGCGCGACAATGCGACCACCGCTGTCGCAGCGTTGCACGCCCTGGGCGCAATCGAGCCGCGCTTCGCCGTGTCGCCCCAGGCAATGCAATCGGGCCTGGCTGGTGTCGATTGGCCAGGGCGGCTGCAGGTGCTGTCCGAAAAGCCGCTGCTGGCCGTCGACGGTGCGCATAACGCCGCCTCGGCGGAAATGCTGCGCGCCGCGATAGAGAAATACCTGCCGTTCGAGCGTCTGCACCTGGTATTAGGGCTGAGCGCGGGCAAGGACGCCCACGGCGTGCTCGAAGCTCTCGCGCCGCGGGCGCACGGCGTGTATCTGACACGCTCACACCACGAGCGATCGGCGCCGCCGCGCGAGCTCGAACCGATGGTCCATCAAGTCGCCCCGCGCGCGGTGGTCGCCGTCCACGACGACCTGGTCGGCGCGGTCGAGGCTGCTCTGGGCGCCGCGCGCACTGACGATCTGGTGCTGGTCACCGGGTCGTTGTTCCTGGTTGGCGAGACGCTGGTGTGGTGGCGCCGCTCGCCTCGGTGATCGTGCCGACGCTGAACGGGGCGCACCTGTTGTCGGCATGCCTCGATTCGCTGGTGGGCCAGACGTACCCGAACGTGGAGGTGATCGTCGCCGACGGCGCATCAACCGACGGGACAGTCGACTTGCTGGCCAGCAAGTACCCATCGGTGCGCTTGCTACGGCTGCGCCGCAACGGCGGCTTCACCGGCAACGTCAACGCCGGGCTGCGCGCCGCGCGCGGCGACGTGCTGTGCCTGCTCAACAACGACGCGCAGGCCGACGCCGACTGGGTCAGCGTGTTGGTGGCGACGCTGCTCGACAACCCGAATGTCGGTTCGGTGGCGAGCAAGGTCCTCTTTGCCGATGGGCGCACCATCAACAGCGCAGGCGATGTGCTGGGTCGCGACGGCGCGCCGCGCCAGCGCGGTGCTGGCGAGCCTGATGGCTCGGCGTGGAATACGCCTGGCCCGGTTTTCGGCGCAATGGGCGGCGCCGCGGCGTATCGCCGCGCTATGCTCGCCGATACAGGCCTTCTGGACGAGGTCTTCTTTATGTACCTGGAAGACGTCGACCTCGCATTCAGGGCTCAGCTGCGCGGTTGGAGCTGCCTGTACCAGCCGGCGGCGCGGGCGTACCACATTGGCAGTGCCAGCGGCGGCGGCGTCCTGGCTTCCTTTCTTAATGGCCGGAATTTGATCCGCCTGCTGGCCAAAGACATGCCCGCGGAGCTGTGGCCACGGCTCCTGCCGGGCATCGTGCGTTTCCAGGTCAATCGCGCCCAGGCGGCGGTCAACGCCTGGCGCGGGTCTGCCGCGCGCGCGACATTGCGCGGGCAGCTCGCTGGATTGGCGAGCTTGCCGCGTCACCTGGCGGATCGGCCGGTCGTACAACGACGCAATCGGGTGTCCGCCGAGGCGGTGTATTCACTGCTCAGCCCGGCCGATACGTGAGCTCGAGATTGGCGCTGTCGCTGGTCATCCCCGCCTACAACGAGCAGGCGCGGCTGCCCTACACGCTGGCGCAGATCGAGGCGTTCGTGTGCGCCGAGCAGATCGACTGCGAGGTGATCGTGGTCGACAACGGCTCGCAGGACGCCACCTCGGCCGTCGTGCTGCAGGCCAGCGCCAATTTTCCACGGCTGCGGCTGCTGCGCACGGACCGCCGCGGCAAAGGCTGCGCGGTGCGCACGGGCGCGCTGGCGGCAAAGGGCGAAGTGGTCGTTTTCGGCGATGCCGATCTGTCGTGGTCGGTCGAGGACTTGCCGCGCTTCATTGGCCTGATCACCGACGGCACGCCGGTGGTGATCGGCTCGCGCGAGGGTGCCGGCGCGCGCCGCATTGACGAGCCGGGCTACCGCCATCTGATGGGGCGCATCTTTAACCGTGTCGTCCAGGCACTGGCCGTGCCGGGCATCGAGGACTCGCAGTGCGGGTTCAAAGCGTTTCGGGCCGATGCGGCGCGGGCCATCTTCAGCCGCCAGCGCATCGACGGCTTCGGTTTCGACGTCGAGGTGCTCTACCTGGCGCGGCGACTCGGCTTCGGTATACGCGTGGTGCCGCTGCGTTGGGAGCACAAGGAGAACAGTCGCGTGGCGCCGATTCGCGACACGCTGGCGATGCTGACCGACGTGCTGCGGGTGCGCTTCAACGCGTGGCGCGGCGCCTACACCTGAGCTTCGGCCTACGCCTGTGCTTCGACTAGGCCTGAGCTTCGGCCAGGGCGTGCTCGACCGTGTCCAGCAGCAGGTCGAGATCGAATGGCTTGCGGATCAGCGCGCGCGCCCCGAGCTCCTCCGCCGTGGTATCCGCCGCCCACGTGCGTCCAGTAAGCAACACGACCGGTACAAACGAGCACAGGTCCTGGATCTGCTGGCGTTCGTCGTCGGGCAGACTGCGCTGGCTGCCGCCCCAGAAATCGGCCACCACCAGGTCCCCGTCCTGGTCGGCGGCCGCGGCGCGGATTTCGTCGAAGCTCTCGCACGCCCGCACGTCGAAGCCTTCGCCAGCCAGAGCCTCATGCAGTAGGCTGCGCAAAGCAAGGTCGTCCTCGAGCAGCAACACTCGGCGGCGCGGCATGACGCCGGACTGATGGTAGCTGAAACGGTTTGTGAAAACTGGCACGCTGCTTGCGTTTAGTGGCGGTGTGTCTGTAGATCAGCAAGCGCGGCCCCGTACCGCGTCCCCGCGGGTTCGTCATGCGCGCGATGCGCTGCTGGATGGGGCGGCCTCGGCGTTGCTCCAATCGGTGCGCGACATCATCTGTGAACCGACCCGCACGCAGATCGTGCGGGCACTGACCCCGGGCCCATTGTCCGTCGGCGACCTGGCCTCTATTCTCGGGCGGAGCAAGTCGGCCACCAGCCAGCATCTGCGGGTGCTGCGCGAAGCAGGCATCGTTTCCGCGCGTCGGCGTGGTCGGGCAGTGGTCTACAGCCTGGCATCTGGGCCGATGGTCGAGGCGACCGTGCGCGTCCTCGACACCGCGGCGACCATCGCTACCGGTTGATCCGGTTTACATGAGTTAGCCCTAGGGCACGCTGCATAGGGTCGGGGCGTCAACGGCGACGCCCAGACCCTGCAGCGTGGCCAGGGTGGGTCCCGCCTGCGTGGTCACCTGCGGCTGCAGCTGGGCGCACGCCCCGCGTAGCTGGCCGGTCATGCCGTACTGGTCGTACAGCTGGCTGCCGAGGCGCGCCAGGGGTGAGTTGGGATCGCGTTTCTGCAGCTCCTGCAGGTCGATTCGCGCCTCGTCCTCGCGGCCATCGGCCAACAACGTGAGCATGCCTCTGAATCGCGCGTAGTCGTCGATCGCACTGGTGGCCGCCGCCGCTTCACCCTGATTCGGCGGCGTATTGGTCACACGGTCGTACAGACCAGCCGCAGTCTTCAAGTCCCCCATGCGAAAGGCCACATTGGCCGCGTTCAACGTCTCAACACGGGTCGAGCTCGCCGCCGGCGGAACAGCCGTAGGCTTGGCCGCCGCAGCTGCTGTGGGCGGTGGAGCCGTAGGCTTGGCCACCGCCGTGGGCGCTGCTGTCGGTGTCGGCGGGGCAGGCGCCTGACACGCCGCCACGATCAGAAGTGCGCCGAGATAGGCCAGGTGCCGAACAGGCATGCCAGAGCCTAGCACCGTGTTAGGCTCTGCCGAGCCCGTGGAGCAAGCCCATATCCGTAACTTTGTCATCATCGCGCACATCGATCATGGCAAATCGACGCTTGCGGATCGGCTTCTCGAACGTACGGGTACGCTCGCGCAGCGCGACATGATGGCCCAGGTGCTCGACGCCATGGATCTCGAGCGCGAAAAGGGCATCACCATCAAGGCCAAGGCCGTACGCATGGTGTATCGGGCGCAGAATGGCGAGGAATACCAGCTCAACCTGATCGACACGCCCGGGCACGTCGACTTCACCTACGAGGTCTCGCGCGCGCTGGCGGCCTGCGAAGGCGCGCTGCTGGTCGTCGACGCCGCGCAAGGCGTTGAGGCGCAAACCCTGGCCAACGTCTACCTGGCGG
>WNFC01006487.1_pt1 | contig 12864 bp, 11 predicted proteins | sample 5400541 | NCBI WGS metagenome assembly WNFC01 (sample SAMN13153342, study PRJNA577476) | soil metagenome | isolation source: 120 cm saprolite under Douglas fir tree site 2 hole 2 replicate 1 | place: USA:California | collected 2015-04-18
TTCTGCGTCGAGCGGTAGTTGCGTTCCAGCTTGACGATTCGGGCGGCAGGGAAATCGCGCGAAAAACTCAAGAGTATGGAGACGTCGGCGCCGCGCCAACGGTAGATCGATTGATCTTCGTCACCGACAACACAAACGTTTTGCTTCGGGCCGGTCAGCAGCCGCATCAGCTCGTATTGCACCCGATTGGTGTCCTGATATTCGTCCACATGGATGAATTGGAACCGGGCTTGCCACTTCTCGCGTGTCGTTGTGGATTCGCGCAGTAAACGCACTGACCGGAGGAGCAAGTCATCGAAGTCCAGAGCCTTGCTGTCGTGCAAAAGCTTTTCGTACGCCGCGAAAATATCGGCGGTTCGGCGCCCGTCTTGATCGAACGCTTCAGCGCGCAACTGCTCCGCAGTTTGGCCATGATTCTTTGCGTGGCTAATCCGGCTCAAGACGTTTCTGGGTGTTAGATCATCCGCATCAATCTGCAGCTTGTTCATGGCCAGCTTGACAGCTGCGAGCTGGTCGTCGTCATCGTAAATGGCAAAATCCCGAGGCAGGCCGGCGGCGGCTGCTTCGCGCCGCAGAAGGCGGGCGCAAAGCGAATGAAATGTGGAAAGCCACGGCTGCGCGGGAGGCACTCCGGCGCGCAACAGCAGGTCCGAGACGCGATTGCGCATCTCTTCCGCGGCCTTGTTGGTGAACGTGACGGCCAGGATGGCTTCGGCAGGCACTCCGTTGGCAATCAGGTTTGCCATGCGAAACGTAATGGCGCGCGTCTTGCCGGTGCCGGCGCCGGCAAGAATCAGCACCGGGCCATCGGTGGTTTCGATGGCCAGCCGTTGTTCAGGGTTCAGTTCATCGAGAAGAGAGAGCATTTGTCCGCGAGGGTTGGAGAAAGTTTGCACACGTCATGTTAGCCGACGGCGGCGACGGGCGCAAACTTACGGAATGCAACTTCCAATACGAGTGGTTAGCGTTCGGCGGACCGGCTCAAATCAATTTCAAAGTACAAGAGGCCGCGATTCTTTTCGATAGCCACAATTTCGGGCACGTAGAGATGAGCGCTGTTCAGCAGTTCGAATTGGCTCCGAAGGTCAAAATAAAGAAGTCCTTGTACCGAGCTATGCGGCGCGACAACGCTTGCTTGGACGCCTGCGTTGCGTATGGATTGCTCGACTTCAATCCATTTCTTATCCTTTCCGACCTTTGGACCGCCTAAGGGGATAGGCAGCCTTTTGGCGCTTAGGTTTTTTGTCGATGAGCGAGTGATCACGTCGGCTGCTTCTTCGGGCGTGAGGGGATACAACGCCTGATGATCTTCTTCCGAGAGTGTCAAATTCAGTCGAATGCGCTCCAGGTTGATTTTCATGGTGTCGTCGGAATCATTTCGAAAAACGACCTGGATGGCGATAATACCCGCTGCAAATGGCGACTTTTTCGGAAATTTCTCTTTATAAAGCGCGGGGTCGGTCCACGGGCGTGCCGTGATGGTCATTCCTTCGTGGGATTCCAGTGAGGTCGTCTTGAGCGTAGACGGCTGCTGCGCGGCTCCTGGATGGGAAGTCAGCAACGAGAGGACGAACAAGGGAAGCATGAGGGTTAGTCTTCGCATCGGGTTATAATAGACTTTTCTCATCTTTGAGGCCTTCGATTCCTGGGGGTTGTGCAGGGTTGCCCTGCATCGCACGCTTCTCTTGCGAGCGGAGCGCACAGACCGGAGCCACGCTTAGTGTATTTCATTTATAGTTTTCTTATGGGCCTCGCGGCCCTCTTGCTGGCGCCCTATTGGGTTGTGCAGGGACTGCGTCATGGAAAATACCTCTCGAACCTCGCGGAACGTTTGGGATTTTCCTTCCCGGGACTTGCCAAGCTTCCTGGGGGCTCCGCTGACGCAATCTGGATTCATGCTGTGAGTGTCGGCGAGGCGCTTTCCGGCATTACTCTTGCGCGACGGTTGAAAGAAGCCTATCCCAATCGGCGGCTTATCATCTCGACGACCACCCAGACGGGGCAGGCGCTGGCTCACGAACGAATGCCGTTCGCCGATGCCGTCATTTATTTTCCATTGGATTGGACCTTCTGTGTCCGTCGTGCGCTCAATGCCGTGTGTCCGTCAGTGGTACTTGTTCTCGAAACGGAAATTTGGCCAAGTTTTTTGCGCGAAGCCGGGCGACGGAAGATTCCCGTACTCTTCGTCAGCGGACGCATTTCAGACCGCTCTTTTGCCCGCTACCAGAACTATCTCGGAGTTTTTGGTTTCTTCCTGCGTCCGTTCCTGAAAAACGTGCTTTCCGATGCCAGCGCATTCCTCATGCAGAGCGAGAAAGATGCCGATCGCGTCCGGGCACTGGGCGCGCCGGCGGATCGCGTGCGAGTCAGTGGAAACTTGAAATACGACCTGGAGCTTCCTGCGCCCACACCGCTGTCGAATTGGCTTGCAACAGAGATCAGGCGCAGTGGCCGCTCGCCGATCATTGTCGCCGGAAGCGTTGTGGCGACGGAAGAGCCGCACGCACTCATTGCCTTCGGAACCTTGCAAGGCGAGTACCCGAAGGCACTCCTTGTGATCGCGCCCCGCAAGCCGGAATGTTTTGACGAAGCCGCGGAGTTCATTAATGAATCGCACCGCAAGTTTATCCGCCGGTCCCGATTGCCGATTCCCGGGCCGGGGCAGTCGCAGGATATTCAGCTCTTCGATAACTCCATCATCCCCGATGACGTGACTGTCCTGCTGATCGACAGCATCGGTGAGTTGGCATCGCTTTACGGACTCGCCGACGGCGCTTTTGTAGGTGGCTCGCTCGTTTCCTCTGGCGGTCATAATATTCTCGAACCGGCTGCTTTCGGTAAGATTCCCGTGTTTGGCCCATCGATGGAAAACTTTGCGGAGGTCGCGTCGCGCTTCGTGTCCGCTGGGGCTGCCATTCAGGTGGAAAGCCCAGAAGATGCCGGTGTCGCCTGGATTGAATTGTTTCGCAATCCAGAGCGCATGAAAAAAATGAGTGAGACGGCGCGCCAATTGGTGGCCGGCTCGCGTGGAGCTGCCGATCGAGTAGTGGCGGAAATTGCAGGGCGTTTGGACGGCAGCGGGCGATGAACGCTCCGCCGCTGTTGCGAATGCTTCTTTGGCCGCCTTCTGTGCTGTATGGCGTGGGCGTCCGCGTGCGCGTGTGGCTTTACGCACATGGTTGGCTGAAGCAAAAGCGGTTGGAAGGAAGGGTCATCAGCGTGGGGAATCTTACCGTCGGAGGCACGGGGAAGACGCCGATGGTGATCTGGCTCGCTGAGCAATTTCTCGCGGAAGGAAAGCGTGTTGCGATTCTGAGCCGCGGCTATCGCGGCGCAAACGGAACAAGCGATGAAATCGAGTTGATGAAATTCCGCCTCCAGAATCGCGTTTCCTTTGGAGTAGGCAAAAACCGGTTCGCCGAAGGTCACCGGCTCGAATCACGACAGGCCATCGACGTCTTTCTTTTGGATGACGGTTTTCAGCATCTGCAACTCGCGCGCGACCTGGACATCCTTTTGATGGACGCGTCGCGGCCGCTCACTGGAGAGGCCCTGCTGCCGGCCGGCAGACTCCGGGAACCAATAGCCGCCATGAGCCGCGCAAATTTGATTATTTTTACCCGCGCGGAAACGGCGTCTGGGACGCTCGAAGCGATCGGGAAGCTCGATCAGTATCCGGTTTTCGCTGCGTCCACTCGGCTGCTTGGATTCCGCCGTTTCGGCGGTGAGATCAATCTTCTCAGTGTTGATGAAATCGGCGCCGGCCCCTTTTTTGCGTTTGGCGGTCTTGGCAATCCCGACGCGTTTTTTCGCGATCTCGAAAATTGGGGACTCAGGATTTGCGGCCAGGCTGTTTTCCCCGATCACCATCGCTATACCGAGCGGGACATTTCGGCGATTAAACAGGCGGGGAGGCGAGCCGGCTCGAATGCTTTTGTGACCACCGAAAAGGATGCACAGAATCTGAGTGGTCTTAAGTTTGATGAAGCCCCGCTTTACGTCGCAGTGATTGATCTGGTTGTGACTCCCGAGGCCGATTTCCGAAATGTCCTCGATCAGACTTTGGCGGCAGGCGCGGGAGCGGCGGCGTGAAGATTCTCATACGCACGACGAACTGGGTCGGAGATGCCATTATGGCGCTGCCGGCGCTTCGTGCAGTACGCAAGCGTTTTCCCGATGCAGGAATTGCAATCCTTGCGCGACCCTACGTCGTGGATATTTACCGTGATCAAGAGATTAGCGATCAACTCATTCCGTACGATCCGAAAGGCTCGCATGCAGGGTATATAGGCCGTGAGCGGCTGACGTCAGAACTTCGAGAACAAGAATTTGACACGGCCTTGCTACTGCAAAATGCGTTCGATGCCGCCTGGCTGGCCTGGCGCGCGAAGATTCCTGAGCGCATCGGTTACGCGCGCGACGGCCGCAGCTTTCTTCTAACCAAAGCCGTGCCAGTTCCCCGCAACGGAGAAATTCCGGCGCATGAAAAGTTTTATTATCTGGAACTCCTGCGCCGTGCCGGATGGCTGGATTCCGTGCCGGATGAATCATTCATCGGTCTGCGCGTTCCAGAAGGGAAGAGCCGGAGCGCGGAAGAGTTTCTTCGCAATGCTGGCGTGCGCCAGGGCGCAATGCGCATCGCCATTGGGGCTGGCGCCTCGTACGGGTCGGCGAAGTGTTGGCCGCCTTCGCGGTTTGCCGAAGTGGCAAATCGGACGCAATCTGAGGTGGATGCCGACGTCATTCTGTTTGGAACGGACGCTGAAGCAAGCGTCTCGGCAGCAATTAGCGCCGAGATGCGCCGGCCTCCTATCGATCTCACCGGAAAAACTGCAATTGCCGATCTTGCTGCGCTGCTATCCCAGTGTCATCTCTTTATTGGCAATGATTCTGGTGCGATGCACGTTGCCGCTGCCGTGGGTCTGCCCGTGGTCGCGGTGTTTGGTCCCACCGATCCATTTGGAACTGCCCCCGTCACCCCGCGCTGCAGCATCGTTCAACAAAAGCCCTACTGCAGCCCCTGTTTTCTGCGCCGCTGTCCGACCGATCATCGTTGCATGACCGCAATCAGTGCCGAAATGGTAGAGGCCGCGGCAAGACCGTGGCTGTCCACGATCCAGGTGCAGCGTGCCTGAGCAATCCGCGTTGCGGCCCGCCGTTTTCCTCGATCGCGACGGGACAATCGCCGAGGAAGTGGGCTACTTGAATCACGCCACCCGTTTTCGTATGTTTTCCTTTGTCGCGGCTGTCGTTCGCCGGCTGAACGAGTCAGGCTTGCCGGTCATTGTCGTTACCAATCAATCCGGTGTGGGCCGCGGTTACTTTCCTGAATCGCTTGTGCATACGGTGAACGAATTGATGACGCAGCAACTTGCCAAGGCGGGCGCGAGGATCGACGCGATCTATTATTGTCCGCACACTTCCGCCGACAATTGCAGCTGCCGCAAGCCAAAAACCGGCATGCTGGAACGCGCAGCGAAGGAGCACGCGCTCGATGTGCAGCGCTCCTTCGTGGTCGGTGACCGGTATGGCGACATAGAGCTCGCGCGAAATGCTCGGGCCCGAAGTATCCTTGTGCGCACAGGCTACGGTGAAGGTGAGCTTGCTTGGCACGGCGCGAAGTGGCCTTTGCAGCCGGATTTTGTCGCGCAAGATCTCACGCAAGCGGCGGACTGGATTCTGAGGCAACAAAAATGAAGCGTCAGCGAGCGCAAAAGCTAGAGTCAACGTCTGTCGACCTTGCCGCCCTACGCGAGTGCGTCGAGCAGTTCAATACGAAAACGATCGTTCTCTTCGGTGATTTCGTAGCTGATGAATTTCAATATGGAGAAATCTCCCGCGTCTCGCGCGAAGCGCCGGTCCTAATCCTCAAACATCGCGAAACCCGGATCGTTCCGGGCGGCGGAGCAAACGCTGCTAATAATCTGGTGTCTCTCGGTGCGCGAGTACTGCCCGTCACGGCGGTTGGTGATGACGCCCGGGGAGACGCACTGATCGCTCACTTCCGCCGCCAGCATGTCAACGTTTCCGGCATTTTCCGCGTGAAAGGCTGGACCACGCCCACCAAAAGCCGCTTTCTCGCAGGCTGGGCGCACACTGTGGGCCAGCAGGTTCTACGCGTCGATTACGAACCGAAATCGCCGCTGCCGAATGCCATTCAAAAAAAACTCCATCAACGGCTTTCGGCAAATCTGCGCAATGCTCACGCGCTCGCTGTTTCAGATTACGGATTTGGCGTCGCGACTCCGGAACTTGTGCAGCAGGCGGCCGCGAGACGCAAGAGTCCGCTGCACGTCACGCTCGACGCACGTTACCATCTGCACCGTTATGCGAAGGCCGGTATCACCTCCGCTACGCCAAACGAGGCCGAGCTCGAAGCAGAGCATCACACGAACATCGGTCAGGATAACGGCGAGCTCACACGCGCAGGCCGTGCAACTCTTTCCGAGATGAGATTGCAATCGCTGCTTGTCACGCGCGGAAGGCACGGTGCGGCTCTTTTCGAGGCAGGCGCTCGCCTCACGCAGATCCCTGTTCATGGCAGCGATCAAGCGGTTGATGTCACTGGTGCGGGCGACACGGTTCTCGCCGCATATACCCTTGCGCTCGCCTGCGGAGCATCTCCTCTCGAAGCGGCGCACATTGCCAACATCGCAGGCGGCTTGGTGGTCATGAAACGAGGCACCGCCACCATTTCGCGCGGAGAGCTTCTCGACGCTATCCGCGGAGAAGCATCTGGAGCATCCTCTTAGATGATGCGCGAGGTCGCCTCCAAAATCGTCGCGCGAGACGTGTTGCGTGAAAAGCTTGCGGAGCACAAACGCCACGGCCGGCGAATTGTTTTTGCCAATGGTTGCTTCGACACGCTGCACGTCGGACATATTCGTTATCTGGAAGGCGCCCGGCGCGAAGGGGACGTTCTCGTCGTGGGCGTGAATGCGGATTCCAGCGTCTGCCATCTCAAAGGGCCCGGGCGTCCCATCCTCGATGAGAACGCCCGTGCGCAACTCGTTGCCGCGCTTCGCTGTGTGGATTTTGTCGTCCTGTTCTCCGAGCCGAACGTCGAAGCTCTTCTGGAAGAACTTCACCCGGACGTCCACGCCAAAGGAACAGACTACACTGCGGAGACCGTGCCGGAACGCGCGGTCGCTGCGCGGCTAGGCATCCGCGTGGCCATCGTGGGTGACTCCAAAGATCATTCCACTCGAGAATTCCTCAAATCCGTTCGCAAGGCCCCGCATGCCTGAGCCGCGCTTCCTGGTCGTGCGTCTTGGCTCCCTCGGAGATATCGTCCACACATTTCCCGCTGTCGCTGGCCTGCGCGAGTCATTTCCGAACGCTGAAATCGTTTGGCTGACTCATCCTCGCTGGAAAGAGCTGGTCGAGAGCAGCGCGCTGGCAACCGAGATATGGGAGACGGAAACGCGCTCGTACGAATCCTTGCGCGAAATCATCGGGCGAATCCGTAAACGACACTTCACCATCGCGATCGATTACCAAGGACTGTGGAAGTCCGCGGCGCTGCCGTTCTTGGGCGGTGTATCGCGCAGGATCGGGTTTTCCTCGCACACAATTCGCGAGTTTGGTGTGCCAATCCTTTACACGAATCGCGTTCGTATCACCAAAACCCACATTGCCGATCAGAATGGAGAACTATCACTCTGCGCGGGCGCTCGAAACGGCGTGGCCCCTGTCGCTCTCGCAGTCCCGTCGATTCAGGAAGCTTTCGTGTTGCAGCTCCTGCGAGGTTTTGCCATCGAACGGTATGTGGTGCTGAGTCCCGGGGGCGGCTGGCGCTCGAAATGCTGGCCGCCGGATCGCTACGGTACGCTCTGCCAGAAAATCCGGGACACTCTCGGAATTCGGTGCGTTCTGAACCATGGTCCGGGGGAGGAAGATCTGGTCTCTGCGATCAAGGCAGCGAGTGGGAAAGCCGGCCCCATTGCATACAATGGCTCGCTCAGCCAACTCATGGCTCTTCTGCGCAACGCGATGTGCGTCGTCGGTGGTGATACGGGACCGCTGCATTTGGCTGCTACGCTTGGAACCCCCGTTGTCGGCATTTTTGGTCCAACAGACCCGGCACGAAACGGCCCGTACCGTACGGAAAACCGCCCTGCCAACGTTTCTCGCGCCGAGATTGTTCTTCGCAGTCCACATGCACTGACTACCTATAAGCGAGGCGATCAACCCGCTCCTTCCATCCTGGAAATCGCGGTCGATTCAGTTTTCAACGCCGTTCGCCAGTTAGTTGAGGTTCGCCAGTGAGCACAGCAAGCAATTTTTTTGTGCGCTGGCGTGTACGTCTAGGGTATCCGCTGGCGATCGGAGTTCTTTATTTCTCCAGGCCCACGCCTCGTTGGATTTTGGTAGGCGCATTAGTGGGTTTCGCTGGCCTATTGATGCGCGCCTACGCGGCCGGCTATCTTTACAAGCAGGAAGTTCTCACCGTCACCGGTCCATACGCTTACACTCGAAATCCACTCTATCTTGGCAGCGCCTTCCTGGCGCTGGGCACCGCGATTGCCACGCGCTCCTGGATCTCCTCTGCGATCCTAATGGTTTATTTCGTGGTGTTTTATTCCGTCGTGATGCAGCGCGAGGCGAATGAGCTGCGCTTACGTCACGGGGCATCTTTTGAAGAGTACGCCCGCGCCGTCCCGTTATTTCTTCCGCGCCTGAGCATCGCGAAACTGCCAGGAGGCTCGCCCGGTTCGTTCTCGTTTGCTCAGTACAAGAAGAATCATGAGTGGCAGGCCACTGCGGGATTTTTATTTCTTCTCTTGGTTTTGGTGCTCATCTGGCGCTTGCGCCCGCACTGACATCCCCGCGTCTACGCGGCTTGGGCATGCAACAAAGCAGGCGATCTCCAGCCGCTTGCCATCTGTCAACACGTGAACCGCCCCGTCTCGATCTGTCCTCAAGATGCGCACGCCCGCACTCTCCAATCGTTCGAGGAGTTCCGCATGAGGATGACCGTAAGGGTTATCCTCGCCAGCGGAGATGATACCGACACGCGGCCGCACAGCCGCCAGAAATTCCGGAATCGTCGAATTCTTGCTTCCGTGATGACCGACCTTAAGTACACCGGCACGCATCGCTTCCGCGCCATTCTCGGAAAGAATTTCGCGCTCCACCTGTTTCTCGGCGTCTCCTGGCAGCAGGATCGTTTGGTCGCGGTAGTGCAAGCGCAGCACCATTGAGTCATTATTCTTCGCTAAAGGCGCGGGCTCTTCCGGTGCGATCTCCGGCCACAAAAAGTCGCCCTCGACGCCGTCCCATTGAAAAGTCTTGCCGCGGAGCTCATGTTCGATAGGGATTTGTTGCTCGCGTGCTAGTTCTTCCAGCCTCGCAAGGGCCGCGATGGATACTTCCCGCCCGATCCAGAGTCTCCCAACGCGAAAATTTTCCAGGATTGCAGTCAGCCCGCCCAGATGATCCTGATGTGCGTGCGTCAGCGCAACAACGTCCAGCTTTTGAAATCCCCGGAACCATAGATATGGGGACACGGCTTCTTCGCCAGGGTCGATGCCGTTCTGTTCTTCATGTCCAGGAAATCCGCCGAACGCTCCGCCGCCATCGATCAACAGGGTTTTCCCGCCAGGGGAAACCACAAAAAGCGAATCGCCCTGGCCTACATCGAGAACCGTCAATTCCAATTTGCCCTTGGTCCACTTCTCTCGAAAGGGAAAGATTGCAATCGTCAGAGCGCACGCAATAAATGTCATGCTCAATCCCCAGAGCATGGTTCTCTTCAGCGGATGCTTCAGCCGCATTTCTGTGGCAAGCAGAGTCGCGGCGGCAAAGAACAACGTAATCAACCAGAACGGCGGCCCGGGAATCCGGTAGCTCCAAGCGCGAAAATGCGCGAACCACTGCACAACGTGCAAAAGCAGGGCAGTGAGCCAGGAGAGCGGAGCCGCGAGAAGCTTGGCAGCTGTTGCAGAAATCAAACCGCACGCCAACGTTAGGAAACCGAGCGGGACGATGACGCCCGTCAGCGGAACGACTGCCAGGTTCACAATCGGCGCCGACAACGGTATGCGATGAAAGTCGCGCGCCATCAGCGGCAACATTCCGGTTTGCAGCGCCACCGTGAGTACCAGCAACTCCCACACGCGAAACGTTAGTGACAATCCGCCTATCACAACATCGCCCGCTGGTTTTCCCAAGCGCAGCGGGAGTCGCCCGGAGATCCACTGCGCCAGCGAACGCAGATCAATTCTGAATTGAATTGCGCGCGGCTCATGAGCGGCGTCGCGTGTTACGTCGCGCCAGCCTCGCAGTGCACGCACATACGGCTGCACCGTCTTCTCCAGCCACGGAAGCGCCAGACCAGCGATGCAGCCGATCGCCACAAACGTTAATTGAAAGCTGGAATCGCGCAGTGCGAGCGGTTTGGCCACAAGAAGAATCAACGCTGCCAACGCCGCGGAATTGAGCAGTTCCAATCGCCGAAAGAAAAATCCGCCATGCACGACCATCGCGGCCATCACCGCTGCCCGCAAGACGGGCGCGCGCTGTTCGACAACGGCGACATAAACACCGAGCATCGTGAGCGTAAAGAGTGTGGTCCACACTCGCGACAGTCTCAGCTTCCGTCCCACCCAATAAAGCGCAAACGCGAGGGCCCCTACGTGCAAGCCGGCGACAACGAGGACGTGAAAAACGCCCGTCTTCTGAAAATCCGCGGCTTCCGCGCGGTCGACAAAACTCCGGTCACCCAGAAGCATCGCCCGTAAAACGCCTGCAACCTGTGGTTTGCCCGCAAATAGTTCATCAATCTCCTCGCGCAATCGCCTTCGTGCTCGCGCGAGAAGCGTTCCAATCGTTGGAGTTGGCGTGCCGATTCGTTCGATTAACTCCGGAGCCCTCAGCGTAGCCACCAAATCGATGTTCTGTTGCGCCAGATACGCGCGTCTGTCGAACGCACCTTCATCCCTGAAAACTTGTGGCCGCTTTGCTTCCGTCAAGACTGCTACTTCGTCTCCCGCATGAAGTTCCGGCGGCGGCTCTTCCTCCGGGCGCGTCGTAAAGCTCAGTCGCAACCCGCCTCGCGCCGGTTTCAGCGCTCCTTCAATCTCGACACCAGAAAGCTCGATTTCGTATCCATAACCCCACGGCAGGCGGGTTGGCTCATCGCGCAGTTGGCCGTGCCAGCGCAAAGGCGTCTTCAAAGGCAGGAGTCCTCGTTCCACGAGCGAGATCACGTGGTGCGCATCCCGCGGCTGTTCTGCAACGCAAACTCCCAGAAATCCAAGCATCGCCCAGCTCAGCAGGGAAGCGACGGTTGCGGGAAAGAGACGCTCAATTCGCACAAGGAGGATTCCGGTGAGAATGAGAACCGCGATGGCTAGGAAAGAAATGGAAAGAAGAGGAGACGCGCCATTTCGCGCAACCACAGGATGCACGCCGAGTAGGATGCCACCGGCAAACGCCGCAGCAATCCCTACGGCCGGCAGTCTCATGGCGCCCTTCGCAACCTCACGAGCGTCTCGATGTGATACGTCTGCGGGAATAGATCGAACAAGTGCATTTCCGTGATTTCATAGCGGATGTTTGGCCCCGCGATTTCCTTCGGTTTCCGAGGTGAGCCCATCAATACTGCCAAATCGCGCGCCAGCGTGGATGGATCACAGGAAAGATACACAATCTCCTTTGCGCCGAGATCTGCGAGCTTCTCCGCGGCCTGCGCACCCAGCCCTGCTCTCGGCGGATCCAGAACCACGAATTCTGGTTTTTCTTCCGTTTCTCTCAGAAACTCTTCCGCGTGTTCGTTGTGCGAAACAATAGTGACGCGTGCCATCTCTGCATTCGCGTATAGATCTCGTGTCGCAGCAAGGTTGGCATCGACGCTCACTACTTTCTGGAATGACTTCGCTAGCGGCAACGTGAAGAACCCGACTCCCGAATACAAATCCAGCGCCAGCGCGCCGTGCGCGTCTGCCGTCACGGTTTTCAGCAAATCTTCGATTAGGAAGCGATTCACCTGAAAAAAGGAAAGGTGGCTGACGCGAAATTTGTATCCACCGGCTTCATGCGTCAAGTAACCCGGCCCTGTCAATTCAAACCGGTTCTTCTTTTGGTCCAATAGAAGCAAAGTTTCGATCTGAGGCAAGGCTTCCCGAAAAGAAGATGCCAGGTCCGCAGCTGGCTTGGGAAATTTTTCAAACGCCATGTTCAACGCAATCTTGTCGTCAGCCGAGTCGGCAAAAGCTTCGATCTCCTGAATACCCTCCGGCAATCTTCCGGAGCGCGCCATTTCTTGCAGTTGTGCGAACGTGCGCGCGAGTTGCGGCGATAGCACCGGGCACTCATCGATGGGCACGATCACCGAGCTTTCCGGCAGAAAATATCCCAGCGCCCGGGGCATTCCGCTGCGCACCGCCCATTGCGCGCGGTTTCGATAGCCATACGGTTCCGCGGAATGCTCGACGATCGCGCCATCCCACGAAACGCCGCCCAGCCGCGAAAGAGTTTCCCGTAAAATCTCTTTCTTGAGTCTCAACTGCTCCGCGGCCGGAATGTGCTGGTAGTGACATCCGCCGCATTTCTGGAAATGAGCGCACGTTGCTTTTCCGCGCTCTCTTGCCGGTGACGTGACCTCCAGCAATTCCGCCCAGATTAATTTGTTCTTTCTCGATTTCGCGGTTGCGCGCACTTCTTCGCCGGGAAGAACATAAGGCACGAATACCGTATTTCCATCGGCGTGCGCCAAACCGTCACCGCCGTAAACGAGCTTCTCAACCGACAGTCTTAACTCATCAGGCATATTATAGTCCTATTCTAAGATACTTCGCCCGTTTGGCCGCGAAATAGTTTTGCGTGTACTTGTTTTCGAGTCCCGGGCGATTTTGCTCGCGC
>WNFC01008672.1_pt1 | contig 12864 bp, 13 predicted proteins | sample 5400541 | NCBI WGS metagenome assembly WNFC01 (sample SAMN13153342, study PRJNA577476) | soil metagenome | isolation source: 120 cm saprolite under Douglas fir tree site 2 hole 2 replicate 1 | place: USA:California | collected 2015-04-18
CATAGTAGGCATCCTGCACGACTTTGGATGGGAAGGTAGGATGCAGGTAGATGGGAACATCCAGAGCAACGGCCGCTTCGAGAATGGGATGAAATGAAGGATCATCCAGATACCGATCATTGGTCCGCCCGGCGATCAAGGCGCCTTTGAAGCCAAGTTTCTTCACGGCACGTTCGAATTCGGCGGCAGCGGCTGATGGATCAGGTGTGGGGAGGGTCGCAAAACCAGCAAAACGGTCGGGATGAGCCTGGATGGCCGTTGCAAGTTGATCATTGGCATCGCGCGAAAGCCTGACAGCCTCAGCTGCCGGGACCCCCTGTATCCCCGACGAGGGGTAGGAAAGGACCTGGACATCGATGCCCATGGCATCCATATGGTGCAAGCGATCTGCCCCCAGATCTTCCAGCTGGGAGTCGGGTGCGTCATAGGCCGGCAAGTGAAACCCCTGTGCGAAACCCGGGAGCATTTTTGCCACCGCCTTCTTGATCTCGGCAAGCTGGAAGTGCTCTTCAAGTGTAATGATCTTCACCTTTTTCCTGTCTCCTTATTTTCTCACCGGGGGCGTTCCTTTAATGCTAATGCTGTTTCGCGTGTTTCTGCCTCAACTGGCGTGCTGGCAACGGCGGCTGATCCTTGCAGCAATTTCACGACGGATAACGCTGCCGCGAAGAGCATAGTGTAGATGCTGACTGTGGCCTCCGCCTCAGCGATGCTCCTGGTCTGCCAGACGATGCCGACCGCATCCGTGATCGCCGTATTCGTGCTCCCCACCAGATAGTTCAGCACAATGACCAGCCCAATCATCGCGTACATCACGATGGCCTGAGCGAAGTACGATCTCGTGAACGTCGGCTCCTCCCCATCACTGCTCGCCTTGCGGAAACGCAGGTAGAGGGCAAACACCTGGAAGAAGACATACACCGTGAAGAACCACCCCAGGTAGTTCGTGAGCGGCACGCCAAAGTAGCCACCGCCTTGCTCCCAAATCCAGGAATGCCGGATCGTTGAGCTGGTCGGATCCATGCCCAGATCCCAGGCCACCATCATAAAGGAAGCGATAAAGGGCACCGCAAACGTCGTGAAGGCGCTGGCCTTTGGGCGGACATCACCGATGAGCACCGTTGAGAGCACCCAGGCCAGGTAGCCAGTGCCGAAGTAGGCCGGGCCGATGACCAGCGGCACCAAAAAGAGCTTGGGGCCAAGGTCGCTGGTGTAATGATAGTGACCAAACGGAAAGCCTGTCAGAATGCTGGTGTTTTCCAGCAGATTACTGACAACGAGACATATGACGAGAAAGGTGATGATGCCGCTCCATTGGTAACGCACTGCCCCATGAAACAGGGCAAAGGCCAACGGCACCACAATGAGAATCGGTATGAGAATCGGGACGGGAATATGGTTTGGAAAGACCGCATTCACCAGTGTCAACACGACATTGAGGAGAACCAGCGTCCAAAGAAGAGGGGTGACGCCTTTTTTCATCTTACATCTCACTTTCTGATCCAACCACCGCTTGCAGGTAGGCTCGGATCATGGTTTTCAACTCGACAATGATCTGGCTATCAATAGCCGGTCCATAGCCGGCCAGGGGAAGCAGCGCCTGGACTGTTCTGATACAGATCTGACTCGAGCGCAGGGCGGAAGCCTCGTCCAACTTCGGGTAGCGCCTGGCGAAGACCCAGGCTGTTTTCCTGATCAGAACCTCTGTGAGATCCTGATGGAGGGCGAAGAGACGGGGATCACCTCCAGACTTGAGCCAGAGCGCCTGGAAGCCCGGGTGCGTCTGATGGTACTGGACGAGCGGATCAAGGATGTCATCGATGAGCTGCGACAACGGCACCTGGACCAGTTCGTCCGTCAGGATTCCCTCAAAAAGCACGCGCAGATCTTCGCAGAACTGCTCGCTGTAAAATGGCGGCAATCCGCTGCTCTCCCCGCGCTTGTCGTGGCAAGCGTCTCATCGTCGTTGGTTTGGGCATGTGCTCCACCCCCCCAGAGCTTCATCTCACTGTCATGGACAGCAGATTCAACGAGTGTTGATACACCCTCCATGTTTCGTACTCTGCATCTTGCCTCGGTGAAAACCGAGGAAAAGTTCATATTTCTAATATATGAACTTTTCCTCGGTTTGTCAAGAGGCGAGGAAATATTCGGCTTTGGGAAGTGCTACGGCTTCACGCATGTTCACCCCTGGATTGAGCCGCCGAGGCGATCATTCTTTCCACCCTCATTCAGCACTATTGCTCTGTTGCCCCCGGTAGCACGAATGTTGGAAATGGGCCTACTTAACCGCAACCTGCCTCTCTTCTCCCGAGGCTTTCTGGCGAGACGGGAGCAGTGCCACTTCGCGCCGAAGCCATGGATCTAGTGAAGAACGATCTGGAGCTACTTCGCTTGAAGGTGCAACTCGTTGCGCATCCCGTGGGTGTTGCACCAATTGTGAGAACCGAAGCAATGAAGCAAAGTTTACTCTCTTCGTGATTGGCTTCAGAAGCAACCTGAGCGACGAGAAATCGCGCTACGATGCGTGAATCACCCAATGGACGGAGACGCGAACTTTGAAGCATGTGCCGGACGTGATGCAGGAGTAGACCTCCTACCTCCCTTGAATTTGCGCAAAAGTGCTGGTAAAGTTGTTCTAGAGTGCCTTGAGGTAGGGAGATCCTGCCTTCATCTTTACGCGACATCTTTTGCCGAAAGCGCAAAAAAACGCCGCATTGCCAGATTTTGGTGAGGCGATGCGGCTCGAATCCTACCCTGTCAGCCAAGCAGAAGTACCTTGATTCGTGGTATCATCATTGCATGAGTGCATACCCGACCGACTCCCGCATCGACGAATACATTACTACTCTGCCTGGCTGGCAGCAGGATATTTGCCGCCAAGTGCGAGATCTGGTACACGCCGCCGACCCGGATGTGACCGAGACCATCAAGCGCACAAAGCAGCCCTATTTTATGCTGCATGGCAACATCTGCGCGCTGCTGGGAGCGAAGGATCATCTCAACATTTTCATCTACGACCCCATCGTGCCCGATCCCGAGGGCCTTATTAACCAGGGACACGGGAACCGGACTGCGCGGGCGATTCAAGTCCGTCAGGACGAAACCATCAACAAGCGCGCTCTTTTGAACCTCTTTCAAGCCATTATCGCCAATAACCGCGCGGGCGGGTGGCGCAAGCTACAAGGGAGTCAGTAGCGATCCTTCTGGCGCTGCGATGCGCGAGACGGGTAGCTGGGTTCTAATCATTTATGAGTTACAAGCGAACTGAGTTTCCACATTCGCTTACTCCACGGAAACGGGTCAAGGTCATTTTTCTTTTGAGCACAAAGTCGGAAACGAAAAAGAGGAGATTTTGCGGTTTCTTCCCCCGTAAAATTGCCGCGAGTTCAAAAAGTAGGCACAAGTCTGCCGCGAGTTGTAGGTGGTTGTAGTATGACAGAAGCTGTTTTCTCGCTCTGACTTTGGAACGGACATGCCAAGTAGCCAATACAGCTTTTTTTGGCCCATAGCGGCATCGCCTCGTGCTGCCACGCAGAAGCACTCATTGCCCCGGGCATGTGCAGATGTATGACCGCTCCTCAGTGAGTTGAATGACGATCTCCCATGGCATGATCGAACCTCTTTATCAATCCCCTGAAATAGGTTCTCACTGTTATCGTCTCCACCGCCTCAATTTCCCGAAAGTCTCTCCAACGTACGTCATAACGGCATCCAGCGCCCGCAGTCGACCAGCGCTACCGAAGGGATCAGCACCATCTGGAGCCAGGGGCGCACCTACGACAACGTGGGTAACGTGCTGCAACTGGCGACCACTGTACCCACGACGAGCGGCGGCACGCTCAGCGAGAACCAGTCCTTCTGCTACGACGAGCAGGACCGCCTGGTGTGGGCGGGCAACAGCGGCAGCCAGCACTTGCCGGGAAACGGCACCTGCGGCAGCGGTACTCTCACTGTTGCCTACTCGCTGATGGACGCTCTCTTGCCAAGGTAATACAGAGGGGTGGTATGGATTCTTTGGGGGTATTCCAGTCCCCATTCGTCTTTGGATTACGTGCCTCCTGATGAGTTTAAATTGAAATATTCGATATGTTAACGTCCTAGTGGTCTGGACTTTTCGGGGGCACTCCAGGTTTCAATCGTGTTTGCGGTCAGAAAAAGAGTCTCGTTTTGCCAATGATTAAACCCTACTCTCCGGGCTGCTTTATAGATTATTTGAGACATGTTGTGGCTGTCTTTTGCAAGCGCATGCTATTGCTCTCGCTATCAGTCGCCGGTTTTGCTGTCAGGGAGAGGGAGCGCATATGGGATACGGCTGGGCTTGTTTTGTTCTACCAGACAGGCTTCTCACCGGTTGACTCGTTCATGCAGCGCTGTCTTCTCGGCTTCCAATTATGCTATGCGTTCTTTCTCTTTCTGCAATCCCCCCATCTGGGTAGTTACCGCATAAAACATGTGATATACTACTCCTGTCTGTAAAGATGTGCTTTCACGCTATTTTTGCCTACTTTAAACAAGGTGGAAACCATGTCATTAGCAGGGTCACACATAGGCCGCTTCCGCCTTCTACGTCTGCTCGGACGCGGGGGCATGGGCGAAGTCTACCTGGCGGAAGACGAGCAGTTGAGACGGCAGGTCGCCATCAAGATCATTCAGACTGAATATCCCGACCCCGATGCGACTCGTCTTTTTCAGCGCGAGGCAAGGGCCATCGCCATGCTCAACCATCCTCACATCCTGCCACTCTTTGAGTTTGGTGAGGCGACCATCCACGCAACAACACTAACCTATATGGTTATGCCCTTTTGTCAAGAGGGCACCCTTGCTGCCTGGATGCAGCAGCGCAGGAAGACTGCCTTGCTCTCCCCACAAGATGTTGGATTCATTGTACAGCAGGCTGCCAGTGCCCTTCAGTACGCCCACAGCCATCAGGTGGTCCACCAGGATGTCAAGCCTTCCAACTTCCTCATTCGCAGTAGTGAAGATGCTCCAGGCCGTCCTGATTTGATGCTGGCTGATTTTGGCGTGGCGAAATCCACCAGTACCACTGCAAGTGTGAGCCAGGCTGTTCGTGGCACACCAGCTTACATGGCCCCCGAACAGTGGGAAGGGACTCCCGTCCCGGCAACCGACCAGTATGCCCTTGCGATTATGGCCTACGATCTGCTGACGGGTCATCCTCCTTTTCAAGGAGGCTTAGGGCAAGTGATGTATCAGCACCTGCATGTGACACCACAACCCCCAGGCACACTTAATCCACGCGTTCCAGCAGACCTCGACACGGTGCTTCTGCATGCGCTGGCGAAAACACCGGACGAGCGCTTTGCTTCCATCTCTGCCTTTGCCCGCGCCTTCCAGCAAGCATTGCCCGTTGATAGCTCCGGCCCCACTCTAGCGAGCACTCTACAGGAGCCACACAGGAGCGATATTCGTGCCGCATTAGTCATCAGTGAGGCAGAGGCGCTCACAGGTACCAACCGGATCCTCACCCTGCTGGGAGGCAGGCAAGTTCCTGTCTCTGTGCCAGCAGGCGCTCAGGATGGGCAGATTCTCCGCTTAGAAGGCCAGGTCGAACCGGCCAGCGACCGTGACTCATCAGGTGATTTGATCCTCACCATTACGATTGCACCGCCACAAGAGCAGGCTGTCCTGACCAACACCTATACTGATGCGACGGTCATCACCAGTGGCTCGGTAACAGACTCTACAGATGCAGCGGAACGTGCTCCCCAGGGACGTTCGCAGGAGCAACCTCGTGAAAGCGATCCCGTAACCAGCGCCACAGGTGTAGCGGAACTTGCTCTTCCTTCCCGTGCCACTGCCGTCAGCACAGAGACCGTGAACCGCCGTGGTAACCTGAAAACGCTTCTCCTGGTGGGATTGGCGATACTTGTTGTAGTGGGGGGAAGCCTTGGCGTCTTCTATTTCACCAAGAGCAATCAGCAAAGTCCCTATCCTCCCTATGGAACGCTCGCACTCGATGACCCCTTGAGCGATAATAGCCAGGGTCACTCCTGGAGTGTGGGTGGTGATCCTTCGGGTACTTGTGATTTCACGGGAGGAGCCTATCACGTGAATGCAATTCAACGCAATAATGGTAAAGGCTGCGTGGCAAATACCACCTTCAGTGATTTTGCCTATCAAGTCCAGATGACCATTGTCAAGGGCGATGCAGGAGACATTATTTTTCGTGACGATACAAAGGGGCACGGTTACTACTTTTACATCAACCAGGATGGGCAGTATGAATTCGGGACCTACAATTGTACCGGTAACACTTGTCCGGTGAATGTACTACGAAACGGTCCAAGTCCTGCCATCAACACTGGCCTGAATCAGACCAACCTGGTGGCAGTTGTAGCCAGCGGCAGTACCATCGAGCTGTATGTGAATCATCAGAAAATCGCTAGTGTGAGCGACAGCAGCTACAGCCAGGGTCAAATAGGCGTTGTTGCGTATGATGTGAATAGTCCAACCGAGGTGGTGTTTAGTAACGCGAAAGTGTGGACCTGAGGAACAGCAGGTGTTTGATTTGACATGTGCCAGCTCACTCTAGTAAATCGCGTATCCACGGAGTGGGATCATCAGTGTCAGGGTATAGTGCCGCATACGGGATACGCCCTGGCTTGTTTCTAGGCGTTCGTCGGCGTCCTCGCCACCTTTCTCTCCTGGCTTCATTGTTTGTCAGACACCACTCTTTTGTGTGCTGTGTCGTTGGCGCTGCTACAGAGTGTGGTACAGCGTTTCACGGCGGTTGACAATTCGGACTTCTCTCCCAATCGCTTGACAGTCACTATCGACTCTCCTTATTCTTCCTTCTCAAGGAGCTCTCCATTTCAAGCAGCGAGGATCGTTATGGCCATTCAGATGTTCGTGTTTCTGCTCGTGTTCTTCCTCTTCCTCGGCCTGATGTGCCTTGGGTACCTTTCTTTGCCCGATCATCAACCTTCCCATTCACAAGCAGGCAGGAGACGCACGATGGTCCACCGTCTCCTCAAGCCACGCACCCCGCTTGATTGCCCCATCTGTCGCCTCTCCTCCTCAGGTGTGAGACCTGCCCCTGCGCCAGTACGCCCCTGGTGTGAGGTGAAAAGCCGCCGGGGAGCACCCAAGCGAATACACACCGCGGGCTTCGCTTGTCTCAACCAGCAGTGCGCGTACTTCGGGATCACCGATGCTCACATCCACGCTTTGGTCGGAGATGGCAAGCATGGCCATGCCGAGCAAATCCAGACGTTTCGCTGTCAGGCCTGCCGCACCACGTTCAGTGCTCGACGCTACACTCCCTTGTACCGTTTGAAAACCCCTTCCCATCACGTCGCCATGGTGCTGACTGCGCTGGCCGAAGGACTGGATCCTTCCGCTGCCGAACGGGTCTTCGGCTACCGTCAAGCCACGATCATCACCTGGCTGTCCCGCGCTGGGCAGCACGCTCAAAGCTTCCACGAGCACTTTTTCTGTCATCTCCAGCTTCCTTATGTCCAGTTGGATGAACTGCGCACCAGGCTCCGCAGCAACACACACGTCCTGTGGCTGTGGTTGGCAATCGATCCCTGTACGAAGATCCTTCCCGTCCTCCATCTCGGTCTCCGCACGCAAAACGCGGCCCATACCGTGATCCACTCCCTGCGACGGATCTTGGCCCCTGGCTGCTTCCCGCTCTTCACGAGTGATGGTCTTAATGTATATTCCTATGCCTTGACCGCCCATTTTGGACACTGGCTTGAGGTGGGTCGCCGGGGGCGGAAAGTACTCCGATGGCAAGTGGCAGCGGAGCTGATCTACGGTCAGGTGAAGAAAAGCTACCGGTGTCGCAAGCTGGTGCGAGTCACGCCTGTGATGCGGCTCGGGACAGAGACAGATCTCAAAATTGCCCTGCAGGGACTGGGTCACTCTGGACGACTCAACACCGCTTTCATTGAGCGGGTGAATCTGACTATCCGACATGGAATAGCCGCGCTGGCTCGTCGCACCTGGGCTACGGCGCAGCAGTCCCCACACCTGCTCGCCCATCTCGAGTGGTGGCGAGCCTACTATCACTTTGTACGTCCCCATGCAGCGCTGCGAGTGGCACTCGTACGGCCACAAGCACGAGGGGGCAAACGTCTGGCGCAACGATACCGCCAGCGTACGCCAGCGATGGCAGCAGGGAGAACACATCGACGATGGACGGCGCGCGAGGTGCTCTCTCGCCCATTGCCGCCGGTTTCCGCTTGAGAGCCACTCAAGCTAGATGTGGTTGCAGGAGCATGTCGTGGGGAGGTTGGTGAAAGGGCCATCAGAAGAAGTCGGATGGGGCCTCACTCCAGGGTGAGATGGCCTGTCCGGACTGCCCAATGACGAAAAAACCAGCCCAAAAGGGATTTGCAGAGGCTGGTAGAATTCTCCACCATCTCCAACAGCTGTACCTGCATTTGAAGGAAGATAAAAACGGTTTAATCACTAGCTAGAGAGACCACTTTGTTCGGCTTCTCGCCAGAAAGGTTGAGCTTGCTCGCGTTCTCCGGCTTGCGTCAGATCAGTTGCTAGTTCCAGTAAAGCAAGGATACGGCGTCTATTGTTCTCAATTGAGCGTGCAGCTCGTTCGGCCTCACGCCAGAAAGGTTGAGCTTGCTCGCGTTCTCCGGCTTGTGCCAAAGCGCTGGCTAGGTGCCCTAAAGCAGAGGCACGCTTCTCCTTGTCCTCAATTGAGCGTGCGACTCGTTCGGCCTCTGGCCACTCTCTGGCTTGTGCCAAAGCGGCTGCTAGGTCTCGTAAAGCGGAGGGACGGTGCCAATTGTCCTCAAATGAGCGTGCGACTCGTTCGGCCTCTGCCCACTCTTTGGCTCGCACCAAAGCATTTGCTAGTCGCACTAAAACAGATGTGCGCTCAATCGAGCGTGCGACTCGTTCGGCCTCTGGCCATTCTCTGGCCTGCATCAGATCAATTGCTAGCTGCCGTAAAGCAGAGGCGCGCTTCTGCTCGTCCTCAGTTGAGCGTGCGATTCGTTCGGTCTCTCGCCAGAAAGGTTGAGCTTGCTCGCGTTCTCCGGCTTGCGTCAGATCAGTTGCCAGGTTCCGTAAAGCATGGATACGACTCCTATTGTCCTCAAATGAGCGTACGACTCGTTCAGCTTCTCGCCAGTAAGGTTGAGCCTGCTCGCGTTCTCCGGCTTGTGCCATAGCGCTGGCCAGGTGTCCTAAAGCAGAGGCACGGTACGTATCGTCCTCAATCGAGCGTGCGACTCGTTCGGCCTCTGGCCATTCTCCGGCTTGTGCCATAGCGGTTGCCAGGTTCCGTAAAGCAAGGGCACGCTTCTCCTTGTCATCAATCGAGTGTGCGACTCGTTCGGCCTCTGGCCATTCTCCGGCTTGTGTCATAGCGCTGGCTAGTCCATGTAAACCATCGGCACGGCGCCCCCATTTGCCCTCAATCGAGCGTGCGACTCGTTCGGCCTCACGCCAGAAAGGTTGAGCTTGCTCGCGTCCTCCAGCTTGTGCCAAAGCGCTGGCGAGTTCCCGTAAAGCAGAAGCACGGCTCTCCTTGTCCTCAATTGGGCGTGCGACTCGTTCGGCCTCTGGCCACTCTCTGGCTTGTGCCAAAGCACGTACGAGGAGCCATAAAACAGGGGTACGGTCCCAATAGTTCTCAATTGAGCGTGCGACTCGTTCGGCCTCTGGCCACTCTCCGGCTTGCACCATAGCGGTTGCCAGGTTCCGTAAAGTTAAGGCACGGCCCCAATAGCTCTCAATCGAGCGTGCGACTCGTTCGGCCTCTGGCCACTCTCTGGCTTGCGTCAAAGCGTCGGCTAGATTCTGCAAAGACGCGATTGTTTTTCCTTGGCGGTCGTTGCGTTCCATACGTGCTGCCTCATGTACTCGCTATTCTTGAATGTTGCATGATGTGCTTATGATACTACAAAAAAACCTTGACAGGTAAGACTTCTCTCAGGCATTGATACAAACCATCCAGAGGAAGGGGCCAGAACTGCTCTGTTAGAGCACAGTTCATCTGAGAAGAGGGTGATTCTGCAGTTCAGCGTTGTCTTTTAGGTATTGGAGGTGAAAGATAGGAGTAAGCTGATGAGTGAAGTACGGATTGTCAGTCGTGGGGTGGACACGCTCCTCTTGAATGTGTACTACGCGGATACCGATGGGAGGCCGGACAAGCGTGATCTGGCTCCCTTCCTGGTGCAGCAACTCAACACGTGGAAGAACCAGGCCATGGCTGCCGAAGAGCCAGTGGTCGTGCCGTGGGCCTTTCAGGATGTCCACCTGCATATGTACCCCCATGGTGCAGGTCGTGGGCAATGGAGGTGGTTACTCACCTCGGACCTTCTCAACGTGTGCGTCTCGCGGGGGCGGCTCAACTGCATTGCGCTGGTGCGGCTGTCCTCGGAATACCTGTGGTCGTGCCGGTCGTTGCGAGAGGCGATCGAGCAAGTGCGGCGTTTCCTCAATGGGCACTTCGAGACGACGGTATACCTGCAGGTCTCAGAAGTGCATCTGTGTGTCGACGTGACCTGGAGCTTCGAGTGGGTAGATGTGCGGCGCGAGTTCGTCTCACGCTCGCGCAAACGAGCGGACTATGAGATGGTGGAGGATGTGGAAGATCATACCTACGGGCTGCACAGGACAGGTCTCTCGTTTTCAGCACGTGGACCGATCTCGTGCAGCATCTACGACAAGGTACGTGAAATCAAGCGGTCGGGGAAGCTCTGGTTTGAGGACCTGTGGCACAGCAACGGCTGGGATGGCAGCGCGTCAGTGTGGCGGGTGGAGTTCCGCTTCAAACGTGAATTTCTGCACGAGTTGAAAGTGGATGGGATTTATCACGGTGTCGAGGATGCTGCTGATCTGCCTGTGCGTCTCATGGACCTGTGGGCCTACGCTACAGGCCATATTGGCGGAGGTGCCGATGGCTTGCCGGATGGCTGGCTGCGCCTGGTCGTGCCTTCTCTGGATGACACCAATCGTTCACGCTGGCCAACGCTTTCGGTGTGGGATGAAATACAAGCGGCCTTCTCTTCGCCGACGAATCGACCAGAAGATTTCCGCGAGGTGATACGTAAGCGCAAGGCAGGTTGGAACACGGATAGGGCGATTGAGTCCACGATGGGGTTTGCGACCTCGCTGGCGGCGCATGTGGGTGGTGAGTTGGCGCGGCCTGATGCTGATCTCTCGTTGTTCCTGCGCTGGCTCTATGAGGCAGGGATGGATTACCTGGAAGTCAAAGAGCGGGAGTTTGCTCAGGAAGTGCTGCGCAAGCGGGTGGAGTTCGGATTGCAGGCTATCGAGTTGTAAACTCGGCGTTTATACGCTGACTTTATAAGACGATGTGAGGTGAGAGTTTGGAGGTGGTGCTATGAAGAACGCTGAAATATCACAACCATTGTTACTGAACATACAGCAGGTGGCGAAGGCATTAGGCTTAGGCCGCACGAAGGTCTATGAGCTTATTGCAATGGAAGGGCTCCCTGTCGTGCGCTTTGGTCGGGCAGTGCGTGTATCGCCTTCCTCATTACAGCGATGGCTAGCGCGGCGTGAGCAAAGTTTATCAGCGTGATTGTCGAGAGAAGAGAACGAACCCGCCTACGAGCAGAATGGATACCAGCAACGAGGCGGGTTTTTCATGGTTCAGAAAGTGGTGGGATGGATTATGGCAAAGCGTGGCAACGGTGAAGGTTCGATCTATCGCCGCAACGATGGAAGATGGGTCGGGGAAATGACAATTGAGGGCCGCAAGCGTAAGTTTGTTTACGGTAAGACACGAAAGGAGGTACAAGAAAAGCTACAGGCTGCCTTGCAAGAGAAGCAACAAGGTATCGTGCTTGAGGGTACGGCAAGACAAACAGTGGGGCAATTCCTAACCAATTGGTTAGAGAACTCCCAGAAGCAAAATGTCCGTGCTCGTACCTATGAGCGCTATGAAGAGATTGTTCGGCTACATATCATCCCTGTCCTTGGACGTCATCGGCTGCAAAAGCTTTCAGCACAACATGTGCAAGCGTTTTACACGAAGAAGGTGAACGAGGGGCTTTCACCTTCCACCGTAGGTGTGTTCCACAATGTACTCCATAAAGCGTTAGATACCGCGATGAGGTGGGGCCTCGTTCCTCGCAATGTATGTGATCTGGTTTCACCGCCTCATGCAGAGGGATTTGAGATTCAGCCGCTCTCAGTGGAGCAAGCACACCAGCTACTGGCAGTTGCTCGTGGTCATCGCCAGGAAGCGCTTTTTTCACTCGCTCTCTCAACCGGTATGAGGCGTGGCGAATTGTTGGCGCTAAAATGGCAAGACATCAGTTTTTCGGCAGGTACCCTGCAGATACGGCGCATTCTGACAAGGGTTCCCAGTAAGATGCCTGGAAAGGGGTATGTAGAGACTGAACCGAAAACGCAGAAGAGCAAGCGAAGCATTGTCATTGCGCCCTTTGCTCTTGAAGCGCTGAAACAGCATCGTATACACCAGCTTGAAGCAAAATTGAAAGCTGGTGCGCTTTGGCAAGATCATGACTATGTCTTCTGTACTTCGATTGGCACGCACCTCAATCCATCGAAGGATGTCCTTGACCAGCTAAAGGTGTTACTGAAGAAAGCAGGTCTACCTGATATACGCTTCCATGACCTGCGCCACAGCGCGGCGACGCTCTTGCTAACGGAAGGCGTCCACCCGAAAATAGTACAGGAATTGCTTGGTCACAGCAACATCAGTATGACGATGGATGTGTACTCGCATGTCCTTCCTAGTGGGTCAGCTAACGATTGAGTAACAGTAGGGAAGCAGAGGTGGTAGAATGAGGGGGAGAGAAAGAAGGAAAAGGTCAATGGCTCAATCCCAGAAACATCCTCTGCGTCCGTTGAGCAGACAGGAAGAGCGTGAAT
>WNFC01055139.1_pt1 | contig 12864 bp, 15 predicted proteins | sample 5400541 | NCBI WGS metagenome assembly WNFC01 (sample SAMN13153342, study PRJNA577476) | soil metagenome | isolation source: 120 cm saprolite under Douglas fir tree site 2 hole 2 replicate 1 | place: USA:California | collected 2015-04-18
ATTGCACGGGCGCGCTGACCGACGCGGGAAAGCTGCCAAGGCTGGTGGTGTGACAGGTGGGGCACCAGATGGCTTCGATCTGATGCTCTTGGGCCACGAGGCGGATTTCAGGCACGTCCAGGACTTGACGGCGTTCTGCGACGATGCCTGGGACATGGCTGAGGTCCTCACTGCACTGGCTGCACACCTGGGGACGGTGACGCACCACTTCCTCTGGCTGCTCTACCATCGAGAGCGTGTGCCCAGGATGTCCAGCCTGACCTCCAGGACGCTTGCTGCTCGGACGACGAGCACTGCGGGGCAGACGCGCCAGCCCATCAGAAGAGGGCGGCTTACTGCTCGTTCGACTGTCTTTGGCCAAGGTGTCTTCGAGGTCCTTGATCCGGGCATTCGCCTGGGCCAATTGCTCTTTCAAAGGAAGCAGTTCCGCTACCAACGCTTTGAGGGTGCGATTTTCTTCCCGCAGGGCTTGCAGTTCTTCTTCTTTCGTCATAGGTGTACTTTAGTCGGTTTCCTCTCCTTTGGCAAGTCTCTAGGAGACCTGAGTAGTTACGATTGAGCGCTTGTAGAATGGCGTTAAACCCTACGGGTTTCTTTCCTCCTGTCTTCCTAATGTGGCGGACATGATGCATTTCTACTTGTTGTACGCTGTTGCAGACACAGCACGGCATGCCCAGTTTGGAGCGGGTTCGCATGGTGACACTCCATTGGAGACGATCCACCTTTTCCTGCCCAACCTGGAAACCGTTTCGTTGCTTTTTCCAATCACTGTTGCAGTAGAAGACAATATGGCGGTCTCGCTTTCCATCTTTTGCCTTAATAATGATGGTTGGGACTTTGCCGAAACGCCTGAAGATTTGACTCACCGAGCGTTTGTACTTGGCTGCGAGCGTTTTCGCAAGTGAGAATTTGAGGATGTATTGGATCTGGGTTAGGTGCCCGAAATTGTCCGCGAAGCGATAGTAGTTTTGTATCCCTCGATTGATACCATTGAAAAGAGTGATGATTTGATCTGCATCAAGATATATCCATCCTAACTTCGTTGTCGGTTGTCCCGTGACTGTACAGAATCCTTTCCCATGGAGTTTCTTGATCAGTTCATCTTTCGGGGCCGTCATAACGATCTCCGAGCCGGTGGATCGACGTTGAATCGGTCTTCCTGAACCGTTGTTGGTCGTCACGACGCGTTGGACTCCTTCCCTGCCAATGGCTAATCGTGTTCCCAGAAAGTGGGCCTGTTCTTTGCGTGCATGTGTGATCTGGGTCTTTTCCTCGCTCAATGTGAGCTTGAGGTGTTGCCCCAGGAACTGTTTCAGTTCCTCTTTGATCTGTTCTGCAAGCGTGCGCGGCCCACAGATGCCAATTAACCAGTCGTCGGCATACCTGAGATATTTGATGCGGATGAAGTTGGGATCGTTCACTTCTACCGCAGGGATACTTCTGATGCGTTGAACTAAGGTGCGGAATTCTTTAGTGCGGGTCGCTCCTTTCTTCACGAGTCGTTCTTTCTGCGCTGACAGTTTTCTGTGGAGGGGGTTGCGATGTTTTCTCTTCCCTCCCCGTTCCCAGCGTGCACGTATTTCCTCTGCTTTTTCATCCAGCTCGTGGAGATACACATTGGCTAAAATTGGGCTTGCCAAGCCGCCTTGTGGGGTTCCTGCCAGACTGTCGTGTTTCGCTTCTTGCAAGTCCAGGTATCCTGCTCGAAGGAGTTTCCAGATGAGATTGAGGAAGCGTTCGTCTCGAATCTTTTTACGGAGCAGGCTCACCAAAACGCCGTGATCGATCGCGTCGAAGCACGCCTGGATGTCTCCCTCCACAAACCAGTTGAGAGCAGGCCATTTGCCTCGAATTTCCCGCAGAGCCGTATGGCAACTGCGGTCTGGGCGGAAGCCGTGACTGGTTTCATGGAAGTAGGGCCCGTGTGGGCTGTCGTAGATGCCTTCCAGAATGAGACGAATGACCTCTTGCACGATTTTATCGCGTGTTGAAGGTATTCCTAACTTTCTCTTTTTCCCATTGGCCTTTGGTATGTAGACGGTTCGGACCGGTTTGAACTGAAACTGTTCTGTTCGCATTTCCTGGATGATGTGCTGGATCATGCTCATGGAGAAGCCGTCAATGGTCTTTCCGTCTGATCCTGGGGTCATATTTCCTGGGGCTGATTTGATCCTTTCATAGGCAAGGATGTACACATCTTCTTTGTACATCCACCGATAGAGATGCTCATTCACCCTATTCCTGTCTGTATTCAGTTGTCGTAGGCGCTCAAGTCTGTGTAAGGTCCTTTGTGACTCATCCAAGTCAACCTCCTCAAATTCAAGCTGATTCCCTAGAGTCCTTCCTTCTCAAAAAACACACTTCTGATGAAGTACTATGACTCCTCCGTGACCGTGGCGTAGAGTAGACGGCGGGCGAGGTGCCATCGCTGGCCCTTTTCCCTCCGTCCCTCTCCGAACCGTGCATGACCGTTTCCGCGTCACACGGCTCTCCGGCGGCTGCTTCCCGCCAGTTCAGAATACGCACATCTCGTGCTCTTCCCCCTGGGAGGCAGTCCGCCTGGACCGCTTCGCCTTGTACGTGGCCTTCCCACGTTCCCTGGTGGGGCATGACTCCCACGACTACTATCGGTCCTCCGTTGCCATAGGTTCGCACCGTTAGGCAATCCCATGTTTCGTCACTGTGATACGTCCGAGCATGACGTAGGGCACCAACTCATGTCCTTGCATGACCTCATCGATCATTCCTCATGGTCTGGAGGTTGCATCAGTCGCGAGGAAAAACTGTTGCAGACCATGACAGTGGTATCAGATGCTCTACCAACTGGGGGCACTCCTTCCCCGATTGGACATTTGGTTTCAGGCAATCCAGCTTTACCCTTATCACGCAGATCTTGCGACACCTCACCTTACAGCATCTTCAGGTGACCATCGCGTTCTCGGCAGGCTGTTGTTCCCTTGGTGTTTCCACCTCAGGTCAGCCGGTGATCTAGGAATATCCCTCCAAATTCCTCCTGATTGCATCAGGAATATCACAGTGCGCGACATGGCGCACCCTCACGGGCTGTAGGCCATCCCCAAGTTGCGCTAGAAGTCTCGTTTCGTGCTCCAGGTGCCCCTTACGTCGTTTTCCCACTCCTTGTGGGCTGGTCTCAACGAGAGCTTTGCAAGAAAATAGTAGCGTTTCCTGCAACGTCGAGCACAGGCGATCATACCGTATCCTGTGGGCTGCCGCTCTATTCCACCACGACTAGGATTTAAACAATGCTGTCTTCACCATACACGAGCCTTTCTTGCTCTTGTCCCCCCACGCCTTTCGGGTGAAGGTGTCTCTACTTTCTTGCGAGAGTAGATAAGATGCTGCTTTAACCACTTTGCTCTAGTGGTGCCTCTTTTCTGAGGCAGAGACTCCTATGCCACATGGGCGCAATACTATGGAGGCTCCGTCGCCGTTCGCCTCTCGGCGGGTAGGCGATCCCGTGTTTCGTCTTGGCTGTACGTATCGAGCGCACCGTAGGCGGCCCACTCATTCCCTTCACTGACCTCGTTGGTCATCGTCCATCTCGCAGAAGGAACGGCAATCTTACGTAGAAATCGTCGCTCAAGGTGGCATCGACTTCAGATATGGTGTCGATGGGAGGACAGATACTCCCCTGAGAATTGGGCTTCGGGCAATCCAGCTCTCGCCGTAGTGCGCGGATCTTGCAGCACATGAGCCTACATATCTTCAACTCATCGCTGCGTTCCGCAACATGCTATTGTCCCCTTTGCCTTTCGGCTCCAGGTGGGTTGGGTGATCCAAGCACCTCCTTCTGAGTGCTTCCTGGCTGAGCCAGGGATACAGGTCAAGCGCGACACGGCGCACACGTAAGCTGTCACCAGCCGCAAAGTAACTGATGAGTTTTTCTTACCGTTGTTTTCTAGGGGTGGAGTGAAGGTAGCTGACGCCAGGAAACCTCGCTAAATGAGCATGGGTGGTCACACGCTCCTACACCACCAAACTCGGGTGAGCATGCGTGAAGCCGTAGCACTTCCCAAAGCCGAATGTTTCCTCGCCTCTTGACAAACCGAGGAAAAGCTCGTATAGTAGAAACATGAACTTTTCCTCGGTTTTCATCGAGGCAAGATGCGGAGTACGAAACATGGAGGGTGTACCAGCACTCGTTGAACCTGCTGTCCATGACTGAGAGACAGGTCTAGGAGGAGGAGGAGCACATGACCAAACCAACGACGATGAGACGCTTGCCACAACAAGCGAGGGGAGAGCAGCGGATTGCTGCCATTTTACAGGCGGCTGCCCAGGTGTTCTATGAGGTCGGCTTTGATGCCGCGACGACGGACATGATTGCCCAGCGTGCGCAGACGGCGATTGGCTCGCTTTATGACTTTTTCCCCAACAAGGAGGCGATTGCTCAGCGTTTGTGTGAGCAGTTCTGCGAAGATCTGCGCGTGCTTTTTGAGGGGATCCTGACGGACGAACTGGTCCAGGTGCCGTTGTCGCAGCTTATCGATGACATCCTTGATCCGCTTGTCCAGTACCATCAGACGCACCCAGGCTTCCAGGCGCTCTGGCTCCAGTCTCAAGGTGATCCCCGTCTTTTCGCCATCCATCAGGATCTCACAGAGGTCCTGACCAGGAAAACGGCCTGGATCTTCGCCAGGCGCTACCCGAAGTCGGACGAGGCTTCCGCCCTGCGTTCTAGTCAGATCTGTATCAGGACGGTCCAGGCGCTGCTTCCCCTGGCCGGCGATGGACCAGCTATTGATAGCCAGATCATTGTCGAGTTGAAAACCATGATCCGAGCCTACCTGCAAGCGGTGTTTGGCTCAGAAAGTGAGAGGTAAGATGAAAAAAGGCGTCACCCCTCTTCTTTGGACGCTGGTTGTGATCGATGTCGTGTTGACATTGGTGAATGCGGTCTTTCCGAACCACATTCCCGTACCGCTTCTCATACCGCTTCTCATTGTGGTGCCGTTGGCCTTTGCCCTGTTTCATGGGGCAGTGCGTTACAAATGGAGCGGCATCATCACCTTTCTCGTCATGTGTCTCGTCGTCAGTAATCTGTTGGAAAACACCAGCATTCTGACAGGCTTTCCGTTTGGTCACTATTATTACACCAGCGGTCTTGGCCCCAAGCTCTTTTTGGTGCCGCTAGTCATCGGCCCTGCCTACTTCGGCACCGGCTATCTGGCCTGGGTGCTCTCGACGGTGCTGATCGGTGATATCCGCCCAAAGACCAGCACATTCACGACGTTTGCGGTGCCGTTTATGGCTTCCTTCATGATGGTGGCCTGGGATCTGGGCATGGATCCGACCAGCTCAACGATCCGGCATCTCTGGATCTGGGAGCAAGGCGGTGGCTACTTTGGCGTGCCGCTCACGAACTACCTGGGGTGGTTCTTCACGGTGTATGTCTTCTTTCAATTGTTTGCCCTCTACCTGCGTTTCCGCAAAGCGAGCCGTGAGGGGGAGGAGCCGACGTTCACGAGGTCCTACTATGCTCAGGCCATCGTGATGTATGCGGTGATTGGGCTGACAGTTGTGGTGAACTCTCTGGTGGGGAGTACGAATATGGCGATCACGGATGCGGTCGGAATCATCTGGCAGACCAGGAGTATCGCTGAGGCAGAGGCTACGGTCAGCATCTTCACCATGCTCTTCGCGGCAGCGTTATCCGCCGTGAAATTGCTGCAAGGATCAGCCGCTGTTGCCAGCACGCCAGTTGAGGCAGAAACAGGCAAAACAGCCACAGAGGAACGCTCCCTGGTGAGAAATAGGGCGGTGCCGTCAGAACGTGTCGGGTGAAGCAGCGTTTGCTTTGCTTCACCCTCTTTCAGCAGTAGTGCTCTGTAAAGAAGAGTATGAAGAAGGAGACAGGAAAAAGATGAAGATCATTACACTTGAAGAGCACTTCCAGCTTGCTGAGATCAAGAAGGCGGTGGCAAAAATGCTCCCGAGTTTCGCACATGGGTTTCACTTGCCGGCCTATGACGCACCCGACTCCCAGCTGGATACAGGGGGTCCCGGCAGCTGAGGCTGTCCCGCTGGCGCGCGATGCCAATGATCAACTTGCAACGGCCATCTAGGCTCATCCCGACCGTTTTGCTGGTTTTGCGACCCTCCCAACACCTGATCCATCAGCCGCTGCCGCCGAATTCGAACGTGCTGTGAATACACTTGGCTTCAAAGGCGCATTGATCGCCGGGCGGACCAATGATCGGTATCTGGATGATCCTTCATTTCATCCCATTCTCGAAGCGGCCGTTGCTCTGGATGTTCCCATCTACCTGCATCCTACCTTCCCATCCAAAGTCGTGCAGGATGCCTACTATGGCTTTGCGACCTTCGGTTGGGGGTGGCATATGGAGACAGGCATCCATGCGCTGCGCATGATCCTGGGCGGCGTCTTTGATCGCTATCCCGGTCTCCAACTCATTCTCGGCCACTGGGGCGAAATGATCCCCTTCTACCTGGCTCGCGTGAATGAGGCGTTATCGCCAGCCGCAAAACATCTGCAACGGCCTGTCGCGGACTACTTTCTTCAGCAGGTGTATGTGACACCCAGCGGAATGTTTACCCTGCCACCGTTCTTAAAATTGCGCATGGCAACGCTGAAAAGGTGCTCAAACTTTCCCCAAAATAAGCTGAACAGGCGTGGCAGTTTGATCCTGACGAGAAGATACCTGGACTTTGCACATTTTGGAAAGTAGCACCCGCAGGCGGGATTGTGACAACGGCGAACAGTGAGGAGAAGTTGACACAACCCATCCAGGGCCGTGATCGTTCGGACAGAAGGATAGGCCATCCACAGTGTCCCACCACACTGCCAGCACGTGAAACGCTGGGGGTGAGTGACTGTTGCATCGGTGTGGGAGGGCGCGGTCGTTTTCGCGGCCCTTCCTCTTGTCTCCTTCATCAAGATTGAAGATCTTCCCTACCATTCGCTCGATGGTTGCATCTGGATGTGCGGTTCCGAACAGTTCACGCTACGGTTTTGTCCCCACCGCGATCATTTTCTCAGAGGCGATCTGAAATGGCCCATCGCCCTATCGCTCCCGTAGATACTCAACGACCGCCCGCGTGAACGTCTCTTGTCCTTCGGGAAATGAGTCTTGACGTGACCGAGGGTCTCGGCCACGTCAAGAACCATACGTTGGGGAAACGTTCACCGTACCATCTGCTCGTCGAGGTGCGCAAGGACTCCCGGCCATGTTTGTTCATGTACATCTCTCGATTCCTGGTCCAGAAAACCTGCCTGGGTGAGTCGTAATCGTGTTCCCGTTCCTCTGGCGCAAGCTCGACCGTTATTACGGTTTCGGCTCCCTTCGTTCCTGTCAGCCCGGTGAGCCAGGTTAGTTCGACAAGTTGGTCTGGCTCCAGCCTGAGGAAGCGTCCGTAGTGCGGATAGCGATTTCCCTCATGATGGACCTCCCAAAAGAAGACGGCATTGACTTCGGCCTTCATCAAAAGCGTTCCAGGCGTTGCAAACCAGCGGTCGAACTGCTCAGTCCATGCCCGATAGAGGACACTTGGCGGTGCATCCATGACGCGCTCGACAGTGAAGCGAAAAGGGCTTGCTGAAAGATCAGGGGGACAAAGTGGTTGAAGATGGTTCATAGATTTCCTTTCTGAGAGGAATGGTCCCCTTCCTGCTTTGCGCGTCTCTTCTGGGCATAGCGCTCGTAATGCCTGGTCCAGCGATCGATTGGCCAGTGCGGCCAGTCAACTGCCTGACCGTTGAGAGCCTCCGCGAGGAAGTCGAGGTGGGTGTGCCAGCCGGCCAGTTGTAAGGGCAAGCCAGCATTGGAAGCGGGAAGCGTGCTGCTGAAGGTCAGGATGCAGCCGGAAGCTTCTTCTCGCAGTTCGAAGCGAAGTGTCCCGTGGATATCGCCCGCGTACTCCAGCAGCCGTGGTGGCTCCAATTGCGTAATGGTCGCGTTCATGACGGCGCGGTTCCCCTGCTCATCGGCGTTGAGCCAGCGTAGCCGAACGTGGCCACCGAGGCTAAGGTCGATCTCGGCCTCGGCCAGCCAGGAGACGAGCTGCTCAGGTTCGGTGATGGCCGCCCAAACCTGTTCAATGGAATGAGGGAGATAGCGCTCGAAGCGTAGGACATGAGAGCCATCGTGGGTTTCGACAGTTCCATCAGCGGAACTGCCGATCGTTCGTGAGTGAAACGGCATGGGTATCAAGATTTCTCCTTCTTCTCGTTCAAGTGACGTTCCAGAGCGTCAAGACGCTCGCCCCAGAGTTTGCGATAGGGCTCTAGCCAGGCGTCGATCTCGGCCAGCGGTTCGGGACGTAATTCGTACCAACGCCGTTGTGCATCCTGGCGCACACGGACCAGGCCCACCTCCCGGAGCACGCGTAAGTGCTTCGAGATGCCGGGCTGGCTGATGTCAAGCAGCTCGCCCAGCTCGCCAACGAAGCGAGGTTGTTCGCGCAGCAAGTCCAGGATACGCCTACGCATTGGCTCGGCCAACGCATCGAAGGTGGTCATCATAGAATGAATATACCATGACGGTTATATAACTGTCAAGGCATGAAACTACTGCGTGCGTGGTGATAGCTTCTGCTAAGATTGCTGTTCTTGGAAAGAACACCCGCTCTTCTCCCCAGGCAAAGCGCTGGGACAGCAAGGGAAAGGTGTGGCCACAAAGCGGATGAAAGGGATGGGTGATGGTAAAGCGATGCTCACCATTCGTGTTATCAGGTGTAGTTGACAGTTCGTTCAAATGGACCAACCGAAGCGCAGATCCAACGGCTAAAACTGCTGAAAAGGCAAATGTACGGGCATGGTAAATAGGCTGAAGGTTCGGACGCAAATACTGGACTGAGGACCTCTTGTCCGAACCTTCAGCCCAAAAACGATGGGCCGAAAGTTCGGACTCATTTCGGAGGTGGTTCGTGTGGTTCCTCTGGATGCTCCTGTTTCCTGTCTTTCTCTTCCTCTTTCTGACCTGGTGCATCAATCACACGAATCGTATCACGGCGAAGTGTCAGGTGCTCTGCTGCGGCTTTGAGATGTTTGGGACTGACATCCTTCTCCCCCTGTGCATAGGACCACTCCAGGGCTGTCGTAACGAGCTGCATCAGATGGTCCATGATCACGCGGCCACGCTTTTGTGGATCGAGTAAAGGGTGAGTCAGCCAGGTGTAGATGCTCCCCGTCCATTGCCTCAGATTGAGCTCTGGAAAAGACGGGCGATAAATCCGTTCGAGAGCAAGCAGGATAGCACGCACTTCTGCTTCTGTATGACTGGCAATCCGGCAATAGGGTTGGATACGATCTAATCGTCGCCGAAATTGGAGCCACATGGTTTCTGGTTGATCAAACACATCTTTGAGCGGCATGCTGGCTCCTCGTCCCGCCGCGACTAAACATAATCCCAATACGGTAGGGAGTAATTGGAGTTGATCGGTCAGTTCTTTCAAGAAGATGAGGTGAGGCATGAATAAATCATGGGCATCATCGATGACCAGGCACTCGACGCCGTACTGGATGAGCAACTCAAACAACAGATATTTGCGTTCGCTCCAATGTCCCCGTGCTCCCAGGCCCAGTGCGGTCAACAGGAAGTTCCCCAGAGCCGCTTCTTTGGGATCATTTTTCGGGGCGGTCACCGCCAGCACTGGGTACCGTCGTCCACCTATCATCCCGGCTTCACGGCTGGCGGCACTGCTCACATCGCGGATACCCATCGTCTTGCCTGAGCCCGGCTCGGCAACAATCACATGCCATCGCCTCAGCTTCCACGCGGTCACGCAAGAGCCCCTGAAACCGATACTCGAAGGGGGTTTCGATGAAGCCATCCTGCGAGAGGCAACGCCGCTCGTTTCATAGGTTCGTCTCCTTCTCATGTGGACGGATGGGTAAAACATGGACGGGATATTCCCCATCTGGGTCAGGCGTTGCTTCCGGCAGCCGCAAGGCTTCCGGCGGAGATTCCTGCATGGCAGCAAGCGCGGAGAGCACATGAGGAGGATGAATCTCCTCGCGCTGGCGATCAAACTGCCGCGCCTTTTCACGCTCTTTCGTAATCCGTCTGCGCTGCTTTTTGGCTTCCTCGATCTCTTCCTGCAAGCGAACCCGGACCTCCTGCGAAGCGGTTGCGGCCGTCCTCGCCTTTTCCCTGTCAGCACGGCGCTGGGCTGCGGCTTCCCACTCACTGATCCGTTGTCCCATAAAGGCTGGGCAGTAGGCTTCGCCCACATACGTTCCCTCGACAAAGAGGTAAATGACCGAGATATCGCGGCGGTCATAATACAGTTCCAGGTCTTTGCCTTGGAGGCGATTGAGGAGCCCTGGACACACATACCACTGGCCTTGAAAGGAGAGGCGTGAGCCATCATGGACCTGATAGTTGTGGCTTCTCACTTTGCGATTGGCAGCCTTCATCAAGAGGAGCTTGAGGTCATCAGGCGCACCCAAATACTGGGGCACGCCCGTTTGGCGGACAGCTTCCTCCCAGAGCACCGTACGGATTTGGCGACGCAGCCCATCCCAGCTTTGCTGGTAATCGTCCACAATCGCCCGGAAAAAATACCGTTCCAGCTCCTCAAGGGTCATGGCCCCAGCGCTGGCGCTCGTTTGGAAATCATGGATGCCATGACTCGTATTGGGCAACCGCCGCTCGAAGCGTTGCGTCATCCAGCGAAAGACGGCTTCAACGGTGCCGAGTCGCTCCACCAGCACCTGGCGTGCCCGAGCGGCGGGTGAAAATCTTGCCCCGGTCATGAAAGACGATAGCGGGCTTGCCGTAACACGGCCAGGGATGCTGACACCCAGCTTGGAGAACAAGGCGATCTTTGGGCTCCAGTGCTCCTTTGACCAGGCGCATGTAATCTTCTTCGCTTCCGTGGCCCCAATGCGAGCACCGCACTCATGATCGCTGCCGTTTTGACACAGATGAGCACGGCTGCATGGACATGGCTTGTGATGGGAATGCCATCTGGGGTGATGACGCAGAGTTCCATGCTGTGTTCATCGAGCCTTTCGCCAGTTGTGCCGGTGCTGGAATGGAGAGAGCAAAGGAGCGGGGCGACTGGCGTTCGCGTCGAGGTGCTGGCAGTTGTTCGCGCTCCTCACGCACATCGGGCTCCTCTTTGAGGGTTTGCACATAGGCCCGGACCTGCTCGTAGGAGGGGAGTGAAATGGCGGTGCCTGTGTCCTGCTGGAGGCGTGAAGCGATGCGGCGGAGGTCGGCATGCTCCGCAATCGCGCGCATCGAGAGTCTGGTAGGGCGAGCGTAGAGTCGGCGCATGGCTTCTTGAAAGGCAGGATGCAACGCTCGCTCGCGGCTGTAAGTGGCATGAGGAACACAAGCAATTTGCCCCAACTCGCGCGTACGCTGCACCAAGCGGCCCAAGGTGGAGCGACCAATCCCCTCTGCTTGTGCTGCATCACGGATGGTTGCTCCAGCTAGTACCGCCTCGACAGCTCGCAGATTGCGCGAGATCCGCGTTCCCGAGGCGCTCTGTCGAGGATGGAAGCGTCAAAGGTGGACTGGATGCTCACGGGTTGATCATTCTCATGCTCAGTTGAACGTGGCTCAAATTCAGTAAGATCGGAGTGGCTCTCGATCTCGGAGGGAAGGGGATCTGGAAGAATGGGAGGAGCGTCAGGGGAAAGACAGATCAACGGCACCAAACGGGTCAGTTGAACGTTCGCCAGATCGATGAGGAGATGTCCGTGGGCGGCAGCATCGGCACATCTTTTCCAGGCGGCAGCTTCCCGTTCAGCGTGCGGCCATCGTGCTCCTAGCCGCTTGACCACCTCTTCGATACAAGCCGCTTCGCCAGCAGGCCAGATGACGAGGCCCCGCCTCTTCAAGCTCGTGCCAAGCAGGAAAGGGTTGGCGTCGGGCATGTAAAAAGACGAGATTCGCATGGCGATTTTTTTCTAAGGTGGTCTCTGTCCCAATCCAATAGACTCCTGCCTGCTGTTGTGCCACCTTGCGCGCCGCTTCTGCTTTGGCCTGATTGCGCTCGCGGCGTTTCTCTTGCTCTAGTCCGGCCTCCGCAATCAGCAGGGAACCATTGTGAAACTGGCCGTTGGGAAAGGCGTGGCAACTTTGTAGGTGGAAGCCAATGCCGCACTGATATCACCGCGTCCATACCAGGCGATTTGAGGATGATATTCGAGGTACAACAGGAGCCGTTCTTCCATCAGGCTACAGAAGGGTTGCCTGCCTGGCTTACTACTTCCTGCTTTCCAACTGGGAATCCAGCCAGAAATGCTCTCTCCAGCAATTTTGAACAGGTCGATGCCACGAACTCCAACCTCAGACATGATCTGGCCTCCCGAATCTCTGGCACAAAAAGTCTCTGGCGAATTTCCATCTCTTCTTGAAAAGTATACCCGAAGGTAAGCTCATTTGGAAGCCGACCACCTGTTCTTGTCCGAACCTTGAGCCTGATTTCCGATCATTGGGCCTGATTTGTCCGAACCTTCGGCCTATTTACCAGGGCAAGCAGGATTCTCGTTGTTACGCCAAAGAGTCCTGCTGGTAAATAAGGTGAAGAGGAGCAGGTTTTAAGGCGAAGAGTGAGTAACCGGCGCGAAGCATGAGCACTGGTGCTTCATTGCCTGGGAAAACCGCTTCACATCTGGGGGACCAGCATTGAACGTTGGAAATTGTTGAACGGAAAGGTGGGAACAGAAGCGATCAGGTGGTGCTGGAGCACCTCTCTTGCCACACCTGCTGAAGAGGTTTGTAGCTCAGCAGCACAATCCCTTCCTGCTCGATGATCGAGCGCGCTTCCTGCGAGATCAGAAAGTCCAAATCCGTCGGATGCGCCTGCCAACTCTCCGGTTCTATCGCTTGCAGCTCAGGGGTATCCAGAGCAGGATGGGCCGCCCAT
>WNFC01008113.1_pt1 | contig 12863 bp, 9 predicted proteins | sample 5400541 | NCBI WGS metagenome assembly WNFC01 (sample SAMN13153342, study PRJNA577476) | soil metagenome | isolation source: 120 cm saprolite under Douglas fir tree site 2 hole 2 replicate 1 | place: USA:California | collected 2015-04-18
CATCCTCTTCGCCCAGACAGCCGGTTAAGGCAAAGTGCTCTTCGTTGAGAGTAAAGTCCTATGAGGCAATCTTCCACTCCTGTACTGCCCTGAAAACGAAAGTGCCGTATATATTCGGCAGACTGTGCGATGGCCAGCTGGGGGGCACAGACCGTCTTGCGGGAAGTGACGAAACAGTCTGGGTACATGGCCAGCTATTCGGACTTCGAGCCTCATTTCGCTGTTAATTAGTGATAAATCGCCGGTGCACTCAGTGAGCCCTCACCCAACCCGACGCAGCCGTCATCCTCGCCGGCCTCCGCCAGTCCGCCGCCACCGGCACCGCCAGCGCACTCCACCTTGAAGACGCGCTCGCCAAAACTGGCACGGCCCCCTGCCGCCATCGCAACTGCATCGCCAACGCAGACGGCCTCGTCCTCGTCATCACCCCCGCCGCCAACCCCCGCACCCTGCTTCTCCTCCGCCAGCAAGGCAGTACCGGGGCCGCTACCTCCACCATCGCCGCCCAGATGCTCCCCCTCCTCGAGGTCCCCCATGCCCGCTAACCTCACCCGCCGCGGCTTCACCGCCACCCTCCTCGCCGCCACAACCCTCCCGCGCCTCGCTCTAACCCAAACCACCCGCACCACCCTCCGCTTCGGCGTCTTTCTCCTATTCCAGCCGCAACAACTTCTGCTGCAATCCCTGCTCCTCCACCTCGACTCCACCCTCCTCCTCGTCCCACCCGAAGCCCCCGCAACCCGCATCCAAATCGCCCCCGGCAACCGCATCGCCATCGTCCTCAAGAACACCACCTACACCGCAAACAACCTCCGCGTCACCGATACCTCCGGCCAGCCCATCACCTTCACCCTCACTGTCCCCCCACCCTCCCTCCACGGAACCATCCACCGCCAATACACCGCCACCCTCGACCTACAGCTTCACGCAACGAATGATTCGCTCCAGCCCATCCTCACTCTGAACCTCGAATCTGCCGTAGCCTCCATTGTCCTCGCCGAAAGCCCCGTCCACGCCCCGCTCGCCTACCTCCGGGCCCAGGCCATCGTCTCCCGCTCCTTCCTCCTCGCCGCCACCACCGGCCATCGCGGCTTCGACTTCTGCGACACCACCCACTGCCAGTTCCTCCGCGAAGCACCACCACCCGACTCACTCGTCACCAAAGCAACCCTCGACACCACCGGCCAACACCTCACCTACGAAGGCCAACCGGTCCCCGCCATGTACAGTCGCAGCTGTGGTGGCCACACCCACAACCTCGCCGAACTCGGCCTCCCCTCCGCACCCTACCCCTACTACTCCGTCACCTGCGAGCCCTGCCTCCACCACCCCGAACGCTGGCGCAGCACCCTCAACCCAGACGCCCCAACCCCAACCACCGAACGCGCCCGCATCGCACTAGATCGCATTCAAGGCTGGTCCGCCCTCCCCTCCAACACCTTCACCCGCGCCCCCACCACCATCGAAGGCATCGGCCACGGCATCGGCCTATGCCAGCGCGGAGCCCCCACCATGGCCGCCCAAGGCGTAGACCACCACAACATCCTCGCCCACTTCTACCCCAACACCACCATCAGCTAGCCCCGCTCCAGCTTGTCCACTCCACTCAGCACCTCGGTATGAAGCTGCTCCACCATCGCCGGATTCCCCGGGAACCGGCTCGGATCCAGCCGCTGCATCTCCTTCACCAGATCCTGTATCTCCTTCAGCGCCGCCGGATCGTTCCTCGCCAGCTGCCGCAACTGATTCAACTCCGTCAGCCCCTCCCGATACGCCTGCTCCCCACCCGCACCGCCGCGGTTCTGAGGCCCATCGATCTGCTGCCCTTTGCGGTCAAACCGGTTGTTCCCCGTATTGATGTTGTAATCGACGACCCCATCCCCACCCCGCGCCCCGCCGTTCGCAACATCCCCGCCCTGCCGCGTCCCACCTAAATCACCCCCACCCCACTGTCTACCACCAACCCGTTGCCCACCTCCCTGCTGCCCCCCTTGTCCACGTTGCTGACCCTGACCCGGCTGACCTTGCTGCCCTTGCCCCGGCTGACCCGGCTGCCGCCCCTGCCCACGCCCCGCCAAAGCCTCAATCTGACTCCGCAGCCGATCTACATGACCCAGCGCCGCCGTCTGCTGCTCCCCCGACCGTCCGGCTCCCTTATCCTGCCCCTGACCCGGCCTCCCTGGCCCCATCCCCGCCTGCGCCTCCCGTAACTGCTCCCCCAGCTTCTGCAACCCCGACCCAATCCCCGCCTCCGTCCCATTCGAGTTCGGATCGATTCCCCGCCGCAACCAGTCCGCCGTACGCTGCACCTTGTTCCCCAGGTCCGACTGGTCCATCCCATTCAACGCATCGCGCAACTTCGAAGCCGCTCCCGGCTGCGTCGGAGCCAGCGACCGCGCCGTGTCCCGCATCCCCTTCTCCAACTGAGAAAGATCGTCCGACAACCGCTGCCGCTCCTCCGCCAGCCGGTTCCGCTCCGCAATCCGCGCCGCCACCTGCTCCTGCATCAACTCGCCCGCACCGCCACCCTGATCGTCCCGATTGGCGAGCCGGCGAATCCCGTCCGCCTGCGCCTTCTCCTCCGTGCCCAGCCGATCCGCATCCCGAGCCAGCGAGTCCAGCTTCCCCGAAGCCTGCTGCTGCTGCGTTCCACTCAAAAGATTCGTCGCCTGCCGCAACGCCTCCGCCGCCCGCCGAGCCGCCTCCGCACTCTGCTGCTGCCCGCCCGCTGACCCCTTCTTCATCGCCTCATCCGCCTGCCGGAGCCGGCTCAAAGCCTGCGCCACCCGAGGATCCGTTCGATCTCCTCCCTGCTGCCCAACTCCCTGCCGCGAACCAGAAGCAGACTGCTGCCCACCCGACTGTCCCGAAGCCTGACCTCCAGCCTGACCTCCCGCACTCTGTTGCCCACCGCTCTGCTGGCCTCCCTGCTGCTGACCAGCACTCTGCTGCCCGGCCGATTGCTGCCCTCCCTGTTGCCCCTTCTGCCCGTTCTCCGCCATCTGCTGCATCTGCTTCTCCAGCCGCTCGGCCTCCCGCCGCAACATCTCCTGCTGCCACCTCTGCTCGAAGCTCTGCGCCGTATTCGGCTGCTTCTGTGCCAACTCCTCCTGCCGCCGCGCCAACGCATCCAACTTCGCCAGCGCGTCGTCTACCTCTTTCGCCCGCTGCTCTGCCGGAGAAGCAGTCTGCGCCGTCTCGTACTGGTTCTTCTCCGTATCCATCTCCAGATCAAACAAGCTCGCCAGATCGCGCCCAGCCCCGCCGCCCCCACCTCCACCACGCTGCTGCCCGAAAGCCACCTGGATCTGCCGGAACGTAGCCTCCGCCCGCAGCAGATACTGCAGCGCCTTCTGCTCCATCGGAATCGCGTCCTTCCACTGCATCTGCTTCAGCTTGTCCGCCGAAGGCGCCATCGCCGAAGCCGCCGCCTGCATGTCTTTCTCAAACCCGTTGAACTCCTCGTTCGCCGTAGACAAATCCCGGCTCTGCATCCTCCCCGAAAGCGCCAGCACCTGCTCCCTCAACTTCGTCTGCACCTCAGACAAGAACTTGCCCGCGTCCGCCGCCTCCTTCGCAGTAGTCGCCTTGTCCTTGCCCCCAGTCTTCAACTCCTGCCCATTCACCTGCTTCCACGTCTCCGCGATCAGCTCCTTCTCCCGCTTCGAAATATCCGTCTGATTCCCTTGCCCCTGTCCGCCACCTCCACCACCGCCGCCCCCACCACTCTGCTGCGACTGGGAAAACTCCCGCTCAAAGGGCTCCGCCTGGATGAACGCCATCTCCGTCCGCGCCTCCGAGTGCCCATCCCGCGCCGTCGCATACAAACTCACCAGATCGCCCGGCACCAGCTTGAAGTCCTCCAGTCGCAACGTCATCGACCCGTCCGAGCTCTTCGCTCCCGGCTGCTTCAGCACATTCACCTTCTGCTCCGGTCCGCCGTTCACCGAGTAGTGCAGGTCCACCTGATTCAACCCAAACTCATCCCCCGCCCGCACCGCCACAGTAACTTCTTCAATCGGACTGGCCCGATACTCTCCACCCGGCCGGTCAATCCGTATCTCCGGCGGATTCGCCTTGTTCGTCGCGATAAAGTAGTCCTCCGACAGCCGCACCTGCTGCCCCTGGTCCATCGCCGCCACGTGATACGCCCCATCCTTCTCCATCCGGATCGTGCCCTTGTACCGGTTGCCCTCGCCCCCGACCATCTTCAACTGCTGCCCGTCATCCAGCGCCAGCACCCCATCGCGCAGCGGACGATCCATCTTCACCTCGATCTCCGCCTCCGTCCCCTCAATCGCCCGCAGGTCGCCCCCATGCTCCTCCGACACCTCCTTCAACCCCGTCCACCGCGGATAGTGATACGTCACCTGCACCTGCTGCACCGAAGGCAGATCCACTACCCGCACCTTGTAGTGCTTCGACGTCACCGGTCCCGCCTCCACGTAGTACTCCACACTCTCCGGAAGCCCCGTAAACAAAAACTGAAAGTTCGCCCCACCAGCGTCTGTCTGCCCCGAAGCAGTCGGCACCACTCCTGCCCGCGCCGGAACCGCCTGCATCGCCACCGGCTCCCAACCTACCTTCTCCGATTCAGCCACCGCCTTCCTATCCGCAGCTTCATACTTCGCAAACAGCCGCACCTTGTCCGTATGCAACCCAATCACCTGCGCCGTCACCAGCTGGTCGCTATGCCGCCGCACCGCCACATCCCCCGGCGAAACCCGTATCTCATACAGCGGAGCCACATCCTTCTTCGGCCCCGTCCACAACAGCGAAGCTCCATACCCCACATACCCCGGCCCCACGGCAATCATCCACACCAGCACCGCCAGGCACCCAATCCCCGCACCCAACAGCGCCAACAGCCGCCCATTCGGCACCAACACCGCCGGCGCAGCGTCCTGCGTCACCTTCAAAGTATCCGCCGCCAGCAACTCGATAAAAGGATCGTTGCCGGCGCTCTCCCGCTCCGCAAACGTGGTGAGCCGCTGCTCCAGCTCCGGCCGTGCCGCCTCCGCCGCCGCCACCGACCGCCGCCGGGTAAGCCGCACCACCGGCACCGCCAGCGCGAATGCCCCCGTCAGCCCCAGCACCACCAGCAGAGCAATACGCGCACCCGTCAACCCGCGCACCGGAAACGCATACGCATTCAGAATCAGCACCAGCACCAGCGTCGTCACCAGAGCAGCCGCCATCAGCACCGCAGCCCCGCGCGCCCAAGCACCCAGACGCAGCCTCTGCTGCACCTGATGTATGTAGAGGTTGAGCTCGATCTGCCTGCTCATACTTCCTCCCGCTGCGTGCCCAGATGGCCGACGGCAACCACGCTCTCCGCCACCGCCGCCACCAATGCCAAAAGCATAACCCACCACCACAAGCTGTAGGGAGCCTCTTTCCGCTGTATTTCGGCGTTCGGCACATCCTCCGCCGCCGCACCGGAGCCACCGCTTCCACTCCAAAGCTTCAATACATCCTCTGGAATCACCGCCATATCCGACTCCCTCCTATCCGGATTCACCCCCACCAACCCGTCCTTCCCATTCGCAAACCGCAACTGATAGAACCCACTCTTCGTCAGCTGATACGACTGAATCGTCCCCGCTTCCGCCAGCGAAAGAGGCCGTCTACCCTCCGGATCCACCACCTCCACCCCCGCCCCACTCTGCGCTGCACCAGCCGTCCGCAGTTGCACAAACGAGTCCACCACCCTCGCCCCACCCAGCCGGTCCTCACCCGAAAGATACCGCGCCGCCCGGTCCACAAACGGCACAAACCCCGGCTGCAGTGGCAGATCGTTCGTCAGATTTTCGAGGCCGGAAGCCAGCAGCAGCACATGCCCCTCCCCCAACGCTTTATCCATCAGCAGCGGAGTCCCATTAGCCCCATCCCCCAGCCGCACCAATACCCGCGCCCCCGCCTTCGCCGCATCCACCCGCGCCGCATAAAACACCTTCAACTCCGACCAGCCCGCAGCCCCAGCATCATCCCCAGCGCCAGCATCCCCCATCACCGCATGCGTCCCATCCACCTGCCCAACCTTCGCATACCCATCTCCCGCCTCACGCGAATAGTACTTGCCCTCCTGTACCTCCATCCCCAACACCGGAATCCGTCCCCTCCCGCCAGAAAGATGCGCCGCACTCGTCCCCACCGCAATCAGCACACTCCCGCCCGCCTTCACATACTGCGTCAGCGAGTTCTCCAGAATCGACGGCAGCGTCCCCGCATCCGACAGCACCACAAACGCATACCGCGTCGGATCCACATCCGCCGACTGCTCCACATTCACCGACTGCAGCACAAACGAGCTCTCCGCCGCCGCCCCCAGCGCCGCCCCAAAATAAAGCGGCGACCGCGAATCCCCCGCCCCATGCACAAACAGAACCCGCTCCGGATCGCTCCGCCGTACCGAAAACACACTCACGTCATCTGCAGGAAACGCATCCGACCCACCATCCTCCATCGCACGCACCCGCACCTCGCACCGGCTGAACCCATACGGAACATCCAGCGGCTCCAGCTCCACCTTTACCCGCCCATTCGCCGGAACCTCCACTCGCTTCGCCGCCACCACCCTGCCATTCACCAGCAGCGAAACCATCTTCGCAGCAGCAGGCGTCTCGAACCCCGCCACCACCGCCTCCACCCGCGACCTACGCTTGTCCTTCGGGTCCGCCAACTGCGCCGTAGCAACAACACTCTCCACAGTCCAGTTAGGCCCCGCCGCTCCATTCCCCACCACATGCAGCACCAGCGAAACATTCCCCGGCAGCACCATGTCCGCGAAGTTCCCCGGCATCTCCGTCTTCTGCATATCGCTGAACAGGTGCAACTCCACCGGCGTATGCACCGTCTCCGCCAGCACCCTCAGCCCGCGCCCCAACTCGCCGAAGTTCCCCTTCGAATCTCCCTGCTGAATCCCCTCCACCGCCGCCCGCAGCGTCCCCGCATCCTGCACCGACTGCGTCAAAACCTGCAGCTGCGACCCTAGCGCCATCACCTGCGCCCGCTGCCCTCCCGGCTTCGCGCCAAGCACCTCCAGCGCCCCGCGCTTCGCATCGGCGAATCTCGTTCCCGCTCTCATGCTGTAAGAGTTATCAACCACCACCAGCAGCAATTTCCCACTCGCCCCCGCATTCGCCCTTCGGATGAAAGGATTCGCAAACGCCAGCACCAACAGCGCCACCAGCGCCGCTCTTAGCGCAAACAGCAGCAGATACCGCAGCTTCCGGTGCCGCGTCGAGCTCTGCATCCCCTGCTCAAAGAACATCAACGAGCTGAACGGTCGCGGGGTAGTCGTCTGCCGCCGCAGCAAATGCACAAACACCGGCACCCCCAGCGCCAGCGCCCCCGCCAGAAACCATGGAGCGAGAAAGCCCATCAGTTCCCTCCCTGCCGAATCGTCAGATACTCCCGCAGCACCCGGTCCAGCGGCTGGTCCGTCACCAGCAGGTGATACCCCATGCCCGCCGCCCGGCTCCTGTCCCGCAACTGCTCGATATGCCCATCCATCTTCTGCCGGTACGTCTCCTTGGTGTACTCCGGAATCACCTCCAGCCGCTGCTGCGTCTCCATATCCACCAGAATCGCCGGTCCATTCAACTCCGGACGAATCTCCTGCGGGTCCAGCACATGGAAAAGCACCACCTCATTCCCATGGAAGCGCAGCGGCTCGATCGCCTTCACAATCACCTCCGGCTGCTCATAGAAATCCGAGATCACAATCACGATCCCGCGCTTCCGCACCAGTTCCTGGAAGTACTTCATCGGCTTAGCAAAATCCGTCCGCGCCCTCGGCTCCGCCTGCTCCAGCCCCGCCAGCAGCCGCTGCAGCTGCCCCAGCCGCGACGAAGGCCGGATCGACTCCCGCACCGCATCGTCGAACACCACCAGCCCCGCAGCATCCCGCTGATTATGGATCGCCAGATAGAACAGCGAAGCCGCCGCGAACCGCGCATAGTCCATCTTGCTCGGCTGCCTCGGCCCACTCTTCGCGTCCGAACCCGAAGTAAACTCCATCGACTTGCTCGCATCCAGCAGTATCGTCAGGTGGCTGTTCGTCTCCCCGCGATACCGCTTCAGATACATCCGCTCCGTCCGCGCAAACAGGTTCCAATCAACATGCCGCAGATCGTCTCCCGGCGTATACGCGCGATACTCCGCAAACTCCTGACTGAAGCCAAAGTCCGGCGAACGGTGCAGTCCGGCCACAAAGCCGTCGACCACCGTCTTCGCCAGGAGATCGAGACTCGAAATTCCAGCCAGCACCGCAGGATCGAGAAACCGCTGCATAAGCCACTCCAGACCTTCGATCGAAATCTTCTCTCTAACTTTCCTTCGGCGGAGGCATATGCTTCAGCAGCCGCCCCAGAATCTCATCCGAATCGATCCGCTCCGACTCCGCATGGAAATTCAGCAGAATCCTGTGCCTCAGCACCGGCACCACCAGCGAAACAATGTCCTCATACGTCACGTGGTATCGCTTCCGCGAAAGCGCCCTTGCCTTCGCCGCCAGCACAATAAACTGCGCCGCCCGGATACTTCCGCCGTAGTTCACATACTGCTTCACGAAGTCCGGAGCATTCTCACTCTTCGCCCGCGTCGCCCGCACCACACTCACCACATACCTCGCCAGCGACTCGCCGATCGGCACCATCCGCACCAGCCGCTGAAACTCCAGCAACTCCTCCGCCGACGTCACCGTTCGCACATCCGCCACCTTGGTCGCGGTGGTCAAATCCACTACCTTAAGCTCATCGCCCGCGCTCAAATAATCCAGCACCGTGTTGAACAGAAAGCGGTCCAGTTGCGCCTCCGGCAGCGGATACGTCCCCTCCAACTCAATCGGGTTCTGCGTCGCCAACACAAAGAACGGCGATGGCAGCCGGTACACGTGCCCGCGCACAGTGCAGCTTCGTTCCTGCATCGCCTCCAGCAACGCTGCCTGCGTCTTCGGCGGAGTGCGGTTGATCTCGTCCGCCAGCAACACATTCCCGAAGATCGGCCCCTCGACGAACGTCCACTTGCGATGCCCCGTCGTCAGGTCCTCCTCGATAATGTCCGTCCCCGTAATGTCCGAGGGCATCAGATCCGGCGTGAACTGGATGCGCTTGAACGTCAACCCCAGCGTCTGCGCAATCGTCTTCACCATCAGCGTCTTTGCAGTTCCCGGCAACCCTGTAATCAAGCAGTGTCCGCCGACGAAGAGCGCAATCAGGATCTGGTCGAGAACCTCGTCCTGCCCCACGATCACCTGCCGCACCTGGGACAAAATTCCGTCCCGCACCGCGTGAAACCGCTCAACCCGCTCCTGCAACAACGCCACATCCGGATTCAACTCCTCAAGCATCGCCATAGCCTCGTCTCCTCGCCTCTCGAAATCTCGCTCTATTTCTTATCCTTCGAATCCTCAGAACTCTTCACACTCTCCGGATGCTCAATCTCCAGCAACAACCTCTGTGCTGGCCGAAACCCCGGAGCCGCCTCCAACGCCAGCAGCAGCGTCTCCTCCGCCTTCGCCTTCTCGCCCGCCGCGTAATACGCCCGCGCCAGTTGAAACTCCGCCCCCGCCTTATCCAGCGGATTCATCGCCACCACCGCCGCATCCTCCCGAATCGCCCCCGCAAAGTTCCCCTGCGCAAACCACAACTCCCCCAGGTGCCGATGCAGCTCCTCATCCCGCACCGGATAGATCGAATTAATCCGGTCCAGCGTAGCCGCCGCCTCTCTGCCCTGCCCTAAATCCTCCTGCAACTTCGCCAACTCCTTCAACGTCGCTGGACTCGACCCGCCAATCTTCTGGTAAGCCGTCAGCACCGCAACAGCCGCCTTCTTGTCCCCCTTCGCCAGATGCGCCTCCGCCATAAACTCATAAGCATTCGCCTCCCCCACATACTCGGGATACATCTGCCGCACCGCCTCCCCCTCCGTCAGCACCGCGTCATAGCTCTTCCCCTTCGCCAGCTCCACCAACCCCTTCAGCTTCGCCCGCCACGCATCGAAGTTCGCAGCCGTCTTCCCCACCCGCTGATCCAGCCAAGCCATATATTGCCTATCGAAACCCTCCGGAGTCAGCCCCAAATCCGCCTGCAACACCTCCGGCGTAGTCTTCACCTCGCCAAACGAGTGCACCATCGCCAGCAACTTCTCCTCACCCCATTTGCTACCAATAAAGTCACAAATACTCCCCGCCTGGAAGTACGACACAATCACCTGCCCCGGATACTCCGGCATCACAAACCCGCGATCCAGCTTCGCCACCGGCAGCAGCTTCTTGTCCCGAATCGCCGCCACTACCTCCGGAGTCAGCCGATCCGCCCACTCCGGCCGCCCCGAAGCCACTCCCTCCTCATGCACCGCCAGCCCCTCCGTAAACCACCGCGGCACCCGATGCTTCGTCGCCGTCAGGATGTACACATGGCTCATCTCATGCCACAACGTCGCATCCCAGTTGAACTCCCCTGGCTTCCTCCCCGAGGGACTATCCATCGCCACCACCTCGCCGAACGTCACCCCCAGCGCCCCCAGCCCCGGCATCCCCATCGTCCGCACCGCGAAGTCCTCGTGGTCCGGATACACCTCCAGTTGCACTGGCCCCGGCAGCGTCATCTTGTACTTCGTCGCATACGTCGCAATCGCGCGATGCAACTCCGCCTCGAAGTATGGCCGCAGCAGCTCCGCCTCCTCCTTCCGCATGCGCAGAATCGTCTGGTCATCCTTGAACGTCACAAAATTCTTGTAACTATCCAGCAGCCGCAAACTATTCACCGTAGCGGCATCGCGATAGCCGTTGTTGTAACTCATCTCAAGTTGTTGCCGCGGCTCATCCTCCCGCCCCATCCGCATCAGATCGATCCCCAGCGCCGAGTGCGCCGACCACAGCTTCGGATCAGCCTCCGCCGCCTTTCGGTAGTAAGTAATCCCATCCTCATACCGGTAGTGCATCTCCAGTTGCCGCGCCACCAGCGCATACCCCTGCCCATACCCCGCATTCACCGCGCGAATCTTCCCGAACCACGTCTCCGCTTCCGAACTCCGGTCCGCCAGCAACTCCACCGCCGCATGGATCGCCATCGCATCCAGCGCATCCGGCGCTAGCGCCAGCGCCGCATCCGCCTGCACCACCGCCTGCTCCGTATCGCCATTCTCAAGCGCCAACCCCGCCAGCAGCTCATGCGCCTCCGCCAGCTTCGGGTCCAGCGCCAGAGCCTTCAACGCATACTCCACCGCCTTGTTGTCGAACCCATCCGCACTCACCACGGCTAAGCCCAGATAAGCCCGCGCATTGTTCGGATCCCGCTGCAGCGCCTCCTTGAACAAATCCACCGCATCCCCAGGGTTGAACCGCTCATGCAGCAACATCCCATACCGAACCCGCGCCGAAGCCCCATTCCCCGGTGGATCCTTTTCCGAAGCGGAAGCCGAAGTAGCAACCCGAAACTGCTCATTCGCCTCAGAGTACTGCTCCAACCCCCAGTACCCCTCCGCCCTCAGATAAGCCGACCCACTCCGCACCAGCGCCTCATAGCAAGCCGTCGCCTCCGCCCGTTGCCCATGCTTCCGCAAAGCCGCACACCCCTCCGGAGTAGCCCCAGGCGCAGCCCAGGCAACACCAAACCCGCACAACAATGCCAGCGCCAACCGCACGCCAAACGTGCCGCCGCGATTTGTAACAATAAAAGTCACTTATCCAACTCCTGCTGCACCTGCGCCAACTGCACCAGCGCATCCGTCAGCTGCTTCTTGTACTCCGCCGGATCCATCGCCGCCTTGCCATACTTCAGCACATCGATCTTCTGCTCCAGATCCTCTTTCTTCGCCAGCAACTGCTGCCGCGCCGGATCGTTCGCCGCCTTCTGACTCGCCCCCGTCCGCAAAATCGTGAAAGTCGAAAGCAAAGCCCCCTCACTCCCACTTGCAGCCCTTACCGCCTCCCCCCGCCCCGTGTCCTCAAACACCGCATGCTCCGTAGCCAGCCGTTTCTGCGACTCGTAGAACGCCGCCGTCTTCCGATCCGCATACTGAAAAGCTTCCATCGCACTTACCGAATCGCTCTTATCCACATCCGCCGCCGGGTCCTGCAACCCCTCCACCCAGTACCGTGCAAACACCGTAGCGTTCTTCTCCGTGCCCGTCTTCGTCGACGCCACCACACCACGCCCCGGCCTCCGCAACGCTGCCACCGATCCTCCACTCGCGCTCGTAGTGTTGACGATCAACTGCCGACGAGCCGCAATCCTGTCGCACATTCCCGCCAGCTCCGCGCCACTCACATCCGGCCCCACCAAATTCAGCTTGTACTCCACCCCATCAAACGACCCATGCCCAATGAGCACCAGCACAAAGTCATCCTCCGCCTTCGCCTCCCGCGCCACCGATGCCAGCACCTCCGTCAGCCGCGCTCGCGTAGCATCCTTGCCCGACAGCGTCACCACATGCGCCCCACTCCCCGACCCCTTGAACACCCTATCCAGGTCCCTAGCCGCTGCCGTAAACCGCTGCTCATAATCCGGTTCACCCCCCAACCCCGCCACTGTAACGTAGTACACCCCCGCATAAGCCCGCACCGAAACTGCCGCGAAGCACAGCACCACCAAACACTTTCTTCGACTAAAGCTCAGGGCGGACGATGAAGCCGTTGCCGTTGCTCTTGGGTGGGCTTCAGCCCTGCGAAAAATCCCCCCGCAAAGGAGGGCTTTAGCCCTGAGCCCCTCCTGCGCGTGCCACAGCCGCACTCTTCCCGCTAACTCTTCCAGCCAGCCCCTCACACCACACCCCACTTCCGCCGCAGCAGCCACTCCGCCACCACCAGCCCCAGCAGCAGCAGAAACACCGCCGGCATATTCCAAAGCTCCTTCGTA
>WNFC01006491.1_pt1 | contig 12861 bp, 8 predicted proteins | sample 5400541 | NCBI WGS metagenome assembly WNFC01 (sample SAMN13153342, study PRJNA577476) | soil metagenome | isolation source: 120 cm saprolite under Douglas fir tree site 2 hole 2 replicate 1 | place: USA:California | collected 2015-04-18
ACACTCATCACCTATTTTATTTTCTGGCGAAGCGCCGTGCAGCGCACGGACGCCAACCTCGTGGAGCTTTCCGAGGCTTTTCTTGTCACCCTGCGAGCAGAACTCGAAGATCAGGGCGGCCCCGACCCATTCCGGGCGGCCGCGCAAGTAGCGATGACGGAGCACTTCTTCCGGGATCAGTTTTACGCGATTTTGGACGGCTCCGGAACTGTGATCATCAGCTCACAGGACGTTCCCTCAGCGAGTCCGCTTACCGAGCGACTGCGTGCTGAGCTTCTCTCCTCGGCCTCCTTTCAACGATTTCTTGATGACGCGAAACGATCTGACCGCTGCTTTGGCGAGGTGAAGGGAAAAAAAGCAGGCTTTCGAGGATTCGCGCGCCGTTTTTCATCTCGCGGGCGGACGTATACGCTCATTTTACTGCAATCGTTTCATCCGCAAAAGGAGATGCTCGAGGAGGTCGCAACGGCGTTTGCCTGGGTGATCCCCATCGCGGTACTGCTTGCCAGCGTGGGCGGTTACTTTCTCGCGCGCAAGAGTCTTGCCCCTGTCGTGGCCATGAGCAGTCAGGCCGGGCGCATCGGTGCCGCAAATCTGCACGAACGGCTGCCGGTACAGAATGACAAGGACGAACTGGGACACCTGGCGCAGTCGTTCAACGGCCTGCTGGACCGCCTCAGCCAATCTTTCGAACGCCAGCAGCGTTTCATGGCCGATGCGTCGCACGAATTGCGGACGCCGGTTGCGATATTGCGCGGTGAAACGGAAGTCGCTCTTTCGCAGCAGGCACGTTCCCTCGAGGAATACCGGGAATCGCTCGGAGTGCTTCACCAGGAGGCCGAGCGGCTCACTCACATCGTGGAGGATCTCTTCACGCTTACGCGCGCGGACGCCGGCCAGTATCCGCTCCAACCGCGCGATTTTTATCTCGATGAACTCATTGGCGAGTGTGTGCATTCTGCACGAACGTTAGCACTTGCAAAAAAGATTTCTCTGCATTTCGAAGAAGCATCCGAGTCTCCCATCCGCGCCGACGAATCCCTGCTGCGCCGCATGATCCTCAATCTGCTGGATAACGCCATTAAGTACACCTCGGAAGGTGGACGCGTCACGGTGACCTGCCGTCGCGCAGGGGAGGAATATGCCTTGAGCATCACGGATACCGGAGGAGGTATCCCCGCAGATTTGCAGCCGCGTATTTTCGAGCGCTTTTTTCGCGTTGACAAAGCCCGTGCCCGGGGGGAGAACGACGGCGGGGGTGCCGGGTTGGGCCTATCCATTTCCCGCTGGATCGCTGAGGCCCATCACGGGCGTTTGGAGCTGACGCGGTCCGACTCGATCGGAAGCACCTTCACGGCTTATCTTCCGGCGGCGACGTCCCCTTCTGAATCTAGCAGTTAATCCTGTATTTATGTTTGCTCCGTTAGGCTAAGTTCTTCCTTGCCGTTCGCCTGTTTTCGGCCGGCCCAGGAGTCCAGATTTATGAAATCGCGTTGCATCCTCGTTCTATCGTGGACCTCGGTTGCTGGCCTTTTATTGTCCTGCGCGGGGATTGCCGCGGCGCAGGAAACGCCGGCTTCAACGGGCGCCGCGCCTTCCACAGAGGCGCAGCAGGCAGCGCCTGCGACCTCGCCAGCGCTCCGCTTGTCGCTGGAAGATGCTCTTGCGCGGGCCAGGAAGAACAGCACGCAATTTCAATCTGCACTGACCGACGCCGCGATTGCACGCCAGGATCGCTATCAGGCGGCGGCCGCGCTGCTTCCCAGCGTCACCTACAACAATCAGGCGCTGTACACCCAAAGCAATGGGCCGGGCAACGGCGTGCGCTACATAGCCAACAATTCCGTGCATGAATACATCAGCCAGGCCAACGTGCACGAAGTGATCGATCTCGTCTCGATTTCGGCTTTCCGCCGAGCTTCCGCGGCGTCTGCTCTTGCCAAAGCGCGAGCCGAGATTGCTTCGCGTGGGCTGGTGGTCACAGTTGTTCAGAGCTATTATGCCGTCGCAGCCGCGCAGCTGAAGCTGGAAGCCGCGAAGAAAAACGGAGATGAGGGCGACCGTTTCCTGAAATTGACGCAAGATCTCGAAAAGGGAGGGGAAGTCGCGCACTCCGACGTCGTCAAGGCGGAGTTGCAGATGCAGGACCGCCGCCGGCAACTGCTGGAAGCGCAGCTTGGACTACTTAACGCGCGGCTTGATTTTGCGGTGTTGATCTTTCCCGATTTCAACGACAATTTTGAACTTGCCGAAGATCTTCATGCGAGTGTCCCTCTGCCGACTCTAGCCGAAGTGCAGCAGCGGGCCGCCCGGGACAATCCCGATCTTCGTGCCGCGCTGGCCGCTGTGCAGCAGGCGGGACACGATGTGACCGGCGCGCGCGCGGGATATTTGCCTTCGCTCAGCTTCGATTATTTCTATGGTATTGATGCCACGCGCTTTGCGGTGAACAACGAGCAAGGCATTTCAAACCTCGGAACTTCGGCGCTCGCCACGGTGAATATTCCCATCTGGAACTGGGGCGCCACGCAAAGCCGCATCAAGCAGGCTGAGTTGCGGCGGACACAGGCTCAACGGGAACTCTCCCTCGCACAGCGCAAGCTCCTCGCTGAAATAAAATCTCTCTACGCCGAAGCGGATACGGCTCTAAACGAACTCAGCGGCCTCAGCCGTTCGGCTGAACTGTCCGCAGAGAGCCTGCGTCTCACGACGCTTCGCTACAAGGGTGGCGAAGCCACCGTACTGGAAGTCGTGGACGCGCAGACCACTTTCGCGCAAGCCAACGCGGCCTATCAAGACGGAGCCGTGCGCTATCGCGTGTCCCTGGCAAATGTGCAAACCCTGACGGGGGTGCTGACGACTCCATGAAGCCGACCATGAATACTACTTTGATGCTTCGCCGCAGATCGATAATTTTTTTCGGCGCCATCGCTGCGATACTCTGCGTTGCGAGCGGCTGCAGCAAGGCCGAAAAAGAAAAAGAGCCCGTGGTCACCGTACAGACCACGCCTGCGCGGCGTGCCCCCATCTCACAGGTAATTTCTGCGGAAGCGGTGGTGTTTCCGCTCGAGCAAGCCACCGTCGCCCCAAAGATCAGCTCGACCATTAAGAAATTCCACGTGCAACGTGGCGCGCGAGTTAAACAAGGCCAGTTGCTCGCCGAACTGGAAAACAGTGATTTGTCCGCCGCCGCGGAGTCCAGCAAGGGCGATTTCGACCAGGCGGAAGCCAACTACGCAACCACGGTTGGCGCCAGCCTCCCGCAGCAAATTCAAAAGGCGGAACTGGACGCCGTCGCCGCGAAGTCGAACTTCGATGCCCAGCAAAAAGTCTACGAGAGTCGCAAGGAATTGTTTCAGCAGGGAGCCGTTCCCCGCCGGGACATGGACTCCGCCGAAGTCGCTTTCTTGCAAGCCCGCAGCCAGAACGAGCAAGCGCAGAAACAGCTCGCCGACCTGCAGCGCGTTGGAAAAGAGCAAGCGCTCAAGTCCGCCCAAGGCTCGCGCTTGTCGGCGGAAGGCCGAATGAGGAGCGCCCAAGCGCTGCTCAGCTATTCGAGAATCACCAGTCCCATCAACGGCGTGGTCACCGATCGCCCGCTTTTCGAAGGAGACCTCGCCGCCGCCAATCAACCATTGCTCACCGTGATGAACACCTCCAGGCTCATCGCCAAGGCGCACATTCCGCAATCGGAAGCCGCGGTTCTGAAAGTGGGCAACCCCGCGGAACTGAAAATTCCCGGCCTCGACGATCCCCTCAAAGGCCGCGTTAGTTTGGTCAGCCCCGCTCTGGATCCCGGCAGCACCACGATTGAAGTGTGGGTCGAAGCGTCGAAGCCCAATCCGGCGCTGAAACCCGGCATGAGCGTGGAAGTTTCCATGACCGCGAAAATGGTGAAAGACGCGCTCGTCGTGCCCACTCCGGCGATCTACAAAAACCCCGAGGGCGCGGACTACGTTTTGCTCGCGGGATCCGATGGCCACGCGCACCTCAAGACCGTGCAGATGGGTGTACGCAACGCGGAATTCACGCAAATCATAAGCGGCGTCATCGCCGGTGATCCAGTGATCAGTTCCGGCGGTTATGCGCTGCCGGATAACACCCAGATCAAAATCGAAGCGCCGGCCCTCGCGGAAAAAGACGCAGGAGACAAGTCCGGCAAATCAGAAAAGCCTGGCGATGCCATGAAACCCGACACCAAGGACAAGGAGTAGGCGCGCATGGACCTTCGGCCCCACTCACCGCGCGCTTCGCATCCTTCCCCCGCGGAGGATGTTCCCTGGTTTCAGAAGCTGTCCCGCCCCATTCTCTTCTTGATTGCTACGGTGGCGCTGGGCGGCGCGTATCTCGCTTTCTCAATACCCGTGGCGGTATTTCCGAACACGGATTTTCCGCGCGTGGTGATCGGCGTGGACAACGGCGTGATGCCCATCGACCAGATGCTCGTGGTCATTACGCGTCCGCTTGAAGAAGCTGTCAACAGCGTTCCAGGACTGCAGAAGGTTCAATCCATCACCAGCCGCGGCTCCGCTGAGGTCGATCTGTTTTTCGATTGGAACAGCGACATGATTTTGACTCTGCAGCGCGTGGACGCGGTCGTCGCCCGTTTGCAGGCCGACCTTCCTCCGACCGCAAAGGTGGAAACACATCGGCTGACTTTCGCCGTCTTTCCCATCATTGGCTATAGCCTGACGTCCAACACACTGCCGCCGAACAAGCTGTGGGAGATTGCCACCTATGACCTTAAGCCGCGCCTCAACCGGCTGGATGGCGTTGCGACAGTCATCATACAAGGCGGCCGCGTTCCCGAATTTCAAGTATCTCCCGATCCGGCGCGGCTTCTCGCTGCGGGTATCACCGTCACCGACATTCTGGATGCCATCCGCCGGACGAATCTGATCGACTCACCGGGCCTGATCGAAAGCAATCATCAACTGGTGCTGGGCTTGATCAGCGGTCAGGTGCGTACCCCGGAGCAGATCGGACAGATTGTCGTGAAGAACTCGCCTGCGGGCGTTCCCCTTCGCCTTGGTGATATCGCCAAAATCACGCCCTCGGTCGCGCCGGTGTACACCATCGTTACTGCGAATGGCAAACCGGCTGTACTTCTCAACGTGAATCGCCAGCCCGAAAGCAACACGCTGGATGTAGCAAACGAAGTGCACACGCTCATCCAGGAGCTCACCCCGAGTTTGCCTCCCGGTGTTCATCTCGAGCCGTTCTACGACCAATCTACTATCGTGCACGATTCCATCGCCAGCGTGCGCGACGCCGTGCTCATCGGCCTGGTGCTTTCGGCCATCATTCTCGTTCTCTTTCTTCGCGACTGGGGAACCTCGCTCGTTGCTGGGCTGGTCATTCCAGTCACTCTGCTTTTCACTTTCATTGTTCTGAAATTTACTGGGCAGAGCTTCAACCTAATGACACTCGGCGGGCTCGCCGCCGCGGTAGGGCTTGTCATTGACGATGCGATCGTTGTGCTGGAAAACATTGTCCTCCACCGCGATGCAGGCCAGGGCCGTCTCGAGGCGATCCAGAGCGCGCTGCGCGAGCTGACGGTTCCGCTCATCGGCTCGACGATTACGCCCATCGTAGTTTTTCTCCCGCTCATTTCCACGACGGGCGTTACCGGAAGCTTTTTCCGCGCTCTTGCTGTGACAATGACAGTCGCGCTGCTTACTTCGCTCCTGCTCGCGCTAACCTGGACGCCGACGTTGAGCCAATACCTGGTCCGTCGCAAGAACGGCGCCGCATCCGAAGTGCCTTCGCCCGACGCGGGGACTGACGTTGCAAAACTGCTCGCCGCGGAGGAAGCGCATCTCTCCGGTACTTTCGGCCGAATCGTCGAGTTCTATGCAAAATCGATGAGAGGACTTCTGAAGCGTCCCTGGATTCTCGTTGCCAGCTCGGGGGCGATCATTGTTCTTTCTTTCGTATGCTTCAGCTTCCTGGAGACCGGCCTGCTACCGGAAATGGACGAAGGCGGATTTATCCTGGACTATGACACGCCACCCGGTAGCTCTTTGGCCGAAACGGAGCGCATCCTTCAGCGTATCGAGGAGATCATCCGTTCTCAGCCCGAAGTGGAAAACACCTCGCGGCGCACCGGTTTGCAACTCGGCCTCGCCGCGGTGACAGAAGCCAACCGCGGCGACTTCACCGTGAAGCTCAAGCCCCAAGGCGCGCGCAAACGCGGCATCGATGAGGTCATGGCGGACATTCGCTCGGAGATCGAGCAGACCGAACCCAGCACCAAGGTGGAGTTCATTCAGGTCTTGGGGGACATGATCGGAGACCTCACGAGCCAGCCAGAACCCGTCGTCATCAAGCTTTTCTCGCAAAACCCAAAACTGCTGACGCAAACCGCCCCGCGTGTGGCGGACGCCATCAGCAATGTTCAAATTGGGAAGACCCATCCTGTAGTGGATGTCCTTGATGGCCTGGTGAACACAACGAGCGGACCAGCAGTGACGTATCAGATCGATCCGACGATCGCCGCCCGTGCTGGCTTTACGTCCGAAGAAGTCGCTATGGATGCAGCGGCAATTCTGGAAGGAGAGCCGGCAGCTACACCTGTCGTCGTCAACGATCGCGCCTATACCATCCGAGTGCGGTTCCCTGAACAAAGCCGGTCCACGCTCGACCGCATGAGCAATACCCTAGTGACAAGCTCGACGGGGCATACAGCTACGCTTGGCTCCCTGGCCACCGTCATCACCGATCCCGGCCAAACCGAAATTCGCCGTGAGAACCTTCAACGTCTGGTTACGGTCACTGGCCGATTCGAAGGCGTGGGTTTGGGAACCGGCATGGCTGCGGTCAGAAAAGTAGTTGCCGATCTACACCTTCCCTCTTCGATTCGAGTCGAGTATGGCGGCCTCTATCAGGAGCAGCAGAAATCTTTCAATGATCTGTTGACTGTTCTCCTCTTGGCGCTGGTTCTCTTGTTTGCCGTTCTGCTGCTTGAATTCCGTACTTTCTCGGCGCCGTCGGCGATTCTCGCATCCGCCCTGCTTTCCAGCTTCGGCGGATTTCTCGCTCTGCTCATCACGCGCACTACATTCAACGTGGCATCCTTCATGGGCATGATCATGGTCATCGGCATTGTGGCCAAGAACGGTATCCTCCTCCTCGATGCTGAGCAGCGTTTTCGCGCGCTCGGATATAGCGGTGAAGAGGCCATGATTCAGGCGGGCCGCCGCCGGCTGCGGCCGATTGCCATGACGGCCCTGGCCACGGTCGCGGGTATGCTTCCTCTGGCATTCGGCATCGGGGCTGGTTCTGCCATGCTGAAGCCTTTGGCCATTGCGGTCGTCGGCGGCATTCTCAGCTCCATGGTGCTCTCGCTCATCTTTACCCCCGCGATCCATTTCTATCTGCAGCCCAGAAAAGCCACTCAAGAATAGTGTTGATAAACGAAGCAAAGCGCGCCTTCCCAGGCCGCTGAAAAACTACTCAACTTGTCATTCCGAGGGCGAAGTTTGCCCGAGGAACCTGCTTTTTTTACCCTGAGCGGAGTCGAAGGGCTTGGTTCTTTGGAGGAAGCAGATTCTCCGCGGAAAACCGCGCGGAGAGGAAGAGGTCCGCGCTCTGCTCGGAATACAATCAATACTATTTTGCCAGAAACCTGTTTAGTGAACGTGCGATCAGAAGATTTTCTTCTTCCTTTACGCCTTTCTCATTTCGCTGTTATCTCCGCGTAATTAATCTCCCGTCTACTCACCTTAGTCGGATCTTAGGGGGAGTTCTCAGACATCAGAACGCTGCTATCCCCCTGTGGGAGGTGAACTCTGCAAGTGGTTCGCCCCTGGACGTTAACCTTATTTCAATTCAAGTCTGAAGGAAAATAAGGAATCGCGCGATGCCGTGGCGAAACAATGATTCTGTTTTCGCCACGGCCACCGCGGCCCAAAGGAAACTCTTGCTACACCACTCTCTCCCGATTTCGCCCGAGCGCCGACAACGGCCGCTCCCGTTTCACGCCCCAATTTTTCACGCGGCCATTCAAATGTACTTGTTGACCAGACTCATCTGTATGGTACAATTCACCTCAGGTAATACTGCGACATCCTCTGCAGTGCGGCAGCTTGCCGCCGCTTTTTCTTATCCGGAACCTCTTGTAGCAGTCTCACACACTCGAAGCCGTGCCCTTTGGAATCAATCACTTATGAAATGCAAATTTCATAAGTCCTTTGTTTTGATATTCATGCAAAATGCCGGGGGTGTAGGGGGTACCCTCAGATTTCCAACTTTCAAACCCTTCAAGATTTCAACGTTTTGCATTCATCTCTTTTGTTTTGATACTCTTGCGCACTCTTTTGCGCTTTTTTGCACTCACGCAAAACTCAACCCATTTCTTTTCAATCGATTCCGCACTCTTTACCAAAAACACCCGGGGGTGGGTACCCCCTCCGAAACCCTGGCAAGAGGTTCCGGGTAGGCCGCAGCGCGGGTTCTTCTTGGCCCTCCGGCCGATGTTTTTTGCCGAATGTCGAATCTTTCGGCTGTGATTTAAGCTGTGTTTAGGTTGCGCGTCGTACCTTCTAAAAGCATCAGCACGGATGGATTGCGAGGTTTCGCGTGAAGTCATCTCTCACCGTGGCAATTCTAGTCTTTGGAGGCCTCTTTGTCGGCTTTGCCAAGGAGCGTGCGAAATCCCCCGGCGTACCTCCGGCCAAAGATCAAGCCGCAACCCTCGTCGGCGCCGGTGACATCGCCGATTGCAAGGATCTTTCCGGCGCCGAAGCCACTGCAAAATTGCTCGATCAACTTCCCGGCACCGTCATGGCCGTCGGCGATCTCGCCTATCCGGACGGCAGCAAGGAAAATTTCACCTGCTACGACAAATCTTGGGGCCGCGCAAAATCCCGCACTCGGCCCGCGCCCGGCAATCACGAATTTCATTCTTCTGGCGCCACGCCTTACTTCGATTATTTTGGAGCGGCTGCGGGAGACCCCAAGACCGGCTACTACAGCTACGAGCTCGGAACATGGCACATCATCGTTCTGAACAGCGAATGCAAGGACGTCGGCGGCTGCGAAGCCGGCTCGCCCGAGGAAAAATGGCTGCGCGCCGATCTCGCCGCGCATCCCGCCGCTTGCACGCTCGCCTACTGGCACAAGCCGCTCTTCAGTTCCGGCAGCGCGCACGGCAACGACCTCACCGTTAAGCCGCTCTTCCAGGCGCTTTACGAAGCCAACGCCGATGTCGTGGTCGGCGGCCACGACCATGATTACGAGCGCTTCGCCCCGCAAACGCCTGATGGCACCGCCGATCCCGAGCGCGGCATTCGCGAATTCGTCGTTGGCACCGGCGGCAAGAATCACCGCCCGTTCGGCTCGCCGAAGCCCAACAGCGAATTGCGCGATGCCACGGCCTTTGGCGTATTGAAGCTCACCCTCAAGCCTGGTGCCTACGACTGGCAATTTATTCCCGAAGAGGGGAAGAGCTTCGCCGATTCCGGCAGCGGCACCTGCCACTGAAAATTTCAGCTTTTCACGGAGAACCAGGCAAGGCATCACACTTCATCATTGGAGAAAAAATGAGACGCAATTTCGCAATGCTGGCGGTAATTCTCGGCCTCACGGCAATGGCGGCCTTGGCGGCGCCTCCATCCGGATATCACATCATCAAGAAAGTGACCGTTCCCGGCGCAGGTGGCTGGGACTACGTCACCGTGGACGAAGCGGGGCGGCGCGTTTACATCGCGCATGCCACGCAAGTGGAAGTCCTCGATGCGGACACATCTGACCTCGTTGGCACGATTCCAAACACTCCGGGCGCCCATGGCGTGGCCATCGCCTCTGAATTCGGCCGCGGATTCATCACCGCCGGTAAATCAGACTCCGTGATCATCTTTGACCTGAAGACATTGAAGCCGCTGGGTGAGGTCAAGGTCGGAAAAAAACCTGACGCGATTATCTATGATCCGGCTACCAAACACCTCTTCGTGATGAATGGTGAAAGCGATAGCACCACGGTGATCAACGCTGCGGACGGAAAGGTGGCGGGCACGATTGATCTGGGCGGCGGGCCCGAATTTGCGGCGGCTGACGGAAAAGGCAGCGTCTACATCAACCTTGAAGAAAAGGCGGAGACCGTTCACATCGACTCAAAAACTCTGAAGGTCCTGCACCATTGGCCGCTGACGCCGGGCAAAACGGCGACTGCTCTCGCTTTCGATCCGCAAACCCGCCGGTTGTTTGCAGGCTGCCGTGGTGGCCAACTGATGGTGGTGCTGGATGCAGACAGCGGCAAAGTAATCACGACTGCGCCGATCGGCGAGCGTGTGGACGCAGCCGCTTACGACCCCGGCACTAAACTCGTGTTTCAATCAACCGGAGGCGGCACCATCTCGATTTTCCATCAGGATTCCGCCGATAAATACACGCTTCTCGAAAACGTCGCAACCAACCCGGGTTCAAAGACCATGGGACTCGACCCCAAAACTCATCATCTCTTCGTGCCTGCGAATCTGGGAGGTCAATTCACGATTCTCGTTTTCGCTCAATAAGAAATCCCGAAGCTTCAATTCGCCCCCGGTGCGCGCGAGTCGTAACTCTCTCTTCGGCTCGCGCGCTTTTGTTTTGATCTTGCCCGAGCCCTCGTTCGCATTCTGAATTTGTGGCAAAGTAATGTCCGATGGCTGCATTCGAGAACTCCAGAGCCGCCGGGCGAGTTGCTTTCACTTATCCAAGTTTCGTTCTTTTCCAGTCGGCGCGTTTCTTCATCGTCCTTGCCGCGGAGATGCAGTCGGTTGCGGTCGGCTGGCAAGTCTACGAAATCACGAAGAGGCCGCTGGATCTCGGCCTCGTCGGCCTGGCCCAGTTTCTCCCTGGCATTCTCCTCTTCCTTGTCGCGGGCCATGCCGCGGATCGCTACGATCGGCGCAGTCTGATCGTCGCTTGCTATTCCGGATACGCCATTTGCGCGGGCTCCTTGCTCTACCTCACGCTACGCGGAGTCCCCGCCGTCTACCCCATTTATGCGGTGCTCGTCTTGTTGGGTATCGTGCGCTCTTTCAGCGGACCGGTGAGCCGCGCGCTTCTGCCGCAATTGGTCCCCGAAAAGGACTTCATCAACGCCGTCGCCTGGTCCTCCAGCTTCTATCAGTGCGCCATCGTCCTCGGCCCCTCCTTGGGAGGGATCGTCTATGCTGCTTCTCACGGCCCCGCCGCCGTGTACACCCTCTCTTTTTTTGCCGCGGCTGCTGCTGCGCTCTCTGCCTTGCAAATCAAGGTGCAATCCATACCGCGCGTTCCGGAGCCGATGAATTGGAAAAGCATGCTCGCGGGCTTGCACTACATCTGGCGCGAAAAAATGATCCTCGGTTCGATCTCGCTGGACCTCTTTGCCGTTTTGCTGGGAGGCGCTATTGCGCTCCTTCCGGTCTACGCCAGGGAAATTTTGGAAACCGGACCTTGGGGCCTGGGAATTCTTCGAAGTGCTCCCGCTGCGGGCGCTGCGGCCATGGCGATGTTCATCGCGCACAGGCCTCTGGGGCGCCGGGCAGGATCGATGATGCTGTGGTGCGTAGCCGGATTCGGCGTCGCCACCATTCTCTTCGGTCTCTCCCGGAGCCTGATGGTTTCTCTGATCGCGCTCTTTCTCGTGGGCGCGACGGACATGGTCAGCGTCATTGTTCGTCAGACGCTCATTCAAGTTGGCACGCCCGACGAAATGCGTGGTCGCGTGAACGCCGTGGACGTGATTTTTATTGGTGCTTCTAACGAACTCGGTCAGTTCGAGTCCGGTCTTACAGCGCAATGGTTCGGAGCCGTGCGCGCCGTGGTCTTGGGTGGTCTGGGCACACTCGTCGTGACTGGACTCTGGGCCTGGCGTTTTCCTCAGTTACGTCGCGCCGCGGAACGCTCTAGACCAGATGGTTAGTGCGGCAAGTTCGATCTATTTTTTTGCTGCTGCCGTGCTGCCCGATGGCATCGCCATCGACATGGGCGTCGTAGCGCCCGCCGCAAGCTCGTTTTTCACGGACGCTGAAATTTTGTCAGCGTTTTTTACCAGCACGCTCACCTGCCAGATTTGTTTTTCACTCAGTTGCCCCTTGAATGCTGGCATCCCCGTCATCCGAATCCCGTTCTCCACTTTCCAGTACGACTCCCACGCATCATCGTCCGTCACACCAATGCCATGAAAGAGTTGCGGCGGCGCGGGATACATTCCTAGCGCGATCGCGCCCTTGGACTCACCGGGAAACCCATGGCACACCGCGCAATGTTCCTTGTAAACCTTTGCGCCTGCTACGAGGTTGGCTTCATCCGCCGGTACCTGGGGCTCCGGGTGCGGCAGCTTATCCAGATAGGCATGCAGCCCGATGCGTACAAACGTCTTTTCAAGCGGCATGGGTGGTGCAGACGTAGCAACCGGCGCGTGCCCCGAAGAGAAGTAGTAGTAAACACCTCCCCCAATCAACAGCATTCCCAGCAAAATCCCCAGGATCAGGCCCTTGAACATGTCGTTTTTCTCTCCTAGTCATCCAGATTCTTGGCCCCATTTTTCGAAGCCTGCACTTTCCCGCGACAGTCTACTTATTCCCGGCCCTTTCTGCACCCCTCAAATTGCAAGAATCTTCAGAATTCCCATCCCGGCTTGACCGCCCGGACGCCCCGGCTGGTGCCTGCGGTGACCTCAGATCCCTTCGTAACCATTCGCCTCCAAAAGCCGTCATATAATAGGTGTAGGCAATGATTTCCGGTAGGCTGCCGTTATTAAACGCCGTAGCCCCGCGCGTCTACTTGCGGTTGCCCTGCTTTCGGCAGACTCTCTCGCACAACCGCTATTCATTATAGGAGCGAACGGATGGGCCAGACCAAGTCCATAGACCTTCCCGAGCGCGGCATCGA